>Ga0163108_10001114_pt1 | contig 19743 bp, 19 predicted proteins | sample Fk1155metaG_FD_109644 | JGI IMG/M metagenome (GOLD analysis project Ga0163108, IMG submission 109644) | Marine microbial communities from the Central Pacific Ocean - Fk160115 155m metaG | ecosystem: Environmental > Aquatic > Marine > Oceanic > Photic zone | place: The Central Pacific Ocean...
CGATTCTCCAACAGTCTCTCTAAGCTTTGCAACTTTTTCTTCTTGTACAACATTGTTAATAGCAATTAGTGCTTGATCTACTAACATAAAGTTAATACTTCTTGCTGCTGCAGCAGTATTACTCAGTGATCCGCGAACTGATGCTAATTGATTTAAACTAGATCTCAAGTTTGATAAGTAGTTAGCAAAACTTTGTCTAGAAGTGTATTCGTTTACTTGAAAACTACGCATTTTATTCATCAAACCCAAGTCCGACTGCGCACGCTCATAAGCTTTAATCAAATCACGAGTCATAACTTTTATTTCGTTGGCAGCTGTGTTGTAGTTTGCCAATTGTTGCGCATTCGTAGAGTCACTTTGGCCTGCAGCGCCAGCACCACCAGCTGCACCCCCTCCAGGAGCAGTAAGAATAGTGTTAACAAAAGCAAAAGACCCAAGGATGATAAAAATACCAATCACAGAGTACTTAATATTATTTTTTGCAGTTTCTGTAGCATCGCTGTTAACTGCAGATGTAACGTATAAAAATCCAGAGTAGATAATAATCAAAATTGCTGCTAAGCCCAAAAACCCAAGAGCAAAGTTAGCAATGTTTTTTACAAAAGTTCGAGCATCGGTTGCTTGAGTTAGAGTAGCGTCGTAGCCATCGGCACTTGGTGCCTCAAGTCCACCTTGGAACTTTGAAAAACTTGTAAATTCTTCGGAACATTCAATGAATCCGCCAAATTCACCACTAAGTCCCGAACAAAAATCGGCACTAGCAATTTGGCTAGAAACTAATACTAAAGATAGTATTAAAACTAAGGTCTTTAGCCGAAAAACAGATTTTATCGACTGTATAAATTTTGTACTCATGGAGGGTTTTGTTACAAATATCCTATTATTGTAACATAAATGTAGCATTTTTTCAAAGTAAACGCCTAGTTTTTTTACTTGAATAAATTCTAATTTCCAACTCCCATATTAATAGTCTCATTCGATCTCTCTCCAGGTAACAAAACATCTGTTGTATCCAGTGTGACAACAGTATTTACAATCCCAAAAGCAGCAGCCGCAATTAAAATACCGCTAACTGCTCCAGTGATAGTTTGTTTGATTTTGTCTCCAGAGTCTTCAATACCTCTAAATACATACAAATAACCAGCATAAAAGAATGCTAGTAAGCTAACTGTAGTAATAAATCCAGCAGTAAAATTAGTTAAATTCACAATTAGTTCCTTAGCAGCCGCAGCATCTATTGTAGAGCTTTCTGCAAAAAGTACACGTTTAACTAATGTTTCAGCAACTAAAATCACTAAAAGACCCATCACACCATATTGAATTTGTTTTTTTGCTTTTTCAGAAGCATTTTCATCTACTGCATTTATAGTTAGATTAAACCCAGCAAATACAAACATCATTACAGCCAGAGCACCCGAAATCATTTCTATAAAATTTGTAATCCCACCAAGTTCTGCAGATAGGCGAGAGGCAGCAGCTTTAGCACCTTGTGTGCTACTAGCAAAATTTTGAGACCCCATTTGGAACACATCATTAAAAATAACATCTGCAGTTAAAATAATACCAACAGCAAGTACTGTATTTAAAAGGTAACCCTTGTTTTTTTCAAGACTATCAGAAGCACTGTCACCACCGGCAATCATTTGCACAATAGCTATAGTTGCAAACAGTAAGAGTAACCCATATGCCAGATATTTCATTATACCAATAATGGCATTAAGTAAATTTACAACATTCGACACACCTGCAGCTCTAACATCACCATCAAAATTCGCATCTGAACGGGTTTGTAAGCCAGTTTCTTTCTCTATAGCCTTAAAAAAGTCTAGAGTCTTTTTTTCAATTTTTGGGTTTGATGCGAATGCAGTTTCGGATTGTACCTCTTGTAGATTAAGGCCCGATAAACCACCATATAGACAACTAATAAAAGCTAGAGAAAGTAAGAATTTTTTAAACATAATTTAATATTAGAAAGAACCAGATATTATTGTAGATACAATGGCAAAAGAACCATATACTAATCCAATTCCAGCAATTGATAATTTTATCATTTTTTTACCCTTTTCATTTGCATCTTCACTAAAACCAGAGCCAGCAACCATTACACCACCGGTAACAAGGGTCAGTATGAGAACAGGGGATATAAAACTCACTATAAAGTTGGTAAAACCAATTATTTCAGCAACACCTTGGCCTGGATCTATTGTCGGGTCCGAAAAAGGATTGTCTATACTATATAAGACATTTGAAATAATATTGTTAGACATAACTAGCGCAACCAGACCAAGACTCGCTATTGTTAGTTTTTGCTTATCCTTAGACACATTATCATCATTTTGATTGCCAACAATTAGTCTCATGCCAGATTTGGTCATAAAGAAGACAGCAACAGACCCACTCACATATTTAAGCAGAGTTACAATAATTGCGATTTGATTGTCAAAAATTCGCACCCGGTTGATAACATCTTGTTTGTCACCAAAAAAACCACCTTCAGTTAATGATAAAATCTTACCTAGTTCGTCACTCATTAAAATAAAAGCAAAACCCATGATACTGTATAAGAAAGTTCTTTTTGCTTCATCTAAAACAGATTCATCATCTTTCTTTACAATAATTTTCATGGCAGCAACAATTGCAAAAAGAGTAGCAACCGACCCAATCAATAATTTAATCATACTCATTATTGTACCCGAAACAAAACCGGTTCTTTGTACAAAGTCCTGACCTTCTGTAGTAACAAAATTATTTGAATATATATTGTCTGGCAAATCCATAAAACCCTTGCGATTATTTGCAAAAGCAGACAATTGCTCCAGACCAATAAATGATAGGTCCATATTTATTATAGACAATGCAACAAGTACAAGTGTTAAACTTAATAGGTTTCTTCCAAGCATTTTAAGGGGGTTTTTCTTTATTTTATCATTTTTTGCTTGATTTTTCTAGAGCTTTATATCAATATTACACCATAAACACCCCGCAGAGGTTTTTAAACTTGCCTTTTAATACTATTTTATGAATTACTTCAAAGAAAGCGTCGAGGAAATCAAGAAGGTTACCTGGCCAACACAAAAACATGCAATTCAAATTACTATTGTTACAATTGTAATCACAGCAGTAGCAACTACACTACTAACTTTTGTAGATGGAGCTTTACAAAAAGGATATGGAAAATTAATAGATCTATCTCCAAAATCAAACTACCAAAACTTAGTTCAACCAGCAGATTTAGGTATCGACACAGCTGACATTCAATTAAAAGATGCCGAAGGTAATCCAGTAGACGAAGCAGGCTTTACAATCACTCCAGTGACTCCAGAAGAATCACAAGCTCTCACAGAATCTGCAGCGCAGTAAATCTAATATAAATTTTAAAATTCTATTAATATGGTAAAACAAGTAGGAAACACCGGTGTTAACTGGTATGTTATTCACACTTATTCTGGTTACGAAGATGCTGTAAGACAAGCTTTGTTCCAACGTATCGAAACTATGAACATGGCAGATTACATTTTTGATGTAGTTGTTCCAAAAGAAACACAAATCGTAATGAAAAAAGGGGAGCCAGTTGAAGAGGAGAAAAGAATTTTCCCAGGTTATGTACTTGTAAAAATGCAAGTTACAGATGACTCATGGTATGTAGTTCGTAACACACCAAATGTAACTGGATTCGTAGGTGCAGGGACAATCCCAGTTCCAGTATCTGCAGAAGAATGGCAAGTTGTAGAAAAACACATGGGTAAAAAAGACCCACAATTCAAAATTCAAGTTCAAATTGGCGACAATGTGGTCATTTTAGATGGACCTTTTGTCAACTATGAAGGTTCGGTAGATGCAATAGATAAAGAAAAAGGTAAGGTAAAAATACTAATCTCTATGTTTGGACGAGAAACACCTGTCGAGCTTGATTTTAATCAAATTAAACAAAAATAATTGCCGAATATCATTTTTCTTATTAAAATAAAGAAAATAGATATTCAATATGCACAAATTCACAATTTTCACAGTAGTTTTCGCAGTTTTAATGCTTTCTGTTGTTACAGAGTTAGCCTTGTCACAATTCAAGGCTAGCTCTTTTTTGGTTCAAATAGAGCAAAGAGCAGAGCAAACTGTCACAAAACAAGAGGAGTCATTACTTAAAGACTCATTAAACGAGGATCTCAATTCCACCCAGGTTGCCTTGGCCGCACCCATACCTGAAGTTAAACAAAAATCAATTACGGATGTATTTAGACCAAAGTCTAAATTTATCATGTTTATTCCAAGTCTATACTTAGACGCATTGAATTATTTTGAAATAGATTTTGATGGCAACATATTTTCAACAATAGATTCTAGTAACCTCAATGCCAATACAATTTACAATATTCAGTTGTTACAAAATAACAACGAGGTAGCAATTGTAAACGAGTTACATTTTGATAATACTTCACAGTCGCAATTGGCATTTAATATTATTCAAGCTACAGCAAGCTCTTACAACCAAGTAGCGACTAATGTCACTAACGAGTTTGGATCTGAATCTTTTTACATTAACAACCCAAGTAAAGTAGACAGAGCATTTTTAGTAATTAGACATGAAAAAATCATTTATGCACTCAATTATCAGAGAGATATACACTCACCATTGAAAGAATTTTATGAAACGCTGTTAAAGTAATAAATTTACTTGACTAACTGAGTCTAATTCAGGTATAAAGATCTTACTAAATTTAAATACGGATTGATGTCAAAAGCGATTAAGACAGTTATTAAACTTCAAATTCCAGCTGGGAAAGCTAATCCAGCTCCACCAGTAGGTCCAGCACTTGGTCAACACGGTTTGCCTATTCAAGACTTCTGTACTCAGTTTAATTCTGCAACAAAAGATAAAGGTAATACTATTATTCCTGTAGAAATTACTGTATACGAAGATAGAACTTTTTCATTTATTTGTAAAACTCCACCTGCTGCAGTTTTGATTAAAGAAAAACTAAAGCTTAAAAAAGGTTCAGGTGTGCCACAAACAAATAAAGTAGGTAAAATTTCTCTAGAGTTAATTCAAGAGATTGCCGAAATTAAAATGCCAGATCTAAATGCTAAAGATCTTAGAGGAGCAATGATGATTATTGCTGGTACAGCTAAGAGAGCAGGAGTTGAAGTTCCAGAAACTGAAGAAATTGCAGAACACGCTGCAAAAAACGATTCAACTGCTTCTAAAAAGGCAGCATAGTCAAAACAAAAAATATATAAAAAAGTCACCACCAAGTGGCTTTTTTTGTTATGTGTATGCAAAAAACTTGCATTTCACAATAAATTCTACTAAAATCGCTATATAATTCGTGGGACTAGGAGACCCCTAGGCTCGTACCACTAACCAAAATTTTTATGGCAAATCAAAAATCAAAAAACTATATTGCTGCTAAAGCACTAGTTACAAAAGATATTTATACACTTAAAGAAGCTTTGGAATTACTTCCACAAACTTCTAAAGTTAAATTCGATGCATCTATCGAAATGCATGTAAACACTGGTTTAGATCCAAAACATGCTGATCAAATTTTACGTTTTACAACTGCACTTCCACATGGAACTGGTAAAAAATATAAAGTTGTAGCATTTGTACCAGATGAAATGGTAGCTGATGCCAAAAAAGCTGGAGCAATTGAAGCAGGTTTAGAAGACTTAGTTACTAAGGTAGCTGGTGGATTTATGGATTTCGACTATGCAGTTGCCCATCCAACAATAATGAAAGATCTTGCAAAAATTGCAAAACAGCTTGGTCAAGCTCGTAAAATGCCAACTCCAAAAAATGGTACAGTTTCTGCTAATGTAGTTGAAGCTATTAATAACATTATGGCAGGACAAGTTGAAGTACGTGTTGATAAGTTTGGATCAACTCACTCACTTGTTGGTAAACTATCTTTCGGAGCTGACAAACTAGAAGAAAACATTAAAGTACTAGTAGAAGGTATTAAGAAAAACAAACCAGAAGGTTCTAAAGGAACTTACATCAAGTCTGTGCATCTTGCATCTACTATGGGTCCTGGATTAAAAATCGATGTATCGGAACTCTAGTCTAAATTAAATTTTATTAAAAGCTCCATTATTTGGAGCTTTTTTTTGTTCTAAATTTTCGAGTAACATATTTAATTTTATCTTTTACTGATAATTTATTAAACATGTGTTTTTCGTGAACCAATAGTTTTTTATAGAGTTTCTCTTTGTAGTCTCCTTCAATAACATCATAATGACCAGGGATAATCACATCGCAACTTTCGAAGATATGTCTGGCTGATTCTAAAAATTGGAACCTCTGGTGGAAGCTAGAGTATTCTGGCGGAGCCTTTAAAAAATGGTCCTCACGAATAGCATCTCCAGCAATACAGTAGCGCTTACCCTGAAAATTTACAAAATAACTCACATGATCATCTGTATGCCCCCGAGAAGGGAACACCTCTACATCTAGTGGTAGTTGTTTGTCATGTAGGTCAGGATAAATCTTACAGATACCATCTTTGTGATCGAGCATCGATCTATTGATATGTGTTTCTGCATTTTCAAACATTGTACAGTTTGCTGCATGGTCCATATGAGAATGCGTCATAAGCACATGTGTAATATCAGATGGCTTCAGATCATGCTTGGCAAGCCCATCAATAACCTTCTGTCTGTGAAAAAACGAACCCGTATCTATAAGAATATGGGTGTCTTTTTGGTTCGAGTACAAAGTCACACTCGAAGTATGTTGTTTAATATAGTAGTAATCTCCATTTCTACCGTGATCATGCAATCCGGTAAACAATACATCAAATATCATAAAGGCTTTGTTTTTTTTAGTAATTATCAATATAATACAGAAAAAATATTCTTATGAAAAACAAAATAGATTTTGCTGTAGGCGGACAAGCCTTAATGGAAGGAGTTATGATGCGCTCACCAAATTATGTATCAATCGCATGTCGCAAAGAAAATGGCGAGTTTGTGACACATAGCTACATGTATAAAAATTTAGTACAAAGATTTAAATTTTTAAACATACCAATTCTTAGAGGTTTTATTAACATGGTTGAGATGCTTCTGATTGGTACCAAAGCAATGAATTTTTCGACAGATCTGTTTGTAGATGACGAAGGAGATCAAGCCAACCAAGCAACATCACAAAACCATGCAGAGCCAAAGGCCAAGTCTAAGATTATTGAATTAGTCACTATTCTGTTTAGTATTTGTATTTCATTATCGCTTGCGATCTTGATTTTCAAAGTCATTCCATTAGCAGTTGCGTCTGTAATTGAGACTCACTCAACTGTGGTAAGTTCAAATTATATTTTGTTCAATACTTTAGATTCTATAACAAAAATTATACTTTTTGCTGCATACCTTAAACTGATGCACTTTTCTAATATGCTAAAAAGAGTTTTTGGGTTTCATGCAGCTGAACACATGGCAATTGCAGCATACGAAAAGGATTTAGAATTAAACAAAAAAAACATTTCTGAACAAACACGGTTTCATCCACGCTGTGGTACAAGCTTTCTTGTATTTGTCTTTATGCTTAGTATTTTTGTGTATACCTTAATTCCAAAACATCCAGATTTTATTACAAATTTGCTACTCAGGGTATCAACTTTACCATTGCTAGCGGGTATTTCTTATGAATTATTAAAACTATCAGCAAAATTTCCAAAATCTAAGTTTAGCAAGTTTATGAGTTATCCAGGTTTACTGTTTCAAAGGCTTACCACAGTACCACCTCAGCCAGAAATGTTAGATACAGCAGCACTTGCGCTTGCGAATGCTTTAGAATTAGAATCTAAAAAATAAAAAATGTCCTCCCAAAAAATTCAAATTAAAAAATTAGATGCATCGATTCAAATTCCAGAATATCAAACAAATGGTAGTGTCGGATTTGATTTAGCTGCCAGTCAAGAAGTTACTATTAATCCAGGTGAGATTGTTCTTATTCCAACCGGGTTAGTTGTTAAAGTGCCATCTGGATTGATGCTCATGCTTGTTTCGCGTAGCTCTACACCACGTAAAAAAGGACTCACTAAGCCACATTCAATTGGCATAATCGATCAAGACTATTGTGGTGAAACGGATGAGTTAAAAATTCAAGTTTACAATTTTACCGAAAAATCAGTAACAATAGAAAAGGGTGATAGGATCGCTCAAGGTATTTTTGTTCCAGTTATAAAAGCAGAGTTTTTAGAGGTCACCTCACATAATCAAGAATCAAGAGGTGGTTTTGGGTCCACAGGTTAGCATAAGCCCGGTTACAAATCAGATTAATTAAGTTTAAATATTCTCATATGTTTGTCACAATCTACGGAATCAACAATATTGGTAAAACCACACAGGTAGAATTGCTTAAAGAAAATCTAGAGAAACAAGGTTATAAAGTTTTTAATCTTAAATATCCTATTTATGATATAGATCCATCTGGATCATTCTTACATTCAGTCTTGAGATCTAGACAGCAAACAATTTCTGAAGCAGAGCTACAAATGTGGTTTGCACTTAATCGTTATCAGTTTCAAGATAAGTTACAACATTTACTTACCACTCATGATATTATTTTAGCAGAAGATTATACTTATACCGCAATTGCATGGGGCAGCTGCAAGGGTCTTGAGCAAGAGTGGATCGAAAGTATTAACTCAAAATTAATCAAGTCGGATCTGCAAATTTTATTACATGGTGAAAGATCTCTCGAAACAGTTGAAAAGGGTCATATACATGAGAATCAACACAATCTAGCTACAAAGGTAGCAGATAAATTGATGGATTTGGGAAAAAAACAAGACTGGCAATTAATCCAAAGACAACCTAAAATAGAACAAACACAACAGTTATTATTAGATTTAATTACAACCCAACTTGGAAACAAAAATTCTTAATGGTAATCAACTTGCTAAAACTTATTTAAGACACTATGCAGAGCAATTACAACAATTCAATCAAAACGAAATCCAACCCAATCTAACAATGATCCTTGTTGGAGACAATCCAGCAAGCCTTTCTTATATCAAAAAAAAGCAAGAGTCTTGTCAGAAAGTAGGACTTGCTACTGATGTTATCAATTTACCTAGTGACACAACTCAAGACCAAATTTCGCAGCTCCTTGCGGATCTATCTAACAATCCTTTAGTACATGGCATCTTAGTGCAACTTCCATTACCAAAGCAGCTTAGCGTACCATATATGCTCAAGTTTTTGAGTCCTCGTAAGGATGTGGATGGTTTTCATGCATATAACACAGGTAAGTTATTCCGTAGTTCCAAATACGAAAAACTTGCACCTTGTACGCCAAAAGGTGTGATAAGAATTCTCGAAGACAATAATATTCCAATTAAGGGCCAAAATGTGGTAGTAATTGGACATTCAGACATTGTTGGCAAACCATTAGCAGTAATGTTATTAAACCGAGATGCAACTGTGACAATTGCTCACAAGCATACAAAAGATTTGAAAACACTCACTCTGACTGCCGACATCTTAGTTTCTGCGGTTGGAAAAAAACATTTAGTAACCAAAGACATGGTTAAAAAAGGAGCCGTTGTAATAGATGTAGGCTTTTCTAAAGAAGGAAAAAAAATCTACGGTGATTGCGACTTTGATGCACTTAATGGACATGTATCAGCAATATCGCCAGTTCCAGGTGGTGCTGGACCAATGACAGTAGCGCTATTAATAGAAAACACAATTAATTCATATAAATGGTGGCAAAAACACAATTTTTCATCCAAAGACGTACTTTTGGACTAATATTTTTAGCTATAGCTTTTATTGCTATTGTAGTTTCTGCAATATTCAATTCTATTAACGCTAAAAAAAGTATAGAAATAGTCTATGCGCAAAACCTTGTGTCACTCAATCCATATACATATTCAGATTTTAATACTTCTAGGCTTAATTATATATACGAAGCCTTAGTTGGGTTTTCCGAAGATCTTAAAATAACACCAAAGCTTGCGGTCTCTTATGGTGCTTTGTCTAATACTCACTATAGATTTAGACTGAAAAATAATATTTATTTTCATAACAATACACACTTAGATACAAATGTACTCAAACAAATATTTGAAAGTGCTCAATCAATAGAGTCACAACAACCATTACTCGAGAACATTGAAGAGTTTAGAATTAATGACACATATTCATTCGATTTATTACTCAAAAAACCAGATCTATTACTACTGTCAAAACTAGCATCGGTGCCAATTGCTTTACCAAATACAGATCTTACAGCTAATCCAATAGGGACAGGTCCTTTCTTACTTAAAGCTCAAACTGCAAATCAGTTATATTTAGAACCATTTACCAAGTATCATTCCAATAAAGCTCAATTTAAACAACTACTGTTAACAACCATCCAAAATCAAGCGCAACGCCTCGAGTATGCATTGGGTAAACCACATATTTTAGCAATTTTTGGTATTTCTCCAGTACTTAAGGAGTCTCTCAATAAAGCAAATTTAAGTTTACAAACTTACATAGAAGGATCAACAAATTTCTTTTTATATAATTACAATCGCACACTATCAAAAAATTTAGATTTTAGAACAAGACTACAACAAGCAATAGATTTAGACATGGACTTTTACGAGTTTTCCGAAGGTATGGCCAAGGATACAAATCAGCTTTTAGCTTCTGGTGTTTTGGGTTATAACCCAAACGTGGTACAAGCAGAGCTTTCAGAACAAACAGAAACCAAGTATTACCCAGAGTTTGTATTACCAGAAGGCTTTGAAAAACTTAGTGAAGAACTTTCCAAAGCTTTAAATAAACATTTTATATACCCAAATTTCACTTTTACCAATCTTTATCAACTAGAATCCAAAGATATTAAATCTAAATTCGACCTTATATTTTTTGGTTTTAAGAGTGATTTTTACGATGGGCAGTCACTTTTTAATACATTTTTAACTGATACTCAGTTTAATTATGGCGCCTACACAAATAAGCAAGCTGAAGAGATATATAATGAATTAACAAATCTACATCAAAAACCAAAAGCACGCCAAAAAGCATTGCAAGAACTTTCGATGCTGATAATAGACCCTGCAACAAAACTAGCAGAGCCATTATTCGAAAATAAAGTTTACTATGCACTCAATAACAAATATCAACTCAGGCCTAGACTCGATGGTTACTTAGATCTAACATTAATCTCTCTATAATGAAAAAAAACCTAATTCCAAAAATATTCGAATTTAACTCACTCAAAACCAAGTTTGCAGTAGCAATTACAGGTTTAATATTAGTTTTACTTACTCTACTAGGTAGTTTTTTAATTCGTACACAAAGTAATCAAATAAAACTACAAATTTTCCAAAATGCCCGATCTTTTATTGAATTATCTGCTAATAATGTAATTGAATCTTTCGATATATTTTTCTTGAGTGAAAACCATATGTTTTTCCAAAGAGATATAAGACAACTATTATCACAAAATACAGACATTCAAAATATTTCAGTTTTTAATTTTGAAGGTACAGGTCTATATAGTTATTTACAAAACACAGCTGTAGATATTTCTCAAGAACGAATACAGTCTGCAAATCCATCTGTGATACTCGAGAATGGTCAAGTCATCTACATTAATAAAAACTCAGCAGGGGAGTATGAGTATGTCGATTCAAATATGAAACCAATTGAAACAGAAATTAAATATCAAACCATCAAAAATTTCTCATATCCAGTTGTACCTAACTACAATGTTGTATATGATTTTACGTATAAAAATCTTGCACATCGTGTCTGGCAATCAACTGTAGTAACTATATTTTCACTCCTTTTAGCTTTATGCATCAGTGTCTATTTTGCATTCCTTTTGGCGCAAAAAGTCACTAATCCAATTAAGGAATTATCTGAGGTTGTAAATAAAATAGCCGAAGGTAAATTAAGTTTTAGAGCCAGAAACCAATCTAAAGATGAGGTAGGGCAACTGTCTCACAACGTGAATCAAATGGCAAAAGATCTAAAAAAGGCGACCGAAGCAAAAGTTTACCAAGCACGTGTTACAAAAGAATTAGAACTAGCTACAACAATTCAAAATCGTCTATTACCAATGTTTATTCCACAATTAGATGGTTTAGACGTAGATGCTCAAGTACTATCTGCAGAAGAAATTGGAGGTGATGTTTATGACATACTAAAAGCACCCAATGGCGATGATTACCTATATGTAGGTGATGTAACTGGACATGGTGTTCCAGCAGGGATTTTAGCATCTGTATCAAATGCACTTTTACTCAACAATATTGAAAAAAATTCTTTGGTTGATATTACCGATATGCTTAACGAAGTTCTAGTTAAAAAATCTTCTCCAAACCTATTTATCACATTAGCACTCATCAAACATACCGTTCAAAAAAAACTGTCATATATTTCTGCAGGACACGAACAAATTATTCACTACCATGCGAAAACCAAAACAACCAGTATGCTTGAAGCAGGTGGTATTGCCGCAGGTTTATTTGCCGGTATGCGTAGCAAATTAGTTGAGCGTGAAATTAATGCAGATAAAGATGACGTGCTGATTATGTACTCAGATGGTATTCCAGAAGCGTGGTTAAACAAAACAGACCAATACGGATTTGATCGTTTACAACAAACTCTACAAGTTGCCTGCGAAAAATACAGCACAGCAAAAGAAATTAAGGACTACATTATTGACGATGTTTTAAAATCAATAAAAGGCATGCCTCAGGCAGACGACATTACTTTAATGGTTATTAAAAAAACTACTTAGTGAAATACTGTATTAGCAATCTAATATAACCTTTGATTTGGTCAACATATGCATTCTGAGCTAGAGTATTATTTTGATACAATTCTTTTAAACTTTCACGACCTTTAGCTCCCATACCTACCAAATTCGCATAAATCACACCATTTCTTTGTGTGGATATACTTGCGTTCTCAAATCCATCTATAGAAGCATTCATAGTATCCAAATTAGCCGAAATAAGAGATGTAGAAAGTATAAATTGAATTTCCGGCGACAATACAGAGGCACGCATTGCAGATACCATATCGGTCACCTCAACACCAATATTTGCTCCTAATGCAATAACCTTATCTTGAATATTTTGAGGAAATCTATCAAATCTTATTTTCCAGTCTTGTAATTGGGTTGGTCCCAGGGTGAGAATACCATTTTTAAAGCGTACCATATTCCATGGATTGTAGTCATATAATTCAAGAAGTAGCATATTGGCTAATTCTGGCTGCTCGACCTGGGAAAGTCTTGGGGCAGTTTCATGCAAACCAATTGCTGTAATTGTTCTAGTTGTAATAACATCTAGATGCTCAATTTCGTTGAGGTAAGTATTTCTAAAAAATTCTACATCGTTATACAATCCATTCGACACAAAGGGCTGTAAACCCATAATACGATCTGGATTTAGATTGTAATCACTATCGTTACCAACAGCGTTAATAACTTCAGTATAACTAGAGTTATTTGTAAGCTGAGCAGCAGGATTAAAAGAATTTATAATAAATGTTAACTCGTCTAAAGATGCTCTTTCCACCACGGAGCGTAGCAGTAATGAGTAAGCTCTTTGTTTCACTCTTTCTTTACGTTCAATATTAGACTCTGAATTAAAATCATTTAGATAGTCATAAATTTTAAGTAAGGCAGAAGTATTTTTTTGCATTAATTGACGTGCTGATGAAGGGATAATATGTAGATTTTCTAAATACACAAACACTTGCATCTTTTGATCAGTATTATATTTATTCGAAATATCGATAAGTTGTTGGCTAAATATAGAGCTATTAAAATGGTCATGCGCACGACTACGAGGAATATTTAGTCGCGAAATAATTTGTTTTAATTCTTGAAAGTCTCTCTCAAACAACTCCGCAGTTTCTACTGAGTTATCTTCTGGATCTAGCTGATAATCTTGAAAAGTATCAATTGCTTCCAAATTAGTTTCTGGGGTTGGAACTGTATTATTAGAATCTGGAGTTGGTGTATCCTGTAAACTTAGAGACTCAGATATTTGATTTTCTATGAGAGAGTTTGTCGATTCTTGTACTTGAATTATAGGAGGTTTCACTGGAGTTTGCACTACAGCAGGAATGGTTTTATATGCTACTGGCGAAGATGAAAGCTGATTAGATTGAAAATTTTTATTATATTCAAAATAACCAACCGCTACGGCAGTCATAAGTAGGAAAGACATAAAAGATTTGAAAGAAAAAGAAGAGTCCAAATCTACGTTCAAGTTAGAACCAGTATTTTCGGTGATATAACCTTTAGAAGCAGGCATAAAAACAACCTCACCTGGTTTAGGTGGGCGACCTGTATAGTTCCATGCACCATCAGGATCAACGTCAGGTTGATCTAAGTTAACAATAGTATCGGTCTGTTTTCTAATATATGTAGACAAACCTTGAGGTAACTTTTTAGGCACCTGTGTTTTAGATTTTATTGGATAAAGATCCAGTTGTACAGGAGGTAAATCTGGTTCCGTATCACCATTAACATATATTGGCCATTCAGCAGACATAAATCTTATATTAGTATCACTATATTATAACACATGTATCTTGAGATGTAAAATACATGAGTGCGTCCAAATAAAACACCTTAATTATAACAATTAAATTGAAAATGTAAAGTTAGCTACTGCACAATATATTATCATGTATATCCATGATACTTCTCAGGCAATCATCAAGGTTTGTTTCGGCATCTTTGAATCTATATTCAATACATATTAAATCTTGTGTTCCAGGTATTAATTTTCCCTTAGCTAAAATACTATGAGCATCTTTGGAGTTCATAAGCTGTATGTCTTTTACACCTGAGTGAGCCATGTACCATTTATCCAAATCCCTACCACATGGTCTCGTAATCCATTCTAGATCATATTTTTCTAATAACTGCAGTTCTCTAAAAGAATCTGCTTTGACACTTTGGATTAGTTCTTCACCAACTTTAAATCTATCAGTATGGTTTATAGATAAAATTTGGTCGGCATTGGCATATAGGTATGCGTATGCTTGTTCTAACCATAGCCATCTAGCAGAAAAATCCATTTCTACAAGATGCTTAGATACGCACAGTTGCATAGAACAAGTAGCTGTACTACGTAAAATTTCACGGCCACTACGAGTTTGCGACCATTGCAAGACTCGATTATAAGATGAAGCGCTTGGGTCGGCAGCAATCAAGTCTACACCAGCCATATTTATTGTGGCACTTGTGTCTAAGTAGCACCCAGGTAACAATGAATTCAAAGCAGAATTCACAGTATTAATATGTCTTTTGATTTCCGCTAAAGCTAATTCAGAAGAAGTATGTACTTGCTCTGTTTTCACTTCTGCCTGGCAACTGAGTAATTCGGCACTAAGCCATTCTGGATTACCTAAAGCATTTTTCAGAGTAAGATAACTTGATTCACCATTAATCAGTGGCAAAGGGTTTCCAAATCTATCTACAATAAATCCTTCTAGCTCTATGCCAAATCCAGACGATTTAAGATCTAATGTTTTACTCATAATAACTTTTTTAAATTCTGTTTTAGATGCACTTATCCATCATACGGTTATGCATATCGTATATTTTACTTGCAACTAGATCGAGATTTTCGCAAGCATCTGCCCATCTATGCTCGATACATACTAAGTCTAGGGTACCTTTACGCATTTTTCCTTTCAGAAGTAATCCATGAGCATCTTTTGAATCCATTTCAGACACAGTTTCAACACCAGAGTGAGCAAGATACCATTTAATTAAGTCCGGCACACTAAGATTACCTGGTCTTGTAATCCAATTATCTTTTCTATTTGACTTTGCAAGTAGTCCTAGTTCGTTAAAATTATCTCTTTTTACAGAAATAATTAAATCCTCGATAATTCCTAGTCGAGGTGAGAAATTATTAAGCTCTTGAATCTCTTGGTAATTTCCAGATAAATAGTCATAACACCTTGCTAGCAGCTCAAGTTTTGATATTTCAGCCATATTCTCCAGACCACTAGATACGCAAAGTTGCATTGAGCATATAGCAGTTTTACGAAGTAATTCACAGCCAGCATCTGTAACTGACCATTCTAAAACACGTCTGTACGATGGAGCGCCTGGATCTGCAGCAATCAAATCTATTCCACGCATATCTTTATAAGCTTCTGTTTCTAATTGCAGTCCGTCACCTAAAGTAGAGAGGACAGAATTTACTGTATTTAAATGCTCTCGAATTTCTCGAAGTGCGTCTTTTGGAGTAGTATGAAGTTCTAGTGTTTTTACTTCTGCTTGGCAGCTTAACAGCTCTGCACTTAGATAAGTTGGTTCTTGTCCAGTTTGTTGCTCAAGAGTGTCTCTTAGTGCTAAATAAGCTGGTTTACCATTTATAGTTGTTACTGGTTTACCATAAGCATCAACAATCCAAGCTTCTTGCTCGATTCCAATGCCAGTTTTATCTAGTATTAATGATTCCATTTACTTTGGATTAGATAATAAAAAACCCGGGACATCCCAGGTGATTGATTGATATAGAAAACAAAACCTAGTGTCCTAGTTTAACGCGTGGGCGATAAAAAAGTAAAAGTTTTTGTTAGAATTCATATATCAATTTATTTCTTATTAATTTAACTATATATGTTAAACCAGCTAAGTCAAGTTAAACTTGAAACAATTTTGCAAGATTAAAATGTGAAAATTCAGCTTTTGCTTTAGTTAATGATTGCAAAATAGTAGTACGTCGGTAATGTCGTTTAGCATTAGTTAAGTAGTCTGCAAGATAAATTTTGAGTTGAGAGTCAAAATAAGATAAATACTTATTTAATTTAGAGAGGCAATCTTGTGAGTCACTAAATCCATGTGTAAAATTTTTATTAATAAAAATTTCAACTAATAATTGGTAGTAAATCTGATATTTAGAATCATAGCTATCTATTATAGAATCCAATTGATTACGTAAATATTGTTGTTCATCTCCAAATAAAAAGTATATTTTTTGTGCTAGAGGATATTCTGCAATTTCTTCTTTAGAAAGCAATGGTTTTACCGGTTTATAAACTCTTTTCTCGCTTTTGTGCGTATTCTCATTATCTATAATAGGAGAAACCTCTGTATCGCAAGTTTCAACTTCGGGATTATGAGTGAGCTCTTCTATCTCAATATCTTTTTCATCTATAGATATAATAAACTCAGGTTCCAAATAACCATTATCTACCGGAGGTTGAATTGGTTTGATAATTTCTGTTACTGCATTTTCTATCTGCCAACATGCTAATAACTGTAATTTAATTTTTTTAACTAATGAAGAAACTTCTTGAGAAAAAATATTACTAAAGTCTGCATTAGCAAACAGATGTAAAACTTCTTCAAATGTATCAAAAGCTTCTTGTTGATTTGGTAGTTTCTGATCAAAATACCGCACAACTACTCTGTCCATTTTGGTTACTAGCTCAATATATATTTTAAGTGTATCTGGAGTAGCATTTAAGTTATCACGTAGATTTAATTTAGATTCAAACATATCTATTACTCGTAATCGATTAGTTTCTAACCATGTTTTCCTATAGTTTCTAATCTTATTTTGAGTAGGACTACCGTATCTAATTGTATTTGGCAGTTGTTCCTCGAGCAAGTGATCACAAGCTACAAACAAACCATTTAAAAGCATAGCAAAACTGATTTGATCTAGATTTTGTGCACTAAATTGTTTAAACAACTCGTTACTTAGTTGCTCATGTACTTTTGAAAGATCTACTACTTTTTGTCTTTTTAGTAATTTTTGAGTTTTAACTAAAAATCTCGCCCCCATAGCAATCATATCTATAGCTATTTTTGGTTCAGAAAATATATTGAGTTGCTGTTGAATTTCAAGAGGAAAGTCGTCTATATCCAAGCTATTATTAGCAGGTACATATTCAAGGTTTGAGTTTGGGAAAGGCATATAAAAATTTATTTTCTATATTGTAAGTTAAAAGCGTAAAATGTCAAGCTCTCTTAACCAGGGGAGAGCACCTACACTCCAAGCCTATCCAAGAATCTTGGGCACAAAAAAACAGGACCATAGATTGCCCTGTTTTTTAATTGATTGAATCAAATTATTCAGCCGAATTGTTTTGTTGCATGTCCATGCGCGCACGTACATAGCTTACATCGGAAATTAGTTGTTCTTTTACTTTTTGCATAGCACCAACCAGTACCAATGCTAAGTTAATTCCAATATTATCATTAATATGAGAGGTAATTGCATCGTAATCATCGCCAAGAGCCTCAACTTGCATCATTTCTTTATCTGTTAGTTCGGCAGCTAAAAGCATTTTCATTTCTGCATCTACTAATCTTTCGTAAGTATCTACAAATTTTGCTTTTTCCTCTGGACCAAGATCAGACAATCCAAGGTCTGATAATAATCCATTAATTGCTAATTTTCCTTCGTCTGTATTTAAAAACATTTCTATAAGGGGTTATTTATTTTATTTTTTGCATTGTATTTACAAGTATGTAGAATCGCACCTAGCGTCTACCTGTCATAGATCGTAAAGCTCCACCAAGTAACCAAGGCGCACCAAGTGATCCAATCATACCACCAGTTTGCAGTACATTTGCAATTGCTCTCAATCCTGTATTGTTACGCACACTTTGATTTAAACTTGCGACATTCATTTCCGCGGCACTATATGCAGCAGTTATACACCTAGAAACTCTGTCGTTAAGACTACCTGTACCACTAAGATTGCTAGATGCATCAGAAAGTTGTCTGTTATAGTTTGTAGTCCATGCATTACGAATATTCTCAACTTGTCTTATTCTACCAGAGTTTCTTGCTGCATCGGAATTATCGTCAATTCTTAATTGTCCATTAGAAACACGAACTACAGCATTGGATGCAAGTAAATCAGATATTCCTTGATTATCAGCACCAATACCACTGTTTTGTTGTCTTGCATCTGCAATAACATTTAATAATTTACCAGTTGCCCATAAGCCTGCAGATCCTACAAGTAAAGAGCTAGAAGTAGATGCAAATACAGTCTTTAATCCAGTCCATAAATATCCACTAACTTGTCCAAGTGCCCAACCTGTAGAGCCACTTGATACAACTCCAAGACCAACAGCTAAAGCTGCATTTTTGATACCTTCTGGTAAGAATCTTCCGCCCCAATCACCAGCAAGCATAGATACCCAGCTTTGATTTGCGTTGACAGTTTCAGATTGGGTTCGAATGGCTTGAAGTCTGTCTTCCATAGACCTTTGTGCAACCTCTGCCGCAATTTGATCTTGAACTTCTCTTCTATTAATATCGCTGTCAGAATATCTTTGCATTATATCATTATACAAATCATTTTGCCTATCAGTCATATGCGTTCCACTCAAATTCTCTGCATGCTCGGCATCTGCTGCTGTAAGATTTGTTGTCATTAAATGGTTAGTAAGTTTAGAAATCATATCTCTTCTAAAGTTTTCTGAACCAACATCACCATTAACTCTTAAAGCAATAGCAATAACTTTTAAATTACGCACATCTGATAACATATCATATCCAGAGGTAGGAACTCCTGGAAATGGCGTATCTGGAAACAAGTATTGTTCTATAGCACTAATAGTTTGATTTCGATTTGTAAATTGTGCGTGGCCTACAGGCGTTGGTGCAGTTACATCACAAAAGTTATTTAATGTTACAATACGATTCATTTCTGTCCGCATAGTATTAATTAAATGCGGAGCAGTTTGAGGATCTCGCATAGCACTAGCACGTTCAGATTCGGTTTCAAGTCCAACAACTAGTC
>Ga0163108_10001115_pt1 | contig 19720 bp, 18 predicted proteins | sample Fk1155metaG_FD_109644 | JGI IMG/M metagenome (GOLD analysis project Ga0163108, IMG submission 109644) | Marine microbial communities from the Central Pacific Ocean - Fk160115 155m metaG | ecosystem: Environmental > Aquatic > Marine > Oceanic > Photic zone | place: The Central Pacific Ocean...
GAATCCGCCAGTTCCCGGACGGCTCCCAGCTGACCGTAAAACAGGCCACTCCGGATTGCAGCGGGGGTGTCCTTGCCCAGCGGGGAAGGTGGACCGTCGCCGAGTTGCTCGAGAGTGAGCAGTGGCAACAGCGCGGTGTAGCGGTGCAGTGACCGGGCGAGCAGGCCGAAGCCGGGCAGGATTGCCCCGCCCAGAAAGGCACCCCCGGCATCGAGGGCGTCGACGGTGGTGGCGGTGCCCGAGTCGACGATGATCGCCGGTCGGCCGTCAGGCCGCAGGCAGTTGACGGCCACTGCGTTGAGCAACCGGTCGATTCCGGTGCGGTCGGGATGTTCGAGTTGAACCGGGAGTCCCAGTTCGGCGGGATCGGTCAGCACGCGGGGCGGCGGCAGGTCGGCTGGCCAGTTCGCCGTGATCCCGTCACGGATTGCCGGATTGGCTCCGGCGACGATCCCCGCCGGTGACCCGATGGCGCTGGACCCGGACCATTCCCTGATGATCGTCCAGGGCACCTCGGCATCCGGAGCAATCGCCAGTGACTTGTGGATTGTCGGCAATTGGAGCGGTCCGTTGCCGATCACGTCAGCTGCGAACAGGCCGAACTTGACCCGGCTGTTACCGACGTCAACGGCGAGCAGCGTTGAAGAAGCGGACGTGTTCACGGCGGGGTGCCTAGTCAAGTCGCTTGAGGAGCGCAGCGACGAATCCGGATGTGTCGAGGTCGCCACCCAGGTCCCGCGTGTGGCAACCGTCGGCCAGTGCCCGATTGTAACTGGTCTTGATCCGATCGCCGGCAGCACGGCAGGCAGGATCATTGCGGGTATCGGCGAGGTGGTTGAGCATCATGACCGATGACATGATCAGTGCCAGCGGGTTGGCGACGCCCTGGCCGGCGATATCAGGAGCCGATCCGTGAACGGCCTCGAAGACGGCCAGGTCCTCGCCGATGTTGGCACCGGGCACCACTCCCAGTCCGCCGACGAGGCCGGCACAGAGGTCACTGACCACGTCGCCGTAGAGGTTCTCCAGCAACAGCACATCGAATTGCGATGGGTCCTGGACAATCTTCATGCAACCGGCATCGATGATCATCTCCTCGTAGGCGATGTTGGGGTATTCCGACTGGTGGACCTGCTGCGCGCAGCGAAGGAACAGCCCGTCGGTGAGTTTCATGATATTCGCCTTGTGAAAGACGGTGATCTTGTTGCGCTGCCGCAGGGTGGCGAACCGGAAGCCAAAGCGGGAAATCCGGTCACAGGCCGTCTGGGTCGCCACCTTCATGCTCATCACGACATCGGGTGTCACCTGGTTCTCGACCCCGCTGTAAAGACCCTCGGTGTTCTCTCGAATGATCACCAGGTTGACATCGTCGAATCGGGTGGTGATACCCTCGAGGTTGCGGACCGGGCGGACGGCGGCAAAGAGATTGAGTTTCTGCCTCAGTTGCACGTTGACCGACGTGAACCCCTCCCCGACGGGCGTTGTGCAGGGGCCCTTCAATCCCACGCCGCAGTGCTTGATGGCCTCGACGGTCGAATCCGGCAGCACGTCGAATCCCTGTTCGATTGCCGTGACCCCGGCGTGGTGCACCTGGAAGCGGAGCGGGGCGCCGGCGGCCTCGAGAACACGTAGCCCGGCGTCGGTGACTTCCGGGCCAATCCCGTCGCCGGGAATCAGGACGACATCATGTGGACTCATCGGTCGTTTGTCTCAGGCCTCGAGAACCTGGCGAACCCGTTCGTGGACGACCTGTCCGTCGTGGGTGACAAGCGTACCGATCGTCACTTCGTCGTCAGTGTCGACAGCAATCGAGGCGTCGCGGCAGATGTGCAGCAGGAAGTTGACCACGTTATTGGCGTACATCAGGCTGGCGTGAGCCGGCAGGGTACAGCAGAGGTTGAGCGGCCCGAGGATGGTTACCCCGGAATCGGTCGTGTAGTTGGTTCCCGGACGGGTCAACGCGCAGTTGCCGCCCCGCTCGGCCGCCAGATCCACGATCACCGATCCGGACTTCATTGCCGCGACCATCTCGGTGGTTACAAGTTCCGGGGCCGGTCGCCCGGGGATCAGCGCGGTCGTGATCACCACGTCCATTTCCGCGAGGTGGGCCGTCATGGCCGCCTGCTGCCTCTGGGCCTGGTCCTGGGTCTGTTCCCTGGCGTAGCCCCCGGCGTCCTCGGCATCCTCGGCGGCGACATCCAGGTCCAGGAATGTCGCGCCCAGGCTCTCGACCTGTTCGGCAACGACCGGTCGGATGTCGTAACCCCAGACCAGTGCCCCCAGTCGTCTCGCGGTGGCGATCGCCTGCAGGCCGGCGACGCCGGCTCCCAGGACCAGCACCTTGGCCGGGTGCAATGTTCCGGCGGCGGTGGTCAGATAGGACACGATGCTCGGTAGTGACATCGCCGCCAGCAACACGGCCTGGTAGCCGGCCAGCGTGCTCATCGAACTCAGCACGTCCATCGACTGCGCCCGCGCGATCCGTGGAACCAGGTCAAGCGAGAACGAGGTCACCCGTTGTTCAGCCAGGCGATTGACGAGGTCATGTTCGATCAGGGGGTTGATTGTCGCGACCAGGAATGTTCCAGCCGGGATCCGTGCAATCGTCTCGGCATCGGGTGGCTGCACGCCCAGCACGATGCCCGCGTCGGTGTAGAGTGAGTGCGGGTCGGAGACGATCGTTGCCTGGGCCTCGATGAACTCGGCGTCACTGATTCCCGAGGCGCTGCCGGCGCCGGTTTCGATGTGGACCGAGAGCCCGGCGCGGACCAGCCGCTTGACGGTTCGCGGCGTCACCGCGACCCGGGTCTCGCCGGCGACCCGTTCTCTCGGTACGACGACCTTCATCGGTTCCCCCCTCATCTCCTCGTTCGGCTTTCCGCCCGGCTACAGTGACAGGGTTTCGGCCAGCTGCTCGGCGACTTGTTTGCCGTCACCAAAGAGCATGTGACAGTTTGGTGCCAGGAACATCTCGTTGGGAATCCCCGCGAATCCGGGACTCATGCTTCGCTTGATCACGATCACCTGTGAGGTCTGGTCGACGTCGAGAATCGGCATGCCGAAGATCGGGCTGCCTTCGGCGTGCCGGGCGGCGGGGTTGCATGTATCGTTGGCACCCATGACCAGAGCGACGTCGGTGTCGGCGAAGTCCGGGTTGATCTCGTCCATCTCGACCAGGTCGTCATAGGGCACGTTGGCATCGGCCAGCAGCACATTCATGTGGCCGGGCATACGGCCGGCAACCGGATGGATTGCGTAACGCACCTCGGTACCGCGTGATTTGAGCAGATCGGCGACTTCGCGGACTGCAAATTGGGCTCCGGCGGCCGCCATCCCGTAACCGGGCACGATAATGACCCGCCGGGCGTCGAAAAGTCGCTCGGCCGCTTCGACGACCGAGATTGTCTGGGGATCGCCCTGGTCGGTTGAACCGCCGCTGCTGACGGCCGCGCCGACGGCGCCAAAGAGCACGTTGGTGATCGAGCGGTTCATGGCCTTGCACATCAGCAGCGACAACAGCAGGCCCGATGAACCATCGAGCGCCCCGGCGATGATCAGTACCTTGTTGTTGAGCACGAAACCGGTTGCCGCGGCGGCCAGGCCCGAGTAGGCGTTGAGCAGGGCGATCACGACCGGCATGTCGGCTCCACCGATGGGCAACACGAACATCACGCCGAAGACCAGGGCCAGCCCGGCCAGCACGAAGAAAAACTCGGGAGCCAGGCTGCCGGTGACCAGGCCGCTGATGACCGCGAGCATTCCGACGAGCCAGGCAACGTTGACGATGTTCTGGCCGGGATAGGTCAGCGGGCTGCCGCTGACCAGACCCCGCAACTTGCCGTAGGCAATCATGCTGCCGGAAAATGTCAGTGATCCCAGCATGATCTCGAAGCCCGCGACCCCGGTGTGGAAGGCGTCGAATGTGACGACCGAACCAGCGGCCTGTGGAACGATCACGTGACGGTAAACCTCGCTGATTCCCACCAGCCCGCTGGCTGCACCGCCCAGTCCATTGACGATCGCAATCCGTTCCGGCATCGCCGTCATTGGCATGTAGACCGCCATCAGCAGGCCGATCAGCCCGCCGATCACCATCCCGGCGATGATCCAGTCGATCCGGACAATCGCCTGGTGTTGTAGCGTGCCGATGATGGCCAGCAGCATGCCGATTGCCGCCAGCGTGTTCCCGCGGCGGGCGGTTTCGGCGGAACTGAGATCGCGGATTCCGAGGATGAACAGGACCGCGGCGGCCAGGTACAGCCATTCGATCGATGCGGCCATCGTCGCAGCCCCTAGCGGTTAGCCTTGCGGAACTTGGCCAGCATCCGGTCGGTGATCGCAAAGCCGCCAACCACGTTGCACATGGCACAGCCGACCGCGACGCCGCCCAGCACGTTGCAGAGCAACGGTTCAGCCAGTCCGGCGGCGACCAGAGAGCCGACCAGCGAAATGCCCGAGATCGCGTTCGTGCCCGACATCAGTGGTGTGTGCAACAGCGGGGGAACTCGGGTGATCAACTGGTGACCAAGAAACGAGGCCAGCACGAAAATGTACAGCAGCACCAGAAGATCGGGGTGTTCGGCGGTGGCCGTTGGCGGTCCGCTGGCGGGATCGGCGGCCAGGAGCGTGCCACCGCAGCCACCCACCAACAACACGGCTGCGACCGACGTGATCGTTGGCAAGAAAATACTACGCATAACCCGTCCACCCCGCCTGTTGACTCGAGGCGACCTTACTTCAACCGAGTGGAGAAGAACAAGTTACTTTGAAGAATCCCGACAGATCGATCCGTCTTGGCACTCTTGAGAACCCGTTCGACTTGGGGCACGATAGGCCCTGTAGCGGCCAGTGACTTCCGTGTCCCGAGACCGGTGATGGTTCTTCCTCCCGACAACACACCCGAAAGCCTCGACGGCCAGGGCACCAGTGATGGTGAGCCGGATCGCCCTGTCGAGAAAAGCGTGGGCGACGGGAAGACCATCGGGATTGACCCCTCCACGGAATCCGGTGGCGAGGCCTTTGCCGAGGACTGGACGCCTCCCGAGATGCTCGCCGATCGCTACCGGCTGGAGGACGAACTCGGTCGTGGCGGCATGGGCGTGGTCTACCGAGCCCACGACACGCAGCGAAAGCGAACCGTAGCAGTCAAGTTGATCTTCGGAGGGACTGTCGCGAGGTTTCAGACCGAGGCGGAGGCGATCGCACAGCTGGACCACCCGAACATCGTCCACGTCTATGAGTTCAACCAGCAGGACGACCTCCACTACATCGTGATGAGTTTCATCCAAGGCGAGAGCCTCTCGCAGCGACTGGACTGGGAAGGGACGATTCCGGTCGAGGAAGCCATCGGGATCACCGTCTCGCTCTGCGATGCTCTCACTCATGCCCACGGCAAAGGAATCATCCACCGCGACATCAAGCCGTCGAATGTACTGTTGAGCAGCGAGGGAATCCCCAGGTTAGTGGACTTCGGGTTGGCCCGGATCGAGTCCGACCAGGGCCAGCACACCCGTGCCGGCGCCACACTGGGGACGATCGACTACATGTCGCCCGAACAGCGTCGTGATGCGTCCGGTGTGGATCACCGCAGCGATCTCTGGAGTCTGGCGGCGAGTCTCTACCACATGATCACGGGCAGGGTCCCAGGAGTGATCCAACTCCGTGACCTGGCCAACTCGCTACAGAAAGTGTTGGGCAAAGCGTTGGAGGATGCTCCGGACTCTCGTTACCAGAGTGCTGACGACTTCCGCGATGCCTTGAAAGTTGTCCTTGATTCACCTGTCACTCACCAACCGTGGACGGTCCCCGAGGGTGAACTGGCCAAGGGGCAATGCACCCAGTGCGGAGTCATCAACGACCTCGCTCGGAAGTTCTGTGAAGAATGTGCCACGGCATTACGGGTGTCCTGCCTCTCGTGTGAACAACAAATTCCCGTCTGGGATAAGGTCTGCGGCGAGTGCGGTGGGAGGCAACTGGAACTGCTGGCAGAACGCCGGTCCGGGATGCAGCAACAGCGAGCAGAGGCCAAGTCTCTCAGGGCAGAACACGAGATGGAGACGTCCCGAGCGATTGCCGAGCAGATTGCGGACGAATCAGACGACCGATTGCAACAAGACCACGAGTGGGCAACCGGATTTCTTGAGTCGTTCGTCGAAGAGAGTGTGAAGTACTTCAAGCGCGGTGTCGCTCACCGCCAAAACGGCGACTTTGAGGCGGCGATCAGCGACTTCACCGAAGCGATCCGGCTGAATCTTGAATACGCCCAGGCGTACTTCAACCGTGGCGTCACTCATGGCAAGAACGGCGACTTTGAGGCGGCGATCAGCGACTACACCGAAGCGATCCGGCTGAATCCTGACTACGCTGATAAGTACAGAAACCGATACGTCGATGCGTACAACAACCGCGGCTTCGATCACAACCAAAATGGCGACTTTGAGGCGGCGATCAGCGACTACACCGAAGCGATCCGACTGAATCCTGGAGATGCCTTTACACATCACGCCCGCGGCATCGCCCACTACAACAACGACGACGCAAGATCGGCCATCACCGATTTGACCGAAGCGATCCGGCGGAATCCTGAAGACGCTGTGGCGCACCACAATCGCCACATTGCCTATGACAGAATCGGGGACGTGGAACGGGCGAAAGCGGATCATGCCAGCGCCAGGCAACTGGGGTACAAGTCGTGATCTCTCCCGGCGGATCTGCGAAGGATCTTGCATCGGGTAGACCATTGTCACGATCGACCAGCACGGCACTGGCCCTGGACCGGTCGACGGTGGCGTTTTCTCCCGACCAGCCGGTGCTGGCGGAGATGGACTTGGAGATTGCGACCGGGGAATTCGTTGCGCTGGTTGGCCCGTCGGGATGCGGCAAGTCGACGGTTCTGAGGCTGTTTGCCGGATTGCTTGAAGCCTCGGCCGGGGCGGTGGAGGTCGGACAGGAAGCGCGCCTGGCGCTGGTGTTCCAGGACCCCAACCTGTTGCCGTGGCGGGATGTGGAAGAGAACATCCGGCTGCCCCTGGAACTGCAGGGAGTTTCGTCCGACGAGATGGCCGAACGCGTCCGTGACAGCCTGGAGTTGATCGGGTTTGATCCGACCGATGCGCAGAAGCGGCCGCATGCTCTCTCGGGGGGCATGAGAATGCGGGTGTCGTTGGCGCGGGCACTGGTAACCCGGCCCGACGTGTTGCTGCTCGATGAACCTTTCGCGGCGCTCGACGACCTGCTCCGTGAACAGCTCAACGAGGACCTGCTGGAGATCCACGCCGCGCGGGGCATGACGACCGTGTTTGTCACCCACAACGTGTCAGAAGCCGTTTTCCTGGCCGATCGCGTTGTCGTGATGCCGCCCCGGGCCGGTGATGCCCTCGAACACGTTCCCGTGGGATTTGCCAGGCCGCGGGCGGCGTCGTTGCGTGCCGACGCCGGGTTTGCCCGGCTGGTGGGAGATGTCTCGACGCTGTTGCGGGACGCCGCCCCCGCACGATCGGCGGTGGCGACATGAACCATCCCCGTTGGACGACGATCGGACCACCGGTGATCCTGCTGCTGGCCGTCCTGGCCACCTGGCAGTTTGCGGTACGCTGGTATGACTGGCCGGTATTCCTGGTACCGGCACCGACCGATGTGGTCAGAGCGGTTGTCGAGAGCGGGGACCGTTTGCTGGCCGCGACGGCCCGAACCGCTCTGGCGGCCGTCGCGGGACTTCTCGCCAGCCTGGGACTGGGGGTCGGCGTGGCGCTGGTGTTTTCGCAGTCGAGACTCGTGCGGGCGAGCTGTTACCCCTACGCGATCTTTCTGCAGACGGTGCCGATCATCGCCGTGGCACCGTTGATCATCAACTGGTGCGGGACGGGTTTTTCCAGTGTTGTGCTGGTAACGCTGATCATCAGCGTCTTTCCAATCATTGCCTCGACCACGTCCGGGCTACTGGGGGTCGAGCAGGATCTGCTCGATCTGTTTCGATTGTACCGTGCCGGTCGCTGGCAGATGCTCTGGAACTTGAGACTGCCGCACGCGGTGCCTTCCCTGGTGACTGGTGCCCGTACCAGCAGCGGAATGGCCGTGATCGGCGCGATTGTCGGCGAGTTTTTCGTGGGGCACACGACCCGGCATTACGGCCTGGGCTATCTCGTCCTCAGCACGTCGCAGCACCTGAAGACCGATCACCTCTTCGCCGCCGTGATTGCCTCGGCCCTGCTCGGCATCGCACTTTTCGGTGCGGTGACGCTGATCGGTGCAACGGTGCTGGCCCGCTGGTATCATCTGCCCGAATCGAATGCGAGACCGGGGTAGCGTGATGGCCGACCGAAAGATCCGTGTCTCGACCGTTTGTACAGAGCCCGTCGTGCCGCTGTTGCTGTCATTGTTGCTGGCCTGGTTTGGCACCGGTTGCTCCGACGACACCACGACCACGCCGGACGCGGACGGGAAGGCGGACGGGGAGGCCACGGAGGTGATTCGGCCACCAACGGCGGTGGCACTGCAGTTGAACTGGTTTCCCGAGGCCGAGCATGGCGGATTTTTCGCCGCCGAGGAACACGGGCTGTTTGACGAGGTCGGGCTGGATGTCGAGATCCGGCCAGGTGGCCCGGGGACCCAGGTTGTAGCACAGGTGGCCACCGGCCGGATTCAGTTCGGAGTGACCAATGCCGACCGCGTGCTGGTCGGCCAGGCGGCCGGGGCGAAGACGGTGGCGGTGATGGCGGCCATGCAGGTCAGTCCACGGTGCGTCCTGGTCCACGAGAATTCGGGGATCGAGTCGCTGAAGAACCTGGGCCGGGTCGGGACCCTGGCGATCAGCAGCACGGCCACCTGGTCGCTGTTCCTGCAGAAGCAGGTCGATCTCGAGGGTGTTCAGCTCGTGCCTTACGCAGGCAACGTCTCGCAGTTTCTCCTTCAGGACGACTTCGCCCAGCAAGGTTACTCGATCAGCGAACCGTTCGTGGCTCGTGCGAAAGGCGGTCGTCCGCGGGTGCTGATGGTTTCGGACCTGGGTTTCAACCCGTACACGAGCGTGTTGATCACGCGACCGGAACTGGTCAGGGAACAACCGGAGCTGGTGCGGCGAATGGTCGTCGCCTCGGTTCGCGGCTGGCAGGAGTACCTCGACGACCCGAAACGCGGCAACCAGGTCATTCATCGAAGAAACGAGGAAATGGGATTGCCGATCCTGGCCTTCGGGGCCCGTGAACTGAAACGATTGTGTGTGACCGACGAGGTGTCCCGGGAACGGCTGGGATGGATGACGGCTGAGCGTTGGCAGCAGCTGGCGGCCCAGTTGGTCGAGACCGGGGCGATCGAGGCCGACAATCTGGAGGTTGGCCGGGCATTCACCAATGGGTTTCTGCCGGGCAAGCCGACCCGTGGCGATGCCGACGGGGGTTGAAGACCTGCCGGGTTTCCGTCTTGTCAATTCCCGTCAACGCCGGGAGAATAACGGGGGATGGGCCGCGGGATTGGATGCAGCATGTCAGGCACCATGAAGAACGGTTCGCCGAGGGAGTCGAAAAACGGGTCTCCGGCCAGTTCCAGCGTTTCTCCGGACTTCTGGAACGAGCACGATCGAGAAGCGGTCAGCGGCCTGGTGGCGATGGTTCGTCGGGTCGAGCAGCACGCCTTCGAGATTGGTGACCGCGGCCTGATCGCCGACGCCCACAGCCTGCTGAGCGGACTGGTCCAGCTCTACGACCTGCTGCGGGCCTTTCGCAACAGTCCCGACGGGCGGATCAAGGGTCCCCAGGGCGTTGCCAAGAAGCTGGGACTGACCCGCAACGGGGTCTACTGTCGCCTGGAGATGGTGGGCCTGGATCCGGAAGACCTGCGGGATCCATCGGCGGAGGTGATGGAGTTGCTCTCGCGGAGCCGCATCCTCGGGCCGCTCGCCAACCGCCTGCAGGACACCGCCGGCTTGATCTAGCTGCCCGGGGTCGGTTTTTCGGGAAGCGTCATTTCCCCGCTGTCTTGCCGTCGCGTCCAGATGGTCACGCCATCCAGCGAGTCGTCGTCACGGGGGCTGCCCAGCAGCCAGCCAAGAGCGAAGAGCAGCGGGTTGGCCACGACGCCGACCCAGAACGTGTCCTCGACGAGTTCGTGCAGAGCGGGGAACCAGCCGGCAGCCGTCTCGGTGGCCAGGCCGACCCAGGCGGTTACGGTCACGACGGTGATCGTGGTGGCGATGGCCGCCGACCGGCTGGTCGCCCGGCGCGTCAGCAACCCGAGCAGGAACAGCCCGAGAATGCCGCCGCCGAGGATGCTCAACAATTTTGTCTGCAGATCCTCGACGCCCTCGGCCGTCCGCGACGCGTGGATCACCAGGCCGCTGGCGATCATCACGACGCCGACGGCGAGGCTGAGAGCCTTGCCGATCTTGCCGTAGTGACGGTTGGTTTCCCGTGGTCGCCAGAGACGGCGATAGAAGTCGTTGGTAATCGTGGCGGCGATCGCGTTGATGCTGCTGTCGAGTGTCGACATCGCCGCGGCGATCAGGCCGATGATCACAAACCCGGCCACGCCGGCGGGGACCTGGGTCATGATGAAATGCGGAAAGATCTGTTCATCGGTCAGCGTGGTGATGGCCGGATCGGCCTGGAAGCGGTAGAAGGCCCACAGTGCGGTGCCGACGAGCAGAAAATAGCCCCAGACGGGTACCGTCAGCAGACCACCGATCCACAGTGCCCGGCGAGCCTGGCGGTCGCTGCCGGCGGCAAAATACCTCTGTACGGTGGTCTGGTCGGTGCCGAGGATCTGAAGGAAGACGATGATCTTGGTCAGCATCGTCGCTCCCAGCGTGTGACGACTGGCGTCTCCCGGCCATGCGCCAACCGTCAGCTTGTCGTGTTCACGCGCCACGTCAATCAATCCGCCGAACCCACCGGGGATGCCCGCCAGCAGTATGGGCAGACAGATCAGTCCACCGCCGATCAGGGCAATGCCCTGCACAACGTCGGTCCAGATCACCGCTCTGAGTCCGCCCAGCACGGTATAACCGGCGACGACGACACCAAACACGATCATCACGACGTCGAGCACCCATTCTTCCCGCCGACCGATCATCAACTGGATCGACTCGGAGGCGACATAGAGAATCAGGCCCATGCGGGCGAGGTGAAATCCGATGAAGGCCCCCCCCGCGTAGAGCCGGGCCCACAGTCCGAAGCGACGTTCGAGGTACTCGTAGGCCGATTGCAGGCCGCCGGCCCGGTAGAACGGGATGAAGAGCACCCAGGCAACCGGAACCGCCAGCAGGTAGGTGGCGTTGGCCGGAAAGTGTCGCCAGTTGGTCTGGTAAGCGGCCGCCGGCAGGGCCAGGAACGTCATCGAACTGACGATCGTGGCCATCAGCGAAAAACCGACCGCCCAGCCAGGCAGTGAGCGGTCGGCAAGAAAGTACCCGTCGGCGGTGCGACTCTTGCGGGAACAAAGGGCACCGATCCCGGCAATCAGGGCCATCCCCAAACCGATCACGACAATGTCGGCGGTGCGGAGTGTTGCGGCCACGGGTCGGGTGATCCACGGGCTGGGCCGATGGACTTCGTCGGGAGGCTGATTGTCCTGAAAGTCCCTGGGCTACTTCTTCTTTTTACCTTTGCCCTTGCCGGACTTGTCCTTCTCGATGCCCAGCAGGATCACCTCGAAGATCAATGTCGAGTTGGGACCGATATCCGCCCCGGCACCCCGTTCCCCGTACCCGAGGCTCGCGGGGATGAACAACCGGTAGCTTGACCCGACTTTCATCAGTTGCAGGGCCTCGGTCCAACCCTTGATCACCCGGTTGGCGGCAAAGCTGACCGGCTTGTCGGTCAGATTCGGCGACTTGCCCTTGTAGGACGCGTCGAAGACGGTGCCGTCGATCAACGAACCGCGATAGTGCACTTTCACCGTGTCGGTCGCCTTCGGGCTGGGACCGCTGCCGGCTTTCAGGACCAGGTACTGCAGTCCGCTCTTGGTCGTCTTGACACCTTTTTTCTTGGCGTTGGCGGCGAGAAATGCCACACCGGCCTTGGCGTTCTTGTTGGCGGCCGCCTTGCTCTTGGCGGCCTGCTGTGCCTGCATCTCGCGCTGGAATGCGGTCAACGCCGCCTGGATTTGCTGATCGCTGAGAGCGGGTTTCTTGCCGGCGAGCGTTTCGGCGATTCCCTGGGCCAGCAGCTTCGGATCGACATCCAGGCCCTGCCGCTTCAATGCCTGCCCGATTTGCAGCCCGATGGCGTAGCTGGCCTTGTCACGGATGGTTTTCAACCCGCCGGCCGCGGCCTTGGCAGCGGGTTTTTTCGCCTTTGCGTCCTGGGCACCTGCTTGAGGAGCCGGGATCGCCAGGCTCGTGAGGAGTGCGAGTCCAAGTGTCAGGGTCAGTCGAGAATACGGCATGCCTGTCGTCTCCGACCGGGTCAAGAGGAGAAACCGCGTCGGACCCGGTACTGCCGACAAAGGTTCAGTTCACAGCCCAAGCGATGACCGGTGAGCCAGAAGGTTCAAACAACGGCATCTACCCTACCGCGTCGAAACGGCCACGACCAGTCCGGGCATCATGCCACCACAGGGCTGTAAAGATCGGCACCAGCAGCAACGCCGCCCACTGGTACCCGGTCCATCCCCCCCACAAGCGAACCTCCGGTCTCAGGAACTCGGTAGCGAATCGGAAGACGAAGTACAGCAGGAGGTAGAGCTTGATGAGTTGTCCACGAAGCAGTCCGTCGCGGCGCATCACGGCCAGCGCCACTCCGCACGCCAGGTGAAACGCCGTTTCGTACAACTGCGTCGGATGCCGCGACACCCCGTCGCCAAAGTCGATTCCCCAGGGGGCCGAGGTGGCGATCCCGTGACAACAGCCGTTGGTGAAACAGGCCAGCCGGCCGATCGCGACAGCCACCGGCACCGAGACGGCAAAGCTGTCCCCGGTGCTGACGCGGACACCCGACCACCACTTCGCCAGTTCAACTCCCACGTACCCGCCCACCAGCCCGAGCATGATCGTCTTGCCGTCGGCCAGCAGGGCGCGACCGCTAAGCAGTGCCGCCCAGTCGCCGTCGACAACATACACCAGCACGAATGGCAGCTTCGCCGCCAGGAATCCTCCACTGAAAGCCCCCAGGCCCACCATCACTCGCTGGTGGAACGACAACCCGAGCCGGGCCTGGCTGTCCCGGGACAACCAGGCGGCCACGGCCACCGCGGCCAGCATGATGGCCGCGTAGGTGAATCGACCACTCATGGGGAGGCGACCGCGGCCAGTTCGGCCAGCCGATCGAGCGTGGGCAACGGGACGTGGCCCTCGCGGTACAACACGTTGTAGGCGCAGAACGGGACCACGTGTCCGCTGGGCAACACGTGGTGGATGCAGCACTTCATCACGCGACGGACATCAAAGTTGTAGGCATCCAGGAACGACGTGATCGTGATCCTGAAGACGTCCTCGGGGTCGAGATCTTCGGCCAGTGCCCGTTGGAAAAACTCCAGCGGCAGCGAGTCGTCGCCGGCCGGCACGATCGGTTCATCGGTCAGCAGCGGCAGCTGAAGATCCGCGACAGGTGCCGACGACGAGGACGGTGTGCCGCAACCCTCGGGACCACAACAGCCCAGCCGACCAAGGTAGGTCTCGATCAACTCGCGTGCCCGCGGGCGGTTGAACGTGATGCCGTTGGCCAACAGGTCGGTGTTGTGCCTGGCATCGATGAAACGCAGCAGCGGGATCGCCCGATCGCCGGAGCGGTAGGCGTAGCTGAGCGTGTGGCAGTTGGGATGAGCGCACGGCAGCGGCATGAAATCATCGGCTGTGAACAGGCCGTTCGTCTGCGATTCGATCAGCGAAACCACCTCGGGAAACGTGATCCGGTTTTCGATCATCTCGGGCAATACGTGTCGCCCACTGTAGGTCGCCGGCTGCAAGCTGATCCCGGTCACCCACGATCTCTTCAATCCGTATTCGACGATGGCTCCGAGCTCGTCCTCGTTGACGCCTGGTTGGACGGTCGTGACCAGGGTGGTCCGCAGGCCCAATGCTCCCAGGGCTTCGACGGCCAGCTGCTTTGTTTCGACCAACGCCTCGCCGCGAAGCGCCTCGTAGGTCGTGTCGCGGAAACCATCGAACTGCAGGTAGATTTCGAGTCGATGGCGGTAGGCGGCGACGGCCTCGAGGAATTTCGGGTCGTGGGCGAAACGGATGCCGTTGGTGTTGATCATCACGATGTCGATCGGCTGGCCGCAGGCGTAGTCGAGGATCTCGAGGAACTCGGGGTGGATCGTCGGTTCGCCGCCGGAGAGCTGCAGCACCTCGGGCCGGCCCTCGACCTCGACCAGTCGGTCGATCGCTTGCCGGCTCTCTTGCAGCGACAGGTGCCGACCCCCCGGCCCGCTGGATGCGTAGCACATCGGGCACGACAGGTTGCAGGAATCGGTCAACTCGACCAGTCCCACGCAGGTGTGTTGTTCGTGCTCGGTACACAGCCCGCATTCGTACGGGCAGCCCTTGCCGGTGGAGGTCACGCCGACCTGTTGCGGGATCCTGCCGGGAACACTGAATTCAAGACGGTCGTAGCTGTTGACGTCATTGCAGATGAAATCTTCGCGTGAACCGTGGGTCGGACAGTGCTTGCGGAAATACACGCGGCCACCCCGCTCGATGATCTTCGCCGGCACCAGCGACAGGCACTCCGGGCAAAGGCTCTGTGTCATCCCGAGAAAGGTGTGGTCGCGAAATGTCGTGGACATGGCGGGTTGGTCCGGCAGGGAGTCAGTGAGCGGTTGGGCTCGGCTCTAGAAACGAAACAGTATCGAGCAGCCGATGAAGAACGCGGCAACGGCGGCCAGCAACACCACGGCGGCACAACCGACGCCGGTCAGCCCCCGCGCCCAGCCACTGCCGCCCGAGGTCGCCGAGACGCTCCACTGGGGATCGACCGAATCCAGGAGATTGCCGCAGTTGGTACAGGAGGTCGAGTCCAGCGAGGTCTGGGATCCGCAATGCGGGCAGGCAATGGTCATGTCGCCGCCATCGGGCGAGTCAGGCATATCAACATCTCCGACGTCGAAGTTGCCGTGATTGTGCGGTTGATCAGCGGGCGACGGCAAGACCGAATCGGTGGGAAGTTGGGGCCCGTCCCACCTCGGCTGAGGCAGTTGCAAACGGCCTGGTGAATTCGTAGAACAGAAATCCGGTTGCGTTGGACGGTCTCGCTGGCAGGTCGTCCCGGTTCCCTGGTTTTGCTGCGGTTGTCCACGATGCCCACTGTTTTGATTACCCCCGAGGCTCTTCTCGAACAGCCCGGCCCCCATGTCGACCGCCTGGTCGGAGCGGGTTTCGAGGTCCGTTATCCGCAGGACAGGTCTTTCACCCGGGGCCATTTCGGGACCGACGAGACGATAGCCCAGTTCGAAGGCATCGATGCGGTGTTGGCCGGTGGGGAACGGTTGACCGAGGCGGTCCTGGAAGGGTGTCCAGGATTGCGTTCGATTGCCCGCTGTGGAGTGGGCTTTGACCGTGTCGACATTCCCGCGGCGACCCGATTGGGCCGCGTCGTCACGATCACACCAACGGCCAATCACGCGGCGGTGGCCGAGCAGGCGATCGCGTTGATGTTTGCGGCAGCCAAGCGTGTGGTTCCTCACGATCGGCTGGTCCGTTCCGGCGGCTGGTCCACCGAACCGATGCAGCCGATTCGAGGTCGCACGCTGGGGATCTTCGGGCTGGGTCGCATCGGTCGTAGCATGGCGACGCGGTGTGCGTCGCTGGGCATGACGGTGATCGCAACCGAGAAGTATCCCGACGAGTCGTTCTGCACCGAGCAGGGGATCGAACTGGTCGATTTCGACACGCTGCTGGCCGGAAGCGACTACCTCAGTATTCACTGCCCGATCAACGATGAAACCCGGGGAGTGTTCGATGCCGGCGCGTTGGCCCGGATGAAACCCGGCAGCGTGTTGATCAACACGGCACGGGGTGGGATCATCGTGGAAAGTGACCTGCTCGTCGCGTTACAGGACGGGCCACTCTCGGCCGCCGGGCTGGATGTCTTTGAACAGGAACCCGCTGGAGCCGACAACCCGTTGTTTGCTCTGGAAAATATCGTTGTCAGCCCGCACCTGGCCGGTGCGGATGTGACCAGCCTGCAGGACATGGCCAACGAGGCGGCCGACTGTATTGCCACACTCTACGAGGGCAACTGGCCCGAGGCGGCCGTGGTCAATCCTGATGTTCGAGCAAACTGGTCCTGGTAGCCACCACTGTTGACCGTTTCCCTTTCCGTTCTCGAATCCGAGCCATCCCCCATGTCGGTAGAAACCGTTTCCCTGGTTGCCGATCTGCACACCGTTCGCTGTGGCGGGTGCAAGGTCGCCGTTGAAGATCCCATGGCCGTGAGTTGTTCGGTCTGCGGGTCCACGTTCGGCAACGTCACGTCGATCCACGTGGGCCTGGCTGCTCGTCTGAACGTGCAGCGCGATGGAATTGTGTCGGCAGCCGGCGAGGGGGAGGAAATGGTGGCGGTGCCCCGCAGCGTGCTGGCGGAATTGGCCGCTGCCCTGGCCGAAGTCGATGGTGCTGACAAGCTGGCGGCGGCGGCGGGTGTTCTGGCCGAATCGTCACCGACTGTGTCTGCAGAGAAGGTGGCTGACGAGGCTGTCAAAGCGGGCGCGAGTGCCCGGGAGGTTGGATCCCTTGCCTGAGTTCAAGAATCCCGTCAAGGAACGTCTCGCGGCCGGTCAAGCCGCCTGGGGTGTTGCGCTTCCCGACAGTTCCGACCTGCTCGCCAAGATGTCAGTCGATACCGGCGTCGAGTTTCTCTGGATTGACCTGGAACACCGGCCCTATGGACCCAACGAGATTCGCTGGGCGCCGGTAATCTGTCGTCAGGTTGGTGCGTCTGCGATGGTCCGTGTTCCCGGGCTCGATGCCCTGTGGATCAAGAAGGCGCTCGACATCGGTGCCAGCACGATCATGGTGCCGCAGGTCGACACGGCCGATCAGGCGCGACGGGCCGTCGAATACTGCAAGTACCCGCCGGAAGGTTCACGGGGCGTTTCGCCTTTGTGGACCCTGCTGATGAACGTTGACTGGACCGATTACCTGCCGGCCGCAAACGAGGAAACGGCCGTGGTTGTCCAGATCGAGTCGCCCCAGGGGCTGGAGAACATCGACGAGATTGCCCAGGTCGAAGGTGTCGACGTGGTCTTTGCCGGTCCGCAGGACATCGCCGCGTCGCTGGGCGTGATCGGTCAGCCGGGTCATCCCGATGTCGTCAAGATACTCGAGGAGTTCCCGGCCCGGGTTGGTCAGTTCGGCAAACCGGCCGGAATTACCGACGGCGGCTACGACAAGTCGGCTCACTGGTACGATTGCGGCTACCGCTTCATCAACATCGGTACGATTGCTCACATGGGGACCCAGGGAGTCAGCGAGGCGTTGTCGAAGTTGCGGGAGCGAGAGACCTAGTCGCCACCCGATCGTCTCGACCGATCGTCGGCGGTTCGCTACCATGGCCGCCCGCCATGGATCCGACCCGCATCCGCAATTTTTCGATCGTCGCCCACATCGACCACGGCAAGAGCACGCTGGCCGACCAGTTATTGCTCCAGACCGGGGCGATCACCCAACGCGAGTTCCGCGAGCAGATTCTCGACGATCTCGACATCGAGCGGGACCGGGGGATCACCATCAAGGCTCGCACCGTGGCTCTCTCGCACCAGTGGCAGGGAGTCGATTACGAGCTGAACCTGATCGACACGCCCGGGCACGTGGACTTCCACTACGAGGTATCTCGGAGCCTGGCAGCCTGCGAGGGCGCGCTCCTGCTGGTCGACGCGTTCCAGGGTGTCCAGGCCCAGACGGTTGCCAATGCCTATGCGTCCATCGAAGCGAATCTCGAGATCATCCCGGTAGTCAACAAGATTGACCTGCCGGTCACGCGTGTCGAAGAAGTGCTGGCCGAGATCGAGACGGTGCTGGGACTGGATTCCGAGGCGACGCTGCTGGTCAGCGCCAAGGCCGGTCTCGGGATCGAGGATGTCTTCGAGGCGATTCTCGAGAGGATTCCGCCTCCGCCGGGACAAGCCGACAACCCGTTGCAGGCCCTGGTCATTGACAGCAAGTACGACAGCTACCGCGGAGTGATCATCTATCTCCGCGTGATGGAAGGAACGATCCGCACCGGAGAAAAAATCCATTTCATGCGGGCCGGAACCGAACACGAGGTCCTGGAACTGGGCCAGTTCAGGCCGGCGATGACGGAATGCTCGTCACTGGGACCCGGTCAGGTCGGTTACCTGGTTACCCGGATCAAGGAACTGGGGGCAGTCCATGTCGGGGAAACCGTAACCGGAGTAAGCCGGCCCGCCGAGGAACCTCTGGCCGGTTACCAGGAACCACAGCAGATGGTCTTCTGCGGCATGTATCCGACCCAGGCAACCGATTTCGAGACGTTGCGGGAGGAACTGCAGAAGTTGAGCCTGAACGACTCGAGCTTCACGTTCCAACCGGAGACCAGTGAAGCACTGGGATTCGGCTACCGTTGCGGGTTCCTCGGGATGCTGCACATGGAGATCATCCAGCAGCGGCTCGAGGGTGAGGCGGGGATCGAATTGGTGCAGACGGCACCCAACGTGACCTACCAGGTGCTGTTGAAGACCGGAGACGTCATCCGCGTGGACAACCCGCAGGAGTTGCCCGACAGCGGTACGATCGACGAGTTGCGGGAACCGGTGGCGCGGGCGACGTTCATCATTCCGGCCGAGAAGATCGGTGCGATCATGACGCTCTGCGAGGACCGACGCGGGCAGTACAAGAGCACCGAGTATCTCGGGCCCGAACGGGCCCAGATCGTCTACGAGATGCCCCTGGCCGAGATCGTCTACGATCTGCACGACAGGCTGAAGAGCGTCACGCGGGGTTACGGGACACTCGACTACGAAACACTCGGGTTTGATGCCGCGAACCTGGTCCGGCTGGATGTCCTGGTCAAGGGACGTCGCGTCGATGCGCTCTCGACCATCGTGCACCGCTCCCAGGCCGACCGTCGTGGTCGATCACTCGTCAGGCGGTTGAAGGAGGAGATTGCCAAGCACCAGTTCGAGATTCCTCTCCAGGCGGCCATCGGGACCCGGGTGATTGCCCGCGAGACGATTCCGGCCATGAAAAAGAACGTGACGGCGAAGTGCTATGGCGGAGATATCACACGAAAGCGGAAGTTGTGGGCCAACCAGCGAGCGGGTAAGAAGCGGATGAAGCAGTTCGGTGAAGTCGAGATTCCCCAGAAGGCCTTCCTGTCGGTCCTGGACACCAGTGGAGACCACTAGATGGCGCGGGGTGGCAGTGCGGTGCGGGGTTTGGCCGAGTTGGTCACCTGTATTGCGATCGCGGTCACGTTGCTGAAGGGGTTCCTGGTGGAGGGATTCCTGATCTCGACGGGATCGATGGCCCCGCAACTGCTCGGTTTCCACAAGCGGGTCACCTGCCCCGAATGCGGGTTTGAGTTTGCCCGGGGAGTCAACGTGGACGATCCCGCCTCACGGTCCCCGCTGGCCACCTGCATCAACTGCGGCCAAACCGGCATCGCCATCACCGGTGTCCCCCGCAACGAGGGGGACCAGTTGCTGGTCCACAAGTTGCCGTGGGTGTTCTCGCAGGTGAAGCGATGGGAGCCGATCGTGTTTCGGCGACCGGGACGGGCGACGATGGCTTTCGTGAAGCGGGTGATCGGTTTGCCGGGCGAGTCGGTGC
>Ga0163108_10001116_pt1 | contig 19707 bp, 18 predicted proteins | sample Fk1155metaG_FD_109644 | JGI IMG/M metagenome (GOLD analysis project Ga0163108, IMG submission 109644) | Marine microbial communities from the Central Pacific Ocean - Fk160115 155m metaG | ecosystem: Environmental > Aquatic > Marine > Oceanic > Photic zone | place: The Central Pacific Ocean...
ATTCGTCCCCACGTGACCGGTCGCCGGATTGTCTCGGCTCGCCGTTACCCGTGCCGCTGCAAGCCGATTGAGATCACGCCCTCGCCGTCGTCGATCCGTCGTCGTGCCGGTGGGATTCGGATCGCGGGGGTTCGTCGAATCGGCAAACGCGTTGTGCTGGATCTCGAGGGAGGGGATTCGTTCGTGATCGAACCTCGAATGACCGGACTGGTCCTCGTTTCGGATCCACCCGACCGGGGTCACCTGAGATACCAGTGGCGATTCGAATCGACCCGTTCGCACCGTGGCCTTTCCGATGGCCTCTGGTTCTGGGACCGTCGCGGGTTGGGGACGATTCGCCTGTTGACGTCCGGGGAACTGGCACAGCGATTGAGCCCACCGCACCTGGGCGGCGACGCGCTGGAACTGACCGCCGGCGACTGGCGGAAGTTGTGTGGTCGGACCGGCCGGGCGATCAAGGTGGCCCTGCTCGACCAGAAACTGGCTGCGGGGATCGGGAACCTCTACGCGAGCGAGATCCTGTTCCGGGCGGGGATCGATCCGGCGCATCCGGCCGATCGGTTGAGTTCTCACCAGGTCGCACGATTGTCCCGTGCCGTCCGACGGGTTCTTCGCGAGGCGATCCGGCACGAGGGCTCGACGCTCGCCGACGGCACCTACCGCAATGCCTTGAACCAGGACGGCAATTACCAGAACGCTCACCGCGTCTATGACCGGGCGGGGTTGCCTTGTCCGCGGTGTTCGGTTCCGATCAGTCGAATCGTCCAGGCGCAGCGATCGACCTTCTATTGTCCCGTGTGCCAATTGTCGCAGGAAGAAGACCCGTAATGCCCGACTCGCTGGTGACACGACAGGAGGACTTTGCCGCGGTGTGCGATGCGATTCGCGAAGCCGGCATCGTGGCGATGGACACGGAATTTGTTTCGGAGAACACCTTCCAGCCGGAATTGTGCCTGCTGCAACTGGCGGTTCCGGAGCGGTTGATCGTCGTTGACACCCTGGCGGTTCCGGATCTTTCGGATTGGTGGCGGATCATGGCTGATGACCGGGTGACGATCGTTGCGCATGCGGCGCGGCAGGAGGTCCGTTTTTGCCTGGACTTCACCGGTTCGCGGCCCGGTCAATTGTGGGATGTGCAGATTGCCGAGGGGTTACGGACACGCAGCTTCCCGCTCAACCACGAACGCCTGGTCTCCCGGGTGCTGGGCACGAAGGTACCCGGCACGCAATCGCGGACCGACTGGAAGCGGCGACCGTTGACCGATCGCCAGGTGGATTACGCCCGTGATGACGTGAGGTTTCTGTTGGAGATTCACGCGAAGCAGGTCAAGAGCCTGGAATCACAGGGTCGGCAGGAGTGGGCCACGTCCGAGTTCGCACGGATGATGGACGAGGTCGAGGCCGAACGGTCCGACGAGAGTTGGTGGCGACTCTCGGGACTCAACAAGCTCGACCGCGCCAGCCTGGCTGTCGCCCGGGCACTGCACGGCTGGCGGAATCGTTGTGCCGAGGAACTCGATCAGCCGGTCCGCCGCGTTCTCCGAGATGACCTCCTGATCGACCTGGCCAAGCGGCAGCCAAAAAGCGGCCAGGAAGTCCTGGCCACTCGTGACATGAATCGCCGCAACTTCAAGCGGCACGTCGATGCCGTGGCAGCGACGATCCGACAGGCCCTGGCATTGCCCGCCGACGAGTACCCCGAGCGGCCCAGGCGACGTGGAGAACTGCACGACGATGAGCACGTGCTGGGACAACTGCTGGCGATGGCCCTGGCAAACCGCTGTGCCGAACTTAACGTGGCAACCTCGTTGGTTGGAACCAGCGCCGAGTTGAAACGGCTGGTTCGCTGGCACGTCTACGGGGAACGCGACGAAGAGACGCCCCGCCTGTGCACCGGCTGGAGGGCGGAAATCTGCGGCAACCTGCTGACAGACGTGCTCGACGGCAGGATCTCCCTGCGGGTCAGTCGTGAGGACGGAGGGGCCCCACTGGTCTTCGACACGGTTTCGGATCATGAAACCGACCCGGCACCCTAGAGCGGGGACGCACCGGTGGTCGATCCCGGGGGAACGTGGTCTTGTCGGCGACTGGCTATGGAACCAGTGACCCGTCGTGCAGCGCCGAGGCGACCAGCACGGAATCGACCCCGGCCCGGGCGGCGGAGACGATATCGTCGCGGTTGCGGATTCCGCCCCCGGTGATCAGGGCGACATCGGGATGCTTCTCACGGATCTGTCGACACAGCGGAAGTGTTGGCAAGCCGCTGCCGGTACCGACCCCGGCAAGGTCCAGCACGATCAGCTGCTTGACACCCGCGGCAATTGCGGAATCGGCCAGATCCAGTGGTTCCGGATCGGGCCACGCCGTCGGATCAACCATCGGCACGCCCTGTTTCAGATCGAGGCTGAAGATCAGACGGTCAGGCCCGATGGCATCGACTAGCCGCTGCAGAAGCTGAGGTCCGGGAAGCGTCTCCAGCCCCGCAATCACTGCTGTGGCCCCGTGATCGAGGAGTGCCCGGGCACGTTCGATGTCGCGAAGTCCCGCATCGACGAGAACTTGCCGTTGGTTGTCGGCGAGGCGTTCAATCATCGACAGGGAAGGGCGATCGTGTTCGATCGCATCAAGGTCGGCCACATAGAATCGGTGGAGTCCGAGTTTTTCCTGGAAAGCCCGGGCCACCCGGTCGGGTTCGGCCGAATCGACCAGCCTGCTACTGATCGGCTGATAAGTGTCGCGGTGGCCGGCCACGCCACGGACGACGACGCCTCCCATCAGGTCGAGAACCGGCAGGATTTCGGCGGTCAGCGAGGCAGAATCGCTCACGTTGTCGTCTGTGGGCGAACCGGTGCCAGTTCGCCGCGATTGGCTGTCGCCTGCTGGCTGCCGACCGGCGATGCCGGTGCTGTGGCGTCACCTGGGTCGGTGTGTTGGACCGGCAGGCGGATGGTAAACGAACTTCCCTTGCCGAACTCACTTTTGAGCATGACGGTTCCACCGAGCAGTCGGGCGAGTTCCTTGACGATCGAAAGTCCCAGCCCGGTGCCGCCGTATTCGCGGGTCATCGGATCTTCCTGGCCGGGGATCCTGCTGCCCTGGCGAAACTTCTCGAAAATCGCCTCCTGGTCGTCCAGCGGGATTCCCACGCCGTTGTCCTCGACCACCAGGTCGATCTTTCTCCGGTCGTGCCGCAGACCGTCGACCCGGATCCGTCCTCCCTCGGGCGTGAACTTGATGGCGTTGGAGAGCAGGTTGATGAGAATCTGTTCGATCTTGCCGATATCCTGGAAGAGCAGGGGGCATTCGGGATCGACCTCGAAATCCAGGTCGATGTTTTTCTTTTCCGCCAGCGGGGCCAATGAGCTGACCTGGCGTTCGACGAGATCGAGCAGGGAAAACTCGACGGCGTGAATCTGCATGCGTCCGCTCTCGATCTTGGCCAGGTCGAGAACGTCGTTGATCATCGCCAGGAGGTTCTGGCCCGAGAGCTGGATGTTGGAAACATAGCGAACCTGGCGGTCGTCGAGATTCTCGGCAGCAGCCAGCACGTCGCTGAAGCCCAGGATGCTGTTGAGCGGTGTCCGCAGTTCGTGGCTCATCGTCGCCAGGAACTCGTTCTTGAGGTTGTTCATCTCGTAGAGCTTCAGATTGACCTGGGCCAACTGGTCGATCTTGTTGTCGAGATCGTTGTTGACGTCCTTGAGTTCTTCCTGGATGGTGACGAGGTGTCTGAGCATGCGGTTGAAGGCGTGGCTGAGTTCCTCGAACTCGTCGCCGGTGCGGATGTCAGCCCGCATGTCGAGGTTACCCTGGGCGATGGCATCGCTGACCCGCTTCAGGTGCAACACCGGCTTGGTGATCACGTAGCGAACGATCAGGTAGATCGCGAGGATCGCGAGCACGACCTTGACGAATTCTGCCGAGATCACGAAGGCGAACACACGGTGGACCGCGGCCCGGGCCCGGGCCAGCGGCATGCTGATCTTGGCCACGCCAATCAGATCACCGACCTTCAGGTTCTTGCTGCGTTCCAGCGACTGGTGGCAGTCGATGCAGGATTGTTTGGCCACGATTCCCGCAAAGAACTGATACTCGCTCTGCTCCGATGCCGATTCCTCGACCTCCCGCACGATCTCCAGAGGCTCGTCAGGCGACTCGGCCAGCATCCGTCGCAATTCGCGGGCGGCGTCGTAACTCCCGGGATCGATCGGTCGGTCGGCGGCGGAGGCGGCCGAGGAGGGATCGGGGTTGAACAACTCGTACTTGAATTCGCTCAGATCGACCGGTTGCATGTCCTCGGCCATCTTCTCGATCGTTTGCGAAAACTCCTTTTTCATTTCCTCCGGCTGGTCCCATTTCCAATGGTGCGCGAGAATGATCGGGGGGATCAGCTGGCGGGCCGCCTGGCGATTTTGTTCATCAACCAACCCCGAGGTCTGCCACCAGTAAAGGGCGAAGGTGATCGTGGCCAGGACCGTCAACCCCAGGCCGAACAGCACCAGGCTCTTCAGTTCGAAGTTTGTTTCGCCGAGCAGTCGTTTCAGTGTCCGGTAGGACATGATCGGTATACTACACCATGCCGTCGGCGGCGGGGATAGTGGCTGCCGGCACCGGGGAACGAGCCAACGGGGAGAAACCATGATTGGGCGGTCGTCTTGGTGCCGGGAGTGCCTGGCGGGGGCCCTGCTGGCGATTGTTGCCGGCGGTGGTTGTGCTGACAGCGTTGTTCCTGAACCCGTCGCGGTCGAAACCCGGAGATCAGTGGCTGACGGGGTTGGCGTTGGAGGAGAGACAACGGCAGATTCGAAGGCGGCGGCTGTCGAGGCCCGGATCAGCGAAACCGGTCGTCGCCAGCAACCGGCGATTGCGACGTTGAGGGAGGCGGGCTGGACGGTCGAGACCAACGGTGTGGAGGAGGCGGTGCTGGCTGCGCTGGAGGGTGCGGCTGTCGGGAAAGAGCCTGGCCGGCTGCTGGGGGAACTGCAGACACTCGAGGAGATCCGTCTGTGGGACTGTGCCGACGTCGACGACGGCCTGGTGAATCGACTGGCCGCGCTGCCACAACTGCGGATCCTGGTGGCGCGTGGCGGAAAGCTCACCGATGGCTGCCTCGAATCGCTCTCACAAGCGCCGAAGCTCGAGTCGCTCAACCTGGGCAGGTCCGCCGCGGTGACCGGGACCGGCGTGGCGGGATTGCTGGCGGCCGGGCGGTTGAAACGTCTGTACCTGGATCACACCGGGCTGACCGACGCTGCGCTGTTGTCCTGGCCGATCGAAAATTCCCTGCAGATGATCAATCTCAACCACACGTCGCTGGGAGACCCGGCGGCGAAGGCCCTGGGCCGTTGGCATGGGCTGAAGAGTGTTTTCCTGGTGGATACCAGGATCAGTGTCGAGGCAACCGGGCGGCTGCGTTCTTCGCTGCCGAAGTGCATCGTGTTTGACGGCCGTGACGGCCCACCCTCGGCAGCCGAGACTACTCCATCACGCCCAGCTCCTCGTTGATCAGGTCAACCATTTGCCTGAGCCGGCCGATGTTGCGTCGGGTGAAGCGGAATGCCAGTCGTGGCAGATGTCTGAGGTGCCGATCATCGGCCTCGAGTCGATGCGTTTCCACCAGCTCGATCCGTCCTTTTTCGACGATATCGGAGAATTCGTCGTTGAGTCGTTCGATCAGCGCGTCGTCGGGGGCGTAGTGCAGTCGCAGGACCAGCTTGCCTCGCACGTACCGCATGCTGTTGTACACGCTGTAGAACCGCATGATTTCCTCGGTGGCTTCCTCGACGCTCTGCGTGACGAAGAACAGTGAGAGATCCTCCGGGGAGATCAATTTTCCGTCGAGCAGTTGTTCCCTGACGAAGTCGATCCAGTGGCTCCAGTAGGAGCTACCCGGGGGATCGATCAGCACGATCGGCATCAGGTCGCGTTTGCCAGTCTGGACGAGGGTGAGTGTTTCGAAGCCCTCGTCCTGCGTACCGAAGCCGCCCGGGAAGAGGACCACCGCGTGGACCTCCTTGATGAACATCAGTTTCCGCGTGAAGAAGTACTTGAAATTGGCGAGCTTGCGGTCACCGGCGATCACCGGGTTGGCGTCCTGCTCGAAGGGCAACATGATGTTGACGCCCATCGCCCGGGTGCGACCGCAGCCGACGTGGGCCCCTTCCATGATCCCGCCCCCGGCTCCGGTCAGCACCATCCAGCCTTCCTCGGCCATCCGGCGACCAAACTTGATGGACTGCCGGTAGGCCGGTTCGTCATCGCCGGTGCGGGCGCTGCCGAAGACCGAGACTTTTCGCTGGCGGCGGAAGGGAGCGAAGATCTTGAAGGCGTAACGCAGCTCGCGGAGGGCGCGGCTGAGAATTTTCAGGTCACCGCGGGACGCTCCGTCGCTCTTGAGTCGATCGGCGGTCTGCTTGATCTCCTCGATCAGCGTTGGATGACGCGTGAGGACCGAGTCGTGCTCGGTGGGCATCACGTCCGATTCGGAGAGATCGGGCGCGGCGCGTCGTCGTCGTTCTGCCATGGATCCTCTAACCGGCCAACGCCTCGATCGCCTCCTCGCGGGTCCCGTAGATCGCCCACAGCGTGTCCAGGGCCGTGACCCGCAGCAACTCGTCGGCCATTTCACTCGCCCCGCACAGTACCAGTTCCCCTCCCCTGGGCTTGACCGCCTTGTGGCATCGAAGCATCAGGGAGAGAAAAACGCTGCCGAAGTAATCGACCTGGCTCAGGTCAAAGATCACCAGCGGGACATCGGTACCCTTGAGGGGTTCCAGCACGACTTCGGCCGCCGATTCGATCAGGTCCCAGTTCATCGACTCGATGTCGCCGCCGGGAGTGACGATCAACGTGTCATCGTTCCACTCGATCTGAAAGTTCTGCTGGTCGTCGCTCATGTCGTCGTGTCCGAACGTTGCGGGGTCGGTGTCCTGAAATCTCCGTTGCCTGGTCAATCCTTGCCGGTCAGTTTTCGCCAGAGCCACAGCACCGGATCATAGTAGCGATCGACAAGCCGTTCCTTCATCGGGATGATCGCATTGTCGGTGATCGTGATCCCCTCGGGACAGGCTTCGGTACAACACTTGGTGATATTGCAGTAGCCGATTCCGAACTCGTCCTTGACCTGCTCGAGCCGGTCGGCGTCGTCGACCGGGTGCATTTCCAGGGATGCCAGCCGGACCAGAAATCTGGGGCCGATGAATTCTTCCTTGCGGTCATGATCCCGGAGTACGTGGCAGACGTTCTGGCACAGGAAGCACTCGATACACTTGCGGAACTCCTGCACGCGATCGGCCTCGCGTTGAGTGAACTGCCAGTCGGTGTCAGCGCGGGGCTGAAGTGTCTGGATCTTCGCGTTCCTTTCGAAGTTCCAGGAAACGTCGCAGGTGATATCCTTGACGATCGGAAAGGTCTTCATCGGTCGCACCGTGATCGTTTCGCCCGCCTCGTAGTTGTCGAGCCGATCCATGCACATCAACTTCGGGTGGCCGTTGACCTCGCCACTGCACGAGCCGCACTTGCCCGCCTTGCAGTTCCAGCGGCAGGCCAGGTCGCCGGCGTGCTGGGCCTGGACGGCGTGGATGGCGTCGAGCACCACCATGCCTTCCTGCACCTCGACGGTGTACTCGACCATCTCGCCGCCGTCATCATCGCCGCGGAAGATTTCGAGCGTGACGTCCTGTGTCGTTGGCTGGTTCATCGGTCAGTCCTTGATCAGCTCCTTGAGTTCCGGAGGCATCTCCGGCAGCGGCTCGACTTGCACCTCCACGCCCGATTCGGTCTGGCAGGTCACCAGATTCTGTTGCCCCCAGGTCTGCTCGTCGGAATCGGGAAAATCCTCGCGGGTGTGAGCTCCGCGGCTTTCCGTCCGCATCAAAGCACTACGGGCGACGGCTTCGGAGATGTCGAGCATGTTGTCGAGGTCGAGTGCGAGGTGCCAACCGGGGTTGTACTGGATGTTGCCCCCGACTTTTACACCCGCCGCCCGGGTGCGAAGGGATGCGATCGCCTCGATCGCGCTCACCAGATCCTCCTCGGTTCGGACAATGCCGACCTTGTCCTGCATCATGTTCCTCAGATCCTCGTGTACCGTGTAAGGATTCTCGCCGCCCTCGCGACCGAACGGCTCCAGCATCGCGGCGGCCCGTTCTTCGACCTCGGTCTCGTTGATCGCCGTCAGATCGGCGCGATCGGCCGCATGCCGTGCAGCGAATTCCCCGGCCCGCTTGCCGAAGACCAGCAGGTCCGAGAGCGAGTTGCCCCCCAGGCGGTTGGCTCCGTGCATGCCGCCGGCCACCTCGCCGGCTGCAAACATTCCCGGCACGCGGGTTTCCTGGCTCTCGGGGTCCACCCGGACACCACCCATCGTGTAGTGACAGGTCGGCCCGACTTCCATCGGGTCGGTCGTGATGTCGACGTTGGCCAGTTCCTTGAACTGGTGATACATGCTCGGCAACTTCCGCTTGATCGCCTCGGCACTGCGTTTGCTGGCGATGTCGAGGAAGACGCCGCCGTGGGGTGAACCCCGGCCGGCACGGACTTCGCGTCGGATGGCCCGGGCGACCACGTCGCGGGTGAGCAGTTCGGGAGGGCGGCGGGCGTCGGGGCGGCGGTCGGCGACAACCGCCTCGACCCAGCGGGTCGCCTCTTCCTCGGTCTCGGCATACTCTCCCTGAAACATCTCGGGGATGTTATCGAACATGAAGCGTTCGCCGTCGATGTTCTTCAGTACACCTCCCTCGCCGCGGACACCCTCGGTGATCAGTGTCCCCTTGACGCTGGGAGGCCAGACCATTCCGGTCGGGTGGAACTGGACGAATTCACTGTCGATCAACTCGGCACCGGCCCACAGTGCCAGCGCGTGACCGTCGGCGGTGTATTCCCAGCTGTTGGAGGTGATGTCCCAGCAACGGCCGATTCCACCAGTTGCCAGTACGATCGACTTGGCGTGGAAGACGACGAAGCGGCCGCTTTCCCGCCAGTAGCCCAGGCAGCCGGAGACGTGGCCGTCGGGGTCCTTGAGAATCGTGCGGATCGTGCATTCCATGTAGACATCGATGCCCTGGTGCACGCCCCGGTCCTGCAGTGTGCGAATGATCTCCAGGCCGGTGCGGTCGCCGACGTGGGCCAGCCGCGGATAGGTGTGGCCCCCGAAGTTCCGCTGGTTGATCCCTCCCTCGCGGGTCCGGTCAAACACGGCGCCCCATTCCTGCAATTCCCGCACGCGATCGGGAGATTCCTGGGCATGCAACTGGGCCATCCGCCACTGGTTGAGATACTTGCCGCCCTTGATCGTGTCGCGGTAGTGAGTTTCCCAGTTGTCGCGGGTATCGGCACTGGCCAGCGACGCGGCCACGCCGCCCTCGGCCATTACCGTGTGTGCCTTGCCCAGCAGGGACTTGCAGACCAGCGCCGTCTTGACGCCCGCGGCGGACGACTCGATTGCCGCCCGCAGGCCGGCCCCGCCGGCCCCGATCACCACCACGTCGTACTCGTGTGTTTCGTACTTGTCCATCGCTGTCGGTCTATGAGAAAAATGGGGAGTCGGTGAACCTACCCGAGGCCACCATCCAGACGTAGAAATCGGCAAAGCCCACCATGAACAGGCTCAGCCAGGCAAACAGCATGTGTCTCTTGTTGAGGATCGAGACGATTGACCAGAGGCGATACCGCAGGTTGCCGGTGGCCGTTTCCGGGTAACAGTTCAGCCTGCCGCCGATCAGGTGACGGATCGAGTGGCACGAGAAGGTGTACAATGCCAACAGCGTGGTCGTGACGAACAGGACCAGCGAACCGAGGCTGGCGTTGAACTCGTGACCGGTCACGGCCCCGGAGTCATCCAGGACCGGCCAGGTGCACGAGTAAATCACGTCCAGGTACAGCAACACGATGAAGGCCACGGCCACGTACATGAAGTAACGATGCAGGTTCTGGAAAACCAGCAGACGGGTTTCTCCCTGGTAGTTTCGGCCCCGCTTGAAACCGCACAGGCCCGATGGCTCGCCAACCGCACAAGCGGCTGGGTCCAGGAAGAAGGCCCGGTAATAGGCCTTGCGGTAGTAGTAACACGTCAGGCGGAAACCGCCCGGTGCCCAGAGGATCAGGAAGGCTGGTGAGACCCATGCCAGCGAACCGCCGAGGATGATCGTCGGGGAGTAGAACGGGCTGAGCAGGTGAGCATGCCTGGAGATTTCTCCGGTTGGCTGCCTGGCCTGTTCGAGAACGTGTAACAACTGGCTGGCTTCTCCGAAGTCATAGTCGGCGTTGTAGAACGCCCGGAAGGTGGAGTAGATGATGAATCCGCCCAGCCCCAGGGCCGTGGCGATTGGACCGGTCCACCAGGCGTCGGTACGTCCGGTCTGGCCCAACGAGTCGAGTGAGCGTTGGCTGGGGGCGGTGGACACGTCGGCCTGCGCCATGACTGCGATCCGTTGCGAAAAAACTGATCGAATGACCGCGACCCGGCTACATGCGAACGGGCTGCGAGGTACGGATTACCTGTTCCCCATCAGAATGTCAACGTAGGCCCGAGGCCGAGATTTCTGGCTTGCACCCGCTGGTTGATTTCAGGCGATCAAAGCAACGTCAAAGGATTGGCACGGGTTTTCAGCGGCAGCGGAACCGGCTTGCCCAGCCGGTGCGATTCAAAGCAGCCGGCGATCATCTCGACCACTCCGGTCGCCTCGTACATCCCGCATTTCGGCTCGCGACCGGTCTCGATGGCATCGAGCAGGTCGACGATGCCCAGCGTGTGGCGGGCCTTGTACTGCGGTCCCCGCAGCGGTTCTGGTTTGCCGATTCCAGCCGACGAGACCTGCTGCCAGCTGGCACCGCTTCGGCCCGGCGACCAGGAAGGGTCGGCGAGAAGTTGCACCGTCGGCAATGTTCCCTCGATCAATTCCATCACCCCGCGTGACCCGAAGATCTGCAACCCGTAGCGGCGCGGGTTGCCCGCCTGGTTGCGGACGCTGGAGAAGTAGGTGGTCACGCCGTTCTTCATACCGTAGACGGCATGCACCGCGTCTCCGGCCAATGGCCCCAGGCCTTCGGGGCCGTCGAACACATCTTTCCCGGTCACCGGATGGCCCTGCCAGGAGACGGTCGCATAGCACGATTGAGGGGCTCCACCAATCGCGCGGATCATGTCCATGATATGCGCTCCGAGGACCCAGAGGTCCTCGCCTCCTCCGCGACGGTCTTCCTTGCCCCGGCCACGAAATTCCAGCAAAGTACCGATTGCCCCGTCGGCGATCAGCGATCGGATCGTGTCGATCATCGGGCTGAATCGTGTCGGGTGCGCGACCTGGACCTTCGCGTGTGTTTTCTCGCACACGCGAATGATCGCATCGGCTTCCTCGAGGGTCCGACAGAAGGGCTTCTCCATGTAGACGTGGACGCCCCGTTGTGCCGCCGCCAACACCATCTCGGCATGCTGGTCGACCCAGCGAGGGCAGATCGCCACGATGTCGGGTTTGGCTTCGTCAAGCAACTTGCGGTAATCAGGGTAGGCCTTGTTGACTCGCAGCTTTCGGGCCGCGGTGGCCAGCCCACTCTTGTTGTCATCGGCAACGGCAACCACCCGGGTCCGCGGCACGGCCGACCAGGCCGTATCCAACGCGTGCCCGTATCCTCCCCTGCCGGTGCGACCAATCACACCGACCCGGTAGACCTTCTTCTTGTCTGCGGTCATCGTTTTCGCCTCTCCAGCTAGCACTCAACGAGATCGTTGCATTCTAACCAGCCCACCAAAAAAACTCCCACCGGCCGCCGGAGCAGTCGGTGGGAGCGATGTGCGTGCCGTGGGGATTACGAAAAAGCCGGCAGATCGATTCCCAGATCAGCACACGAAAAAACTTGTCCCGCTTCGATCTTGCAGGAATGCCGAATTCAAGTCAAAGCAGATGGAATCGGATCAATCAGAATTCATGTCACCGGGGTCCTGGTCCTCCCCGATCAATTTCGCTTCCGCCTCATCCCACAGTGGTCCGTAGGTCTCCTTGTCGAAGGGGGGGCAACCGGTCGGGTATTGTCCCAGGGGATGGTTCTTGGCCCGCATCAGGTTGGTGCAGATGCTGAAGGTGCGGCAGATCTGCCGCCGGGTCAGTTGACCGGTGTGTTGGAGCGTCCGGGCGAAGTCGGGGTGTGACAGCGCGCCGCGGCCCAGCCCGACCAGGGCCACAGAGCCGTCGGCCACGTTGGCAGCGGCCACCTGCATCGCGAAGTCCTGCAGCCAGCTGTATCCGCTGCCGACGACCGGGACATCCGGAACGGCCTGCTGGATGGCGCGTGCGATCCGGAGATGTCGGGCGACTCCGACCAGTGGGTGCTCGGGAGCGTGGTAGCCGTCGACCGGAGGGAACTCGGCGGGACGCACGACGTGGGGGTTGGCGTAGGGGTTGCCGGCCGAGACGTTGATCATCGCGACACCGAGGTCGACCAGCATCTTGGCCACCGCGATTGGCTCGGCGAGGTCTTCCCGGAGAGGATCCAGTGGATCGGTTCCGAAGGCGGTCGTCAGCGGCAATTCGTGCGGACAGGGGATCCCCACGAAGTTCTCGCCCTCGCCCTCGCCTCGATACGGGATGCCGTCGTAGGCATTCAACCGCGTGGCAATCGTCAACTCGGGCAATTCGTCACGGATGCGGCCGACGACATTGCGAATCAGGCGGGTGCGATTTTCCAGTGAGCCACCGTAGGGACCGGGACGATTTCGGGCGGCAAGCAATTCGCTGAGCAGGTAGCGGTGGCATTGTTTGAGGTCGATGAAATCGACACCGATTGATGCGGCCCGGTGGGCGGCGAGAACGTACTGGTCTTCGATCTGCTTGAGTTGATCATCGCTGAGCAGTGGCCAGTCGGCGGTGACGGCTCGACCACTCGAGCGATCGATGGTCAGGGGATCCAGCAGCGGATCGTGGACGGCCAGTTGAGGCTCGCGGTAGCTGTATCGTCCCGAGTGAGTCAACTGCAGCCCGATGACCAGGCCGTCGACGCTCCCGTTGGCGTCACGATGTGCCCGTCGGCATCCGGCCAGCATCTCCCCGATCGCTGCCTGGGTGTGTTCGGCCAGCCACAACTGCCGCGGGTTCATCCGGCCGTTTTCGGCGATTGCGGTGGCCTCGCCCCAGACGACCGCCGCGCCGCCGTCGCCGAATCGCTGGTAGCGGCGAAGGGTCAATTCTCCCGGCAGTCCGTCCAGGGATCCGTCACATCCTTCCATCGGCTGCACGACCAACCGGTTCCTGGCAACGTGGTGTCCGATCGACCGGGGCTCGAACAGCGGGGCCATATCGGCGGCTGCCGAGATCGACACCCCCCGGTCGCGGGCGTCGGACTCCAGTTCGTCGGCGCTGCGGTACTTGAAATAACGGGCCATGATGCTGCGGATGTTGTCGGGAGGTCGTGTGCGTGGAGGGTGGGTGGGGACTTGAGCTAGTATAGGCTTTCTCGTCCGGCACTCTATCGAACACCCCGCGGACGTCCATCTCATGCAGCTTGGTCACTTCACGATCGAGACGATTTCCGGCGGGACATTCAAGACCGACGGTGGCACGATGTTCGGTGTGGTGCCCCGCGCGCTGTGGGAGGGAGTCTACCCGCCCGACGAGAACCACCTGATCGCCCAGGCGACCAACTGCCTGTTGGTCCGCAGTGAGGAAGAATTGATCCTGGTTGACACCGGTTACGGGTCACGGTTGGACGAAAAGCACCGGCGACGGCTGCAGGCTGAATCGGGCGACCCGTTGTTGAGGAGTCTCGCGGCGGCGGGGGTGGCTGCCGAGGACATCGGGACGGTGATCCTGACGCACCTGCACTTTGATCATGTCGGTGGAGTACTCAGCGAGGACGAGCAGGGGCAGGTCGTCACGACCTTCCCGAATGCGGCTCACGTGGTTCAGGCTGGCGAGTTCCAACGGGCCACGTCAGGGCGAGACGAACTGCGGGCCGCGTATTCGGCCGAATGGGTCACACCGTTGGCCGATGCGGGCCAGTTGGAGCTGGTCGAGGGCGATGTTGAACTCAGGCCGGGGATCCATGCCATCGTGACGGGCGGTCACACGCGGTTTCAGCAGGCGCTGGTGTTGGACAGCGATGGCCAACAGGCGTTTTACGCCGCCGACATGTGTCCGACGACACGTCACCTGCACAGCCTGTGGTGCCTGGCCTATGACGAGGAAGTACTGGAGACCCGGCGACGGAAGCCGGAACTGCTCGGCCGGGCGGTCGATGAGGACTGGTGGGTCCTGTTTGATCACGATCCGGACACGGCTGCCGCCCGGCTGGTCCGGGAGCCGCGACGCGAGTTCACGGTTGCAGAGGCACTGGCGTCGTTGTAAACCGAAGGCCTGCCCGGACCCGTTCCGAGTCGCTGCAGTTCCACACAGTTGATCGACAAACGATGAGGAGACGACCATGAGTCAGTTGCGGCATCTCAGGCAGTGGTTGGTCATTACCGGGCTGGCCGTGTTGACGGCTGGTGACGAAACGGCCGTTGCACAGAAAGTCGACCGTGTGGATGCCGGTCCGGCAGGGCTGCCGCTGTTGTTCTTCGATGATTTCGAGTCGGGCAAGGCCGGCCACTGGGCTCCAAGCGATGCCAAGGCGTGGCGGGTTGCCCGGGTCGGGGGCAACGCCGTCTACAACCAGTTTCGCCAGAGCAAGGTGAAGACGCCGGTCCGGTCGCCGTTCAACCGATCGATGATCAAGGACATCGTCGTCGGCAGCTTCGCGGTGGACGTCAAGCTGCAATCGACCATCAAGGATTACGGTCACCGCGACCTCTGCCTGTTCTTCGGTTACCAGGACCCGGCACATCTCTACTACGTTCACCTCGGCAAGAAGATGGACGCGCATGCCAATAACATCTTCATCGTCAACAACAAGCCGCGAACCAAGATCTCCCGGACAACGACAAAAGGGACCAACTGGGACGACAACTGGCACCACGCCCGTGTCGTTCGCGACGTGGCCAGTGGATCGATTTCGGTTTACTTCGACGACATGGCCAAGCCGGTAATGACCGCCGTCGACAGCACTTTCAGCTGGGGACAGGTCGGCGTGGGATCGTTCGATGACACGGGTAACTTCGACGAGATTTATCTGTTCGGCGATGCGGTCCGTCCGGGCAAGGTTGGAGAGAAAAACGGCGGTGATATCGCATTTGTCGACAACAAGTCGCCCAACGGCTTCACCGCCACCTTCAACGGAAAGAACCTCTCGGGATGGAAAGGCCTGCTGAAGGGGGCTAACGGCAACCCGGCGAAGCGGGCCACGCTGGACGCGGCAGCGTTGAAGACAGCCCAGGCCGAGGCCGATGCCGATATGCGGGCCCACTGGCAGGTCATCGACGGTGCCCTGGTCTTTGATGGCAAGGGACGGTCGCTGTGCACGGCACGAGACTACGGTGATTTCGAGATGCTTGTTGACTGGAAGATCAAGGAAAAGGGCGACAGCGGGATCTATCTGCGTGGCAGTCCCCAGGTCCAGATCTGGGACCCCAAGCTTCGCAACATCGGCTCCGGGGGTCTCTACAACAACCAGAAGAACCCGTCGAAACCGCCTGTCATCGCCGACAAGCCGGTCGGACAGTGGAATTCGTTCCGGATCAAGATGATCGGTGAAAAGGTCTGGGTCTGGCTCAACGGGGTGCTGGTTGCCGACAACGTCACATTGGAGAATTACTGGGACCGCAAGCGTCCGATCTTTTCGACCGGGCAGATCGAATTGCAGAACCACGGCAACACGCTGTACTTCAAGAACGTGTTCCTGCGGGCGATTCCTCGCAAGTAGCCACATGACCACATTTGTCCTACAACTCTCGGACCTGCACGTCTTTGCCGAGACTGGAGCGGCGGTGCGGGGTGTCCCGACCCGCGCGTCGTTGATCGAGGTCCTCGAAAAGGTCCGTGAGACAGGCCTGAGTTTTGACCGGGTCGTTGTCAGCGGCGACCTGACGCACGACGAGCAGCCGGAGTCCTACCGGGTCGTTGCTGAATTGCTCGAGGAATGGCTGGACCGCTGCCACGTGATTCCGGGCAACCACGACGACCGGGCACTGCTCCGTGAAGTTCTGGTCGACCAGACCGACGGCAGCGATGACGGAATTCGTTTTTCGGTTGCTACCGGAGGCTGGCGGCTGATTGGGATCGATACGCACGTGCCCGGCGAAGTGTCGGGCCGGGTCGCTCCGGCCATGCTCGAATGGCTGGAGTCGGAACTGGAGCGTCATCCCGGGGAGCCGACGATTCTCTTTGCCCACCATCCACCGATCCCCGTTGGTTCGGCCTGGCTTGATGGCCTCGGGCTGCTTGATCCGGAGCCGTTGCGCGAATTGATCTGCCGATCGCGGCAGGTCCGCGTTGTCAGTTGCGGGCACGTGCACCAGGAGTTCTGCGGTCGATTGGGAGAGGCGGTCGTGATGACGGTGCCGTCGACGGGCGTCCAGTTCATTCCGCTGGAGGCCACGAGTCGTGTGGATGCGATCGCTCCGGGATTCCGCGTGTTTGCGCTGGAGAATTTCGACACTGCCGGCGACGCCACTGTTGAGCAAGACCCCGCCTGGACAAGTCGCGTGGTCCGGTTGGCCGGGGTGACCTACCCGGCGGTTGACGAGTAACCGACGGACCCGGCGTTCAGTTCCTCGATTGCAGGACTTTCAACGCGTTGGGCAACGGGAAGTGCACGTGCTCTTCGGAGACGGTGACCTGCTCGACGGTGGCGTCGTGGGTGGCTCGCAGGTAGTCCAGGAATTCCTGCACGACATCCTCGGGAGCGCTGGCACCGGCGGTGATCACGACCTGTTCGACGCCCTCGTCCCAGCCCTCGGGCAACTCGTGGACGGAATCGACCAGGAATGCCTTTCCCGCTTCGATCTGTCCCAGTTCGGCCAGCCGCTGGCTGTTGGAACTGTTCTGACTGCCCAGCACCACGACCACATCGGTTCCGTCGGCGAGGACCCGGATTGCCTCCTGTCGGTTGGTCGTGGCGTAGCAGATGTCCTCCTTGGCCGGTGAAGCGATGCCGGGGTAGCGTTCGACCAGCCTCGAGATGATGGCCCCGGCTTCGCTGACCGAGAGCGTGGTTTGTGTCAGGTAGGCGATCTTCGAGTCGGCCGGGAACGGCAGTTGATCGACGTCTCCGGGAGACTCGACCAGGGTGATGCTCTCGGGTGCCTCACCCATCGTTCCCACCACCTCGTCGTGTCCCTGGTGTCCAATCAGGACGATGTGAAAGCCATCGCGGGCAAAACGCAGGGCTTCCAGGTGCACCTTGGTGACCAGTGGACAGGTGGCGTCGATCGTCTGCAGGCGTAGCCTGCGGGCCGTCTCCCGGATCTGCGGAGAAACGCCATGAGCACTAAACAGCAGGATCGCTTCTTCGGGAACATCCTCGATTGCATCGACGAACGTCACGCCCTGGCCGGTAAATCGTTTGACGACGTGTTGATTGTGGACGATCTCGTGGAAGACGTAGATCCCGGTTCCGAAGAAGCGGATCGCCTCGTCCAGGCACTCGATCGCCATGTTCACTCCCGCACAGAAACCGCGGGGACTGGCCAGGATGACCTTCATGGGATCCGATCGGCTGGACAAAGAGGGGCAGCAACACGATGCGGGCCGACGCCCGCCAGTCGGTGTTGTACACGGTTGATTCGCGACAATGCCAGAGCAGCGGTGCGGCTTGTCAGCGTCTGCTGATCAGTCGGCGACGGTATTCGGAGAACTTGACCCGCTTGAGTGTCTCCGAGAGCAGCAGGGATTCCCAGTGTCGAATGTCGTCGCGGTCTTTTCCGGTCAGTTGCCAGTGGAACTGGTGTTCGGCTCGCAGGTGAAAGTCGTCGGCGGCGTGGGCCCGCAGTTCGACGGTCAGCGGCAGCAGCTTTCGGGATCGCAGCGAGTTGTTCAGGACAACCCGGGGCGCGGGAAACAACGCCCGGGGGTGTAGCAGGTAATTCAGTCTCGCGATCCAGTCGGCGTATTCGAGATAACGTTGGCGAGCCGATCCAAAGGCCATTCGATCGACCCCCGGCGTGCTCGGCGTGGCGGTGCAGCCGACGCGGTACTGGAAGGCACGGCCGGGGAGAATCAGGATTGACGAGGCCCGGTCGTACTGTTCGCTGAAGCCGGGGTCGAGTTGGGCCTGCAGGGGACCGACGGCGGCCAGCGAATCGGGATCACCATTTCGCCGGAGCTGGGCCACGTACTCCCGCGTGGCCGATTCGGCCTTTTGCAGCGAGTTCTTGATCTCGCTGAAGCTGACCTCGGTGGCCAGGCGGCGCGGGCCGTTGAGGATCACGAAGCGGCGACGGGCCGGTTCGAATACGGTCACCTCGCCGGCCGAATGGATCGAGTCGTAAGCCTTGCCCGAGCGAAACAGCGTCAGGCTGCGAACGATGATCCGCGGGAGGGCCTTGGGCTTGGAACCGGCAAGATTGAACACCCTGGTGTAAACCCCGAATTCCTGGGCCGACACGATGCCGGAAAGTCCCGGTAGCAGCGTGATCAGAATGGTCAGCAGGAGTCGTGAGAGAGCAATTTGCATCGGTCGTCCGGCGGAAGAACGAGGAGCAGTCAACGGGGCAGGTCAACCGGGTGTCCGTCCCGGTTTTCACTGGCCAGGGCAGATTCGATGAAGGCGATGATCTCGAGCGTGACTTCCGATGCCACCGGCGGCGGGGTGTCTCCGGAAAGCGTGCTGACGATGTGTCGGCAGAGATTGTGATAGGCAAAACGGGTCGACGTGTCCTGGCGGATGACGGCTCGCTCGCACCAGCCAACGAAACCATAGGCGGTGGCTCCGGTGCGTCCGCCCCGCACGACACCCAATCGTCCGTCATCCCACGTGCCGATCACGACGTCGGTCGAATCGGTGTGGTGGGTCGAGACGGTTCGGCACCCGGGACCCATCAGGGCAAAAAGCACTTCGACGGGGTGGATTCCGTAGTGGAACAGTCCCGGATTGCCCTCCGCCCGCCACGCCGGGCCGTAACTGGTTGCCCCGTGCACCGGGCCAAAACGCTCCGATTGATCCTGCACAAACTCGACCACCTCGTTGCAGAACCTCATCGCCGAGCACGAGAAGAAAGGGACGTCGGCTCCGGCGGCCAGTGTGAACATCTCGTGGGCGTCGTCCTGACCGCAGGCCATCGGCTTGTCGACAAACGCCGGCAGGCCGGCTTCGAGGAACGGACGAACCCGCTCCAGATGCGGGGTGCCCGAGAGTGACAGGACCAGGACGGCGTCGACCTGGTCGATCAATTCCAGGGGAGAATCCACCATGCTGACCCCGCACGCCTGCATTTCGGGTGTGAAACCGCCGATCCGTTCGGGTGCCATCTCCGACGTTCCCGGCCAACCGGCGACCACGCGGGCACCCTCGACCCACTGATCGGCCGGTACGCCAACCTGGTTGATCCGCTTGGTGAACTCGACGCAGTGCGAGCTGTCGAAATCGATGATGCCCAGCCGGAGCATGGTGACGGGCCGTTTCGAGAAGACGGATGGAGGGCGAGCCGTCGGTGGCGTGGACGGGCCCCGACCGGCGATTGCTGGCTGCTGGTGTTGGGAGTTGGAGAGTCTGAGTGAGACGTGTGAGAAGCGGGGGGAAAGATAGTTCGCGGGTTCGACCGATGCAACGGCAATGCACGGTTGGCACCGCGGAGACGGACCGGTAGAACTGTCGGCACGATGAAGGCCATTCGATTTGCAG
>Ga0163108_10001117_pt1 | contig 19693 bp, 20 predicted proteins | sample Fk1155metaG_FD_109644 | JGI IMG/M metagenome (GOLD analysis project Ga0163108, IMG submission 109644) | Marine microbial communities from the Central Pacific Ocean - Fk160115 155m metaG | ecosystem: Environmental > Aquatic > Marine > Oceanic > Photic zone | place: The Central Pacific Ocean...
ATTGTTTATGAAAAAAGAGGTGAACTCGGTGCTTGGACAGTCCTTTTATGCATCATGGGATTTTCCTTTTCCATCCTTGGCACATTTATAGTTCGTTCTGGTATAATTACATCAGTTCACTCTTTTGCAACTGATCCAAAAAGAGGTCTCATAATTCTATCAATTTTATTAATAGTCACAGTTTTACCTTTAACAATTTTTGTTATTAGGTCCAAAATATTTACTCGGGATACAAGCATCAATTTTTTGAGCAAGGAAATGATCTTAATTATTAATAATTTTATTTTAGTAATCTCTTCATTTATAATTTTAATAGGCACCTTGTATCCTTTAATATTGGAAATATTTACCGGAAGTCAAATCACTGTTGGTGCTCCTTATTTTTTAACTTCGTTATCACCTTTGATGGTTTTAACACTTTTTTTCATGGGCATTGGTCCGATATTATTATGGAAAAGAAACCATTTAAATAAAATTTTAAAAACTTTTATTCTTCCAATCCTAATCAGTATAATTGTTTTTATTTTATTTTTTTATTATCTAAACTTTCCATTAATCTCTGTGGTCGGCTTTACTTTAGCAATATGGCTGTCCTTAAATATACTTTTTATGGTTTATAAAAATGCTAATCTTGATGCATTATTTAATAAAAATAAAAACTTTAAGTTTCTTACAAATTACCAATTAGCAGTTTGCATAGCCCACTTAGGTGTTGCAGTTTTTGCAATTGGAGCTGTATCTGAAAACTTTTTCAACAAGGAGATTATAGTAAGAATTAAACCAGGTGAAAAAATAAACATTGGAAAAAATTTATTAATATTTGAAAATGTTGTTCAAAAATTAAACTCAAATTACATTGCTGAAATAGCAAAACTTGTTTACGTAAATAAAAATGGTGATGTAATTTCCAACCTTTATCCTGAAAAAAGAATGTTTCCAGTTGAAAGGCAAACAACAACTGAAGTAGCTATTTATAGAAAGTTATTTGGAGATATTTATGCCGTTATTGGAGACGGCAACATAGATAAAGGTTACACTTTTAGAGTTTATTCAAAACCATTTGTATCATGGATTTGGATTGGCTCTATACTTATGGCAATTGGGGGTATCTTTTCAGTTATTTCAAGTTTTAATAAATTACCTTTTAGAAAAAGTAAGTTACAATGAAAAAACTATTGTTTTTAATTCCTTTGACTAGTGTATTTATTTTGCTTTCTTTAGTTGGTGTAATCCTTCTTCAGCAAGTACAAAAAACTGACCAAAGATCCTTAAAATCTACCCTAATCAACAATCCTTTCCCAGATACAAAAATATTATCATTATCCGAAACAATAGAAATTAATTTAAAAAGTAAAATAGGAGATCCATTCCTTGTAAATTTTTTTTCTTCATGGTGTGTGCCATGCAAGGTAGAAGTTGGTAACCTAGAAACTTTATCTAAAAAAATAAAAATCATTGGTATTTCTTATAAAGACAAGGAAAGCGATACAATCAAATTTTTGCAAGAGTTTGGGGATCCTTATGAAAATATTGGAGTAGACCATAATGGACATACCGCAATTAATTGGGGAGTGTACGGTGTGCCAGAAACATTTTTAATAAATAATAAGGGGCTAGTAATTCTTAGACATGCTGGGCCAATAACAGAAGAAGTATTAAAACAATTATTAATACCCAAATTAAAAGAAATTGGTCTATGAGAAATTTCTTTATTATTTCTATTGTAATTTGCTGCATTAATCCTTTAATTTCAAACGCCATTGAACCAGAGGAAATTTTATCTAATTCTACATTTGAAATCAGAGCCCGTAATTTATCTAAAAACATTAGATGTTTAGTTTGTCAAAATCAAACTATAGATGACAGTGACTCTGAATTAGCAAAAGACTTAAGGTCAATCATTAGAAAAAAAATAGTCCAAGGTGAAACAGACGACGAAATAAATAAGTTTTTAGTTGATAGATATGGAAATTTCATTTTAATGAAACCTCCAATTAACAAAAAAACTATGGTACTATGGCTGAGTCCATTAGTTTTAGCGTTATTAGGTATAGTTATAATTTATTTTTCATTTAGAAAGAAGAACAATGGTTTTAAATAATTACAAACAATGACGTTACTTTTTCTTTCTTTAGGTATTGGCTTTTTACTATCTAAATTAATTGCGGATGCCATCCGCAATAAATATAGTAGGAATACTGATGGTACTTTGATTTATAATCAAAAACAATTCTTATCAATTTTTAAAACTCTAAAAAAAAGAAGTTTTTCAAACAAACCTTCAAAGCAAAGTATAGCTGATATTATAAAAACCTTGGTTTATGCCAATGAAAGTTCCAAACAAAAAAATCTAAAAACCAGACACTTGTATTATTTTATCCCTGGATTAATTTTGATAATTTACTTCTCTTATGGGGAACCGTTTTATCAATTTCAGGATAACTCAAAAAGAACTCTTTCGTCGTCTATAGACATGAATGATCTTATCAAAATTGATTTTTCAAATATTGATACAATGGTGAAGGAAGACAAAATTAATTTATATTTAAAGCTAGCTATCATTGCAAACAATACTGACAATCTAAAGGCAGAAATATTTGCTCTTGAAAAACTCACTTTATTAGATATAGACAATTTAAATTTAAAGGTAAACCTTGCTCAAAGACTTACTTCACAAGCGTTTGGAATTGTCACCCCTAAGGCAAGAACATTAGTTAAAAACGTGCTAATAAAAGATCCCTCAAATCCTGATGCCTTATATTTGGCTGGATTAACTGCAAATCAAAATGGAAGAAGTGATTTGGCAATAAAAATATGGAAACAAATAATAAAACACAACCCAGAGTATAAAAATATAGACTTAGTAAAGGATGAATTACAACGAATTAATAAGCTTAATTAATCTTTGAATTTCTTCGTCTGCGTGTTCTAATTTTATCTGTTAAATTTTTACTTTCCATAAATTTAGGTAAATTAATTTGAGAAGCAAGTTTTGAGTAAGGATTAGTTTTATGAGGAAATGCCATAGCTTCAACAAAATGCTTTTGAAATTTTGGCTCAACTGCCGTTTCGATTTTTTCTATTTTTTCTACTAATTCTTGAATTTCAGCTCTTTTGTTTCTTGAAAGCAAAGCCAATCTAGCGCCAGCTCCTGCGGAATTTCCAACTGAAGATATTGAAGTCAATTCACAATCAGGAACCATTCCTAATACCATTGCATATTTTGGTTCAATATGACTTCCAAACGCACCAGCTAACATGACTTTTTCCACGGATACAATTCCCATTTTGTCCATCAGTAACTTAAACCCTGCATGCAAGGCTGCTTTTGCTAATTGAATTGCTCTAACATCGTTTTGGGTTATAACAACCTTATCAGACAATCTGTAACTATAAGTTCTCCCATTTTCTTCAATGCGCTTATTTTTATCTTTTAATTCACCTTTAATAATACCGTCTCTTGTTAAAATTCCAGACAAATACATTTCCCCCAAAACTTCAATAATTCCAGAACCACAAATCCCAGTGATTGCGATAGGATTCTTATCTTTTTTTATCCTGTTGTCATCTAACCAACCTTTTGTACCGATTACACAAAATTTTGGTTCTAAAGTTTTTGAGTTAATTCTAACTTTTTCAATTGCACCAGGAGCAGCTCTTTGTCCGCAAGTAATTTGTGCTCCTTCAAACGCAGGACCAGTCGGTGAAGACGCCGCTAAAATTCTTTTATTATTTCCAAGAATAATTTCAGCATTAGTGCCTACATCTATTATTAATGAAAAGAATTTATTTTTATAGGGTTCTTCAGCCAAAGTTGCAGCCACAGCATCTGCTCCAACATGACCAGCAATACATGGCAAACCATATAACCTTGTTCCAGAATTTAAATTAATATTTACTTCACTTGCTAAACATTCAAATGGGTTATCAATTGAAAGAGCAAAGGGTGCACCTCCAAGTTCTGTAGGATTTATACCTAATAATAAATGGTGCATAACCGGATTACCAACAAAGACAATTTCTAACACGTCTTGAAAATTAATTGATGCAGTTTCAGCTGCTTCTTTTATCAAATTTTCAATTCCTTCTTGGACTATTTTAGATAAGTCCTTATCTCCTTTTTCATTCATCATTACATAAGAAACCCTGCTCATCAGATCTTCACCATACCTAATTTGAGGGTTCATCCCACCTGATGAAGATATGGTTAATCCTGAGTGCAAATCAACAATATGAACTGAAATTGTAGTCGAACCTACATCAACAGCTGCACCATAAATACGCTCTTTTAAACCTGGCCAAACATCAACTACTCTTTTCTCATCTCTCAAAGCAACGGTGACACTCCATTTACCCATCCTTAAAACTGTTTGTAATTTTTGAAGCACTTTTAAATCAGTAGAAATTTCATCTTTTGTACTTAAATTCCATTGCAGTTTAAGAGCTTCAATCAGTCTTTGAAAATCTCCAGACGGATCATGCATACTGGGTTCTCTAACCTCAACGAAATACAAGTTAATTACTGGATCAATTATAACTTCTCTATCGTCAATAGCTTTCCTAATAACTTGCCTATGGACTTGGCTTTCAGGAGGAACATCAATTACGACATCTTCATTGATTCTAGCCTGACAAGATAACCTTCGACTGACATTTAAATTTCTTTTTTCAGAATATCTTTTTTCTGAATGAGTTCTCTTTGACAAATTTTCTGACTTGCTTGATATGCCATGCTTGGCAAATTCACCTTCAGAAACCTCTATTTGACATCTTCCACACATTGCTCTTCCGCCGCATACAGAATCGATATCAACACCTAAACTTCTTGCTATTTGAAGTACTGTTTGGTTACTGTCTACAAGGCCTTGTTTGCCTGAAGGGGCAAAGAAAACCTTAATATTTTTTTTGCTGGGTTCAAAGTTTTTGTTAATACTTTTTGGTTTCATTTATTTATAATATCATATTTATACAAAATATAATTATTGTCTTCTTCGTCTTCTTGTCCTTGTTCTAGAATTTTCGCCTACTTTTTCTACTGAAGGTTCTCTAAATGTTTTAATCCATCTTCTGCACTCAGGATCGACTCCCATCATAACATCCGCACCCTTAATTGATGTTACCTCTTCATTATGAAGAGGGTTCATAATAGCCGATGTCATGCCAGCTCCCATAGCCATTGACAAAAAAGAGGAATTCAAACCATGTCTATTGGGCAGTCCAAAAGATATATTTGATGCCCCACAAGTAGTATTAACTTCTAACTCCTCTCTTAATCTTCTAATTAATTTAAAAGCCCCAATTCCTGCAGAGTTAATAGCTCCAACAGGCATAACAAGAGGATCAACAACCACATCCTGGCGCTTTATTCCATAATCTTCTGCACGTTCAACAATTTTTTTTGCAACATCATAACGCACATTAGGATCTTCAGAAATTCCTGTTTCATCATTAGAAATAGCTACCACAGCTGCGTCATATTTTTTTACTAATGGAAGAACCACTTCTAATCTTTCCTCTTCTCCTGTAACTGAATTAACTAATGGTCTGCCTTTATATACAGACAAGCCAGCTTCTAATGCCTCTACAATCGAACTGTCGATTGAAAGAGGAACATCAACTACATCTTGAACAAGTTGAATACTTTTCGCTAAAATCGCAGGTTCATCTGCTAAAGGAATACCCGCATTAACATCAAGCATATGAGCTCCTGCATTAACCTGAGCTTCTGCATCAGAAATTACTCTAGAATAATCTCCGCTTTTCATTTCTGCAGCCATAAGCTTACGCCCTGTTGGGTTTATTCTCTCACCTATAATACAAAAAGGTTGATCAAAGCCAATAATGATTTCTTTCTTATCCGATGAAATTACAGTTCTTGACATAACTTGTTACCTTTCACTTTTATAACTATTCAGACTAAAATCCATTTATCTTGAAGCCACCATTTCCATCAAAAGTAAAGTTTCCATTTTCAAGTCCTGAAACCCATTCAACCGTCCTTTTAAATCCACCAAAAGGGTAAAAATGTAAATTTTTAATCATACATTCTTCGTCCTTGTTAATGCCTTTTGCTAAATCAGAAATATATTTGTCTGGAGCTTGCACCATTAATAATTTTGAAATATTTCTTGATTGCTTTGCTATCATCCTAATAGAAGCCCCAACACCTGAAGATCTAGCAAATTGAAAAAGTGTTTTGATATTAGCTGGACCAGGAACTCCAATACGAATTGGAAGTTTTATGCCTTCATTTCTGATTAATTTTTCCCATAATAAAACAGGTGTGGCATCAAATGAAAATTGCGTCTCTAAATAAATAGAGATGCCTTCTTTTAGTGACCATTCAAATTTTCTTTTCAAAGCGTCCTTAATCAAAGTATCAGAAATGTCAGGACTGCCTTCAGGATGACCAGCAACACCAACTTTTTCGATATTATATTTTTGAAGAATGCCAGAATTTAAAATCTGCATAGTTTCATGAAATTCACCTATTGGAGAATTCAAACTACCTGAAATTACTAGAACCTCACTAACATTAGAAGTTTGTGATAATTGTTTTACAAAAGAATCAAGCTCATCAATGTTTTTTATTGACCGAGCAGATATGTGTGGAACAGGGTTCATTCCATCCCTGAAAAGTCTTCCACAAACTTCAATAGTATCTGAAGGATTAGAGTTGGGAAGAAAAGTAACGTTAACTGTTGTGTTTTTGTGCAGCAGTTCAGAAAAACTATCAATTTTTTTTGCTGCATTTGGAGTAACTTCAATTGACCAATCTTTTGTTACTTCATGTAAAATGTATTCTGGGTTTTCTGCTAACATAAAATTTTCCAAATATTTAACAAATAAATAGGATATATAATTAATTTTATTATTCTATTTTCGACAAATTAGTAAATAAAATCGACTAAACCTTGACGGTTTTTTTACTTAAGTCGTAAAGATAAAATTATCGAGAAAATTTATAATGTTTACAATGGCTTATATCCGCCATTTGAAATAAGGGCTTTTAATTCAACATTTGAGTATATTTTTTCAAGTTTTTGTCTTAATTCTCCTGCTTTAGATTTCAAACTTCCTGTTATATTTTCTGGTTTTGATCTTCTCCAACCATTTAAGTAATCGTCTGTATTATCAGCACCACTTTTCATAGCTGCAGCATCGATAGCAATTATAAATCTTTTTTCAAGTTCAATTTTGACCTGTTTTCTATTTCTACCCTTACCTTCCTCTGCAATTACTTGGGCAGGAATGTCTCTCCAAAAAACAGTAATTATATGTGCCATTTAATTATATTTAAATAATTGAAAAGCTGAGTCCAGTAGTATGCATGACCATCTTAAGCGACTGCATTTGATGATCCTCTCTCAAGAATAAGTTTTTTAGCCGTTTCAACAGCTACCGCTGCATCCCTACAATACGCATCTGCTCCAACACTTTCAGCGAATTCTTCATTCAAAGGAGCGCCACCGACCAAAATTATATAATCGTCTCTAATGCCCTTTTCAACCATAGTATCAATTACAACTTTCATATATGGCATAGTAGTTGTAAGAAGCGCAGACATACCTAAAATATTTGGTTTATGCTTTTCAAGTGCCTCTAAATAGTTTTCAACTGGATTATTGATTCCAATGTCTATAACTTCAAAGCCGGCTCCTTCCATCATCATAGAAACTAAATTTTTTCCTATGTCGTGAATGTCTCCTTTCACTGTTCCAATAACCATTTTTCCAACTTGAGGGGCACCGGTCTCGGCTAGAAGCGGTCTAAGAATTTTCATTCCAGATTTCATTGCATTGGCTGCCATTAAAACTTCAGGAACAAATAAAATACCGTCTCTGAAATCTATACCTACAATAGTCATGCCAGCAACCAAAGCTTCAGTAAGAACTTGATAGGGTGTCCAACCTCTTTCAAGGAGAATTTCTACTCCCTCAACAACTTCTTCCTGCAAACCATCATATAAATCATCGTGCATTTGCTGAACAAGTTCCTCATCATTCAACTCCGATAAAATGATTTCTTCTTCTATTTCCTCTGACATACAGACCCGCTTGAATATTTAATCACTTATAATTTTAAACAAAAATTCAAAATAATTTATCTATATTCGACATATACCTAATTTTTTTAGACGTCAAATTAATAAATTTTAATTATTTAGAGATAATATTTTTAATTTTAATGCATTTAGCTTTCATCTTGATTGTATTTTCGAATTACTGGAATTGAAAAAAGTGCAAAAACTATCGATAGCACTGGTATTCCAAAAGCCTTAAACGAAACCCAGTCGTCTGTCGTTAAATTTCTCCATGCAAATTCATTAGCAATAGCCATTGATATAAACATTATTATCCATAGTCTAGAAAGTAATTTCCAACCTTTGGGTGTTAGGTTTATTCCAGATGACATTATACTTTTAAGAGGATTGTATCCCATAATATCTGCAAAAATCAAACCCGACGCAATCATTGCACTCACAACCGTTGGCTTGATTTTAATAAATAAAAACACACCAATTTCTGACTGGCTATCAATTGCAACATCTCGATCAAAAATTAAAGTTAGCATTCCAAAGAATACCACTGCCGCGCAACCAAACGCAGCCATTAAGGGAATTTTCTTTTCTAAAAGCCATGAAATAGATATGGATATCAATGTTGCTATAACTAATATTGAAGTTCCCCACAAAATTCCAAAAAAGTAATTCCCTATAAAAAAGAGAACTAAAGGCCCTAACTCTAAAATTTGTTTTCTGAAAGTATTCTCATTTTTATCATGTAGTTTTTCCATAGTTTCACTTCATTTGTTTTTTATTTAAGCTACTATTAAGTTTTTACTTTTTATTATTGTTTCTATTTTTTCAGATAAATCTAAAATAGCTTTTGGTTGGTTTTTATTGACTGATATTTCATTCAGCTCTCGCCTAAAAATTTTACCACCAGGAAGCCCAGCATACAATCCAAGCATATGCCTTGTTATATGGTTTAATTTAAAATTTTTGTCATTTTTTATGCATTTCTTTGCATAATTAACAATTTTTTCAGAAACGCTAATTCTGACATCATGGTCATAATTTTCATAAGACTTTGAGGAAAACTGATCTAAATAGTGTATAATTAAAGGTGACCTGTAAGCTTGTCTTCCAATCATAATTCCGTCAGCCCATTGCAATAGCTCTTTAGATTTTTTCATTGAATTGATCCCACCATTTACAATGATCTTTACATTATTATTTAGTCTATTTTTTAATAACTTAACTCTCTGATAATTGATTGGTGGAACTTCTCTGTTTTGTTTTGGATTCAACCCTTTAAGGAAAGCTTTTCTTGCATGAACTATAATTTTTGAAATTCTTGCTTCTAATATCTGATCAACAAATTCATCTAAGCCGGTTATTTCATCCATGTCATCAATTCCTATTCTACATTTTACTGAAATAGGAACATCAACTTCATTTTTCATGGCCTCTAGACATTCTTTGACTAATGTAGGTTCAGCCATTAGACAGGCTCCAAATCGCCCCTCTTTTACTTTTGGGGATGGGCAGCCTACATTTAAATTGATCTCATCATATCCTAATTTTTCACAGATTTTTGCTGCTTTACTTAGTATTGATGGATTTGATCCACCAAGTTGAATTGCAACTGGATGTTCCTCATCATTGTAATCTAATAATTTCTTTCTATCACCAAATAAAACAGCGTTTGAAGAAATCATTTCTGTATAGAGTAAAATAGATTTAGAAAATTGACGGTGAAAAAACCTGCAATGCTTATCAGTCCATTTCATCATAGGAGCTATGCTAATTTCTTTATTTAAAACAGTTTCCATAAATTTTATTTTTTAAAAAAATATAATATCTCCTTAAACATAGTTATAATTTTAAACAACTAAATTTAACTATTATTTTAATTATAACTAAATATTAACTTTGCAAAAATATATTTTAATTGATAAAAGAAATTTATAGAAATTTGCGGCTGTGGTGAAATTGGTAGACACGCCAGATTTAGGTTCTGGTGGCGCAAGCCGTGGGGGTTCAAGTCCCTTCAGCCGCACCAATAAATTGGATTTAACATGACCACAAAGAGTAAATTAAAGTCATCTTTAGAAAAAAATAGATTTGTAATAACAGCTGAAACTTCTCCCCCAGACGCTGCTGACCCTGAAACAGTTTTAAATAGAGTAAATTGTCTTAAAGATATTGTTGATGCTGTGAACGTTACTGACGGTGCGGGTGCAAAGCCACATATGTCCGCTCTTGCTACTGCAGCAATATTGGCTAAAAATGGTATAGAGCCCGTCCTCCAATTCACTACTAGAGATAGGAACCGTCTTGCCCTTCAAGGCGACTTGATAGGTGGTTGGGCATTAGGCATTCCAAATATTTTATGCTTGTATGGAGACGATATTACTGTTGGAGACCAACCGGATTCAAAAAAAGTTCATGATATTGATAGTCGCCAATTAATGGAAACTGCAAAAATTATGAAAGAAAAAGGCACTTTCCCAACTGGCCGCAAAATAGATCCAAGACCTGAATTATTTATAGGCGCAGCAGATTTACCCAGAATGCCCGATCAGGATTTTAATGCATCAGGTTTGCTGGCAAAAATTTCAGCTGGAGCTAATTTTTTTCAAACACAATTTGCATTTGATATAGAAATTCTCAAACAATACATGAAAGCTATCAGAGATGCTGGCGTAACAGAAAAAGCATATTATATTGTTGGTTTAGGACCTCTTTCATCAGCTAAAAGTGCAAAATGGATGGATGAAAATTTATTTGGAGTCAATATCCCTGAAAAAGTAATAAAAAGAATAGAAGGGGCAGATGATCAAAAAGCAGAGGGACAAAAAATCTGCATAGAGCTTTTAGAGCAATTTAAAGAGATCGACGGCATTCATGGAGCACATTTAATGGGCCCGAGACAAGAGCAAACTATAGCTGATCTTGTTTCAAAAGCTGGACTTGGAGTTTAGTTGAGATTTAATTATTTTTCTTAGATCCTTGATTTTTTTCATGTTTTAAAATTTCTGTGATAGAATTAACATGTTCTTCTGAAAGGTTTAATTTTTTTCTTAATTCTTGAATATGTTTATCCTCTTCTTCTGAAATAACTCCATCACTCAAAGCCTCTGCTATCTCAGCCTCAACAATTTTTTTCCTTCTGGACATTTGACTGGAAAACCCTGAAGCAACAATACCAGTTAAAAGTGCGACTGACATTACTCCCATTACAGCAGTCATTGCACCAAATACCTGTCCGAGTGGAGTAATTGGAGAAACATCACCGTAACCAACGGTAGTTAGAGTAATAATAGACCACCACATCGTCTGAGGTATCGAACTAAAGAATTCTGGTTGAACTTTATTTTCTGCTAAATAGAGCATAGCGCTAGACAAGAAAATAGCTATCAAAAATAAATAGAGTGCAGCTCCTAAAGATCTTCTCTCCTCATAAACAGTTGTTGTCAAATCCTCAAGAGCAGAAGAAAAGTGAGACATTTTTAATAATCTTGCCATCCTTAAAACTCTTAGCCATCTTAAATCAAGACCCCCTGCAAAAAGCGGCAATAAGCTCGGCAAAATAGCTAGCAAATCTATCATGCCCGTGAAACTAAATATATACCTCAGTCTTCTTCCCAGAGGTGTCTTCGAAGGTGTATCTGGATTAATTGATTGCACCCAAATTCTTAAAATATATTCAACAGAGAAAATAATAACTGAGAAATATTCAAAGTATATGAAATGTATCCTATATTTATTATTGATTGATTCAACGGATTCTAGGCTTACCGCCGCTAGATTTGCCAATATTAGCACTGTTAATAACACATCAAAAATACGACTTGCGGTATCTCCATATTTTGCTTTATTCAAAATTTCAAAAGTTCTTTTTTTACTAATCATAATTTTTAACTTACCTCTAAAGGGTTCCATATAGTATCAGATTCTATTTCCAATACCCAAAGATCAGGATCTATTTTTAATTCATTTTCAATTCTTGTAGTAACTAATGATTCTTCAAGCCAATCATTTTGATTTCCTATCAATGTTTTCCAGACATATTGACCCTCAACTGACAGGGATTTACCTAAAATAAAGGATTTTGAATCATTCCTTCGAATTTTCAATAATATTGCGCCATTATCCTCATCTCCTCTGTGAATGATGGTTGCTATTTTATTGTTTGCAAAAGATGATCTTATAGCTGATTTAATTTTAATTATTGATTTAATTTCAGACATTATTTAACTTTAAAAATCAGAGCATCTACCATTTTTTTCCCAATCACCGTATCTTGTTGGTTCTGGGCCTTTAACTCCACCAACTTCTTTTTCCTGAATTTTTAAATTTTTTGCTAAAAATAAATTTTTATTTTCTTCAAAGCTATTTAAATTTTTCTTTTGCTTAGATGAGTTATAATTTTTTGTTGCTATCATACATTTCCTAATTGTATTAATTATAGTATTTATCATTTATAACCTATTTTTTTCAACTTTTTTACTAATAAATAATTTGTCATTTAAAAAAAATTCAATCAGCCAAGCAAGATCTATTTCCATAGAGTTATTAAATAAGATTTTTAAAAGTAATGCTCCTTTTGAGAATGTCATTTCAACATCAATTCAATTTATTAATATGGATACAAAAGATAGGAAGCTTTGCAGACTTTTGATAACTGTGGTTCTAAGAAAATTGGGTCAAATTGATTACGTTTTAGGCAAGTTCTTGAAAAGAGGAATTCCTCAAAAGCAAAATACTTTTAATAACATCATGAGAATGGGTGTAGCTGAATTACTTTTCATTGAAACGGCAAAGTATGCAGCTATTAATGATGCTGTGGAATTGACTAAATTAAAAGTTTCCAAAAACCTTTCTAAACTCACCAATGCAGTTCTAAGAAATATTGACAGAGATAATAAAAATGTTCTTTCACAATTAACTAATGAAATGAACTACCCAAAATGGCTTGTCAAAAATTGGGAATCATCATGGGGAAAGAAAAAGACAAAAGAAATTTTAAAATGGCTGCAAACTCAACCATATTTAGATTTAACCGTTTCTGGAAATCCAACTGAAATGGAAGCAGTGATTGAGGGTAAATTTATTTGGGGTAAAACGGTAAGAAAAAAAAAATTAATTAACCCCACGACTATTCCCTACTTTCGCAGTCAAATTAAAAAATATCGTTGGTGGGTTCAAGATGTTTCTGCATCTATTCCTGGAGAGTTATTAATTAATTCTGACAAAATGAATATTGTCGATTTATGCTCCGCGCCAGGCGGGAAAACTGCACAACTGGCAAATTCTGGGAAAAAAGTAATTTCCGTAGATATTAATCAAAAAAGAGTTGAACATCTAAAAGAAAATATGAAGAGGTTAGACCTGCAAACAAACGTTGTAATTGCTGACGGTACTTTATGGGAACCTAATTGTGACATAGATGCAGTTTTATTAGATGCTCCATGTAGCGCAACAGGAACTATCAGGAGGCATCCAGATATATTAAAAAATAGAACTAAGGAAAACTTGAATAATTACATAGAGATCCAATCAAAATTAATTAAACAAAGTCTATCATGGTTAAATAAAAATGGTATTTTGATATATTCTGTATGTTCCCTTCAAAAAGAAGAAGGGGAAAATCAAATATATTCTATTTTAAATAATTTTAAAGATATAAGGATTTCGCCTATTTTTCCAAAAGAGGTATCAAAATTTGAACATGCTATAACCAAAGAAGGCTGGTTAAGAATTTTTCCCAATTGCTTAGGTTCAGATGGAGGAAATGATGGTTTTTTTATATGTAGATTGCAAAAAATATAAATTTTAAGTTTTAAAAATAGATGAAAACCATATATAAATTTAAACATTTTTGGCGAAAAAATAGTCCTATTTTCAAATGGAAAATTTCTGGCATCAACCCTAAAAGTCCCCTGCACAGGCCCATAGACCCCTGGAAAGGTTCTTCATCTAATGGGGAAAAATCTTTTATGTCACACCCAAAAATTATTTCCAATGAATACTGGCATAGTTTTGAGTGGTTGCGAGATCTCAGAGAGGTCCCCAATGAAAGAGCTAGAATAAGATGTAGGGATTTGTTCAATGAGTGGCACAGCACTAATCTTGAATGGGATGGTAGCACCTGGACAACAGAATTTATAAGTAAAAGATTAAGCAATATTTTATTCTGTTATGGAACTTTTGCAGATACTGCAAAAGTTGAATTTCAAGAAAAACTTATGAAAAGTTTTGCTACGCAAGCTAGATGCCTAGAGTTAGATTGGAAAAAAATAAATAATGATAAAGATAGAATGTATGCACTGTTAGGCATGATGGCTGGAAGAATATGTTTGACAACAGTAAAAGATGAAATAGATGATATTATTGAAAAAGTTATAGAAGAAACGGATAATATTTTCAATGTTGACGGAATGCACATCTCAAGGAAGCCCCATATTCATTTTGAAATATTAAAGATTATAATAGAAATTCAATATTTAGGTAAATCATCATCAATTCAATATAGAGACAAATATGACCAAATTATCAATAAAGTTACATCTTGTTCGAAGATGCTTCAGCACACTGATGGCTCTGTTGTTAACTTTAATGGAGGAAGTAAATTTTCAAAGAGCTTAATAAGTCAGTTAATCTCGAAATCCAATTCAACAATAAAGTCTTATAATGGAATTACAAAAGATGGGTTTTCTAGAATGAATTTGAAATCAACATCTATATTTTTCGACACTGGAAATCCAAATAATAAATCAGAAAACTGGCATGCAGGAACACTTTCTTTTGAATTAAGTTATGGAAAAAATTTAATAGTTGTAAATAACGGATTTATGAACACTGAAACTAAATGGACAAAAGCACTCAGAGGAACTTCTGCGCATTCAACAATTGCTATTGATGGAAAAAACTCATCAAATCTAGACAACCACAAAAAAGAAGGCAGGATTGCGCACACAACAAATAAAATCTTTGAAAAAACAAAAGATGGTTTCTTTGCGTCTGCATTACATAACGGTTATTTTGCGTCACATGGTATATATCATAAAAGGAAAATTATGCTTCATGAGCATGGAAATAAAATTACTGGTAATGATGAGTTGATTTATTCAGGAGCTCCTGGAGCTATACCTCTTGAAGCAGAGTTGAGGTTTCATTTATCTCCAAATTTAAAACCAGCTGTGGTCCTTTCAGGAGATATTCTTTTAAGATTAAAAAATGGATCAGGTTGGTCTTTCAAAACAAAGGAAAGTTCTGTTTCTTTACAAGAATCAATATTTGTAGATCAATTAAATATATTAAAAAGTGAACAAATTTATATTAATGTATCACTTAAAAATTTAAGAAGCAGTGGAAATAGAGTTATTGAATGGGAATTTTATAAAAGCTCATAGTCTTGAATATTTTTTTCATTAAAGAAGGCATGACAAGATTGTTTACCTCTTGAAAACTATACCAATTAAAACCAGAAGGAATTTTAATTGCAGCATTATGAGGTAAATCATAATCAATACAATAAACTTCCATTTTCAACCTAAAATGAGTGAATTCATGTTTGATTTGAGAGAATTTATGTTTTTTAAATTTTTTTATAAACTTTAGTCTTGCATCATCATAGTTATCCCATTCGCCAGAGGGAAATGAAACTAAACCTGCAAGCAAGCCTTTGTTAGGGCGTTTATAAAGAAGTATCTTATTTTTATTTTTAATGATATACGAATTGCCATTTCTAATAGGCTTTAATATTTTTTTTAATTTGACTGGCAAGAGGTTTTCTATGCCATTTATTTTTGCTAAGCAATTTTTAGAAATTGGACAAATTTTACATTTTGGTGAAGTTGGGGTGCATATTTTGGAGCCTAAATCCATCATTGACTGAGCAAAATCTCCAAACCTTTTATCAGGTGTCAAAATTTTAGTTAAGTTCCAAATTTCTTTATGATTACTTTTAATTGGCGTATTTAATGAAAAGATTCTGCTTATTAATCTTTTTATATTTCCATCTACAACGACAGCAAATTTATTAAAAGCAATAGCTAAAATAGCCGCTGAAGTGTAAGTCCCTATACCAGGGAATTTTAATAATTCTTTTTCATTCTCTGGTAATTTTCCATTATATTTTGATTCTATCAATATCGCGCATTTAAGTAAATTTCGAGCTCGTGAATAATAGCCTAAGCCTGACCAAAAACTCAAAATTTCAGACAAATCAGCCTCAGATAACTTAGTTACTGTTGGCCACCTTTTGAAAAATTCCTTAAAGTAAGGGGTCACCGTAATAACTGAAGTTTGTTGAAGCATAATCTCTGAAATCCAAACTTTATATGGATCAACCTTTGAATTGCCAAAGTACCTCCAAGGCAGAATTCTTGCATTTTCATCATACCAAACTAAAAGATCATTGCTAATTTGTTTAATATTTTGTTCCATGAAAAAGATTTTTTTTTTATTAATTATAGTTTATATTAAACTAAAATATAATTACTGAAATTCAAAAAAATTTATTAATGAAATACCAAAATAAAATTGGGGATATAAACATTCCAGGCTTAGATAGATTCTTAAAGAAGAGAGGCTTTATTCATAATAAAATAATTACATCATGGTCAACATTAGCAGGTGATGCTAAAGATTGGTCTTTACCTTTAAAAATAGATTTTCCAAAAAATAAAAAGGAGGAAGGAACCTTACACATTAAAATAAAGTCTGGGCTAGGTCCTGAACTAGAAATGCAATCAAAAGAAATTATAGACAAAATTAATTCAATGTTTGGGTATAAAGCAATAAATAAGATTAAACTTCATAATAGTTTTTTTAAAAGTGATTATAATGAATTAAATACAAATTTTGAAAAACCTAATATAAATAATAAAATTAATAACAATATAAAGAAAATTAAAAATCAAGAGTTGGCTGGGGCTTTGATTAAACTTGGCGTTGGAATTAATTAAAAAAAACTTATGAAAAGTTTGATCACAAATCACAGATGGGCAGTTTAATGAATTACAAAAATTTAATCAGAAGAGATGTTTTAAAGTTAATTTGTTATCTTTCATTATCAAGCATTCCTGTTTTTGCCAAATCTGAAGAAATTATTAATCTTGAAAAAGCTCTTTCTCCAAGATATTTGGGAGACATAAATGCTCCAATCCAATTTGTTGAATATGTATCATTAACATGCAGTCACTGCGCTGAATTTCATGTTCAAAAATTACCAATCTTAAAAGAAAAATATATAGATAAAGGTAAGCTTAGACTTGAAATGAGGGATTTTCCCTTAGATGGTCTTGCACTAAGAGCTGCGGCAATGGCAAGATTAGTTGCAAAAGAAAAATACTATAAATTTGTTAATGTGTTATTTAAAAGTCAAGAGCGTTGGTCCAGAAATAAAGATCCAATTAATGAGTTAAAAAAGATGGGCAGACTTGCAGGTTTAAGCAAGAGTAAGATTGATGCTTCCATTGATCAAATGGAACTCTTAGAAGGAATATTTAAGATGAGGCAGCAAGCTGAAAAAGATTGGAATATACAATCAACACCAAGTTTTGTAATAAACAATAAATTTATGCTTGCTGGCAATTTATCAATAGAAAAATTTGAAGATACCTTTAAAAAGTTAAGCACATAATTTTTATTAAGAAATCGAAAGTCTAAATTTGAAATTTACAAAATTAAAATTAAATAGCTTTAAATCATTCGTAGATCCAGTGGATTTAGAGATTCAAGATGGCTTAACAGGGATTGTTGGTCCAAATGGATGCGGAAAATCAAATGTTGTTGAAGCATTTAGGTGGGTAATGGGCGAATCAAGTGCCAAGCAAATGCGTGGCGAAGATATGGATGACATTATTTTTGGAGGGACATCCAACAGACCACCAAGAGATATTGCTGAAGCGACAGTAGTTATTGATAATTCTGAAATTAAAAGTGTATCTCAATTTAGTGAATATGACGAATTAGAAGTAAAACGAAGAATTGAAAGAGGAAAAGGTTCAAACTGGACAATTAATGCTAATTCGGTAAGGGCTAAAGATGTTAATTTATTATTCGCTGATAACTCTACTGGAGCAAAAAGCTCAGGGATCGTTTCTCAAGGCCAAGTGTCCAACCTTATTAGTGCAAAGCCAGAAACAAGAAGGGGTTTACTTGAAGAAGCTGCGAACATTACCGGGTTACACCATAGAAGACACGAAGCTGAATTAAGGTTAAATGCCGCAGAAACAAATCTTCACAGATTAGAAGATATTGTAATCACTATGGAAGAACAAAAAAAATCTCTTAGCAAACAAGCTAGACAAGCGTCACGCTATAGGTCTGTTGGGGATAGATTGAGAAAAGCTGAAGCAACTCTGCTAACAAAAAAACATGGTGATAAAAGTAAAAAACTTGAGGAGATCAACAATTCTTTTAAACGCGAACAAAATATATACATTGAAATCACAAGAAAAATGGGTGCAGCTGAAAAGGATCGGGTAAATGTAAGTGGCGTTTTACCTGAATTAAGAAAAATAGAAACTGAAAACCAGGCAATTTTTCAAAATTTAAAAATTTCACTTTCAAACATTGAAAATGAATTGAACCAGATAAGTGAGAGCAAGGGAAAAGCAAAAAATAGTTTAAATAATATTAAAGAAAACATTGATAGAGAAGAGACATTAAACTCTGAGGCCAAAAAGGTAATCGAAAAACTTAACAATGAAAATGAAATTCTTTTAAAAGATTTAGAAGAGCAAGAAGAGAATTATAAAAAAGAAAATCAAAGGCTTAGAAAAATTAAAGAAGAAGTTGTATATATTGAAAAAAATCAAACAACTTTAATCACTAATATTAATTCAAATGAATTGCATATTGAAAGCCTAGGAAATGAAAAAATTAAACTTTCTAAAAACATAGAAGTCCTCCAAACAGAACTTCAAGATTTAACAAAGAATAGCAATGTTGAAAATATCAATTTACTTAAAAATGGATTAATTAAGATAAATAAAATAATTGATACGAATGGCCAAAAGTTATCAGAATTTAATAAATTTTTGGACGGCTCGGCTAAATCTTTAGAAACAACAAAAAAACATTTTGAAAAACTTTCATACGATTATAGGAGTCTAGAAGCGGAATATGATGCAATTTATAGGATTATGAAATTTGATAAATCTGAAATAAAATCAAAACTTTCTCAAAAAATTAAAGTCAAGGAAGGATATGAAGCTTCAGTAAGTTCAGTGCTTGGTGATAGTTTGGAAGGAAGCTTAAATGAAAGTGAACACCCTCACTGGAATTCAATTGAACCAATTAATAATTTTAATTCACCAGAAAATGTCGAGTCTTTAATAAACTTTATTGATAATCCTTCACTAGCAAAATATTCTCTTACTGGAGTAGGCATTGTAAAAACAGAACATGAAGCAAAATTAATTCAAACATCTCTATTGCCTGGTCAAGCAATCACCACAGAAAAAGGAGGCTTATGGAGATGGGATGGTTTTGTCGTTCCTATTAACTCAACATCATCGTCAGAAGAAATTCTAAAACAAAATAGGCGTTTGAGAGCTTTAGAAAAAGAAAAAGCCCATTTAAAAACAAAACTCGAGAAAGCTGAAAATGAATATCGTTCCAGTGAAGTAAATTATTTTAACTATGAAGAAAAAACTGATACAACAACTAAAC
>Ga0163108_10001119_pt1 | contig 19677 bp, 18 predicted proteins | sample Fk1155metaG_FD_109644 | JGI IMG/M metagenome (GOLD analysis project Ga0163108, IMG submission 109644) | Marine microbial communities from the Central Pacific Ocean - Fk160115 155m metaG | ecosystem: Environmental > Aquatic > Marine > Oceanic > Photic zone | place: The Central Pacific Ocean...
GATATAGACGTTGGCCTCCCATGGTTACATTGAGCAGAATTAGGTGTTATTTCCATTTTTCTTAATAATGCATTCATATCCTCCGCTGATAACTCCCTACCTGACCTTATTGAGCCATAACAAGAACTGGTAGAAATAATATTGTCCATTTTTTGATCAATACTGATTTGAGTTCCCAATTCAAATAGTTCTTGAGCGACATCTTTAATTAATTCAGATATATTTGCATTATTTAATAAATTAGGAATTGCTCTAATTAAAACTGTATCTTCTCCAAATGACTCAATTTCGAATCCTAATTGATTTAAAGTATTAATATTTTCTAAAATGACATCCCTATGAGATGATGGCAAATTAATGATTTCTGGAATAAGTAATATTTGTGCAGGTATTTTTTTGTTTTTTAACTCTGTTAACATTTCTTCCTTAACAATTCTTTCATGTGCGGCATGTTGGTCAACTATAACAATCCCATCATCAGTTTCAGAAATTATATAATTTTTATGAAATTGTGCCCTTGCTGCTCCCATTGGATACCTTTGCATTTCATTATAATGATTAATATCACCAACCTTTGCTGAAGGCTTTGAAGTAATCTCTTTTGAGAAATTGCTTTGGAAAAAATTATTTTTTTCTGACTTTTCAAAATATGAATTATTTATATCACCAACTTTTTCATCAAAAGAGTTTTCATGTCTATTACTTTTATAAACTTCTGTTTTATCTATTAAATTTGAAGATAAATCTCCATTATAAACGATTTGACTTTTAATATTTGAAATTGCTGATTTTATAGAAGAAATTATCAATCCTTTGATCTCTCTTTCATTTTGAAATCTTACCTCAGCTTTAGAGGGATGAACATTAACATCAACCATTGATGCCGGTAACTCAAGAAACAAAACTATCAATGGAAACCTACCTTTAGGTATTGTGTCAAAATATGCAACTTTAATTAAACTAAGAATATTTTTGTCTTTTATAGAACGATTATTGACATATAAATACTGATGCGTCGATGTGGATGAGTTGAAAGTAGGAAAACTAATAACACCTGATAATTTAGATCCATTTCTCTCTGATTTTATTTTTATAGAATTTTGGATAAAATCATAACCAAAAGCTGCACTTATTCTTTCCGCACTGATAGAATCATTGCTTTCATCTGCTTTAAAATTATAAATATTTTTTCCATCAACGTTTAATTTAAAGCTAATTTTTGGATGGGATATTGCCATCTTTAAAAAAACATCCTTGCAATGCGCAATTTCAACTCTTAAGGATTTTAAAAACTTTAACCTAGCTGGAGTAGCTTCAAATAATGAAGTGACTTTAACTGTAGTGCCTTTTCCTCTAATATTTGGCTTTTGAGTTATCACACTGCCACGTTCAATTTCTATACTGGATGCTTCCTTGTTTTTTTCAGTTTTACTAGTGATCTCGAGTTTTGAAATTGAGGAAATAGCTGGCAGCGCTTCACCTCTAAAACCAAAATCCTTTATTTCATTCAAATTATTCTTATCTAACTTTGAAGTTGCATACCTTAAAATAGCAATTGGAAGTTCCTTTTCATGCATTCCTTTCCCATTGTCATTAATAATTATCGATTGAAGTCCTCCTCCTCTAATAAGAACCTCAATTTTATTAGCCTTAGAATCAATTGAATTTTCAATCAGTTCCTTAACTATATTTGCTGGTCGTTCAACCACCTCACCTGCTGAAATTTGATTTATAAGGTCATCCGAAAGAATTCTTATAGGCATTTGCCCTCCTAAAATGTAAGATATATAAATTATTTATTTAGAAGTTGATCCAACCTATCCTGTTCTTTTGTGGCATCGAGTATTGGTCCAATTAATGGAGAGTCATTATCTCCAAAAAGCATATCAATTCCTGCCCTGCTTTGCATTTGGAGGTTATATGTTTCTTCATTAATTAATATTCTTATATTTTCTGAAATTTGTTCCAGAGGAAATAACTTAGAAAATTTTTGGTCTAGACTATCCATTTCCAACCTTCTTTCCACGCCAAACAAGGTGGAAATTTCATGTTTTGCATTAGATTCTTTTTTTTCTAAAGACTTTAAGTCAGCAGTTAAATCAAACGTTGGTGGCATAACCAATTTATTTTTTTCAACTATAGAGAATTCATCTAATTTAATCTTTTCAGAACCTACTGCTTGCCTTAAACTGGAGCACCCAGACAAATGGAAACAAAAAATAAGAAGAAGGGCTAAAAATATTTTGTTCAAAATCTAAATCCTAATATCATTTATAAATTAATTGTTAATTACTTTTCCCAAAATTAGCAAAGAATATTAAAATTACACCAAATGTAATAAAGGTATCTGCAAAATTAAATGTTGGAAAGTGAATATCCTTCCAATGAAAATCTAAAAAATCAACTACACTGCCATAAATAACTCTATCTAAAGCATTTCCAAAAGCTCCACCAGACAAAAAACCGGCACCTATTCTTTCTATTAATTTCCAATTAGAAGTATAAACTGGAATTATGGCACCGAAAGTTAACCCTAAAATTATAAAAAATATCCTTCCTAGTTCGCCTGCTTCATTAAACATTCCAAAAGAAATTCCACTATTCCAAACTGGAACTAAATTTAAAAAAAACAAAAGTTTTATAGTAGACATATCAATAAATAAATAAGCATGAATAATAAACTTAGATATTTGATCAAGAAAAAGAACTGCAATAGGCAAAACCCAAATTCTCAATTTTAAATGATCTTTTAGTAATTGGAAAATATTCATTTTTATTTGAAATTTCTTTTAACTACATCATTACATCTTGTGCATATATTTCCTTCTTCAACTTCGGGGAGTATTTTCCAACATCGCTCGCATTTGTTGCCCTCAGCAATGTGAATTTCTACAGAAGGTGTATCAACATCGTTTACAATAAAACTTACATCTGATGTAATAAATATATCAGCAGCATTAACTCCATCAAACAAATATTTGTCAGTTTCTGTCAATAAAATCTGGGGAACTGCTTGAAGACTAGATTTAATTAAATTTTTGTTTCTTGCTTCTTCAATTTCTAATAAAACAAGACTTCTTATATATCTGATTCTTTTCCATTTTTTACTTAAGTCTTCATTTAACCAGTCTTGATTTGATACTGGAATAGTTTTCAAATGAATAGAGTCCTCTTTATTGTTAACGTAAGATTGCCAAGCCTCCTCAGCAGTAAAGCATAAAATCGGTGCTATCCAAGATGAGAGGTGGTTAAAAAGTATATCTAAAGCTGTTCTACAACTTCTTCTTTCTATTCCAAGAGGGTCCCCGCAATATAAAAGATCTTTTCTAATATCAAAATAAAAAGATGAGAGTTCAACGGTACAAAAATTATGAAGTTCGGTGTAAATAGAGTGGAATTGATACTCCTCAATTTTTTCTCTAATAGAATTGTTAATTTCAAAAACTCTATGCAAAAGCCATTTTTCTAGCTGAGGCATCTGCGAATACTCAATTTTCTCTTTATCATTAAAACCATTTAAGCTGCCAAGAAGATACCTAAGTGTGTTTCTCAATCTCCTGTAATGGTCAGTGTGGTGCTTGATAATTTCGGGACCAATTCTTAAATCTTCATAATAATCTGAACCTGCCACCCATAATCTTAAAATGTCTGCACCGTAATCTCTTAGAATGTCTTGAGGATTGACAGTGTTGCCAAGAGATTTTGACATTTTTCTTCCTTTGTCATCAAGGACAAAACCGTGAGTTAAAATTCCTTCAAAAGGTGCTGCCCCCCTTGATCCAACCGATTCAAGCAAAGATGAATGGAACCACCCTCTATGCTGGTCCGAACCTTCCAAATAAAGATTCGCAGGGCTCTTCAGATCTGATCTTTCCTCAAGAACAAAAGCATGCGTTGAACCTGAATCAAACCACACATCAGCAATATCTTGAACTTGATTATATTCTTCTGCTTTATACTCTGGATTAAGAAAATCTTTAGAGGAAGTTTCAAACCATGCATCGGAGCCGCTTTTCTTAAATGCATCTACAATTCTATCTATTACTACTTTGTCTCTCAGCGGTTCACCTGTTTTTTTATTAATAAACACTGGGATAGGTATGCCCCAAGCCCTCTGCCTACTTAAACACCAATCAGGTCTATTTTCTATCATAGAAAATAATCTTTGCTTACCAGCAGGAGGGTAAAATTTTGTTTTCTCTATTTCTTTAAGAGCTGTATTCCTCAATTCATTTTTATCCATTGATATAAACCATTGGGGTGTGTTTCTAAAAACTAATGGAGCTTTTGAACGCCATGAATGAGGATAGGAATGAATTAGTTCTCCTCTTCCAATCAATGTCTCTTTTTCTGACATTATGTCAGCTATTTTTAAATTATCTCTTAAAACATGCATCCCGCCAAAAAGCGGAAGATGATCTAAAAGTTTTCCATTATCGGCTAGTGTTTCAGGAACCTCTATATTATTCTCTTTACCTAAAATATAATCATCTTCACCATGCCCTGGCGCAATATGAACAAAACCTGTGCCTTGATCAACAGTAACAAAATCAGCTGGAAGCATTTTAACTTCATAGTTGTAACCAAAGTTACCCAATGGATGAGATAAAATAGTACCAAAAAACTTTTCACCTTTGATTGATAAAATCTCCTTCCATTCTATAATTTTACAATCTGCTAAAACACTACTTATCAAATCTTTTGCAATTATAATCTTTTGATTGGTTTTTGCTAAACTTCCCTCATCTGTTTTAAGAATTTGTAATAAAGAATAGTCAATTTCTTTGGCGTATGCGACAGCTCTATTTCCAGGCATTGTCCAGGGTGTCGTTGTCCAAATTATTATATTTGCATCATTTAATTCTTTTATCTGACTATTTTTAACTGGAAACTTTGCATAAATTGTAATTGATTTATGATCTTCATATTCTATCTCCGCTTCAGCTAAAGCAGTTTTTTCAACAACTGACCACATTACTGGTTTAGACCCTCTATATAAACTTCCATTCAATAAAAATTTTCCCATTTCGTTGGCTATAGAAGCCTCAGCTTCAAAAGTCATGGTTGTATATGGGTTAGAAAAATCTCCACAAACCCCTAATCTTTGGAACTCTTTAGATTGAATGTCCATCCATTTTTTTGCAAAATCCCTGCATTCTTTTCTAAATTCAACTATTGGAATTGTATCTTTGTCCTTACCTTTTTTTCTATATTGCTCCTCAATTTTCCATTCTATTGGCAGTCCATGACAATCCCATCCAGGTACATAGTTAGCATCTTTTCCTAGCATTGATTGAAAACGATTAATTATATCTTTTAAAATTTTATTTAGTGCTGTACCCATATGAAGATTTCCATTTGCATATGGAGGTCCATCATGAAGAATATATTTTTCTGATCCCTTCCTTAGATCTCTTAGTTTTTGATAAATATTGAGTTTATCCCAATCTTTAAGAATTTCTGGTTCTTTTCGGGGTAAGCCAGCTTTCATTGGGAATTCAGTTTTTGGTAAAAACACTGTTTGCTTGTAGTTCATATAATTTTTAACCTTTTAATTGATAATAACTTTATGATTCTATAGTTCTGAATATGATTTTAAAATGTTTTTAGCTTTGTATACATCTTTTATTATTTGTTCCTTTAAGCTTCCTACGCCGTCAAATTTTTGTTCTTCTCTAATAAACTTTAATAATGAGACTTTAATTTCCTTACCGTAAAGATCTCCATCAAAATCAAAAATATTAACCTCTAATAATTCTCCACGATCATTCACAGTAGGCCTCTTTCCAATATTCGCTATTCCATTATAAGATTTAATACCAATTCCTGATACCTTTACAGCGTAAACCCCAAATGCTGGTCTAATCAGGTCATTTAACTTAATATTTGCTGTTGGAAAATTAATCTTTCTTCCCCTTTTATCTCCTTCAATAACTAAATTGGATATCATATATGGTCTACCTAATAATCTATTAGCAACTTCTATGTTTCCAGCTTTAAGATACTCTCTAATTTTTGTTGATGAAATCGCTAATCCACTTTTATTTTTAATCTCTATATCTGAAACATTGAGTTTATAAATTTTTCCAATTTTTTTCAGGGTTTCTATACTGCCTTTCCGGTTTCTTCCAAATTTAAAATCTTTGCCAACAAAAACATGTTTTATAGATAAATTATCACACAAAATTTCTTTTATAAATTCCTCTGGGGATAATGCTGAAAGCAAGTGATCAAATTTCAATGTAATTAAACAGTCGACACCATGTTCTTTTAAAGTTTTACTCTTCTCTATACTATTCTGCAGTTTAAAAAACTGTTTATTTTTTGAAAAGAATTCCCTTGGATGGGGCTCAAATGTCAAAATCGTAAGAGGAAGATGTAGTTTTCTAGAATACTTTTTTGCTTGTTTTAAAACGTGAGCATGGCCAAGGTGAACTCCATCAAAGTTTCCTATAACTGCGACACTTGAGTTAATATTTAATTTTTTATCTGAAATTCCCCAATTTATAATTTTCATTTAATACTCTTGCAAAGTCAAAAAAATATATTTTTTAATGCATTAATAATATAAACAATTTATTAGTGGTAGATTTAATTTAGCAAAAGATTAAAATTATCTTAATTACTTTTATAATTTGAACTCAATCAATGGACTATATAAACTTCTCAAATGAATTTCCTGTAATCATTCAATTAGCAATTGATTGGTCAATGAATTTTTTAGCAGCCATCGTTACCCTGATAATTGGAATTTGGTTTTCATCAAGAATTAGCATTTGGATTAGAGAAGCACTAATAAAGGTAGATAAACTTGATCCCACTTTACCTCCAGTAGCAGGTTCAGTCATTAGATATGCCTTGCTTGTTGTAACAATAGTTGCCGTTTTAGCTCAATTCGGAGTTAATACAACCTCAATAATTGCAGTCTTAGGTGCGGCAGGCCTTGCTATTGGATTAGCTTTACAAGGCACCTTATCTAATGTTGCAGCAGGCGTTATGTTATTATTTTTAAGGCCCTTTAAAGTTGGCAATTGGATTGAAGCAGCAAATATTTCTGGAACTGTAAGAGAGATTGGTTTGTTTACTACGACAATTGATACTTTTGATAATGTTTATATTTCTGTTCCAAATAGTACCATATGGTCATCAACTATTATAAATCACTCAAGATATAATACACGCAGAATGGATATTGATATTGGCGTATCATATAACTGCGATCTTGATTTTGTTTTAAATACATTATTGAAAATGGCTGAAGATTCAAGGGTTTTAAAAAAACCTCAACCTCAAGGACTGGTGGTGCAATATGGTGATAGCTCAATTACTGTTCGATTAAGGCTATATGCAAAAAATAATGTGTATTGGGAATTATATTGGGATTTAATGAAAAAAACAAAATTTGTTCTTGATGACGCAAAAATTGAAATACCATTTCCCCAGAGAGTGGTTACCTTGAATCAGAAAAAATAACATTAATTTAAACTGTTATGGACAAATATTTATTGTATATAGAACTAAATTAGTACTATATTATTTTTTTATTTATACTTACCTCAACTTTAGGTCTATAAAAAAGTATGCAACCTAGAATTAAATTAAACCGACAGAATATTAAAGATGATAAATTGCGGGAAATTGCTAGGAAGTATGGTTTTGGCGATAAGCTCCTAGATGACAAAACTCTTCTCAATTCTAGGCGAAAACTAATCCCTGACAACTTCAAAGATGATGTTTGGTTATTTGGGTATGGTTCTTTGATTTGGAATCCAGTTGTTAAACCAATAGAAAAACGAAACGTACAAATATTTGGGTACAGAAGAAAATATTGTTTAAAATCTGAAATGGGGCGTGGAAGTAAAGAGTATCCTGGCCTGGTTCTAGGATTAAATTCTGGTGGTTCTACTTTAGGACAAGCAATTAAAATTAATACAACTTCCGCTCCTCTCGAATTAGATTTAATCTGGAGACGAGAAATGATAACTGGAGCGTATATCCCTAAAATACTCAAGGGTTATACAGTAAAGGGGGAAATTAATATGATCGCTTTTGTAATAAATAAAAGTCATGAAAATTATCTGTGTTCAATTTCAGAAGCTAAAACCGCTTTAATGATTTCAAAAGCTCAGGGATATCTTGGAACAGCATGTGAATATTTAAATAAAACTTGCGAAAGTCTCAAAAATCTAGGTTTACGAGATAGCTACTTAGAGAGATTGCAAAAAAGAATAATATCAAGTAATTTTTCATAAAACCATTGATTAATAATTATTTAAATATAATAATTCAATATATTATTTTAACTTCTGCGGATGTGGCGGAATTGGTAGACGCAGGGGATTCAAAATCCCCCGGTGGCAACACCTTGTCGGTTCAAGTCCGACCATCCGTACCATCTCATAAATGCTAATTATAAAAATTTTGGAGATAAAGAACTGCTTAAATCAAGTCAATTCACAATCAAATTTTTTTATGATAAAATCAAAGAATTTTCTTCAAGCAAAACAACAAACAAGGTTTTATTTGGTTTGTCTTTTGCAGAGTCTATTATCTTCCCTATACCAGTAGATCCATTATTAGCTGCATGCATTATTGCTAAGCCTAAAAATATTGTATTTTTGACATTTTTTACGATTTTAGCTTCAGTTCTAGGTGGAATTATTGGATGGACAATTGGATTATCAATTGGTGTTGGCATCAATAACTTAGTTGATTTTTTACCTGGAGTTTCTGAAAGTGATCTTAAACAGGTAAGCAATGGTTTTGCCAATTGGGGATTAATGCTTACATTCATAGGTGCATTTACACCTCTACCTTATAAGCTTATTGCCATTTCATCTGGAGCTACGGGAGTGCCGTTAACAATATTTATTTTAGGTTCAATTTTTGGAAGAGGAATAAGATTTTTAATTGTAGCTTTTTTATCTTATTATCTTGGTGAAAAGGCTATAAACTTTATAAAAAATAATTTAGCTTTAACCACATTAGTTTTAGGAGTAATTATTTTAATATTATGGTTTTTGATAATTTGATTACTAGAAACCCTTCTTTAATAGCAATTATATTTTCTAGTAGTTTGTTGATAATTGCTTTAGCATTTGAATACGTTGGTAATTTGACACCTTGCCAAATGTGCATATGGCAAAGATGGCCTCATTTAGGTGTGGTAGTAATTTGTTTGTTATCTATGCTAATAAAAAATCATTATAATACGCTCTTATTACTTGCTGGTCTTTTGTCTCTAATAAGTTCTGCAATTGGATTGTGGCATTCTGGCGTGGAGTTAGGTTATTTTAACTTACCTTCTAGTTGCATAGATACTAATTTTAATGCAGATATAACTCTAAATGACTTATTAACTAAACCTATTTCAGGTTGCGACGTAATCGTCTGGGATTTCTTAGGACTGTCAATGGCAAACTGGAATACTATATTATCTTCGTTTTTAGGTTTTTTTTGTATTAGTTTTGGCTTTTATAATAGGGTGGAACATTATGGCAAAGAAAAAAGAACATAAAGAATTATCTGAAATGATGCGGGTTGATCATGCTGGTGAAGTAAGTGCAAGAAAGATTTATGACGGGCAACTTTTAATTTTATCTGGTCGTAAAGAAGCCGAAGAAATTAAGCATATGAGAGACCAAGAGCAGCATCATTTGGATAAGTTTGATGAATTGTTAAATGAATACAATATAAGACCTAGTTTGTTAACTCCTGTTTGGAATTTAGCTGGGTTCACTTTAGGTGCCGTTACAGCTTTAATGGGAACAAAGTCAGCTATGGCTTGTACAATAGCTGTAGAAGAAGTGATTGGGGAACATTACCAAAAACAAGCAATAAAATTGAAAGCTAGCAATAAAGATTTATCTAAAGTTTTGAATGAATTTGCAGATGAAGAATTAGAACATAGAAATATAGCTAAAGAGCATAATGGCGAAGAAGCATTTGGCTATAGAATAATGAAAGGGATCATTCAAAGCGGTTGCAGGGGTGCGATTAAAATTGCTGAAAAAATATGAATTAAAAAATTACTTTTCTAGCTCTGAATCCCAGTATAGATAATCTCTCCAACTTTGGTGCAAAAAATTTGGTGGAAAGGCTCTACCATTTTGCTGCAAAAGCCAAGTTGGTGGCTGTTCAGGCTTCAACCTAAGACTCAAACCAGACAGCTTTAATATTTTATTGCCTTTTTTAAAATTGCATTTTTGGCAAGCAGTAACTACATTTCCCCAGGTTGTTCTGCCTCCAAGCGACCTTGGTAAAACATGATCAAAAGTTAACTGTTGGGCAGGAAATTTTAAATTACAATATTGGCAACTAAAGCTGTCTCTTAAAAAAACATTAAACCTAGTAAAAGCAGGTGCCTGTGATTGCCGAACATATTGTTTTAATGAAATTACAGAAGGCAACCTGATTTGATATGATGGTGAATGAATTACATACTCATATTCAGAAAGAATATTTACCCTTTTTAAAAAAACAGCTTTTATAGTTTCTTGCCAGGACCATAAAGAAAGTGGGAAATAACTTAAAGGTCTAAAATCAGAGTTTAATACTAATGTAGGCGAATAATTCAATCTTTAACCTTACCATTATTAATATGATTACAATAAGATAGTAATATTACAATTAAATCAATGAGTTTAATTGTAATTCTTTTTCATGAATTTTATTGCCGTTTCAATACCAGTGTTATCTATGCCATGGCCAAGAGTTGGTATTGGAAAAGTTTCAACATTTAAATTAAATTCTTTTAGTTTTTCTGATGCCTTATGCATTTCATCAAACGGCACAACTTCATCCATTTTGCCATGAACTAATAAAACTGGGGTTTTATTTTTTATTTCTCCAAGCCTAGATGGAGATACTAAAGAACCCGAAAAAGCAAGAATTCCTGCATACTTTTCATCTACTCTCAACCCATAATGTAATGCAATCATTGCTCCTTGACTGAAACCGAATAGAAATATTTTTTCATTTTTAATGTTATAATCTATTTTTATTTTATTAATATAATCTTCAATGCTAGCAATAGGACCATCAATGCCCTCTTCTCTTTCCATTATACTAAACCATTGCCTACCAACTGGATTCATGTCGCATGCTTCAGGCGCATTGGGTGCTAGAAAAAGCATTTTTGGAAAATACTTTGATAGTATCGGTGACAATTCTATTAAGTCATCACCATTACTGCCCCATCCATGAAAAAAAATACAAATATTTTCTATGATGTCACTTTGTGGTTTATAGTTAGGACCATTTAATTCTATATTCATTGTAATAATTCCTATTTGTTTTATTTCATGAGTTTAACATGATAGTTACTAGATTTGCACCTTCCCCAACAGGGCCCCTCCATTTAGGCCATGTTTATTCATTACTTTATTCATATAATTACTCAAAGGTTAATAGTGGTAAATTTTTACTGAGAATTGAAGATATAGATTTTACGAGATGCAAAGAAAAATTTGTTAAAGAAATTATTAATGACATAAATTGGTTAAAAATTCCTTTTATACGAACTAAAGACCAGTCACTAAGAGGAAGATATTATACTAAGGCATTAAACAAATTAAAGAGTATGGACTTGGTTTATCCTTGTTGGTTATCAAGAAAAGAAGCGTTAGATACTCTTTCTGCTCCTCACAAGAACTCATTAGAAAGAACTAACGTACTTTTAAGTGAAAAAGAAATTATCAAAAGAAAAAAAATAGGCATAACACCTGCTTGGAGATTAAGGATTAAAAAATGTTTAGAATATGCCAAATTTCTCCAAAAAGATCTATTTTGGCATGATATTGGAAGAGGAAGAATAAAGTTAGATCTGGAAACATTTGGAGATATTATAATCGCAAGAAAAGATATTTCTACTAGTTACCACTTATCTGTTACTATTGATGATGATGCTGATGATGTTTCCCACATTATAAGGGGAGAGGATTTATTTGAAAGTACTCACATTCACCGACTGCTTCAAATTCTACTAAATTTGAGAGAAACAAAATGGCTTCATCATTCTCTAAAATTAGACAACAATGGAAATAGAATTGCAAAAAGGTCTGGTTCCCTCTTAACAATAAAAAAACTAAGAGAAAGTGGATTAAATTTTTCAGAAGTGATTAATTTAGCAAATGCAAAACAAAATTTTTCAAATTAAGTGTTGACAATATTTTTTAAGTTGACAGAATCGAAGAATGTGCTATTAATGCAATGCACAATTTTTTATATTTCCTCCCTGAACTCAGCTGCAAAAAATAATTTTGCAGCTTTTTTTTAATTTATTTAGAAAACAATTTAATCACATACACTATATATTGAAACCTTTCATAATAGTAATTATATTGCGTTGCAAAATTATTTGAGCTTAATTAAGTTTGCAATGATAACAATAAACAATATTGGTAATGACCACAAAACCATCTTATCCCATCCTATTAAATAGTGCATCAAGCCTGCACTTAAAGAGGAAATTGCTACAGTTCCAAATATAACAAAATCAGCTATGCCTTGAACTTTACCCTGTTCTTCGGGGAAAGTTAAACTTACTATTAAACTGGACCCGCCTATATATAGAAAATTCCATCCAATGCCTAGCAAAAATAATGCTAAAAGATATTGCCCAGGAGTTTCAGCATAAAATGCTATTAATACTACCAATATATATACAAATATACCTGCTGATAATACTCTTTCAACAGTAAATTTTTGTATTAAAGTTCCTGTGAAAAATGAAGGTGCAAACATTGCAATAACGTGCCATTGTATAATACTAGCATTTTGTGAAATTCCAAATTTACATATATTTATTATTTGCAAGGGTGTGGCTGTCATCAAGAAACTCATTATACCATAACCAGCAGCAGCAGAAATGACTGCTCTAATCATTGAGAGGTCCTTAAAGATTTCACTTGCCCTTCTTCCACCTGAAGCTGTTTTAACAGGCAATGGGATCTTTATATTTAATATAAAAGGGATGGAAATTAATTGAACAATTGAAATCATGATATAACTTCCCGCGTATAAATGATCTAAATAAAACTCTGCAGATACCTGATAAATTTTAGGGCCTAGCAAAGCGGCAATCAAACCAGCTGACAGGACTAGAGACATTGCTTTAGGCTTAGCTATATTGGGAACCGTTTCTGTTGCGGCATACCTGTAAAATATACTTGATGCATGGCCTAGTCCTAAAAAAATAGATCCAAAACAAAATAAAAAGAATAGTTTTTGAAAAAGTGCAACCGCCATCAATATACCGCCCATTGACGTAAATAAAGCCCCAATTACAAACATGATTTTACGTCCAAAAGCAGACATTAATAATGAAATTGGGAAAGTAGCAAACATTGTAATTATAAATTGAAGGCTTAATGGGAATGTTGACAACCAACCATAGGGAGCAATTAAAAATCCAGCTAAACCAGTCGTAATAATATTTATATTCATCGCAGTCATTGAAAAAATTTGAGCAGACGAAAGAAGAAAAACATTCCTATTTAAATATTGTAAATAATTACTGAAAATCTTAAAGAAAGGCATTGCCAAGAATACGAATAATTTATTATATATACCAGATTTTTTTGATTAAATTTTTTTTAATTATTAATTAAATTTATTTTATTTTATTTTATATATTTTTCTTATTCCCAAGTATATAATATATTTTTTTACACAAACAATAACCAATGGTACATCCAAAATCTATTATTACTTCATTTGATCTCATTATTATTGGGGCCACAGGAGATTTATCAACAAAGAAAATATTGCCTGCTTTACTGAAAAGATACCTAGATGGTCAAATTCCTGAAAAATCAAAAATTTATTGTATATCCCGGCAAAGCGTTTCGTTAGACTCTTTTTTAAAATTTTTAAGAAAAAAACTTGCTCCAAAAAACCTAACAATTAGCCAAAATAAATTTTCAAAGTTTTTATCAAAAATTAATTATATCTGTCTTGATGTGACAGATCCAAATGAGCATAGCATAAAGTTATTAAAGGCTCATTTAAAAAAAAGTAACAATAAAATTAGACTTTTCTATTTTGCAACTGCACCTGAATTATTTGGAGAATCCGCCAAAGTGATCAAATCAAACAATTTAACTAATTTGAAAACTAGGGTAATAATTGAAAAACCTATTGGAAATGATTTATTTTCTGCAATCAAAATAAATAATATTCTTAATAGCTGTTTTGAAGAGAAACAAATTTATAGAATTGATCATTATCTCGGAAAAGAAACAGTCCAAAATTTAATGGTCATGAGATTTGCTAATCAAATATTTGAAACTCATTGGAGTAATAATTCAATAAGTAATGTGCAAATTACTGTTGCTGAAGAAAAAGGCATCGAAGGAAGAGAATTATATTATGACGCTTATGGCGCTATAAAAGACATGATACAAAATCATATGCTACAATTATTGTGTCTTGTCGCGATGGAACCACCTTCAAAGTTTGATGCTAATTTAGTAAGAGATGAAAAACTTAAAGTTCTTCTCTCGTTAAAAACCATTGATGATCATAATGATATAGCTTTAGGACAATATGGAGGAAGAGTAGAAAACAAAAAAATTAACACTCTTTCATACTTAACTGATTCTAAAAATTCAAACAGTAAGACTGAAACCTTTGCAGCACTAAAAGTGAACATTGATAACTGGCGTTGGGCTGGAGTGCCTTTTTTCTTGAGAACAGGAAAAAGATTAAAGAAAAGTGCTTCAGAAATCGTTATAACCTTCAAGCCAATTAGACATTTTATTTTTAATAAAGAGGTTGAAAATTCTATTCAACCTAATCAACTTATAATTAGATTGCAGCCAGATGAAGGTTTGAAAGTTTTACTTATGAGCAAAGAACCTGGGCCTGGAGGAATAAGGATAAGTCCTTCTTACCTAAATTTGTCCTTCTCTGATGCGTTTAAAAATAGAATTCCAGATGCATATGAAAGATTATTAATGGACGTGGTAAGGGGAAATCAAACTCTTTTCATGAGAAGAGATGAAGTTGAAGCTGCTTGGAATTGGATTGATCCAATTATTAATAAAATAAAAAAACACGGAATTAAACCAACGGTTTATGAATCTGGATCCTGGGGGCCAAAGTCATCTTCAAAACTAATAGATAAATATGGTTTTTCTTGGCATGAACCAGATAATCTAAAAGGGATACAAGATGAATGTTAATAAAATTAACAAAGTAGTTAAAAAAGTTACAAGCAATATTATTGAAAGATCAAAAAAAGAACGTGCAAAATATTTAAACAGAATAAAACTGTTTAAAAACAAACCAGGGGCAAGAGACTTGTTGAGTTGTGGAAACCTTGCTCATTCTATTGCTGGATGCAACAGCTTCGAGAAACAAGAAATAATAAAAGGGAACAAACCAAATATTGCTATTGTTTCTGCGTATAATGATATGCTCTCGGCGCACAAACCATATGAAACATACCCAAAAATTATAAAAAATATAATCAATCAAAACGGTGGAACTTGCCAGTTTGCGGGAGGTGTCCCTGCTATGTGTGATGGAGTTACTCAAGGACAAGCTGGAATGGAACTCTCTTTATTTTCAAGGGATGTTATAGCTCAATCTACAGCTATAGCGTTGAGCCACAATGTATTTAATGGAGCATTAATGTTAGGAGTATGTGACAAAATAGTGCCTGGCTTACTGATGGGATGTTTAGCATTTGGCCATCTTCCTATAATTTTTATACCTGCAGGCCCGATGCCAACAGGGTTAAGTAATGTCAAAAAATCAACCTCAAGAGAAGCTTATCTGAAAAACCAAATTACAAAATCAGAACTTTTGAAAGTAGAGAGTAAAGCCTATCACAGTCCTGGGACATGCACTTTTTATGGAACCGCTAACACTAATCAACTTCTATTGGAGGTGATGGGTTTAATGTTACCAGGAGCAGCATTTATAAACCCAAAATCAAAATTACGTAAATTATTTACTGAAAAAGCTTCAAAAAGAATAATAGAAATATGCAATTCTTCAAATAGCAAGAGACCCATAGGTGAAATCATTAATGAAAAAGCAATAATTAATGCAATAGTTGGACTTCTAGCTTCAGGAGGTTCGACGAATTTAACAATCCATTTAATTGCAGTTGCAAAGTTTGCTGGCATAACTATCAAATGGGAAGACTTTGGTGATTTATCAAAAGTGGTTCCCATAATTACAAAAGTTTATCCAAATGGTGAAGCCGATATTAATGATTTTCATAGAGCAGGTGGGACAGGTTATTTAATAAATGAACTATGTAAAAATAACTTGTTGCATAAAGATATAATAACTATTAACAAAAATGGATTTAAAGAATATTCAAAAAGACCAACACAAATCAACAATAATATCTCATTTAAAATATTGAAAAAAAATAATGAAGTTCTTAATGTTTTAAGGCCAGTAACAGACCCATTTAATTTAGAAGGGGGTATAAATATAGTTTCAGGAAACATTGGAAAGGGGGTTGTAAAAACATCCTCTCTAGAAGAAAAATATTTAACTATCCGAGCACCTGCTAGAGTTTTTACTAACCAAGAAGAAGTGAAAATCGCCTTTAAAAAGGGTGAGTTAAATAATGATTGTGTGATTGTCATTACCCATCAAGGGCCAAAATCAAATGGAATGCCTGAATTACACGCTTTAAATCCAATCTTATCTGTTCTTCAAAACTTAGGCTATAAGATAGCATTAATTACCGATGGAAGAATGTCTGGGGCTTCGGGAAAAGTTTTATCAGTTGTCCATACTTCCCCAGAAGCATTAGATAATGGACCCATATCAAAAATCCAAAATTCAGATCTTGTTGAAATTAATGCAAAAACAGGAAAAATGAATTTAATAATTGACAACCAGGAGTTGAATAAAAGGAAAATTAACCTTGGAACTCAATTTGACAACAACCATGGTTTTGGAAGAGAGCTTTTTAAAACTTTCAGAAACCACGTCTCAAGTTGTGAAGAGGGTGCGATAAGTATAGGTTAGGTTCCATAAATTCGATCCCCCGCATCACCTAAACCAGGTAAAATATATCCTTTTTCATTTAACTCTCTATCAATTGAACCTGTTACCAAATTCACATCTGAATGAACCGCGTTAAAGGCTTTAATACCTTCAGGCGCCGCAAGAAGGCAAACAAAGGTTATTGAGGTTGCTCCTGCAAGCTTTACTAACCTAGTAGCCTCAATACCACTTCCTGCTGTTGCTAACATTGGGTCAACTATAATCACTGAACGATCAGACATATCTGCTGGTAAATTTTGATAATAATCAATTGGCTTTAACGTATCATGGTCTCTAGACATCCCTAAAAAACCTACTGCAGCGTGAGGCATAATTTGTAACAAACCTTCTAACAGTCCATTGCCAGCCCTTAAAATAGAAACAACAGCTGGCTCTGGTTGTTTTAAAAATGATGCTGACATTTCTTCCAAAGGAGTAGCGATATTCTTTTCAAAGGACTTGAGTCCTTTAGTAGCTTCAACACCTAAAATCATTCCTGCTTCCTTCATTAAAGCTCTAAATATAACTGAGCGTGTTTTTTTATCCCTCATTAAAGATAATTTATGTTGCAATAAGGGATGATTGACCAATGTAACGTTTTTACCAATTTTATGCATAAATTTTACTTCCCTTTAAAAATTGATTTATATATATCATAAAACTATTTAAAAGGTTAAATTTACTTTTTGTTTGAAATTATAAATTATATTTAATTTTACATCGGAGAAGATAATGATTGTTGGTTGCCCAAAAGAAATTAAACCTCAAGAGTATAGAGTTGGACTAACCCCAAATGCCGTGAAAGAAATATCTCTCCATAATCATTCCGTATTGATAGAAAGAAATGCTGGAATTGGTTCAGGGTTTTCAAATGAAGATTACATGAGTTCTGGGGCTAAAATAATTGATGAACCAGAGGAATTATTTATAAAATCTGAGATGATCGTTAAAGTTAAAGAGCCTCAAAAACAGGAGCGTAAATTTTTACAAGAAGGGCAACTACTTTTCACTTACTTACATTTGGCTCCAGATCTTGATCAAACTAAAGATCTCATTAAATCAAAATGTACTGCTATTGCGTACGAAACAGTTACAGATTCTTTTGGAAGGTTGCCATTACTTGCCCCTATGTCTGAAGTTGCAGGAAGATTAGCTCCTCAAGTTGGAGCTTGGACGCTGCAAAAAGCCAATGGTGGCAGCGGTATTTTATTAGGTGGAGTTCCAGGTGTTAGCCCTGCAAAGGTGATCATAATGGGAGGTGGAGTAGTAGGCGTTAATGCTGCTAGAATAGCTTCTGGTATGGGAGCTGATGTAACAATCTTAGAGCGTTCAATTTCAAGATTGAGATTTTTGGACGAAAACTTTAAGGGAATGTTTAAAACAATTTTTTCAAACTCTGGCAACACTTTGGATTTGATTTCAGAAGCAGATTTAATAATTGGAGCTGTTCTCATTCCAGGAGCTAGCGCCCCAAATCTTGTCTCAAAGGAACAATTAAAAATTATGAAAAACGGTTCTGCAATTGTAGATGTAGCAATAGACCAAGGTGGTTGCTTTGAAACTTCAAAGCCTACAACTCACGAAAATCCAATTTATGAAGTGGAAGGTATAATGCATTATTGTGTAGCAAATATGCCTGGAGCTGTTGCACGAACTTCAACTATAGCTCTTGGAAATTCTACAATGCCCTTTATACTATCTTTGTTAAATAAAGGCTGGAAAAGTGCATGTAAAGATGACCAACATCTTCTTAATGGATTAAATATTCATGCTGGTCACCTGACTTGCAAACCCGTAGGCAACGCTCTCAAAATAAAAACTATTGATCCTCATTCAGCCCTAAAAATTTAACTGTAAATAAAATTTAATTTGCTTATAACAAATATATTAATTTATATATTCATAATTAAATTTAATAATAATTAGTGAAAATTTTCAATTTATAACTATATATATAAACTCAAACTTTCATCTAAAAATTTTAGGAAAATGCAATGAAACTTAAATCATCTTATATATGGGCAGTCATTGTAGCATGCTTAATTGTCGGGTGGATGTTTTCAGATGATTTGTTAAAGATCTACAATCCTCAAGAAACCAATAATGCAAAGTTCAAAACGGGAAACAAAGAAGAGCCAATAACTGATAAAAAATTAATAATTTCTGCTGTCGAAGTTCAAAATGTCGATGTCGACAAGATCATTCGTTCCAATGGTATTACCAATCCTGAATTTCAAGTTTCTATATCTTCAGAAATTAGTGGGAAAGTGATTTCCACTCATGTCAAAGAAGGCCAATATATAAAAAAAGGAACCAAAATTCTTTCTATAGATGTTGGAACCCTAAAACAAAAAATTTCTGCGGCAGAAGCAGATGTAAATGCTGCAAAAAAATCTCTTGAAATTTCACAAAAAACTTCCGCAGGAATACTAGATGAAGAATTAAGTGCTGCAAAAGCTAAGTTAAAATTAGCAGAAAAAGATCTGGAAATTATTAAAAAACTGGAGAAAAGTAACTATGCATCATCTCTTGAATTAGCTAAAAAATTAGCAGAAGTTGAAAGTGCAAATTTACAAACTGCAATTATTAAAAATAAACAAAACTATAGTTCTGAAATAAACCTTGTTATAGTATTGCCACTCTAGAAAATGCTAAATCAAA
>Ga0163108_10001122_pt1 | contig 19670 bp, 21 predicted proteins | sample Fk1155metaG_FD_109644 | JGI IMG/M metagenome (GOLD analysis project Ga0163108, IMG submission 109644) | Marine microbial communities from the Central Pacific Ocean - Fk160115 155m metaG | ecosystem: Environmental > Aquatic > Marine > Oceanic > Photic zone | place: The Central Pacific Ocean...
AAAGATAAAAAATGGAAAAATTTTAGGTGTTGATACAAAAGAAATGAAAGAAATCAAAGGTATAAAATTTGTTAAAGGAGATTTTTTAGATGAAAAATTAAAATTAACTACAATTGAATACTTCAATTCAAATATTGATGTAATTTTGTCTGACATGGCACCTAATACAACAGGAAACAAGAGTTTAGATTGTATTAGAACAAATCAACTATGTTTAGATGTATTAGAATTTTCAAAAGATAGTTTAAATAAAAAAGGAGCTGTTGTGTCTAAACTTTTTATGGGAGAAGAATTTGAAGAAATTAAAAATACATCAAAAAAATACTTCAAAAAAATTGATTTTTTTAAGCCAGATTCAAGTAGAGGCGAGTCAAGAGAAACATATATACATTGTTCAGAATTAAGTACATAATGGAGCGGTAAAAATTTATGAGTAAAAGAAAATTCTATTTTTTTATTTTTTTATTTGTTTTTTTTCTCGGAAACAACGGAGTAGCCAAGGATAATTATTTTGACGAAGGAAAAAAACTTTTTGATGAAAAAAAGTTTCCAGAATCAAGATTTAAATTTGAACAGGATATCGTATTTAATCCAAAAAATGAGAGATCTTACCTCTATTTAGCCAAGATATTTAAACAAGAAAAGAAGGATGATCTGGAAGAGCAAAACTTGAACACCGTTATATTGTTAAATCCAAAAAATGAAGAAGCCTTGTATCTTTTAACGTTACTGAGAATAAAAAAATCCGATTATGAAGAATCTAATAAATTAATTAAAAAATTTCATAAAATTTGCAAAAAAATTTGCGATAAGGAAGTAGAGCTGAAAAAGAAACTTCAAAGATTAGAAATAAATTAGATAGTAATCAATCATGAAACTAGCTGATAAGATCAAAAGAATCAAAAAATCCAAAAGAAAATTAGTTTGCTTGACAGCTTATTCAAAACCAATCGCAAAAATATTAGACAAATATTGCGATATAATCTTAGTTGGAGATTCTATAGCAACTGCTTTTTATGGAATGAAAAGCACCAGAGAAATAAAATTAGACACCATGATTACTCATTCAATAAGTGTTAAAAAATCATTAAGTAAAAGCATCCTAGTATTTGATATGCCTTTTAATACTTACAGAAATACTAAGGAAGCAAAAAAAAATGTTAGAGAAGTTTTTAGAAAAAGTCGTTGTGAGGCTGTGAAATTGGAAAGCAATGGAAAAAATTTTAATATAGTAAAAAAGATAGTAGAATCAGGAATGCCAGTTATGGGTCACATAGGATATACCCCTCAATACAAAAAAAAATTTAAACCTCAAGGCCTGAAACAAAAACAACAAAAAAAATTAATCCTTGATGCTATAAAAATAGAAAGGGCAGGAGCATTTGCTGTTGTTCTGGAGTGTATAAATTTTAAAACTGCAAAAAAAATAACAGAGTCAATAAACATACCTACCATCGGAATAGGCTCATCCAATGCCTGTGACGGACAAATCCTTGTTGTTGATGATTTGATAGGTCTCAGTGGATTTTATCCTAAATTTGTAAAAAAATATGCAAATTTAGAAAAAATTTTAAACAATGCTTTAAAAAAATTCAGAAGTGATGTTATAAAAGGAAAATTTCCGAAAAGGTCAAACACATATTGATTTTTATGAACACAGAATCACCAGAAAAAAATTTTATTTATTTTATCAAATCAAACTCAAAAATTTTTATCTACTCTATTATTCTTCTTATTTTGTTGGTCGCAATTTCTTCTTGGTTTGTCTACGAATCAAAAAAAGAAAAAATGAGAATTTCAGAAGATTTTGTTAGAGCCCAGGTTTTAATAAACAATAATAATGAGAATGAAGCAAAAGAAATTCTCAAAGGAATTGTAGAGAAAAAAAATACTGTTTATGCAAGTTTATCTCTCTTTTTGTTGATAGATAAAAATCTAATAGAAGATAAGAATATCGTTTTAAGTTATTTCGATCATCTTATTGACAATAATTCTTACACAAAAGAAGATTCGAATTTATTAAGACTAAAAAAAGCAATCTATATTTCGGATACTAAAAAAGAACAAGAGATTCTTGAGTTATTAAATCCAGTAATAAATTCGAATTCGGTATGGAAGACACAGGCTCTAAAATTTTTAGGAGATTTTTATTATTCAACAAGCCAGTTTAAAAAGGCTAAACAATATTATTCGGTATTGCTTCAGGATGATAATCAGGATATTTCAAGAGAAGACATAAACAGAAAGATTAACTCAATTAAGAATGAGTAAGACTAAAAATTTATTATTTCTTATCTTCTGCGCTTTTTTATTAAACTGTTCCTTTGGCATTGGAGGGGGATGGAATGATTTATCCAAAGAGCTAGAAACGGTAAAGGCTCGAAAAAATGCCAAATTAATTTTCTCAACTGTAAAAAAGTTTGACGAAGAAATCAAAAATAATAAAAAAATCAAAATTTCAAAATCATCTACAAATCAGGAATGGAATCAGCAGAATTTTACAAGAGGTAATCGTGTACCTCATCTTGCCTATAAAAATAAAAAAAATTTAATTTTGAAAAGTAAAAAATTGGGAAAAAATTCATTTAACCTAAGAGGCGTTGATTTTCAACCCATAATAGAGAAAGGTATAATTTTTTTTTATGATCCATCCGGAACTATATTCGGCTATTCAATTGATAGAGAAGTATTAGTTTGGAAGTATAATTTTTATAGAAAACGATATAAAAATATACCGAAAGAAATTAATCTTTCTATTTCAACGAATAATCTAATAGTTTCTGACAACCTTGGCTTCATATACAGCCTAGATAAAAATTCAGGTGAAATCAAATGGGCTAAAAATTACGGTGTTCCGTTCAAATCAAATATTAAAATAGATGGTGATGATATATTTTTAGTTAATCAAGATAATAAATTTTATGTAATTTCAGAAAATACAGGAAAACAAAAAACAGATCTAGAAACAGTACCATCTTTTCTTAAGTCTAAAAACAAATCTAATGTAAGCTTAGACGACATTAGAAAAGATGTTTATTTTATAACTTCTGCTGCAGAAATCTATTCGGTTAGTTATAAAAATAAAAATATAAATTGGTTATTCAATTTAATTGGAGGAGGATCAGACCAGCAGGTGGATTTATTTTATTCTTCACCTATGGTTCATTTAGACAATGAACTTATTGTAAGTAGTGCTTTATCCACATTTTCAATGAACTCAGTAAACGGCTCTCTTAATTGGGAATTTCCTTTTGCTAGCGAAATCACACCGATTGTTTTGAAGGATTATGTTTTTTTAACTTCTGGAAAAGGATTTCTTCTAAGTTTAAATCGTAAAACGGGAAAGGTTGTTTGGTCAGGAAGTATATTTAAAAAATCAAAAAAACTAGAACATAAAAAAACAGGAGATATAATTTCCATTTTATTTCTATCCGATCAGATATTTATAACAACCGAAAGAGGGTATTTTCTATTTCTAGATTATCAAAATGGAAAAGTTATTAACTATGCCAAAGTTAGCAAAGGTTTTTTTTCAAAACCTATAATTTGGAATGAAACCATATTAATAATTGATAACAAAATGAGAATTTTACAATTCAATTAGTTTAATTATCAGACTTACTGCTAAGCAAAGATAGTTGAGTGACTTTGTCATCTTTGATTTGATCTACTAGTTCAACGGGATATTCTCCTGTAAAGTAATGATCTGTAAGTTGCGGGTATACTTTATTTCTACTCTGACCACAAACTGCTTTGTACAAACCTTCTAGGCTTAAAAATTTTAACGAATCTGCCTGAATGTATTCACGCATTTCATTTAAATTTTTATTTGCTGCTAGAAGCTCTTTTTTAGACGGCATATCTATACCGTAAAAGTCAGGAAATTTTATAGGTGGACATGCAATTCTTACATGAATTTCTTTTGCCCCTCCATCGTAAAGCATTCTTACTATCTTGGAGCATGTTGTTCCTCTCACCAAAGAATCGTCGATTAAGATTACAGATTTATTTTTTATTGAAGATTTGTTTGAACTTAATTTTAATTTTACCCCAAAGCTTCTTATATTTTGTTTTGGTTCGATAAACGTTCTTCCAACATAATGATTTCTAATAAGACCAAGCTCAAAACTAATTTTTTTATACTGGCTATATCCGATAGCTGCTGGTACGCCAGAATCAGGAACAGGAACCACAATCTCACCTATATTGTCAGACTCTTTTGCAAGTTCATAACCAAAATTTTTTCTATAGTCATAGGCACATTTTCCTTGCAAAAAACTATCTGGTCTAGAAAAATAAATATATTCAAATACACAAGGCCTAGATTTTTTCTTGGTAAATGGCATTATGCTTTTCAAAGAATCATTTTCAATAACTACCACTTCGCCATTTTCTATTTCTCTGATAAATTTAGCTCCAACAATATCTAAGGCACAAGTTTCAGAAGCGAGAACGTAAGAATTTTTAATTTTTCCCAAAACCAGAGGCCTGATTCCCAAAGGATCTCTAGCACCTATTAACTGCTTGTTGCTCATTATAATTAGAGCATAGCCTCCTTGAACTTGGAAAAGTGTATCGATTATTTTGTCTGTAATTTTTGTTCTTTTTGACTTAGCAATTAACTGAACAATAATTTCTGTATCCGAGGTAGTTCTAAAAATAGAACCTTCTTTAACCAATTTTTCTCTTAATTTAATAGCATTGGTAAAATTACCATTATGAGCAACACTAATTCCACCGCCATAAATGTCTGCAAAGAAAGGCTGAATATTTCTTAAAGAATCTTCGCCTGTCGTTGAATAACGATTATGGCCTATAGCAAAATTTCCAGGTAATTTTTTTAAAATTTCTTTATTGGTAAAATTGTCTCCAACCAAGCCATGTCTCTTTTCTGAATGGAAATTTTTTCCATCAAAAGAAACAATTCCACATCCTTCCTGTCCTCTGTGCTGTAAAGCGTGAAGCCCTAAAGCAGTTAATGTAGAAGCGTCCAGAAAGTTGTGAACACCAAAAACACCACATTCCTCTCTAATTGGTTTGATTCTAAATTTTTTCTTCAATTTCTTCCTTTGTTTCTCTAATGTCATTGGTACTTGGAAATTCATCAATTAATAATTTACTTCCTTTTTTAACTATTGGAAAAGAATATGCCTTATCTAACGACATATCCCATTTTTCATAAGAATAAAACCAGTTTACTATTGAAAAAATACAAACTACAAAAATATAACCCTTGAAAATACCGAAAAAAAAACCAAAAGTTTTATCCACAGAACCAACGCCTGTATAAGAAAAAAGTTTTCCCAAAGACCTTCCTAAAAGAATTAGCGCAAAAAGAGACAATATATAAATAGAAACACCCAGGCCAATGCCAGTAATATATTGATTGTCTATATAACCTGAGATGTACGGTTCAACTTTTGGTACTAAAACTATTGTTATGATTAATGCCAGAATCCACTTTAAAAAAGACATTAAACTCAAAAAGAATCCTTTAGCGAAACATTGAAGCGAAGAATAAATGATAAAAATCAAAAATATTATGTCAAATAAAACAATGTTTTCTCTTATAAAGGATAAAAAACTATCCATTTTTAAAAGGTTTAAAGGTTAAAATTAGTTTTGGCAGTAATGTTAGGACAGAAATCATTGCTAAGAGCATTGCTATTCCTGTGAAAACACCAAAATAAATTGTTGGTATAAAATTAGAAAGTACTAATATTGAAAAACCAAAAACTATTGTTATGGAAGTATTTAAGATTGCAACGCCTACTGTATCATGACATTTCTCAAGAGTAAGATTGTAATCATTAATTTTTTTGAACTCTTCTTTAAACCTATAGATGTAATGTATGCTGTTATCTACGGCTATACCGATTGTTATTGCAGCAATGGTTATTGTCATCATGTCTAGCGGGATCCCTAATAAACCAATGATGCCCAGAATTAAAAAAGCAGCCATAAAGTTAGGAACAACACCAATCAATGATAAAGTTATGTTTCTAAAAAGCATAAAGAACATCAAAGTTATTCCCGCCATAACAATTCCCAAAGTTAGTATCTGGGACTTAAATAGACTTTGTAAAAGATTATTGAATAATATAAGAACCCCAGCTAATTTAAACTCCTCACGATTTAAACCTAGTTCGTTTTCTAAATCATGGTTAATTTTTTTAATAAGCTCATTTCTTCTCAAATCTTCTTTAGAGTCTAAAATTCTTAAAGCAATTCTTGCTTCGTTATTTTCTATAGAAATATAAGGATCAATTATCTCTTTTTTTATCGAATCTGGTATTTTGGTGTATAACACTCCTATTTCTAGACCTTGTAATTTTTTTCCTCCACTTAGATCTTCAGCAACTCTAACCACAGACGCAAAAGATATAACTTTTCCTACAGAATCTAGATTATCCAAGTAATCATGAACTTGAGTAATTCTGTCTATTTTGTCTCTAGTAAACCAATATTTTGCATCATCTTTTTCCTCTTCACCCCAATCATCATCTACTTCATCGTCCTTCTCTTTTTTTGGAAATTTTACTATTACATTAAGAGGAGTTGTTCCTCCAAGCTCCTTATCTATTAACTTCATTCCTTTGTAAATCTCAGTTTCTTTATCAAAATAATTTATAAAACTATTCTCTACCTCAAGTTTTGTTATCCCAACAATACTCACAATCAAAACAAGTATTGCTGATGCAAAAATTGTTTTAGTATTTTTTTGAGAAACTCTACTCAAGAAAGAAGTAATTTTTGATTTTTTTTGATCTCTATAACTTATATTTTCCTTACTCAGAATATTTAAAACTGATGGCAATAAGGTAAAAGTTACAGACATTGAAACCAACAAGCCTACTGTCATCATCCAGCCAAAATCTATAATAGGTTTGATACCACTAAATATTAATGATAAAAATGCACATATAGTTGTGAGAACAGTGTAAAGTATTGGCCAAAACATTTTTTCAGAAGTCCAAAGAAGTGCTTCACTGTTTGAAACATCTGGGTTTTCTTTTCTAAACTGTAAATACCGGACACTTATATGGATGTTCATAGCCATTGTTAAAATCAACATTAACGCGATAAAGTTTGAAGATATAACTGTAACTTTCCACCCAACCAAACCTAGAAAACCAATCATAATTAAAACTGAAAAGAAACAGCTCAATAGAGGTACCAATACCCAAAGCAAACTTCTAAACACAAACCAAAGTGTACAAACGATAAACAAAAATACTCCGGCTCCAAAAACAACAATATCATTCTTTATAAAAGTTATCATATCATCAGCTATCATTGGAATTCCTCCAAGATGAATTATGGGGTACATGTCTGAAGAGCTTCTTTTAACTTTTCCGGGAGCAGGATGGTCCTTAATAATTTTTCTTATTTCATTTATATTTTCATGATTTTTTTTATTGTATACTTTTTTATAAGAATCATAATTTTTTAAAAAAGTTTTATAAGCACTTTTCTCTTTAGATGTAAGTTCTCCCCTGACTTTCCTTTCAAGATAATCATTCTTTGTTTTTGTTAATTCAGTCAATTTTTTATCAGATTTTATATAAACTAAAATCCCACTTGTCTTTCCGTCTTCGCTAATTACAAAATTTTTGTATATTGGACTGTCAATAATTTCATCAAAACCTCTGTCTAGATCAACATCTGTACCGGATAAAGTTTTGAAGTTTCTTATTCTTTCTGCCAGGGGGTCATTATTATTTTTTAGCAAAGGAACATCTAAAATTGTAATTACATTATCTACCCAACCCAAATTCTCTAAAGAGTTTTTTAATAGCTGGAGGTTTTTAATAGTATTTTCTGATTTGAAATTGTGGTTTTCGTTAGGTGAGTGAGTATAAGTTAAAATCAAAAAATCTTTAGAGCCATATTTGTTATTTACTTCCCTTAAATATTTTAAATCTGGATCATTCTCTAGAAGTAAAGTATCCGAGGAAGCATCTAACTGAAAATTTTTTGTAAAATATATAAAATTTAACAGTACAAGGACCAGAACAAATAAGGTAAATTTTGGTTTTTTAATTATAGAGCTTTTATATAAATTAGAGAGGATCACTATTACCAGATATAACTTAAAAGCATAGAATTTAAAATTATAAATTTATTCTATGTTTTTTGGGCGTCCTTAAACTTAGTATAAATGGCCTCAAACTCTACTTTTACATTTCCAGTTGGACCATGCCTTTGTTTTCCAATCATTATATCTGCGGATCCAAGGATTTCATTCATTTTAGATTGCCATTCAGCATGTTCAATACTTCCTAGTTTAGGTTCTTTTCTTTCCAGGTAATATTCTTCTCGATATACAAACATGACAACATCAGCATCTTGTTCTATAGAACCTGACTCTCTTAAATCAGACAGCTGTGGTCTTTTGTCATCTCTTTGTTCAGTGGCACGGGAAAGCTGAGAAAGAGCAAGGACAGGAACATTCAACTCTTTTGCCAAAGCTTTTAAGCCCTGTGTTATTTCGGATATTTCTTGAACTCTTCCATCATATCTTCTAGATCCCGCTGACATTAACTGAATATAATCAACAACAATTAAATCTAAACCAAATAATCTTTTCATTCTTCTCGCTCTATTGGACAAAGTGGAAATTGTAATTGCCGGGGTTTCATCAATTAACATGGGTAGCTCATGAATATTCCTTGAAGTTTCAATTAGTCTATTCATCTCTTCTTCGCTTATTCTACCTCTCCTAATGTCGTTTGATTTAATCCTAGATTGTTCCGATACAATTCTTGTAGACAATTGTTCTGAAGACATTTCTAAAGAAAAAAAAGCAACAACCGATTTTTTATTTTCATCAGAATTTTTTTTTGCAGCATAAAATGCAATATTAGTTGCTAAAGCTGTTTTACCCATTGATGGCCGGCCAGCTATTATTATTAGATCGGATTTATGAAATCCTCCTAATCTCTCATCAAGGTCTGTAAGGCCGGTAGGAACACCAACTATACCCTGATCATTTTTCATTGCATTAGTAGCCATCTCTAATGTTTGATCTAAAGCCTGACCAAACTGAGAAAAAGATTGGTTAAAAGTTCCTCTTTCAGCCAAATCAAATAAAGATTTTTCTGTGTTTTGAATTATATCATCTCCAGTTTTTTCTAGAGAATCATCCATAGATTCTTCAGATAAATTTTCGGAAATTTTTACAAGCTCTCTTTTGACAAATTTCTCATGAATAATTTTTGCATAATCGATGCATTGTTTTGTAGATGAAGAAAATCTTGTAAGTTTTACAAGATATTCGGTACCCCCAACTTCTGACAGACTGTCTTCATTTTCAAATGCATTTTTTAAAGTTATTGGATTCGCTATCATTCCTTTGTTGTGAAGTTTTTCAATAAGTTCATAAATTTTAGAATGTAATGGATCGTAAAATTCCTTATGGTTAACTATATTTGCTATCTCATCGATTATATCGTTGTTTACCAGAACAGATCCTATAAGGGCCTGTTCGGCCTCTATATTTGAAGGAAGCTTTATCTCTTTTGAAATAGTTTTTAATCTTAGATTATCCATAACGACCCAAGTTTTATCTTACAAAAATGGTCGTTGTAAAAGCAAAAGTTATTAACCTTTTTTCTATCTGTGGAAAAATTTAATTATTTTTTGGGTTTCTTTTTTTCAACCAAGACACGTAATTCAGCAACCAGGTCTGAATGTAAATTTATTGATAAAGGAAACTCACCAATTTTGTTTATCTCTTTTTTGAGATCAATCTGAGAGGGATGAACGGTTTGTTTCAGGTTCTCCAAGAAGTATTTAGAAATTTCTTTTGGTTTGATGCTACCATATAGATCTCCATTTTCTTTAGTTTCTTTCGAAAATACCAAGTTTTTCTTCTTTATTTTTTCATAGATTTCTTTTGCAATTTTCTTTTGTTCAATGTTCTTTTTATTAATCTCGCTTCTTTTTCTATTAACATAATCTATGTTTTTTTTATCTGCTCTAAGTGCTTTGCCAAATTTTAGAAGAAAGTTTCTTCCATAACCATCTTTGACATTCACTACTTGTCCGACGTCACCCAAATTTCTTATTTTCTCTAGTAAAATGATTTCCATTTAAATTAAGCCTAAAACTTTTGCTCTTTTAATTGCAGTTGATAGCTCTCTTTGTTTGTATTGACTTACAGAAGTTATACGGGATGGTAAAATCTTACCGGTATCTGACATATATCTTCTTAATAGTTTGATATTTTTGTAATCGACTATAGGTGCATTTTTTTGAGACAGAGGACAGCTTCTTCCAAATTTCATATCTGGCTTTTGAAAAAGAGTTAACCTATTTTGGCTACCAAATTTTTTTCTACCTTTTTTCCTTTTATCTCGTCTCATAAAATCTATTTTTTGTTGTTGAAATATTCGTTTTTTAAATCAAGCTCATCGTATTTTACAGTTAAATATCTAATAACATTGATATCGATGGACAATTGTTTTTCTATGTCTTTAACAGCTTTGTTTTCAACTTCTAATTTAAAGTGCACAAAGATGCCTTTTCTGTTTTTCTTTATTTTATTTGCTAGACTTAATAGACCCCATTTTTCAGTTTTTAGTATTTTCCCAGATTTACCAATAATTTTTGAATATTTGTCTATTAAACCATCAACCTCTTTGTCTGAAAGGTCCTGTTTTCCAATGAATGTATGTTCGTAAAAAGCCATTTCTCCAATTAAATTAATACTTTTTTAGACCGGACTTATACTATTTAAATTTTGTTTGTACAATAGTAATAATAATGAAATTCTATATTTGAATTAAAATGAAAACTCTTATGTTTCCAGGTCAAGGTTCACAGTCCGTTGGTATGGGATCGGATCTGTATAAGAATTTTGATTTAGTAAAAAACATTTTTAAAGAAGCCGACCAAAGATTAAATTATCCTATATCTAAAATAATCTTGGAAGGACCTGAAAATGAACTCAAACTTACAAAGAATACACAACCAGCTATTATGACTATAAGCTATTCTATATTCAAACTAGTAACCGAAGAATTTAATATTCAAATAAAAGATATAAAATATTTTTCAGGTCATTCTTTGGGTGAATATAGCGCCCTTGTATCTGCTGGGTCCTTAAACTTTCAAGACGCTTTATATCTTTTACATGAAAGAGGTAAATCAATGCAGGAAGCTGTGCCGGAAGGACAAGGTTCTATGTTGGCTGTAATGGGATTGAAGATGGAAGAAATTAAAAAATATATTGATCAAGTCAAAGAAAAAGGTGTATGCGAGATAGCGAACGATAATTCTGATAGCCAAATTATTTTAAGTGGAGAAAAGACAGCTATGGAAGAAATTAGCAAGCTTTTAAAGTCAGAGAAAAAAAAAATCAATTTTTTTACCTGTAAGTGCTCCTTTTCATTCTTCTCTTATGAAGAGTGCGGCTGAAAAAATGAGAGATAAAATTTTTAAGACCAACTTTAAGAATCTTTCAACAGAGATAGTAAACAATGTAACTGCCAAGGCGGAAAAGGATGGCGAAAATATTAAAAAATTGCTTGTCGAACAGATTTATTCAAAAGTTAGGTGGAGAGAAAGCATTCTTTATATGATCAAAAATGGTGTTAATGAGTTTATTGAAATTGGACCAGGAAAGGTATTATCCGGTCTTGTTAAAAGAATTAGTGGAAATGTTAACGTTAAGAGTATAAATACAATTGAAGATATCAAAAGTCTTAAATGATTGATTTTAAAAATAAAAAGATTTTAATAACCGGTGCTACTGGAGGAATTGGTGGTGCGCTTGTGAAAAAATTTGTTTCCCTTGGAGGAACTGTCCTAGGTACAGGAACAAAAATTGATAAGTTAGATCTAATAAAAAAGAATCATCCAACCGTTAAGACCAAAAAGTTTAATATATCCGAACATTTAGCAATTGAAGAATTTATTAATTCTACCGCAGATGAATTAGGAGGATTAGATGTTTTGGTTAACAATGCAGGAGTTAATTCAGACAATTTATCTTTAAGAATGAAAGACGAGGAGTGGAAAAAAGTAATTGATATAAACTTAACATCTACTTTTTTATTATCTAAGTACGCTATTAAAAGAATGTTAAAAAATAAATTTGGCAGAGTCGTGAACATTGCATCAATAGTAGGGCACACAGGAAATCTTGGTCAGGCAAACTATTCAGCTTCGAAAGCAGGTATAATTGGAATGTCAAAAAGTTTAGCTATTGAATACGCAAAGAAAAATATAACTGTTAACTGCGTTTCTCCTGGATTTATAGTATCAGATATGACCACGAATATAGCAGAAAAGGTTAAGCTATTTTTGACATCAAGAATTCCTATGGGAAAACTTGGCACAGGTGAAGATGTATCTAATTGTGTGGCTTTTTTATCTTCAGATTCAGCATCTTATGTTACAGGAGAAACAATCCATGTAAACGGGGGTATGTATATGTCTTGACAAAAAAACAGAAAAAACTTAATAACGAATTAATAAAATATTCAAAAAGGAATTAAAAAATGGCAAAAGATGTAAGCACAACAGTTAAGAAGATCGTAGCAGATCATCTAGGTGTTGATGAACAGAAAGTTACAGACGAAGCAAGTTTTATAGACGATTTAGGAGCTGACAGCTTAGACACAGTTGAGTTAGTGATGGCTTTTGAAGAAGAGTTTGGATCTGAAATTTCTGACAGTGAAGCTGAAAAAATTTTAACAGTTGGAGACGCAATAAAATTTATTGAAAGTCATTCTAACTAAGGCAATCACTTTCACTAGATGAACAATCCAAATAAGCCTTTGATGCTTGTGCTATCATCACCTTCTGGGGCTGGAAAAACGACTCTTTCAAAAAAAATTCAACAATCAGATAATTCTTTCGAAATTTCCGTATCTCATACAACCAGAAAACCAAGACCAAACGAAGTCGATGGTCTCGATTATCATTTTGTTAGTAAAGAAAAATTTAAATCATTATTAAAAGAAAATGCTTTTTATGAACATGCAGAAATCTTTGGAAATTATTATGGAACGTCCAAATCTTCAATAAACAAAATAACAGAAAAAAAACACAACGTTCTATTCGATATTGATTGGCAAGGGAGTGAACAACTGAGTAAATTTAAGGAACTAAATTTGGTTAAAGTTTTTATACTTCCTCCGAGCAAAGAAGAGCTGGAAAAACGATTAATAGCAAGAAATCAAGACGACAAGGAAGCTATAAAACGTAGAATGCTAGCTTACTCCAAAGATATCGTTCATCAAAAAGATTATGATTATGTTTTAGTAAACGATAATGTTGAAAAGTGTTTTAACAATATAAAAGAAATAATATTAAAATATCTAAAGAGAATATAAAATTACTCTATAATTTAATATCCTTTTCATAGCGTTCAGTCATTTTGTAATAGTCTTCACAAAACAATTCAGAAGGTCTTTTCTTCAGGTCTATATCTAAAAATTCTGCTGTTTCCTTATGATTTTTAAATAGCTTCGAAAAAGCTTTATTAATCATCTTTCTTTTTCCAGAAAAAAAAATTTGAGTGACTTTTTCTAAATTTTTGATGTTTTTAATTTTATAATTAATTTTTAATTTAGGTTTGAAAACTATAACTTTCGAGTCAACATTTGGGATGGGAAAAAAGCATTTTTTTGATATATTAAAACCATCTATTACATCAAGCCTAAAATTAGTCAAAACGGTTATTCTCCCATAATCTTTAGTGTTGGGTTTTGCCAATATTCTATCCGCAACTTCTTTCTGAAACATAAATATAATCTTTTTAAAAGAAGGGGGCCATTTATCTAATTTTATAAATTTTGCTAAAATCTGAGTTGAAATATTATAGGGCAAGTTGCCAAATATTACCTCTCCATTTAGATTTGAATTAAAATTAAATTTAAGAATATCTTCGTTGAATATATTGTAGTTTTTTCTTAAACTAAATTTTTCAGATAAAATTTCGCAAAATCTTTTATCTTTTTCTACTAGTAAAATTTTCTTTGGATTTTTTTTTAAAATTGATTCTGTCAAATTTCCAGTTCCAGGACCTATTTCAAAAATTATTTTATCCTTTATACTGTCTAGGCTAGAGATCTTATTAATTATATTTCTGTCTACTAATAAATTTTGTCCTAACGATTTTTTAAGTTCTAACATTAATATTTTTAAAAAATTTTATAGATTGAAGCAGACTTTTTGGGTTTGCTAGATTTTTTTTAATTATCTCTTTCCCAATTCCATGGTCGGGCGAAACCCTGATATACGGAAGTCCAAGAGTGATATTAACAGCATCAAATTTGTATAATGCTTTGAACGGAGACAAAACTTGATCATGATACATTCCTACTAAAACATCAATTTTTTTTTTTTTAAAATCTAAGAAGGCCGTGTCCCCAGACAACGGTCCTTTCACAAATATATTTTTTTTTTTTTAATTTTTTTATTGCAGGAATAATAATTTTTCTTTCCTCAGAATTTTTTCTTAATTCATAGTTATGTGGATTTAATCCTAACAAACCAATTCTTGGTTTAAATTTTAGCTTTTTTAAAAAAAATTCATTGATTGTCAGCAGCTTGTTTATTATTAATTTTTTTGATATTTTTTTTGATATCTGTCCTACCTTTATATGCGTGGTAATTGGAGACACAGATAATTCTTTGTTGTAAATAAGCATTGCTTCCTTGCCAGAAATTCTTTCCTTCTTTGCTAAAAATTCTGTAATACCTGTAAAATTATCCCCAAAAGTTTCTCCCTTGTTTATTGGACAGTTAATTAACCCTGAAACCTTTTTCTTCCTAGCCAACTCAATGCCTAGTTTTAAACATTTAATAATATATTTAGATTTAGTTTTAGACGAAACTTTAAAAGGTTTTTTAAATTTTAATGGCACATCATAAATGAGAAGTTCTTTTTTAAAGTTTTGTTTTTGGATACCAGATATCTTCTTTATGTTTATTCTAATGCCTATTTGCTTGAATTGTTTTTTAATTAAGGAATAACTTCCAATTATAAAAACATTTAAATCTTTAAAACTGTCTTTTTTTCTCCAGATCTTCCCTATTAATTCAGAGTTGATGCTATTAGGTTCACCCGCAATTATACAAACTAAATTTTTCATAAAAACTTAATCTGAATAGATCTTTCTAAGTTTGAATAATGTAAATTTGAGAACATTTTTAGCTTCTTTTCTTTTTCCTCATTAACTATCCGTTCCTTGATCAATTCTACGCTCTTTTTATCATCAGTGTCTTTTAAATTTTCTAAGCTTAATTTAATTTTATCTTCAATTTCGGCGGTATTAAGAGATATTTTGTTTCTATACATTTGAAAAATCATGTAATTCCATTTTAAATCAGTTTTAAATCTTTTGACCAGGTTTTCAAAACTCAAACCATGCCTTTCAAGAACCTCTTTTAAATTGTCTCTATTCACCCCCAACTTTCTAGATGTATTATTGATCAAAGCATCAAGTTGTTTTGGGTTGTATTTATTTATATTTCTTTTTTCAATTTCACTTTTTTTTATATTTCGTTTGATCAAGGATTTTATTGCAAGCGCTTTTATTTGTTCCTGATTAGCAGCATTTATTTGGGTGTTGGACAATATTGCAACTAGTTTTATCTCTTTTAGCAAATCTAGACGGGTGACTGGATACTCACCTACTGACATAATTATGGAATTGTTTACTTGAGAGTAAAGGTTTTTACTTTGAAATAAAAAAAAAAATATTGTTAAGAAATATATTATTACTTTTTTTTTCATCTATCAATTAACGGAGATCTTGCCTCACCAAATGGATACAGTGTTATTCTGAACATCAAGGAATCTGATGATTCAACGTCTCTGTCAGCATAAAATTCTCTTCTAAATAACAAACCAGCTTTTAAACAGTCATTTATGTAGTCATAGGCCAAGTCATAAAATTCTGTAGATTCTGTTTCTAAATTTTTCTTAATATTAAAATTCAAGTGACCAGAATTATTAAAATCAACTTTAATTCCTGATTTTATATAGTTGCTGGTACCAATGTGATTGCTTTCTTCTAAATAACCAAGATTGAAGCTTGTGTTTCCTAATATCAAATTAGCTTCTAAGTCATTATAATTTATATCATTTAAATTATGATCTAGAGAAAATTTATTTTCTATCGTAAAGTTTTCACTTAATTTCAAGTAAGCTTCACCAACTAAATCAGAAGCTTTTTGATCCAACGAACTTCTTGATGGGATAGAGCTGTTTTCCTTAAAATTGTGAACCTGTCCAATTGATAAAGAGTAATTTTTTTCTCCCGAAATACCGTCTTCAAGGTCATTATTTGAAATTTCAAAACCCACAGTAACACTTTCTCCCTCTTCAATTACATCTGGTTGTGAATTTTTGTTTAATGAAAAAAGATTGTTATAGTTTAATTTCAAATTGTCGTTTTGTATATTCCTCATATGACCTGGCGCATATCTAAGCGACAGTTGAGGGGTGAAAAGATTAATTTTTCCTTTGGAATCATCTCTTTTGGACATAGGCAATCTTGCGTCATAACCTATGACACCAGAAACTTCACTATTTAGTCCTTCGGTTTTGTATTTGTCAGCTCCTTCAGCTTCATAATTAACAACTTTGAATAGGCCTTTAAATTTATTTTGAATACCGGCTAGACTAATAAATGGACTTGATTGCCAGTTTATGTCATTTACCCAAAACTTAGTTGTTTGATTTACCTTATAGTTTTTTACAAAAGCATTGCTACGAATATCGAATACTCCAGCCCTATCTCCTGTAAATAAATTTCGTTCAAACAATATATTCGGCATAGAGTATTCAAACCTTGTTTTATCCGAGTCACTTGCCGTTAGATTCTCAAATATTGCTGCACTTACACTCAGATAGTTTTCATCATTTTGAAACTCATAATTAATGTCTTTTTTAACAAGGTTACTATCCTTGTTTGCAAGCGCAGTATTTATATCATGTACTCTTAGATACGTATCATTAGACACATGCTGAAAGTTTACTTCTAGATTACTAGAGTAATCTTCCCCTGATAAATCCTGATTAAATTTTGCAAATAGATGAGATCTGGAACCGTCACTTTTTTTAAACTTATTTGTTTTTTTATAACCTGGTGTATAGCTGGAATCCACAAGAAGAAACGATTTTTCAAATGCATGACGATATTCATGCAATACCAACAAGTTTTCTTTAGTATAAATTTTTGGTGTAAATGTCATGTCTCGATTTTCAGAAATTGCCAAAAAATAAGGGACAGATGCACTGAAGCCAACCGTAGTGTTGTCTTTTAGAGTAGGAAATAAAAAACCCGATCTTCTTTTTACAGTTGGTCCAGGATGAAAGAATTTAGGAAAATAAAAAATAGGAAAATCATATATTTTTAAAAGTGCTTTGTCATAATAAACGGTTTTTTTTGCCTTGTTATGTTTAATTTTTTTAGCTTGTATTGACCATGGAGGACATTTTTCTCCTTTACGATTTTTACAGCTAGTGAAGATACCTTTCTCAAACGTAGTTCCTTCATCATCTATGAATGCAGAGTTTGCAAAAAATCTTGGTTCATTTTTTTCATCCGTTTTAAAACCTGGATAATTAAAGAAAGACCTAACGTCACTACCTACGATTTTTCTCTTTTTTTCATCTATGTAGATTTCTGAGAAAAGATATTCGTTGTCTCTGTTGTCTACAACTTTAATTTCTCCTTGGGAAAAAAACATGTTCTTTGCCGCCGAATAATCAAACATGTCTGTGTAAATTTTATTACCGTTTATATCTGTAATAACACTTCTAGAATTAGAGTAGATAAGCCTTTTCTTATTATCATAGAATACATCTTCCCCCTGTATTCTAAACTTTTCGGACGTTATAATGTCTGTCTCACCAAAAGATCTCATCAGCCCACTCAATTTGTTATATTCAGCTTTCTCAGTAAAAATGATATTTTTTTTATTATCAGATATCTGAACATTTCCTTCAGCATAAACGATTTTAGTTTCCTTATTTAATTGGACTTCATTAGCATTAATACTTAATTCTTCTGCAAGCGAGTATGTAGAAAAAAGAAGGTAAAATACTGCCAATATGATTTTATGTAGATTATTTTTCATTAATTTGAATAATTCCCACAGAACAGAATAAAGTTAAGATAATTATTGGGGACCAGACAGAAATCACAAGTGGAATTCTTTCTGTCGTTCCCAAAGCCATAGAAAAATTTTTAAAGTAAAAAATAACAACACATGTAATTATTGAAAGTATTATGTAATAAATATTCTGTTTTCTTTCATTTGAACTCAGCGTAAATATACTTGCCAAAAACACCATTAATATTAAGAAAAAGGGTAGAGACAGATAATAGTGTTTTTTCTCTTGCAAGAGTTTAGCATTATACCCTTTATTTTCTAACTCTTCTATTTCGGTCATTATTCTATAAAAGGATATTGTATCCAGATTCGAATATATGGAATTTAATTTTGCTTTATTAAAAGTTGATTCAAATATTAAAGTTTCAAATTTTTCATTAGACCCATTTTTACCCAACATTGTTTTTGAACCATCTTTTACGATCCATGGAGTATTTAAAATGTTAGCTGTTTTTGCCTCAATTCTTTGTGATAAAACATCATTATTAAAAGTATAAATACTAACATCGATTAATAGGTCACCATCTAGTTTTTTTGATTTTATAAAATTTATGTTTGAGCCAATTTCTTCTTTTATCCAAACACCATTATTTGTAATTGATGCCAAGTGAGACTTGTCTAAGTCATAACTGCCCTTTATGTCTTCATAATATTTAACCATAAGTGAAGTGATTGGGTTAAAAGCCAGAAGAATTATAACTCCAAGAAAAAAAGAACTTATACCCAACAGAGATAAGAATCTTACATTTGAAAATCCAAATGTTTTCAAGGATAAAATTTCACCATTATTTTTTAATTTTATCAAAACCCACATAGAAGATATAAACATTATAAAAGGAAAAATATTTATTAAAATACTTGGTACGATCATAAATGACAAAGCTATCGGAAGTATTATTCCAACATCATAGTCAGTAAAGTAGGTAACTTCTTCACGTAGATTCATTATTAATCCAGCAGCCGAAAAAATTAAAACTATGTTAAGAGTGCTAAACAAAAATTCTTTAATCAAATAAGTATTTATGACTGAATTTCTCATGATTTTTTCCTTAAATTTTCATATAAAAAATTTCTTATAATTTCAAAATAAATCAGAGGCATCATTATAAATGGAGCCAAATAATATATTAAGGAATTAGTAAAAGATCTTCCAGAATATTTAACAAGAATTTCTGCAATAACTAAAATTAAAAATGAAATAATGGTATAAAAATATTTATAATAGTTTTTAAACTTGTTTTCTTCCCTTTGATTTAAAAGAAAACAAATAATTAAAGTTATAACTGGTATATATAGAGGCATACCAAAACGCCTGTTTACTTCAGACAAAACATCGTTTTTTCTATGATCTTTTGGGCAATTTAGAATTTTTTTACCTTCCCTATCAAAATAACATTGAATAAGAGTTTTTGAAGGAGTTTCCTGTATCTTGGTTTGTACGATGGACCTGGTTTGTATATTATCTAGTTCAAGCATTGTTTTTTGGAATTTTATAGTTTGAATGTTTTTATCTAATCTTTGAGACTGAATTA
>Ga0163108_10001124_pt1 | contig 19644 bp, 16 predicted proteins | sample Fk1155metaG_FD_109644 | JGI IMG/M metagenome (GOLD analysis project Ga0163108, IMG submission 109644) | Marine microbial communities from the Central Pacific Ocean - Fk160115 155m metaG | ecosystem: Environmental > Aquatic > Marine > Oceanic > Photic zone | place: The Central Pacific Ocean...
ATTCTAAGTTTTGTTGTAGAAACAGGTGAAGATAATGTATGCGTTTCTGAACAAGCAGAACTGCCCGAGTAAGAATATCCTGTATTTACAAAACTACTTCCATTCCAATATTGAAGGGTGAAACCTGTATAAGGTCTGTTTGCACGGTGTATTATAAGTTCAGAAATATTCTGCGTACTTGTCCAAACTAAATCAACATAACCACCTGTAGAAACCCAAGCAAATGGAGTGGCACTACAGCCGGGATTAACACCATCGTTAGTTTGAGTAGCGAATCCATAAACACCACCACCACCACCACTATTGGTTACAGTTGCAGAGAGAGCAATATTATTGTTAGTGCCATTTACTGATCCATTGAGTTGCCCATTAGCTTGATCGCAAACTGCAGTGAAAGAACCTGCATCTACAGTAGGAGCAGTATTGTTCACAGTAATAACAATACTTTCAGTATCTGTACAACCATTGTTAGTTACAGTTACAGTATGTGTTCCAGCGCTGGAAATATATTTACTTGCAGAGCTGCCGCCAGTATTCCAACTATATGTTCCGCCACCTGTGGCAGTAACATATATAGAAGTGTTGCTACATGTTACTTCAGTAGCACTACCAGTTTCATTATTTGTAATACCTGCTGTAGGTGATGCGTTTACCGTAAAAGTGATTGCGTTTGAGGTAACTTCAGAACTAGAACCAGCTGTAGAACATCTAGAAGCCTTTCTTCTGTATCTAGTTGTGGAAGTTAAATTTCCAGGGTTGATAGTAGATGATGTAGATCCTGCAGCTCCATATGATCCCCATGAAGAGCCATTCCATACACCTTTTTCCCAGTAATATGTTATACTTCCTCCTGTACCGCCTGAAGCAGCAGAACTAGAAGTACTTGTTGGGTTTAAATTATCACATCCAGATGTTGTTCCAGAATAAGATATAGTTCCGGCACTTGTTAAAGGAGCACAAGGCGCTATGTGAGTAATATCTAGACTAAAATCACTAGCAGAGCTATAGCCAGCTACAGCAATATAATAAAAAACTCCATTTGTACTAACCCAGGAATATGAAGCGGGGTAACCACTACAAGCAGGTCCATTATCATCTATTCCACCAACACAAGTCAATGAATTACATGATCCACTATATACATTAATTTTACTATCCCAACCACTAGTGCCACATAAGGAAGCGGTGAAAGTTCCTCCATCACCTTGAACTTTGTACCAAACAGCAGGTTGATATAGAGTTGTTCCACAATTAGAAAGACCATCGGTTGTTGCACTAAGAGTTGTTCCGGGAGTTGAAGTTTGTTGACCCGGGAGATAAAGAATCGTTTCTGCGTTACAAACTAGGTCATTCGGAGGGGGTGGGCTTGTATAAGAAAGATATAACATAGGCTTGTAGGAGTGTGTATAACCCCGAAAATACCTATCACCGTTTGTTTCCGTATTTATTCCGTAAGCCAACCAACCCTGAGCCGCATAAGTCGCTGCATTTGAATATCCTGTTGAATTTAAATAACTATACTTATAGCCGGTGCCAGAAGAATATGTAGTGGAGTTACCAACTCTGTCACCTGAATTACAGATATTATTATACCAAGCTTTACCATGACCACTACTAGTAGTGACACTTGAGGCTAAATTATTTAATTGTTGAAGATATACGCTATAATAAGTGTAGGATCCACTATAAGCGTAAGTTCTCATGTAACCAGATGAGATAGTGCTGCCTCCTGGTAGAGCACTTGTATTAAAACGACAATAAAAATAATCATCACTGTTTGAAGAATTAGAGTTAGTTCCATAGCAAGTTCCACCATCATCATCAAAATGGATGTTAGAACTTCCATTAGTTCTACTACCAGTAGAACTCCAAGCATAAGCACAATGGTAACTACTACTGCTGGGATAACAATTTATTGTTGGGTCAAGAACAATTGGAAAAGATCTGTTTGGGCTTAATAACCAATCAGAAGGCACTAAAACAGATATAGTTAGGGTGTTTCCATTTTGAACCACATCATAGCTTCCACTTATTGCTGTGTTTTTTAATCTTTTAGATGGATCATCAAGGTCAGAAACAAATCCACTTTGAGGATTTTTTTCATAGAAAAAAGGAATATTATAAACCAAAATTTCTTTTCCTATTTGATCGTAAAAAGTAATGGTTTGAACACCTTCTTGATGCACGTTAATATCGGCTAGTTCACTAGATGTTTCGTATGTCCATCCAGCGGGGATTTCAATTTCTTCAGTAAATGCAAAATGAGTAGCTCCTGGAGCTAAAGTTGGAATTGCATTGGGGTTTTTAAGAATAATGTCTTGTTCTACTTCACCAGAACCTTGAGTGAACAGAACATCAGCGTTGGGATAAACGTTAAGAAAAGCAATCATGTTATCATTGCTGACAGATGTATTAGAGTTTGTAGAGCCAATTCTAGTTGAGCCGATGTGCGATGAATTATTTTGGTTGTACCAACCAATCTTTGGGTTTATCCAACCTTTAAAATCTCCCTCAGCGAAATTCATTAAAAATCCGGATGGAGAATAAAATGTTTTCCATGAATTTTTGGTACTAGCAAAAGGGTATTGGCTAAACAAACCAGAATTGTTTTGCATAATACGGTCGTCGATGGTTTTCATAACGTTATTCTCCATATAATGAAGCAAACCAGGGCTTGTGACAAGTGTGGCTGTTCCATTAGTATTTTGAAAAGTTCTTGAATTTAAAGTTCTTTTGGATAAATCCTCATTTGCAGGGTCAAAACCACTAAAGTGACCTTCACCAACCCATTGAGAAGGCACAAAGTTTTCGTCCATTTCCTCCTTAATAAAGGTAGGTTGAGAATCAGTTGAAGTTATTCTCTGCGATAAAGCTTGCTGAGAAGTAAATAAACATGCTAAAAAAGCAAACAATGGTATCAATATAGATCCAATGTTAGTATTGTTGATTAATTGTGTTCCACTAGGGAAAGAATCGTAAAGATTTTTCATGACATTAAGTTTAAAAAGTTTGACAGAGTAAATATTGTAATAAAATAACAAACAAGCCTGGTTATATTAACATCTGTAAGCAGGGAATTAATATTTATAGGGTTTGCTTGAATATTTAAATTATCCACTCCGGGCAAATACCGGATTAGAAGTTAAATAGCATAAACTCTTATCTTGCACGAAGATAGTATAAAAAATAGAGAAAATAAAATACATAGTTAATAGAATTTTGTTAACACTTAAATGTGGAGTGTCTCCCTTGTTTGTAGGGCTTAGTAAGTGTTAATTTTAAGATTGATGTGAGGTGTTTTTTTTGTGGTGTATTTCTATAACTCAATCTTAATTTTTGGAACTCTCATTTGCAATTTGCTAAGAATAATGGTTGTGGCGTATAAAAAATGCAATATCAATTAGCATTTAGATGTTTGTCTATATACATGTCTACGTTATTAATCGTAGTATGCTAAGTGTTTATACGTAGGGCTGTTAAGCTTTTAGGTTGAATTTTTTTTCAGCTAATTTTGTCACATGATTACCTATTGATAATGAGGCTGTGGCAGCGGGTGAGGGGGCATTTAAAATATGTATAGAGTTGTTTTTTACTTCAATCTTAAAGTCATCTCTAGTGTCTCCGTTGGTTGAGAGTAACAATGCGCGAACGCCAGCACGCCCCGGTTTTAGGTCTTCCATTGTGAGAGAAGGGATAATTCGTTGAAGTGTTTTTAAGAAGAGTTTTTTCGAAAAAGCACGTCTATATTCATTGATGCCAAAACGAACATTGCCAAAAAATAATTTCCATGTTCCTTTATAGCTAAGCGCATCAATAGAATCTCGAAAAGAAAATGATGTTTTGTTATACCCTTCTCTTTTAAAGGTGAATACTGCATTTGGTCCGCATTCAATTTCTCCATCTACCATTCTTGTGAAATGAACTCCTAAAAACGGAAAATTTGGATCAGGTACAGGGTAGATTAGGTTTTTAACTTTATGCTTTGCTTTTTCAGTTAATTCATAGTAATCTCCTCTAAAACCAACAATTCGCTCTTTAATTTTAACCTGGTCTTTTCTAGCCATTCTATCAGCTTGTAGACCTGCGCAAAAAATCAGGTATTTCGCATTAAATGACCCTTTGTTAGTTTTTATTATTGAAGATTGATTGGATTTTTCAATGTCTAAAACTTCTGTGTTCACAAATAATTTGCTTTGGTTTTGAGTATCAATGCCAAGATCCACCATTTTTTTTGTAGCTCCTCTAAAATCCACAATACCAGTACATGGAACCCATAAACCAGCAATTCCTTTTACTTCTGGTTCGATTTCTTCAATCTCTTTAGAGTTGATTTTTTTTAAGCCTTCGATTTTGTTCTCAAGTCCGATTTTATAAATTCTTTCTAGGTTTTCAAGCTCATCTTCATGGGTTGCAACAACAATTTTACCGCATACATCGTGTGCGATATTGTGCTTTTTGCAAAATGCAACCAATTCATGCCTGCCTTCAATGCAGTTTTTTGCTTTTAATGAACCAGGTTTATAGTATAGTCCAGAATGGATAACTCCTGAATTGTGCCCTGTTTGGTGATCTGCCAATTCTTCTTCTTTTTCAAAAAGAGCAATTTTGAGTTCTGGGTGTTTGGTTTGAAGTTTATAAAAAGTGGCTGCTCCAACGATTCCCCCACCAATGATTGCTATATCGTAATTCATTTAGCTTAAATAAAGTGCAAACTTACAGATTTATCACTTTATATTGAATGGGATACTGTAGTTTTTGATTTTTGCTAAAAGGTTTTCTGCGTAAATATTGTTGCACATAAGTATGAAAGTGTCTTTTTGAAGGTTTGTTTCTTCCTCGAGTTTTTTTAAAACATTATCTGCCCAATGTTCTTTGTATTCTTTGTTGGCGTTGTTTAGATTAAAATCATACGGGGCAATGATTTCATTAGGTTTTAATAGCCCATATTTCCCGGAAAGGATAAAGATTTTATCGGCATTGATTTTTTTTGAATAATTGACCCAGCTTGTAAAGTCATTTCCTTGGTACATATCGATTGCCTTGCAGGGGCTGTTTTTTTTTTCTTTAACGCATGCGATTAAAACAACAGTTTTCATTTTTTTTCTTTATAAAAAAGTAAAAGAAGAACTGGAAGCAAGGTTAAATCTAATATCACTGCTATAAATAGAGTAGAGCTTAAAAGCCCTCCTAGGTTTACCGTTCCAGAAAATGTAGAGAATAACAAAAGTAAAAAACCACTACAAAGGATAAGGCTAGTAAGAATCATTGCTTTTCCAGTTGTTATATATGCTCTTTTTAGTGCATAAATTTTGGACCTTCCTTTCAATAATTCAATTTTAAATTTGCCGAGCAAGTGAATTGTGTCATCTACAGCAATTCCAAAAGCTATAGTGAAAATTATCGCCGTACTTGTTTTTAACTCAATTCCCAAGAAGCCCATCATTCCTCCAATAATAAGAAGGGGAATAAGGTTAGGAACAATACTTATTAAAACCATTCGAAAAGACTTAAAAATTAGCCCCATCAATAAAGAGACAATTCCTATAGACACGCATAATCCAATTACTAAACTTCTAGATAAATATCGAATGTTTTTATCATACAAGTGGGCTGTTCCCGTTAAGATAATGTTGTATTTTTTGTTCAATCTGCTTTTGTCTAAAAATTGCTCTAAATCTTTATTTTTTTGACTTACAATAATATTGCCATCATCGGCAATGCTTCCATTTATTCGTAGTATTCTTTCGTTTGTATCCATTATCGAATAAATAAAATCCCCTTTATGAGCCATTTTTAATGGACGTTTTAATTTTCGAATTTCTTTTTTTGTTTGAGGAAGTCGAAAGTATTCCGGTTTTCCTCCGTGATGAGAGCGGTTTAAAACTTTTAATGCCTGGCAAAGGGAGAGTTTTATACTTGCTCCATAATTGTTAATTAGATAATTCTCAAGTGTATCCAGGTCATTTAACACTTCGACATCAGACCAACTTTGAGTGCTGTCTTTAAGTTCGAATACAATTTCCATTGGCCTGATACCACCATAATGATCATCTAAAAAATTAAAATCTTGTTTAATGGGAACATCGTCTGTTAAATCATCCATTAAATAATTATTTGTAACAATAAATGAGATCCCAACGCATGATAAAACCACAATAAGTATTGAAATTGCAGATATTTTTTTTGGATTTCTAATCACAAAAACAAACCATTTTGCTAGACGCTTAGACCAGAAATCACTATTTTTTTTCTTATAAATATATTTTGGAGATGGAAACAAGTAAAAAAGTATGGGTAGGCAAAAAATAGAAAGGAGGTATGCTAGTAAAACTCCAGTTCCTATAACCAGTCCAAAAACCTGAATAGGTTGAACTTTGACAAAGTACAAGGAGAAGAATCCTATTGCTGTAGTGATGGAGGTTAGGAGCGTAGAAATTCCGACTTCTTTGATCGTTATTTTGATGGAATCAAACTTGCTATATCCCATTCTTAAAGCATCAAGATACCTTGATACAAGATGAATTACATCGGACATGGCAACAATAAAAATAATTAATGGAATGGTGGTTAAGATGATGTTTATTCCGATGTTGAAATACCCCAGCATTCCCAAAAGCCATACAAGGGTTGCGAATACAACAAGCTGAGGGATTAAAACTCCCCATCCAGATCGAAAAGCAATAAATAAAAATAGCACAACCAAAAGACCACTAAGTGCAATTGAAACAGCAAGTTCCACATGCATCATGTTAAGATAATAGCGCTGGCCTATGGTTCTGCCAGCAAATCTCACTTTTTCAAAGTTGTATTTTTTTGAGATGTTTTCAAGAGTTGAAACAAGAGTGTCGCTTTTCTTTTTTGAAAGGTAATCTTCATGTTTTAAAAAGATGCAAACCGATTTGGCATCTTTTGCAATGAAAGTATTAAGCAGTTCTTTTGAATTAAAAATTCGAGTTGAATCGCGTTTAAGATTTATAGAGTCAAAATTTATATAGGGAATTGATTGAGGGGAGAATCCAGAATAAATTAATTGTTCATTAATACTTGTAATGGATTCTGTGTATTTGATATAAGGAGCTTTTTTTTGAATCTCTTTGGTGAATGAATCTATTTTTTTAAGAAAATTGATGTCAAAAACTCCTTTTTTGTTTTCAATAGCAATTAACACAAAGTCATTGTCCGAATTGAACTTTTCTCGGTGTTCAAAAAAGTAGTCGGCTTCTGGATCATCAGCAGGGAAAAACTTTTCAAAGTCATAGTCAAACTTTATTTTTCCTATTTGTATAGCAAAAAGAACGGTGCACAAGATAAAGACAACCAGCCCCAAAGAAGCATATTTCTTAAAACTTCTTTCTTTGATGTTCTTTAGTTTTGAAAACAATTTTTTTTATTTGATCGCAAACATACAAACAAAAAAGATTCCTTATCTCAAATAATTATGAATAAACATAGGTGAAATTAATGAATGTGTCTGAATTTTGAGTAATTTTGTTACTCAATGTTAAACGCTTTAATTACATCTAAAACTAGAATTCGCCTTTTGGTCAAGTTCTTTTTGAACCCTGCATCCAAATCTTATCTTCGTGAATTATCAAATGAGTTTAATGAAAGCACAAATTCGGTTAGAATTGAATTGAATAGATTAAAAGATGCGGGATTACTAAACACTACTTCTCAGGGAAATACAATAGTTTATCAGGCAAGAACATCACATCCGTTATATCCTGAAATCAATAGTATAGTAACAAAAATGACAGGAATTGATAAAATTGTAGAAGAACTTATTGAGAGGTTAGGGAATGCTAAAAGTGCTTATTTGGTCGGAGATTATGCCAAAGGGATAGATTCAGGGGTTATTGATGTTGTTTTGATTGGAGATATAAATAAGGCATATCTTAGCAATCTTATTGAAAAAGTTGAAGGATTAGTGAAACGAAAAGTTCGATATCTCGTAATGAGTGAAGTTGAATTGACTAATTATATTGAAAAGAAATCAGACCCGATTTTTTTGCTTTGGAGCAAGGATAATTAGAGCCTGAAATAATATAAATAATTCCTGTAGCTCCGGGGCTGAGAATGGCGAAGCCGTATTATGATATTAGACATTATTTTATTTAAAGACCCCTCTGTAAAGCGCCATGTCGCTAAGACGATAACCTGGAGAATTATTGGAACTATAGATACAATGATTATAGGTTGGCTTATTACTGGAGATGCAATGACAGGATTGAAAATTGGAGGTATTGAAGTGGTTACTAAAATGATTTTGTATTACTTTCATGAGCGGATGTGGTTTAAAATAAATCTTGGCTTGCCACATCGAAAAACTGATGATAAATTAAACGAAAAGAATTGAGAAACGTAAAGTCTCAGTCATATAAAACAAAACGGAGCGATTTTGAAAAACGGAATAAGCATCGTGGATTTGCTCTTTGGTTCACAGGTCTATCGGGATCAGGTAAATCCACAATTGCAAATGGGCTTCAAACCAAACTTTTTAAAAATGGTTACAACGCAATTGTTTTGGATGGCGATAACACAAGACTTGGCATAAATAAGGATCTTGGATTCTCAAATGAAGATCGAATAGAAAACATTAGACGTGTAGCTGAAATCACAAAATTATTTGTAGACTCCGGACACATCGTAATTACTGCTTTCATTTCACCATTCAAAGAAAATCGTACGAAAGCTGAAGAAATTATTTCGGAGAATGATTTTTGTGAGGTTTTCATAGATAGCTCAATTGAAACATGTGAGAAGAGAGATGTGAAAGGTCTATACAAAAAAGCTCGATCTGGAGAGATTAAAAGCTTTACGGGAATATCGAGCACATATGAATCTCCCGAAAAACCTGACATTTGTGTAAAAACAGATCATAAAACCATTGAAGAAAGCATTGATTATTTGTATCATGAAATTAAATCAAAACTATGAGTTATAGATTAGAGCATTTAGAAGAATTAGAGGCCGAATCGATATATGTTTTAAGAGAGGCCTTTGCTCAGTTTGAAAACCCCTGTATTTTATTTTCAGGAGGAAAAGATTCTATTGTTGTTACTCACTTGGCAGTAAAAGCATTTTACCCCGCAAAAATACCATTTCCCTTAGTGCACATAGATACGGGGCATAACTTTGACGAAACGATTGCCTTTCGCAATGAACTTGTCGGGAAAATTGGAGCTCAATTGGTTGTGGGCAGTGTTCAAGAAGCAATTGATAATGGTCTTGCTCAAGATGAGAAAGGTGTTCATGCCACCAGAAATACAGCTCAGATTCCAACCTTATTAAATACTATTGAGGAGAATAGATTTGATGCAGCCATGGGCGGAGCTCGAAGAGATGAAGAAAAGGCACGAGCAAAAGAACGCTTTTTCTCTCACCGTGATGACTTTGGCCAATGGGATCCAAAAAACCAACGTCCTGAATTGTGGAATCTTTTTAACGGTAAGAAAAAATTTGGCGAACATTTTAGGGTTTTCCCAATCAGTAATTGGACTGAAATGGACATTTGGCAGTACATTAAAAAAGAAAATATTGATTTACCTAGCTTGTATTTTTCCCATGAAAGAGAGGTTGTAAGAAGAGGCAATACCATATTGGCTAACTCTTCTTATATAAACTTAAAACCAAATGAAAAAGTCACGAAAGAAATCATTCGATTTAGAACAATAGGTGATTTAACAATCACTGGAGCCGTTGAATCAAACGCAAGTACTTTGGATCACATCATTGTGGAAGTTGCTGCTGCGCGTGAAACAGAGAGAGGAAATCGAGCGGACGATCAACGCTCAGAGGCAGCTATGGAAGAACGGAAAAAAGAAGGATACTTTTAATATGAAAGAAGAAATATTAAGATTTACAACTGCTGGAAGTGTTGACGATGGTAAAAGCACCTTAATAGGCCGTTTACTGTACGACTCGAAAAATATTTTTCAAGATCAGCTTGCAGCAATAGAAAATACAAGTAAAAAGAAAGGATTAGATGAAATTGATTTCTCACTCCTAACTGATGGTTTAAAAGATGAAAGAGAACAAGGAATTACCATTGATGTAGCTTATAGATATTTCAATACGCCAAATCGTAAGTTCATAATTGCAGATACACCTGGACATATTCAGTATACAAGAAATATGGTGACAGGCGCATCAACGGCAAATGCGGCTTTAATCCTAATTGATGCACGTAATGGAGTCATAGAACAAACGAAAAGACATAGCTATATTGCATCTCTACTTCAAATACCCCACGTATTAGTTTGCATCAATAAAATGGACCTCGTCAATTATGAAAAAAGTGCTTTTGAGAAAATAAAGGAGCAGTACAAGGATTTTGCAGCCAAACTAGACATCCAAGATTTTAAATTCATTCCAATATCAGCGCTAAAAGGAGATAATGTTGTGAATCGATCCAAAAATATGGAATGGTACAATGGGCCAACATTATTACATTCACTCGAAAACATACCTGTAGCAAACGACCTAAACCATATAGACTTCAGATTTGCCGTTCAAACCGTTTTGAGGCCACATACAGATGAATACCATGATTACCGAGGCTATGCAGGACGTATTTCAAGTGGGATTTTACGAATTGGCGATGAAATCACAGCACTACCCTCTCAAATGCAAAGCCGTGTAAAAAAAATACATTGTGCGGATGCAGATTTGAAAGAGGCCTATGCTCCTCAGTCGATAAGTATAGAGTTAGAAGATGACATTGACATCAGTCGAGGTGATATGATTGTAAAAACAACCAACCAACCTGGAAATAGTCAAGAAATTGATGCCATGATTTGCTGGATGGGAGAAAACCCGATGCAACTCAATGGAAAATATAGCATTCAACATACAACTAGATTTGGAAGAGCAATCATTAAGGAAATTGTATATGTAATGGATCTCAATGAATTGAAACGAATCGAAGGTAAAACTTCATTGGATAAAAATGCAATTGCTCGAATTAAGATCAAGACCACTACCCCACTCTTTTTTGATTCATATAGAACCAATAGAAATACGGGGTCATTTATTTTAATTGATGAATCAAATAATAATACCGTTGGAGCGGGGATGATTAATAGTTAGTTTTGACGGTATTTTAAAAATCAGCAAGAGTATAAAAAATTAAAATAGGAGATTTGAAATCAAAATAATTAAAAAAATCATGAAAAATTTCTTGAAGAACATATTGCTTTCTATTCCGATTCTAAACACTAAAGTTAAACGATATATTTATTTGAATAAAGTGATTTTAGATGCAGGATTTGAGCCAGGGCACTTCTATAGTACAGTGCCTAATTTAAAAGAACTTATTGAAAATCAAGAAATTATTTTTCAGAAAAAAGACATTAATGATGTCGAAATGAATAAAGAAAATCAATTGGATTTACTCTTAAAATTAAAAGACTATTATTCAGAATATTTATATCACGATGAATTTAGTGATCAATTAAATTATCGTTATAAAAAAGATGGAGCTTTCTATAGGCATTCAGATAGCGTGTTTTTATATTCTATGATAAGACATAGCAAACCCCAAAGAATTATTGAGGTTGGTTCTGGTCACTCATCTGCCATTATGTTAGATACAAATGAGCATTTTTTTAATAATGAAATAAAACATACTTTTATTGAGCCCTATCCAGAAAGACTTGAAGAAACTTTAAATGATACGGATTACGAAAAAAATTTAATTATAAAAACAGATGTACAATCTGTTGATTTAAGTGTATTCAAGGAATTAGAAGAAAACGATATTTTATTTATTGATTCTACACATGTGTCAAAAATAGGAAGTGATGTGAATTATTTGATTTTTCAAGTTATTCCTATTTTAAAACCTGGAGTTTTGATTCATTTTCATGACATCTTTTATAATTTTGAATATCCGAAAAAATGGATTTTACAAAATAGATATTTCTGGAACGAGATATATTTGGTAAGAGCTTTTTTGATGAATAATAGCAATTACAAAATCGAGCTTTTTAACTCATATCTACATCAAATTAATAGATCCTGGTTTGAAAAAGAAATGCCTGAATGTTTAAAAGGTTTCGAAAGAGGTATTGGTTCTATTTGGATTAGAAAATCATCTTGACTCACTTAATCTATTTTTGTAATTTTCTTTTGATTAAAGAATTATAATAATCAGTATTAATTTATTTCATATTATTGGCAAATAGTAAAGCTTTAAGTGTAATGAAATGGACTACAATTGCGAATTTTTCGCAATATATTATTTCATTTGCTTTTTCCGTTGTTCTTGCTAGAATTTTGACGCCTAGAGAATATGGACTTACAGCTACAATCGTCATATTTACAGTCCTTTCAAAAACATTTATTGATGCTGGATTGTCAATTCCAATAGTGCAACGTAAAGATATTAACAATAATGACCTTAGTACTGTCTTTTGGTTTAATTTAATTGTTTCGTCATTAATCTATGTATTACTATTTATTATTTCACCATACATAGCTTCCTTCTTTGGTGAGCCTATTTTAATACCATTAACAAGACTAATTGGGTTGAATTTAGTTTTTAATTCCACAGGGATTATCCAAAATGCATTATTGATAAAAGATCTGAATTTAAAAAAACAGGCGCTATTAAATATCATAAGTCTGATTATTTCAGTAATTGTAGCAATTTGGATGGCAATGAATAATTATGGTGTTTATGCAATTGTTGGACAAGTATTAACAAATTCAATTAGTTTAAATCTTCTATTATGGATAACATCAAAATGGAGGCCTCTAATGGTTTTTAGTAAGAAGTCTTTTCTTAAATTATGGACTTTAGGGTCTAAAGTATTAATAACTAACCTCATCACTAATTTTGTTGGAAATATTGATTCTTTTATTATTGGGAAAGTCTATAGTATAAATAATTTAGGATTATATTCAAGGGCAAAAGGGCTTGTTAATGTTGTTAATAGTATTTTCATTGGGAGCCTCAATTCACTTGCTTTTTCTTTGCTTTCCAAAAACAATGATAATTTTGATGAATTTGTTAGATTGCATAAAAAAATATTTTCGCATAGTTTTTTTTTATTAATAATTGCAACTGTTTTAATCTCAGCAAATTCAGAAGCAATAATAATATCCCTTTATACTGAGAAATGGCGAGAATCTGTAGTGTTTTTAGAAATAATGATATTCTTATTATTTCCGATTTTCACAAACGCATTTAGTTCTCAAACACTTTTGGCGTTGGGTGATGGGTCTCGTTATTTGAAATTATTTTTAGTAAAAAAAATTCTATTAATTTTTGTTTTTCCAATAGCATACATTTTCGATTTAAAAACATTTGTTTACTCTTATGTAGGATTAAGTATAATTAACTGTTTTATTGATATCTATTTTTTATCCAAAAGACTAAAAATTAGTTATAAATTTTATTTTAGTGATTTCAAAATGATAATACCAATTTCTATAATTGCCTTTGGATGTTCTAATTTAACAAGAAAGGTTTTTATTGAACAAAACATTAGTGATCAATATATTATAATTATGTTTGTAAGTTTATTTTTTAGTTCCATAATTCTATTGATTTTTTTAGAGCTTTTTAAACCAATTAATTACATGAAAGTCAGGGCTATATTAATTCATCAAATCAAAATAGGTATAAATAGATAGTTCACACCAGACCATAAAAAAACTAAGCAGTTAAATTTAAATGAAAAATATAAAAACATATTATAATAAAAACAAATGGCATTAAATAAAATAAAAAAGGCACTTGTGCTAGGAGCCGGTGGCTTTATAGGAAGCCACATGGTAAAAAGATTAAAAAAACAGGGTTTTTGGGTAAGAGGAGTTGATTTAAAGTATCCGGAATATGCTAAAACAGCAGCAGATGATTTTGTTCAGGGTGACCTAAGGGATCCTCTTTTGGTGAAAAAAGTAATGAGTGATAATCAGTGGAACGAGATATATCAATTTGCTGCGGATATGGGTGGGGCAGGATTTGTGTTTACAGGAGAACATGATGCCGATATTATGCATAATTCGGCTTTAGTTAATCTCAATGTTTTGCATCAACTAGCTAATGATAAAAATGCAGATAGGATATTTTATTCCTCATCAGCGTGTATGTATCCTGAACACAATCAATTAGACCCTAATAATCCAAACTGTACTGAAGAATCTGCTTATCCGGCTGATCCTGATTCTGAATACGGATGGGAAAAGTTGTTTAGTGAGCGGGTTTTCCTAGCTTTTATGCGTAATTATGGAATGACTGTGCGTGTAGCTCGTTATCATAATATTTTCGGACCAGAAGGTACATGGAAAGGAGGAAGAGAAAAAGCACCGGCAGCAATGTGCAGAAAAGCAGCATTGGAAGAAGATGGAGGATCTGTTGAAGTATGGGGGCCAGGGACACAAACAAGATCATTTTTATATATTGATGAATGTATAGAAGCCACTATTCGTTTTATGCGCGGAGATTTTGTGGGACCAGTGAATATAGGTTCAGAAGAAATGATAGCAATGAATGATTTTGCAAGAATGGCAATTAAGGTATCCGGTAAAAATCTTGATGTTTATAATATTGACGGCGAAGACTTTTCGAATAAATATGGGCATAAATGTCCTATTGGTGTCAATGGGCGAAACAGTGATAATTTATTATATTTTCAAAAGCTCGGATGGAAGGTTTCACAGCCTCTAGTTGAAGGCATGGAAAAGACCTATCAATGGATCAATGAACAAATTGAAAATGAAAAAAAACCAATTGAAGATTCAGAAAGCATATAATAAATTGTGGTATGTTTACTTTAAGTTGTTCGTTTTTTTATATGGGCTATGGGTGCGATTGTTAATTGTAGCCTCTCCCATTCTTAAAAAGAAAAATAAAAAACATCAATTACATTTGTTCCCATATTCTCAAAAAGGGAGTGATGGTTATACAAGAAGGTTTCAAGAGTTCTTTGTTTTTTTAGAAAGAGACCATATTAGATATAAGATGCATGATATCTGTTCTGATCAAGAGTATAAAAAGGCCTTTAGGGGAAAAAAATCAAGCTATTATTTGTTCCTTTTAAAAGTATATAGAATAAGAATAAAACAAACATTTCAAATTAGACATGCAGAAAAGGCATTTGTTCATAGAAATTTATTTCCGTTTTATTATGACCAAAAAAATCCTTTGCTCGAAAAATTAGCATCCAAATTATGTAATGAGGTTGTATATGACTATTGGGATTCCGTTTGGATTCATAATGAAGAGCTTAATAGGCGAACTGTCGAAATAGCTTCTACTATTTCAGTAGCAAATAAGTTTTTATTTGATTATTTCTCTAAATTTCATTCAAATGTAAAATATTTTAATATTGGAATTAATTTGAATAAATATATACCAAAATCTGATTATAATCTTTGTGAAAATGAACTTAAGTTATTTTATACAGGGAGCCCAAGTAACGTTAAACATATGTTAGGTCAAATCGGTCAGTATTTAGTGAAAATTTCAAAGACAGTAAAAATTAAATTGATTGTAGTTTCTTCTGAACCCGCAATTTTTCCAGGACTTGATATAAAGCAACATGCATTCAATGAAAATACATTTTTTAAGTTATTAAATTCTGCTGATGCAGGAATTTATGCATTAAAAGATTCTATTGCTACTAGAGGTAAAATGGCAATGAAAATAATGGATTATTCTGGCACGGGATTGCCAATTTTAGCGACGAAATATGGTGTGAGTCCACATCTTTATCATGGTGAAAATGTTTTGTTTTGTGATTCAGATGAAAATTGGATTAATAATGTATCTTTGATATATTCTGATAAGAAATTACGAGAGAAATTAGGAAAGAAATCAAGACTTATGGTAGAAAATTACCATTCACTTGATTATTCTTACAATGAATTCAAATTATTATTTAGTTCATTATGATAAACCCTAAAAAAATATTAGTTCTTGCTCCGCATACCGATGACGGCGAATTAGGAGCTGGTGGATCAATTAGCTATTTAATTGAAAAAGGAGCAGAAGTTTATTATGCTGCTTTTTCTACCGCTGAAGAATCTGTGCCTGATGGATTTCCCAAAGACATCCTAAAAACTGAAGTAAAAGAAGCTACGAAAACTTTAGGCATTAAGGAAACAAATTTATTTATTTATAACTATCAAGTAAGGAAATTAAATTATAGTAGACAAGAAATATTGGAAACCCTTATAGAATTAAAAAAAGAGATTCAACCAGATTTAGTGTTTATTCCTAGCTTAAAAGATATTCATCAGGATCATAGTACAATAGCACAGGAAGGATTAAGAGCGTTCAAAAACACAAGTATTTTAGGTTATGAGCTGATTTGGAATAATCTTTCTTTCGATACTACATCATTTATTTCCCTTGAAAAGAGACATGTTGAAGCAAAAGCAAATTCTCTTAAAGCATATAAATCTCAAGGTAAACGTGATTATATGTCAACTGATTTTATTTTTTCTCTTGCCAAAAGTAGAGGGGTTCAAATAGGAAAAGAATATGCTGAAGCTTTTGAAGTAATAAGACTCATTATTAATTAACTACAAAGTGTTTAATTACAATATCGTTTTTTGATAGTTTCAGCTCATCAGCCACATTACTTGCCATGGATAGGATACTTTAATAAAATTTATCTATCAGATGTTTTTATGATCATGGACAATATGGTCTTCACGAGCAAGGGATACATTAGTAAAAATAGGATCCTCACAAACAAAGGCTGGCAATATTTAACGGTACCGTTGATCAAACCAAATGGTTTTCAAACCAAAATAAATGAACTAATTATTGAAAATGAAAGCCAGGCAAATTGGAAAATAAAACATTTACGAACCATAAAACACCATTATCAAAAAGGGCAAGGATTTAAACATTTCTTTCCAGTCTTGGAGAACGAACTACTAAAAAAATCTCACAACTACTTTGAGCTCCAGTTAAGATTAATAAAATGCATATTAGATTATTTAAACATATCTACTGAAATTAAACTAGGGTCTCAAGAATCAACAGGCGGAGTAAAAGAACGAGAATTAATTATTAATATTTTAAAAGATTCAGATTGTGCCGAGATGCTTCTTGGTATTGGAGCATCAAATAACTATGTTGACAAAGGTTATATAGCTAGTAAAGGTTATCGTATTTTAGAGCAGGAGTTTTTTCATCCGAAATATCAACAAATAAATACCTCTGAAACAATAAATGGTTTATCAGTGGTAGATTTAATATTTAATACCTCAAGACATGAAGCTGAAACAATAGTGAAGAATTGTGGTCAAATTAAAACTATAAAATGAGTAAACTCAAAAAGCTTTACCTAGATATACACAACAAAATGAAATCACAGCATGGTTTTTCTTCTAAAGCTTTATGGGGAAGTAAAAATAGCCAAGAGATTAGATTTGATATTTTAACGAAGTGTGTTCTTCCAACGGACGAAAAAATAAAAGTTCTTGATGTTGGATCAGGATTAGGTCATTTATATGCATATTTGCTTGAAAAAGGCTTTGAAGTTGACTATACAGGACTTGAAATCAACAAAGAATTTGTTAAACAATCACAAAAAACATTTCCTGAGGGAAAATTCATTTTAGGAGATATTGATCAACTTGATCTTCAGAATACAGTTTATGACTACTGTTTTGCTAGTGGTATCTATAATTTGGGTATAAAAAAGGAAACTCAAGAGGCTTTTGTACATGATTTTAACTCTATAATTAAAGCAACAAAGCTCGCTTGTGGAGTTAATTTCCTATCATCTCGGTCAAAAAACCAAGATAACATATCTGTTTACCATGAACCCTCTGAAATAATTAACCTAATTGAAAATAAATTATTTTGTGAGTATGAGATTGTTGAGAACTATTTACCGAATGATTTTACTGTAATTTTTCATAAAACTTCTTCGTCAACATAGCTTTATTATTAAGTAGATTACACAATATCCAAAATGGTATTGACAAAACATTCTAAATCAAATGAAAAAAGTTTTAATTATTGCTCATGACTTTCCACCATTAAATTCAATTGGAGCTCAAAGACCATATAGTTGGTATAAATATTTTAAAGAAAATGAATTATATCCAATTGTTTTTGCTAAAAATTGGAACTCTGATAATTCAGATTCAATTAAAATAAATAAAAGTGGCGAAATTCATTTAATCAAATGTGAAATGGTATTTCGTAATAATTTCAGCAAAATTCCTTTCTTAGGTATTTGGATAAGAAAGTTTTTGACATTCTTTGAATATATCTTAAAATGGAAAACAATCAAAATAGATCATACCAATAGTTTATACCGGTCAGCTCATAATTATTTGAAAAATAATAAAGTGGATATAATTATTGCAACAGGCGAACCTTGGATTTTATTCAAATATGCTGCCACTATGTCAAAAGAATTTGAAATACCTTGGATAGCAGATTACAGAGATGGTTGGAATACCAATGTAACATTAGAATATAATCGGTTTGCACAAATATTATCTAAAATATATTTCAAAAAAATTGAAAAAAAAATAATTTCTACCGCTTGTATGTTAAGTTTTAGTGACCCATGTGAATCATTGAAAATATCAAAAATAACAAATGAAAAAAAAATCATAACCCCATTTAATGGATACGATAACGATCTGATTAATAATTTAAAAGATTTACCAGCATCTGAGGATATATTAACTATTTCATATGCGGGAACAATATATGATTTTCAAGACTTGAAATCTTTTTTGTTGGGCTTAAACGAATTCATAAAAAATAATGGCATAGAAAATATAAAAGTAAATTTTTTTGGCAGTAAAAACAATCAACTAACCATTGATAGGATTAATCAAATAAATCCAGATTTATTTGATTATATTAATTTAACTCCTAAAATTCCTCAGAAAGAAGTTATAGATTTACTTAAATCGTCACATGTGTTATTATTGTTAGCTGATAAAAAACATGTGGCATTACCTGCAAAAGTCTTTGAATATATTGCGTTGGAAAGAACAATATTAGTTTCAACTAATGATAAAAGTGATGTAGAACGTTTTGTTAAAGAAACTAAATCTGGGATTATTTGTGATAATTCAAAAGAAATTTACAATGCTCTTGTTTTATTATTTGATAAATTTCAAAAGAACTCGAATTTTAAAGTTGAAATTAAAGAAAAAGAAACTTATTCTAGACAACAACAGGCTATGATTTTATCTGATTATATAAAAAAAACACTTCAGAATATTTAAATTAATCAGCACTCCTAAAACATTTAATATTTATTTAAAATCAAAACACAAATCAAACATAAACCGATTCAAAAAAATAACTTTGACATCCTTGTTCTTTTAGATAGACCATTTGAAGTAATAGACCAACGAACTGTTAGAACCATTAAAATGTTGCAGAAAGCAAATTTCTCTACCTGTTTAGTGTGTTATGAAAGCTCTAAATTACCATCCAAAGATGTTTTTGATAAAATACAAATACATCGATTTCTTTCACCTCAAATCGAAAATGTAAAATCTTTATTTTCAATACGTAAAAAAGAAGTAAATCGTTTAATTAAAACATATTCATTTAAAGCTGTTTGGTGCAATGATCATACAATGCTTGATATAGGAAGGCGTATTAAAAAGAAAAATAAAGACATTTTTCTTATTTATGACTCACAC
>Ga0163108_10001125_pt1 | contig 19634 bp, 15 predicted proteins | sample Fk1155metaG_FD_109644 | JGI IMG/M metagenome (GOLD analysis project Ga0163108, IMG submission 109644) | Marine microbial communities from the Central Pacific Ocean - Fk160115 155m metaG | ecosystem: Environmental > Aquatic > Marine > Oceanic > Photic zone | place: The Central Pacific Ocean...
AGGTACAAGTGGATCCGGCTCGTCGTAGATCGCGACTTCCAGCAAAGGCCTGTCGGTCACAACCCGAGTGCAGGTTCCTTAACCATTAGAACTAAGGTCCAGGGACAGTTGCAAAATCACGCGAAACAGCAGGGAAATTCAACTAACTGCAAAGAACAAAAATAGCCCTCGTCGGCGGCTTGGGCAAGTCAAAACAGTTTCAGCTCTTGGTTGACAGGACGTGTTTCGAGGTGAAGAATTTATCCCGACAATGGAAGGTTTAAGTGTCATTTCCGCTGCGGACATGATGTGGGACATGGCAGATGTCCGACTTGCTGGTGCCGCCCACCAGTTGGCCAAGGCCGAGATTAGTATCGATCCCCCAACCGACATCATTGCGGCTACCAACGAGTCGGAAATCGCCGCTGTTCTCATTGAGGTAGCAGTCAATCTTCGGCAATACTCTCTGAACATTCTGACTTAAACGCCAGTGCTTATCGATAACCGTTTGCTGGCTTAGGGAGACCGTTTTTGGAGTTGAGACCGTCCGGATGCCGAAACAAAGCGGCAATTAAGTGCACTATAGGAGGCGAATGCATCTATTTTCTGGCGGCAAGCGGGGTATTCACTTGACGGTTTACTCGGCCGAACCGTAGGGTCCCTCATTTAGGCGCTATTCATGTTAGGCAGTTTCAAGAGCCTGTTTTCCAACGACATTGGAATCGATCTGGGCACAGCCAACTCTCTCGTTTTTGTTAGAGACAGGGGAATTGTGCTGCGTGAGCCGTCAGTAGTTGCGATCGAGGCCGGAATGACCACTGTGTTGGCGGTGGGGGAGGAGGCAAAGCGGATGCTTGGCCGTACGCCCGGCAACATCGTGGCCATCCGTCCAATGAAGGACGGGGTCATTGCCGACTTCGAGATCACCGAGGCGATGTTGCGAAACTTCATCCAAAAGGTGCACAACCGCAAGTTAATCGCCCCTCGGGTGGTGGTGGCTGTGCCTTCGGGCATTACCGAGGTGGAAAAACGGGCAGTGAAAGACTCGGCTATCCACGCCGGGGCAAGAGAGGTGTACTTGATCGAGCAACCGATGGCTTCGGCGATTGGCGTGGGGCTTCCGGTGCACGAACCGACCGGCAACATGATCGTGGATATTGGCGGCGGCACCTGCGAGATCGCGATTATCTCACTCGCGGGAATCGTGTTCAGCCGCAGTCTGCGTGTCGGAGGTGATGAGTTCGACGACACGATCATATCATACATGAAGCGCGCCTATAATTTAATGATAGGCGAACGCACGGCGGAAGAGATCAAGATGACGATTGGTTCAGCTTACCCGCTTGAGGAGGAGCTTTCGATGGAAGTGAAGGGCAGGGACCTGAGCGCGGGCCTGCCGCGAATCATGACGGTTCGTTCCGAGGAAATTCGGGAGGCTTTGAAAGAGCCGCTGAACAACATTCTTGAGTCCGTCCGCTTGACGCTGGAGCGATGCCCTCCCGAACTATCGGCCGACTTGGTCGATCGCGGGATTGTTGTCGCAGGCGGTGGTGCCCTCGTGAGGGGCATTGACCAGTTGATTGCTGAGGAGACTGGTCTCCCGGTACACATTGCCGACTCCCCGCTGACGGCTGTGGCCGAGGGGACAGGGCGTGTGCTGCAGGAGTTGCAGTTTTTACGCCGGGTGGCTTCCTCGAGCGGAGAGTAGCGTGCGTTCGTCCCGTTGAACGACGGGATGAAACGATTTTTTTACAAATCGCAGCAGACAGCGGTTGGAGCGGTTCTCCTGACGGTGTTTTTGCTGCTGGTGATGCCGGAGGGTGCCCGTGCGCGACTGAAGTCCGCCATCGGGGGACTTTTCCTGCCGGTAGTGGGCATCAGCACTACAGGGCAGGCGGCCATTGAGTCGCTTGGCCAGCTAGGTAGCACGGCAGGCTACGGATCACCCACTTCAAACCAAACGCTTGGCCAAGATGGAGGACATCCTTTTTCACTGTCCGATCTTCAACTTGAAAACGCGAAACTCGCGGAAGAGAACCGCCAATTGATAGAGGCTAGGAATTGGGAACCCCGTATACCCTGGGAAACTAAGCTTGCCCGAGTAGTCGGAAGAGACACGTTCAACTGGTGGCGGCGAATCAAGATCAACCTTGGTAGCAACAAGGGCGTACGGTTCAACCAACCTGTCATCTCCCTCCGAGGACAACTGGTCGGGCGAATTACGGAAGTGGGACCGTTGACCTCGTGGGCTCTGCTGGTAGGGGATCCTAACTGTAAGTTTTCAGCCTTGATCAAGGACAAGGACTCGCGAAGTCAGGGCGGGATTGTTTCACCTAGGCAATACAATCCGGATCCGAGAGTGGTGGAATTAACTTACCTGCCAAACGACGTCGAGGTTCGCCCCGGCCAAGAGGTAGTCACGAGCGGCTTGGGTGGAGGATTCCCCAAGGAGATACCGGTTGGCAAAGTGGTGGATTCTTGGGTGTCAAAAGACGGCCTTTATGTCGAGGCACGTATCAAATTGTACGCCAACCTGAACCAACTCGAGACCGTGCGAGTGCTAACTCATTTTTAGGGAATCATCGTGACGGGAAGGATAAACAAAGCGCTGGGATTGCTGATTGGGGCTTATCTGCTTGTGTTCGTGCAGTCACACTGGAGTGTGCCGAGGCTTTGGCTGGGTTTTCAGCCGGACTTGACGCCGGCGCTTCTGGTTTGCGTCGGGTTGTCACTGGGCATAGGGCAGGTGAGCACCTCGGCCATGTTGACAGGGCTTTGGCTCGACAGTTTGTCAGCCAATCCGCTGGGACTAAGTGTGCCGCCGTTATTCATTGTAGGTTGGATGATGTTTACGTTTCGTGAACTGATTGTTCAGGACGATCTTGTGGCGCAGTTTTATCTTGGCTCCGCTGCTGGAGCCGCTGTTCCGCTGTTGCAACTGTGGTTGTTATGGATGGTGGGCGCCGATCCGTTGATCGGCTGGAGCATGGGCATTTGGTGGCTCGTCAATGCTGCTTGTTGTGGAGTGGCCGTCCCGCTGTTTGCGAAACTGGGCAGACTGCTGAATCGGTGGTTTTCGCATCCGCTGCATGAACCAAACCGGTGGCCCAACGAGAACCGACAGATCGTGCGGAGCAAACATTAAACAGGAAACGTGTTTGTATTTGACCAGTTGCGAAGCAAGGACATCCCGATTAGGGTGATGACCGCATTTATCCTGTGCTGCATGCTGCTGCTGACGGTCAAACTTTGGCGGTTGCAGGTGGCTTCAGGGGACGATTACCGAAGCCGTCAAGAGAGCCAGTCGGTACGAGCCGTGCGTCTGCCCGCCACTCGGGGACGCATTCTTGATCGCAATAAACAACCACTCGCTGTGAACCGGCTGCGGTTCGATGTGCATGTGTATATCGATGAACTTCGTCCGTTTTTTTACACCCATTACATGCGATTGAAAAACGGCCGCAAGTTGCGGCGTGCCGATCAACTCACACTCGAAAGGGAAGCTCGCTACCAAGTCGCCAGCAATTTGACCATGCAGGTAAGCCAGCGTCTTGGCCAACCGGTGGTTCTCGACAAGGGGAAATTCCACGCTCACTACTATAAACGCCGCTACACACCGATGGCCGTGATGAAGGACCTTTCACCCGGCCAAGTGGCGCGGTTTGTCGAGCAGATCCACGCTGTGCCAGGGGTTGACTTGTCCGTTAACCCGGTTCGGACGTATCCCAATGGCGACATGGCGTTTCACACGCTGGGCTATCTGCGGCGCGATGATGATCCTGGCAGCGGCAAGGACACTCCGTTCCGGTTCCGTTACCGTCTACCGGATTACGTCGGAGTTGACGGTTTGGAGGGCGTTTACGACGGGTTGTTACGTGGCGAGGCCGGGGCTAAGACGATCCGCGTAAACAACATCAGTTACCGCACCGCAGAGGAGGTTTGGTCTTGGCCGGAGTCAGGGCATGATTTGGCACTCTCTCTCGATCGAGACATCCAGTTGGCCGCCGAGGCGGCGCTTCGAGTCAACGGAAAGGAGACCCGGGGAGCTGTTGTTGTAATGGATCCGCGTAGTGGTGATCTGCTGGCGCTCGTGTCGCTGCCGGGTTTTGATTCCAACAAATTTATCTCCGGTTTTTCCCGCAATGAGATTTCCAGGTTGAACGATGGGCGACTCAATCGTTGGCTTAACCGCGCTACTGGCAGCGGCGGTGTGGCGTATCCGCCCGGCTCCATTTTCAAGCTCATATCCGCCGTGGCCTACTTCGAGGAGGGACTGATCGATCCTACAGACAAAGTTTACAACCCTGGTTATTTCCGGAATCAACGGTTATACCCCCGCTATTCATTTCCGGATGATACTGCTCCGCCGGGAGACTACGATTTCATCCGTGCGTTCAAGCGCTCAAGCAACACCTATTTTATTTATTACGCGTTGACACCCGACGGCCGAACCGACCAGTGGCGCCAGGGCAAGCGTATTCTGCTCGACTGGGGGAATCGTTTTCGGCTTGGCCAAAGAACACTTGGCGAATTGCCCGGAAACCTGCCCAGTCCCATTCGCGAGGGGAGCGGTTATTTTCCTGCTCGCGACAACGAGTTCAAAAAGAAAAACCAATTTGGAGAACGCGTTAGTTGGGCAGCAGGCGATGTGGCTAACATTTGCATGGGCCAGGGCGAAATTACCGTTACTCCACTGCAGATGGCAGTGATGACCTCGGCGGTGGCCAATGGCGGGAAAGTGTTGCAACCACGTTTAATTAGGTATGTGGAATCTCAGCGTACCTTTGACCATGCGCAAAACTTTTCGATCCCGGTGAAGGTGCTTGACGACCTAAACCTGAAACCAAAAACCATCAAAATGTTGCACACGGCGATGCTGGCTGATGTGGTTGACCGCGATGGCAGTGGGCGAGCCGCCCGAGTGCCTGGCTTTTCCGTCGGTGGGAAAACGGGCACAGCACAGAAGAAGGTACCCACTGGAAAGTTTCACCCCCGGAGCGGTGTGCGGCTTTTCAGAAAGGATCACATCACTTGGTTTGTCTCGTTCGCGCCAGTGGAATCACCACGCTACGTCGTGGTGGTGATGGTGGAGAGCGGCGAGTCGGGTGGCAAAACCTGTGCGCCGGTTGCCGGCAGGATTTACCGTGCGATACGCGATTTGGAACGTGAGCGAGAGAAAGGAGGACCAAGCTTGGCCAAGAGCTAATGGAATCACTCGTGCTCCACATTCGGAAGTTGAGGGTCGACTGGGTCATGTTCGGCGCGGTGATAGGTTTGATGCTGCTTGGAGGAGCCTTCGTGCTGAGCGCAGCGATCGACCAGTATGAGATGGAGTCGTTGCAGAACACCTATTTTTTTCGGCAGTTGGTCTTTTACGGAGTGGGGCTTGGCCTGGGTGTCGGGTTTGTGGTGGTGGATTATCACCGCTTGGCCGGTTTGGCGCGTGTTGCCTACTGGATCACCCTGATTCTTCTGGTTTTGGTGCTGATCCCAGGCATCGGCGAGGTGCGATACGGGGCGAGGCGATGGATTGACTTGGGTGTCACGCTAATTCAACCCTCGGAATTTGCAAAATTAGCGTTTATATTCGCCTTGGCCGATTTTTTGACGCGGCCCAACGAGGAGATGTTGATGCCGGGGGTGTTCCTAAAAGCCCTCGGAATGACTGCACTACCATTTATTCTTATATTAAAAGAGCCGGATTTGGGCTCATCGCTTGTGTTTTTTCCAATCGGGATCGCGATGATGTTTGTGGCTGGCGTGCCGCTTCGGTTCCTGGGGAAATTCCTCGGAGCATCGGCAGTCGTGGTGTTGTTTGTCATCATCAACGCACTCTACTTTCCCGCAGACTGGCGAATCTCGCTGACGGAATACCAGCGCCACCGGTTGTTGGTTTATTTTCACAAGGATTTTGCCCCGCCGAACGCCACCACGGAAGAGCGGAAGGCCGCCCGTGCATTGCAACGAGAGCGCACGCACAATATACGGCAGGCCGAGATTTCTGTCGGTTCGGGAGGGTTAACCGGAAAAGGGTGGGGACAAGGGCCACAAACCCGATTGGGATATCTACCCAAGGGAGTGGCACACAACGACTTCATCTTCTCCGTGATTACGGAGGAGACTGGGTTTTTAGGCAGTATGGCAGTGTTGGCGTTATACACCGTCATCCTTTTAAAAGGAATGCAGATCGCAGCCTTGGCGAGAGATCGTCTGGGGAAACTGTTGGCAGTGGGAGTTGTGACTCTCATTTTTTGCCACGTTTTTGTGAATATCGGCATGCACCTGAGGTTGATGCCGGTGACGGGAATACCGTTGCCATTATTGAGCTATGGCGGATCATCCGTGTTGAGTTCACTTATCGCCATCGCCGTCCTGCAAAACATACAACTACACAGAAAAACATACTAAGTAATCATGGCAGAAAAAAAAGCATTTGGCCGCGGCAGAAAACGCGGCATGTCATTCAAACCGTCAAGCAGTCGAAATCGCAGGCCTGATCGCACCAGCCTCAAGGCCCGTGCCAATGTGGACACGATTGAGACTCCTCAGGACGAGGTCTACAACATGCGGCAACACGAAAATGAAATCGTGCGAGCCGAGAACAAGGCGCACGGACTCCCGGTTGGAACCGATCTCGAGTCGGCCAAGGCGCAGCGGCAACTCAATAATGAAACTGTGGACGGGCAGGAGACCAGTCACAGCGAGTCGCCGGCACGGGGGCCGGAGTCGCAGGGTGAATTCGAAATGGTCGAACTGCCCGACGAACCAGCCAAGTCCGTCACAGAGAAAGTTCAACGGAGTGCGAAAAAATTCGTCAGCAAAGTGAAGGGCGTTTTTCGCCCGATCAAGCACACGCACAAGGAGATATTGATCAATGCCGAGTCACTCGAGACGCGGGTGGCGGTGACGGTCAAGGGCCAACTTGAAAACCTGACGATTGAGCGTGTGGACGCGTTGCGGATGGTAGGCAGCATTTACAAGGGTAAAATTCGCAATCTGGAAGACGGACTCAAGGCTGCGTTTATCGATATTGGCCACGAAAAGAACGCATTCCTGCACTACTGGGACATTATTCCCAGTCCGCTCGATTCCTCCTTCGACGTGGTGGACCGGGGTAATAGGAAGAAGGACAAGCCGAGGATCACCAACAGGGACATACCGAAAAAATACCCGACCGGTACCGAGTTGACAGTACAAGTGACAAAGGGCCCCATCGGTACGAAGGGACCTCGCGTTACGACCAATGTCCTGTTGCCGGGGCGTTATCTGGTTTTGCTCCCCAACTCCGAGCAGTCCGGTGTGTCTCGGAAGATCGAGAACCGCGAGGAGCGTGCAAAACTGAAGAAAATTGTGCGCGAACTCGACATCCCTGAAGGCATGGGAGTCATCATCCGAACAGCTGGAGAAGGGCAACGCAAGGCGTACTTCATTCGTGATCTCGCCATCCTGCTTCAGTCCTGGGCGGAGATTACCCAGCGGGTTAAGAGCCAGAAATCTGGCACTTGTGTCTTTGAGGAGCCGGACTTAATCGAGCGCACGGTGCGCGACTTTTTAACGGAAGATGTTGAACGCGTCATTGTTGACAATGCGGCTGAAACAGAGAGGGTCAAAGAACTAATCGGGCGCATTTCGAAACGGACGCTGGAGAAGGTGCAACGTTATACGTACTCGGAGCCGATTTTTGACCGCTTTGGGGTCACCCGACAGCTTGAGACGGCTTATACGCGACAAGTCATGCTGCGAAGCGGCGGGTACATAATTATCGATGAAACAGAGGCGTTGGTGGCAATCGATGTGAACACCGGCAGTCACCGCTACAAGGGCAACAACAAGAAGGAAAAAGACAAGACGTTGCTCCAGGTGAACCTTGAAGCAGCAGAGGAGGTCTGTCGCCAATTGCGCTTGCGAAACATAGGCGGCTTAATCGTGCTGGACTTCATCGATATGAAATCATCGCGCGACCGGCGTGAGGTGTTCAACCGCATGCGCGATAAGTTGCGAAGCGACAAGGCAAAGACCCATGTACTGCCAATTTCAGACCTTGGCTTAATGGAAATGACACGCCAGCGCCAGTCAGAGAGTGTGAGAGACGCCGCCTACTCTGACTGTGAACACTGCAGCGGGCGTGGCAAGATCAAGAGTCCGTTGACCATGAGCGTGGAGATACAGCGCAAGTTGGGTGAGATTATCAAAAAACGAGACAAGTTGAAACAACGTCGTGAGGAAGAAACGGACTTCAAACTCCGTGTCAACGTGAACCCCGACGTTTTGGCCAGATTGCGCAACGAGGATGAGGACATTTTCATCGACATGGAAAAACGCTATCTGGTCAAAATAGCGTTCCGGGCTGAGGAGACCCTTCATCCGGAGGAGTTTGAGGTGTATAACGCCATCAGCAACAAGCTTTTGGCCAAGGATGAGCGGTAAATAGATCTTTTCGGCAATCAGGCGTCCACCCAAAGGTGGGCGTCTTTTTTGTGCTTGGCCAAGCGCTTGCCGTCATAATTGGTTGACTGATATTACGCGAATCACCTCCGCCAGACTGGTGGAGCCGCGTTGGACCTTGGCCATCGCGTTTTGCCAAAAGGTGGTCATGCCATCGTCAATTGCTATGTCATGCAGTTTGCTGGTACGCAATTTTTGTATGACTCCTTCCCTGAAGGGCTCGCTTGAGTTGAGTAACTCAGTGACGGCCATCCTGCCTTGGTAGCCAGTTTGAAAGCAGTTCGCACAGCCGGCGCCCGTGTAAAAGGTGGTCTCTTCCACAAAGTTCTCCGGTAGCAAGGTTAGGTATTCGGCATTAGGTCGGTCTTCGGTTTTGCAGTGCGGACAAATCGTCCGCAAAAGGCGCAGACCAAGCACCCCCGTGATGCTGGACGCCAGCATGAACGGTTCGATATCCATGTTAATCAGACGGGCATAAACGCCGGCAGTGCTGTCGCTGTGGATTGTGCTGATGATCATGTGCCCCGTCAGCCCGGCCTGGATGGCGATTGCGGCGGTTTCGGGATCGCGTATCTCCCCAATCATAATTACCTCCGGATCCTGGCGCATGAGCGAACGAAGCGCCACGGGGTAAGTGAAGCCGCGCGAGTTGCTGATTTGCGACTGGGAAATCATCGGTAGATTAAACTCCACCGGATCCTCCACGGTGCTGATGCTGACAGTGGGGCCGTGAGCGTCTATGAGGTGACAAAGTGCCGAGTAGATTGCCGTGGTTTTTCCCGATCCTGTTGGGCCATTTAACAGGATGAGTCCGCTCGGTTGATTGAGAAGCGTCTTAAATTTCCCGATGGTCTCCGGCTCGAAACCGAGCGTTCCGAGATCAAAGTTGCGGTTTTGCGGATCGAACAGGCGGATCACGATCTTTTCCCCGCGCACTGTGGGGAATATGGAAACTCGCAACTCAACATTACCATATTCCGGGCTGGCTGGGGCGCGGCCTTCCTGGGGCAGATCCGTCTCGTAGGTGACGAGGTTCGCCATGACTTTCAGGCGACCTGCGATGCGGTCGAGAAACTCATACGGCAGGTGCGTGAGTTCGTGCAGATTTCCTGAAATTCGCAACCTGACGGGGAGTGTGCTCTCCCACGCCTCGATGTGGATGTCGCTGGCTTTCTGGTGAACCGCATCAAGAATGATATCATTGACGAGAACCGCGATATCAATCTGATCGAACGATTTGACAGCTCGGATGTATGTTGAGGTCAAATCCATGCGCGGGATTCGTAACCGCTGCGGCCGGTCAGGTCACTTTCTTTTTGGTGTTCACCCGCCGATACGACTCATAGTTCGGGCAGGTTGCTCGAAGTCGTTTTCTCCAATTCGGTGACCGGGTTCTTTTTTGAAGACGATTTGTTGCAGTCGGGCAGCCAGTTCATTGAGGCTGGATCCGTCCCGAAGAGTGGGTTTTATGTCGTGTTCGTGAAGACTGAAAAGGCAGGTGCGTATTTTGCCGTCTGCCGTCAGGCGGATTCGATTGCAATTGCCGCAAAATGGCTGTGTGACTGGGGCGATTATGCCGATTTCTGCCCCGCCTTGGCCAAGCGACCAACGAGTGGAGGTTTCGGCCGGGTGATTTGCAGGAAGTTGTTCGACATTAAATTTCGCATTAACACGGTCGATTATTTCGGAGCCGGAAACAACATGATCATTCTGCCAGGCCTGCCGCGATCCAAGAGGCATAAATTCGATGAATCGCATGATTATTTCTTCATCGAGGGCAAATTTGGCCAGACTTTCGATCTCATGGTCGTTGAGTCCTCGGATGATCACAGCGTTTACCTTCACCGGCGTGAGGCCGATCGCTTTTGCCAGGCGGATTGATTCGACCGCATCCGTCAGGCCGTCCCGGCCGGAGATTTTTATGAAATTGTCTCTATCGAGTGAGTCCAAACTGATGGTCACCCGGCCAAGCCCGGCATCCTTGAGGTTCTTGGCCTTTGAGGGGAAGCCGCATGCGTTGGTTGTCAACGACAGGTCTTTGAGGGTGTCAATGTCGGCGATGAGGCTAATCAACTGCTCAACCCCCTTGCGGAGAAGCGGCTCTCCGCCGGTCAGCCTCATCTTGGTCACGCCAAGCGACGCGGAGGCTTTTGCTACCCTTGCTATTTCCTCGAGACTGAGCATCTGCGATCTTGGTTTCCAAGGATACTTCAGCCTCGTGGAGGCAGGTTGAGATTGCGCAGACTTGTCGGTCGGTCTGTAAAAATTGGCTGCTTCCTCGGTTTCCGGGAGGCAATAAACGCAATGGTAGTTGCAGCGATCTGTAATGCTGATTCGCAGATCGCTGATAATGCGGTTGTGAGAGTCCTTAAGAACTCCTGCGTAGGTCATGGAGTAGCCGCTTTGGGGGGCGAGTTTGTCTCGACTGGAACTATTTTCACCGTGCCGTCCCTGCGAACTTCCACATTTAGATCGGCATTAGCGGTGTTCTTTCTCTGTTTTGTTCTTTTGCCCATGCTCATGAGGCGGGATCCTCCTTTCGTACGGGCACTGCCGTAGAGGCCTCGACGGATCCATTCCAGCTTCTTGGAGGCCATCAGCTCCACCTGCAGTTGCTGTACCTTTTTGCGCAGGACAACAATATCTTGAAACTGTTTTTCCAGTTCGGCTTTTTCGGCGATCAGCTTATCCCGTTCCTTAAGGAGGTGGTCGCGATCTTCCTCTGCCGAGTCGAGTCGCCGACCGATATCCTCGATGGCCTGGTCCTTGGTGGCCATTTGGCTGTTGAGATCCTTGATTTGCGAGTCGTAATCACGATTTTTATTTTGGGCTGTGTTGAGTTCGCCGTTGAGAGCGGTGATTTTTTCGTCTTTGTCGGCAATTTCCTGCGCGGCCTTGCTGACGAACGTTTCGTATTCAGCGACCTTTAAGCTGTACTGGTTGTTCAAATCCGCCAGTTGGGTTTTAGCTTGGGTGATGGTTGAGTTGGCTGTGCTGAGCTTTTGATTTAGGTCTACCTTGGTGGTTTCCAAAGCGTTTTTTTCCTCCTCCAGTCCCTTTATTTTCTCCTCGTTTTGAGTGATGGTGGCCACATGCTCTGAGATGGTCGTGTTTGCGTTGGAGAGCAGGATAACCAGCGCAGCGCCTCCGATGAGTGCTGCGACTGCCACGAAGATTGTTCCCTTGCCTTTCATTGTCGGGGCATTCTGCCCCACAGCCTGTCTTGAGGCAACCCTTTATTTGCCAATTTCCCGCCTGACTAGGCTAAAACTGCACGATTCGGATATGGCTGATATCTTCGTCGGCTTCGAGTTCGGCAAGGCAGTCAGGGCTTGGTACACTATCAATGTTAAGAGCGGTCAGAGCTACGCCACCTTCGCGATCACGGCCAAGGCTCATGTTGGCGATGTTGACGCCATGTTTGCCCAGCACGCTGCCCAAGTGTCCCACAATGCCGGGGCGATCCCTGTTGGTCATCACGAAGAGAATCCCTTCAGGCACGATTTCCACCGGTTGGCTGTTGACGCGGACGATGCGAGGGTGTTGCGCCAGCCCAAAAAACGAACCGCCAACGGACACTTCCTGCTCGTCGGCCCATGCCCGGATGTGCAACCACTCCTTGAAGTCCACCTGCTCGCTGGATTTGATCTCCTCGACGACCAGTCCGCGCTCCTTGGCCATGGAGCGGACGTTGACAAGGTTGACTTCCTCGCCCTCGGCTGCCCCGAGAAATCCTTTGATGATGGCGCGGGCGATGGGGTCTCCCGGCAGCTCCGTGGCCAAGCCTCCGTACGTGATAACTAAGCGCTCAGTGCCCACTTGACCAAGCCGTGCCAGTAACACCCCCATCCGCTCGCCCAAGCGTAAATAGGGCTGAACCTTGGCTGATGTCTGTGCGTCAAGGCTTGGCATGTTGATGGAGTTCATTAGGCTGCCGTGCAGCAGGTAGTCGGCGATGCCCTGCGCGACTTCCAGTCCAACATTGTCCTGCGCTTCCACCGTGCTCGCACCCAAGTGCGGTGTCAGGATGAGGTTCGGGCAGTTGCGCATTGGTGAGTCGTCCGCGAGCGGCTCGGCTTCGTACACGTCCAACGCTGCTCCGGCGATTTGGCCAGATTGAAGCGCCTCCACCAAGTCGACCTCGCTGGCAATTCCGCCGCGGGCGCAGTTGAGCAATCGCACACTAGGCTTCATTTTGGCGAATGTGTCTTTGTTGAGCATGCCGTGTGTCTCGTCAGTCAGCGGCATGTGGACGGTGATGAAGTCGGCGGCGGTGTAGATATCATCGAGGCTGGCCAGTTCCACCTGCAACGCCTTGGCACGAGAGGGCGTTATGTACGGGTCGAACGCCAGCACTCGCATCCCGAACGCCACCGCACGCCGAGCCACCTCGCCGCCAATGCGGCCCATGCCTAGCACTCCCAGCGTTTTGCCGTAAAGCTCGACGCCTTTGAACGCCTTGCGGTTCCACTCGCCGGCACCCATCGAACCGTGTGCTTGCGGTATATTGCGTGCGAGCGCCATCATCATCGAGAAAGTCAATTCGCAGGTTGCGATCGTGTTGCCGCCGGGTGTGTTCATCACAATCACGCCATTTTGTGTGGCAGCTTCAATGTCTATGTTGTCCACGCCGACTCCGGCTCGACCGACGATTTTCATTTCCGGCGCCGCGTCGAACACGACGCTGGTGACCTTGGTCTCGGAGCGAACCGCCATGGCCGATATGTCGCCGACGAGCGGCAGCAGTTCTTCCTCTGAATGGCAACGATCGAGCACGATCGTTTCAAGGCCATTCTGCTGTTTAAGGAAATCAATTCCCATTTGGGAAATGGGATCGCAGACGAGTACTTTCATTGGGTTTAGTGCGGTTTTCGGGTGCTTGGCCAAGCGGGAATCAGCCTTCGCGGGTTCTGATTTTGTCGAGCAAACCGGTGATCACTTCGTCCTTAGGTTTGGCTCCGAGGTCGCCTTTACCGTGTTCACGCACTGCGAGATTGCCGGCTTCCTGCTCGCGTTGGCCAACGAGCAAAATGGTGTGCACCTTCTCGGTCTCGGCCCTGCGGATGCGCGCACCGATCTTGTCAGCTGTCGTGTCGAAGCCGACCCGGACGCCGTGTTTTCGTAACTTGGCACGGACAGCTTTGGCATAGTCAACTTGATCGTCGCCGAACGGTAGTAACCGCACCTGGTTCGGGGCCAACCAGAGCGGGAAGTTGCCTGCGTAGTGTTCTATCAGGAAACCGATGAACCGCTCGTGTGTGCCAAGCGGAGCGCGGTGAATGCAGAGCGGCACCTCGGTGGTGTTGTTGCGCGTCTTAAACTCGAGGCCGAACCGCTTGGGTACGGCAAAGTCCACTTGGTTGGTAGCGATGGTGAACTCTCGGCCGGAGATGCTGTAAACCTGTACGTCGATTTTTGGCCCGTAAAATGCGGCTTCATCCGGTACTTCCTCGAACTCCACGCCGGACTCAACGAGGACGTTTCGCACCATCTCCTCGGTCTGGATCCAAAGCTCCGGCTCATCAACATACTTGTCGCCGAGTCGATCGGCGCCGTGCGTGCTGAAACGCATACTGAATTTCTTGAAACCGAAAATCTTGAAATATTTCAGGTACATTTCATTGACAGCACGAAACTCGTCGGCGAATTGCTCGGGTGTGCAGTAGATATGCGCGTCGTTCATTTGCATCGAGCGCACGCGCATCAGGCCCATCAATTCTCCCGATCGCTCGTATCGGTAACAGGTGCCGTACTCAGCCAGGCGCAACGGCAGTTCACGGTAACTGCGCGGCACTGCTGAGAAAATCTTGTGGTGATGCGGGCAGTTCATTGCCTTGAGATAGATGCGGTCGGCCGGTTTGTTCGGATCGTCATCCTTGAGTTCCATCGGAGGGAACATGCTTTCGGCATAGTAGGGGAGGTGGCCGGACGTCTTGTACATGCTTTCGCGGGCCAGATGTGGTGTGCGGACGCGCTCGTATCCGGCCTCGAACTCAGTCTCCTTGGCCAGTTTTTCGAGTTCCTCGATCAGCACTGTGCCCTTGGGCAGCCAAAGCGGCAGGCCGGGGCCGACGTCGTCATCAAAAGTGAACAACTGCATCTCACGCCCGATTTTTCGGTGATCGCGTTTGCGGGCCTCTTCTTGTGCCTCGAGCCACTCGTTGAGCAGGGTTTTGTTCGGGAAAGCGGTGCCGTAGATGCGCTGCAACTGCGGGTTTTTTTCGTTGCCGCGATAGTAGGCAGCGGCCACGCGGAGCAGCTTGTACGCCTTGACATTGCCGGTGCGCATGACATGAGGGCCGGCGCAGAGATCAACAAACTCACCGTTTTGGTAGAATGAAATCTCCTCTCCCTCTGGGATGTCGTCCAGTCGCTCCACTTTGTAGGTCTGGCCGCGTTCCTTGTAGTAGGCCTTGGCTTCGTCGCGGGTTCTCGTGGAGTGCTCGAACTTTTGGTTTTCCTTTGCCACTTTTTTCATCTCGGCCTCGATGGTGTCAAAGTCCTCGGGCGAGAAGCGGTGTTCGAGGTCGAAGTCGTAGTAAAATCCCTCGGCAGTCGGCGGGCCGATGTCGAGTTTGGCGTCGGGCCAAAGGCGCAGCACGGCGGTGGCAAGGACGTGGGCGCATGAGTGCCTCAACCGTTCGAGGTCGCTCATCTGATGGCGCTGCTCGAGAGTCTTCCGCTCTACGTCGTGTTTGGCTGCTTCCATGTTGATTCTTGCGCTTCGTTTGCCCAAGCGCCTGACCGCCGCGCAGAGTGGGTGGAGGTTATGAGTTTGCTGGAAAAAGGGCAATCACAAGCTGGGCACAGTTAGTTTTTAGGGCGCAGGATAATGGCCTTGTCGTGGGTGCCGTCCACCTCGACGCTCTGGGTTTCGATGTCCGGATCGTCCTTCAGGGTGTTGTGGATGATACGACGGTTGTACGAGTTCATAGGTTCCAGCTCGACGATATCGCCCCAGCGCCGAACTTGCTCGGCGGCCTTTTTGGCTTGATCAACTAGTTTGTCATCTTCGCTGAACCGGTATCCGCCCACATCAATCTGCACCTTCGCCGATTCCTTGTCATGCTGAAACAAAATGCGATTGAGTAGATACTGCAAATCGAGCAGTGTCTGGCCCTTGCGGCCGATGAGTCGCCCGGAGTCATCCGGTGCCTGAATGTCGAGCACCTTGCTGCCGCCTTTTTCTATTTCCTCGACGGTTACGCCGAAACCGAGGTTTTTCAGGATAGACTCGAGCAATGCCTTGGGATCTTGTGTGGTAGTACTCATGATTTATTGGGAGTTTTTTTCTTTTGTTTAGGCTTGGTTTTGACCGTCTTGGCCAAGGGTGAGTTGGAGCTTTTTACCGGGGCTTCCACGACGATGTTTTTCGTGAGCTTGGTTTGCAGGATGCTGAGCATGTTTTGCACGGTCCAGTAAAGAGTCAGGCCTGCGGAAAAGTTGTACAGGATCACGATGAACATGAGCGGCATATACTTCATGATCTTTTGCTGGGTGGGGTCGGCGGTGGGGGAGACCGGTGTCATGCGCGCCTGCAAAAGCATGGTTACTCCCATGATCATCGGCAGTGGATTGATCGGAAAGCTGGCGACGTGAGCGATGGTGTCCGACTGCGACAGATCGCACGCCCAAAGAAACTGTGCCCCGCGCAACTCGACGGCGCTACGCAGCATGGTAAAGAACCCAAAGAACACCGGAATCTGGATCAAAATCGGAAGGCAGCCGCCCATCGGATTGATCTTGTGTTCGCGCATGAACTCCATCATCCGCTTGTTCAGTTTTTGCGGGTCTTCCTTGTACTTCTCCCGAATCTCTGTCATCTGAGGCTGGTAGGCGGCCATGCGTTTCATCGAAACGGTGCTGGCGCGGGTGAGTGGCCAGAATAATATTTTGATGATAACAGTTATTACAATGATGCAGAGCGCGTAGCCAAGCCCGAAGCCGTGGATGCCGTTCATGGCTCTCAAAAGCACCTTGGCGAAGAAACCGAAAAAGCCATCAAACCCCATCACCGATTCCATCGAGTTTTTGTAGGTCTGTCCGTGCGCCTCGAGCGTCCGGTATTCCTTCGGGCCGGCGTAGGTGGTGAATTGCTGAACGACACTCTCGCCGGCCTGAAGCACCTTGGCGTCAAACTGCAGGCTGGCCAGTATGCCGGTGTGGTGAATGTACTGCTCACCGTCATCCTGATGGTCATTCAGCGGGCGGTGTGTGGTCTTGGTTGAGTAAATCTGGCCGCCGGCCGCCCCGTCCATTGGCATGGTAGTCATCGCAAAAAACCGGTTGTGAACACCTAGCCATTTCACGGGTTGGGCAAGCGACATGAAGTAAGGGCGCGGCGTTCCCGGGAAACAGCCCAGTGTTCGATTGGCGAACCAGCCCTCGTCTATGTCTTCCATGTCATCGCCATTATGCCATTGGGTGCCCCAGACCGGGTATCGCCCACCCGATTGTAGCGGCATACTTGTGCCCAGCATCAACCTTCTCTGTTCGAGCGTGATCGGTTCTTTGCTCGGATTGGTCAGCGTAATAGTGGAGTGCAGCAGGTAGTTGGTGCCGGCCTTGAATTCCTTGGTGATGCGAATACCGGCTTGGTTTGTGGAGACCATCGAGACAAGACCGAAGTTGGTGCTTAGGGAAAACTCTCCATCATCTACACCTTCCAAGGCAAAAACCGGCAACTCCACGCCGTGGTTCAGCAGGATCACGGCGTCGTTTCCCGACTCGTTACCGTTGCAAGGCTTGGCCTTGTGTTGAACGAGTCCTACTGTCTTCAACCCGCCAGCCGAACTAAAGGTGTACACTGAGTCATCCGTATCGAGACGGATCAGTTTTTCCGACTCCAGCACGACTGGAGGATGGATGGTGTTCACGTTGAGCGCCGAGGTGGGCTCACCTTGTCCAAGCGTAGCAGGAGCAGGAGCAGGCGCGTTTGTTTGCCTTGTAACTTGGCTCGGGGCGGCGTTGGTTGGCTGTGCAGTTTGCGGCGGAACCGGGGAGATTTTCTGCAGCAGTGAGGGCCAGGTGAACAGCAGAATCACGCAAATGGTGACAACGATAATGGCAGTGCGATCCATGAAAAGTGATTAACGAGTCGACTTGCACGGGACGGGGTCGTGTCCGCAAGTGCCCCAAGGGTGACAGCGTGCCAGTCGGCGCAGCCCAAGCCAAACGCCACGGATCGTTCCGTGAGTGCGTACCGCCTCAAGTGTGAACTCAGAGCAGGTTGGCGTAAACCGGCAGGAGCCACCCGATTCGAACAGGGCATTTTTCACCGGTGAAACGGCCAGTTGGTACAACCGGATCAATAACACGAGCGTATGTTGGGCGGGATTCATTCTAAAGTGCTGGAGAGTAAACAGGCTCAGCATCCATCGGCAACAGGCCCGCTTTTTTGAGCAGTGTCAAAAAGTGGCGTTCCACCGACTGGAATCTTTTGCCGACAATAGATCGGCGGGCAACCAGCACCAAGTTTACCGACTGAAGTAGTTCGTGTTGGTGCAGACGGAAGCATTCCCGCATCAATCGCCGTGCGCGGTTACGAATGTGTGCCTTCCCGATATGACGACTCGTGATGACGCCAAGGCGAGACGGAGTACCCGATGGGAGTGCCCGCCAGTTGGCCAACATACAGCCCTTGGCCAAGCGATTGCCATGCTCCCGGTTGGCCCGGAAATCCGTGCTGGCTTGGATTCGGCTGGACTTGGGGAATTGCGCGAGTTGGCCGAAGGCCGTCATGCGTGCCGTGAGTGGCGTCAGGCTGGGGTGAGGCGGGCGCGACCACGTGCGCGGCGACCGGCCAAAATCTTGCGACCTGCCTTGGTGGCCATGCGTGCACGAAAACCATGCCTCCGCTTGCGTTTGATATTCGACGGTTGGAATGTCTGTTTCATCTGTATCTAATAAATTCGACTGATTTTTTGTGGGATGGACTCGCTAAATGGTGTCAAACTCCCCCTTTGAGCACGATTCGATTCCTCTCCCTTTTCGTCAAAAAGGGCCGAAAACCTATCAACAATTCGACAACTGTCAAGTGCACCGGCGATCTAAAATGCAACAAATTAGCGAATTATGCGTATTTCTACGCAGGAACGGATCGATAATTGAGTTGGCGTCCGCTTCTGGCCAAGCGAGCATCCTTTGCCGATGCAGGTTCGATCCCCAGTGACAGAGGCTGATTTTGATTCTTACTACGACTTGCGCTGGCGCGCACTTCGCGCCCCGTGGGGACAGCCGCGAGGCAGCGAGCGCGACGAACTCGATGCTATTGCAACACACGTCGCCGGATTTGATGAGGCCAAGCGTATGGTTTCAGTGGGGCGCCTGCACTTGGTGAGCCCCGATGTTGGCCAAGTGCGCTACATGGCGGTTGAGAAACTGTCGCGTGGACAAGGGCATGGGCAGACACTGCTCGCCGAACTTGAGAACAAGGCAAAGCGGCAGGGTGTGAAAAGGTTGGTGTTGGATGCACGCGAATCGGCAGTGACGTTTTACCTCCGCAACGGGTACGAGATCGAAGGCGAGGCCCATGTGCTGTTCGACGAGGTGCAACACAGCAAAATGCAGAAGCTGTTGCTATTGTGACTTTTCCAAATCCTAAAATATGAATAAATCGGCATGAAAATCACCTAACAAACAAAATGGACACTGACCAATCTCCTCTCTTTGGGACACTGCTGCGCAGGACGATCCGCTGGCTGATCCGTTTTTATTATCCGGTCATTCGTGTGACGAATGCCCAGCGCCTTCCGCGCGAGGGGGCTACCCTTTACATCGCGAATCATCCCAATTCGCTGATTGACCCGGTGCTGATCGGCATTGCGACCCAGCGACCGGTGCGGTTTATGGCCAAAGCGCCCCTGTTCGAGGGCAGAGTACTGGGGGTGCTGTTGCGTTCGGTGGGGATGATCCCCGCGTACCGTGCGTCGGACGACAAGTCGTCGGTGCGGCGCAACGTCGAGTCGCTTAGCGTTGCGGCGGAGAACTTGGCCATGGGGCTCCCGATGGGAATTTTTCCCGAGGGCAAAAGCCATGACTTAACACATGTCGAGCAGGTTAAGACCGGTGCGGCGCGTATCGCGCAGCAGGCGGTGGCACTCGCAGGGGGCAAGCCGGTTTGGGTTGTGCCGCTCGGGATCAATTACGAGGAGAAACCGCGATTCCGCAGTCGCGTGTGGGTGGCGGTCGGCGAGACAGTGGATGCGACC
>Ga0163108_10001129_pt1 | contig 19586 bp, 17 predicted proteins | sample Fk1155metaG_FD_109644 | JGI IMG/M metagenome (GOLD analysis project Ga0163108, IMG submission 109644) | Marine microbial communities from the Central Pacific Ocean - Fk160115 155m metaG | ecosystem: Environmental > Aquatic > Marine > Oceanic > Photic zone | place: The Central Pacific Ocean...
ACTGAAGGACCCCAAGCGACCCACCGGCGTGTTCCTCTTCGCCGGTCCGACCGGTGTCGGCAAGACCCTGCTCGCCAAGACGCTCGCCGAGTTCATGTTCGGGGACGAGGATGCCCTGATCCAGATCGACATGAGCGAGTACATGGAGAAGCACAATATCAGCCGGCTGATCGGTGCGCCCCCGGGGTATGTCGGCTACGAGGAAGGCGGGCAGTTGACCGAGAAGATCCGTCGTCGGCCCTATGCCGTCGTGTTGCTCGACGAGATCGAGAAAGCCCACACCGATGTCTACAACATGCTGTTGCAGATCATGGAAGAAGGACACCTGACCGACAGCTTCGGTCGAAAGGTCGATTTCAAGAACGTGATCCTGATCATGACGACCAATGCCGGTGCCAACACGATCCTGGCCGAACCGTTCGGGTTCGGGAAAAAAGACGAGGACACCAGTTACGATCGGATGAAGGAACGGCTCACCCAGGAAATCGAACGCTACTTCAAGCCCGAGTTCCTGGGACGGCTCGACGAGGTCGTTGTCTTCCGGCAGTTGACGCGGGAGGATCTCAAGCAGATCGTCGACATCGAACTGGCCAAGGTCCGCGACCGGCTCGGCGAACGGGGCCTGTCGCTGGACTTGACCGACGACGCCCGCGAATTCCTGATCGACAAGGGTGGCGACCTCGACTACGGGGCCCGGCCTCTCCGCCGCAGCATCGAGGCCTATATCGAAGATCCGCTCTCCGAAGAACTCCTCCGCGGTGCATTCGAAGGCGAGAACCTGATCACCGTCACGGTCAAGGAAGTCGGTGACCAGAAACAGCTCGACTTCGATGGCAAGCTCATCAAGGAAGAATCCGCCGACGCCGACGACGAGGAACTCGCTGCCGTCGGCTCCGGTGAGGAGTCTGCCGAGGATGGTGACGAGTAGCCCCGGTTGGATATGCTGCCCAGGACGCTCGAACCGGAACTGATGGACTCCGTCGAGGACGCCGTCGGTTACGATCGGATGGACCACTCGACCGTCAACCGTGTCTTTGTCGATGATCTGCTTGCGGCCTGGGACAACGGGCAGCCGACGGCCGATCCGAAGCCACTTGCCGCGTGCCGACTGCTCGATGTCGGGACCGGCACCGCGCAGATTCCCGTGGAATTGGCCAGCCGGGTCACCGACTGCCGCGTGGTGGCAATCGACCTGGCCGACGAGATGCTGAGGCTGGCGCGGCGGAACGTCTCCACGGCGGGATTCGACGAGCGGATCAGCGTTGAACACGGCGATGCCAAGGCCATGCCGTTTGCAGACGACCGCTTCGATGGTGTCATCTCCAACTCCATCGTTCACCATATCCCCAAACCAGCCGTGGTCCTGGACGAGATGATCCGCGTTCTTGCCCCCGGTGGTCTGCTGTTTGTGCGTGACCTGTCGAGGCCACCGGATCTCGGCACCGTCAATCACCTGGTCGACATGTATGCCGGAGACGAAACCGCCCATGCCCGGCAGATGTTTCGTCAGTCACTCCATGCCGCGCTCACCGTCGAAGAAGTGAGTCAACTGCTCACCGAGGCCGGACTCCCGGCCAACCTGGTCCGACAAACGACCGATCGCCACTGGACGATCAGTGGCCGGTACGACCGCCAGTAACGATTGCGCAGAATCTGCAAACTATGCAAAGCGCCGAAATTCAATAATCGGACAACTTCTGTTCAGATTACTCAAGTTCGCCAATCGTCAGGGTCGATGTCAGTGGTCCGGAGGGAACCCGGCGTGCCGTCGTGTCGGCATGCGTACCTCGGGAAAGAGTCGGAAGAATCAACAACAGTGGGGTGAGAACATGCGAAGGACGAGCGTGGTGACGGCGACGGGGCTTGAGGGGTTGAGAGTCACACGGGTCGAATCGTCCTTGATTCGCCTGTTTCGCGTCGTTGATGTGGAGCCGCGGGAGGAGGACCAGGTCCAGGAGCAGTACACCATTTGGCAGGAGCGGTTCAGTGTCTGTCGCGACCGAATTGCTCGTCGCCTGGCGGTCATCGATTCGCAACTGGGTTTGGGTGATCGTGGTCCGGAGCTGTCGATTGCGGGACGGCACTAGCCACCGGTGCTGGTATCCACTGGGGGGAGCGGTGTACAACACGGGGAGAAATGTTTCGCCCCATCGAGCGTTCGTTGCCCATGGCTCGCCTGATTTCTCTCGGCATTCTGTTGCTCGTGATTGTCTTTCTGGGCATCACGTTCTACCAGGTTGTGGCGCCGTTCCTGCTTCCGTTGTTTCTGGCGGGAGTGGTGACGATTCTCTGTCAGCCGGTGTACGGCTACTTCCTGCGGCGGATGGGCAGGGGTCCGAGGTTGGCTGCCGGAATGACGACCACCGTGGTGCTGGTGCTGGTATTGGTGCCGTTGCTGCTGGGAGTTTTGTTTGCGACCTTGGAGTTGTACGCGGTGGCCCAGGAAGCCATCGGCAGCCCCGACTGGGAAAGGTCATTCCGCACGGTCACGCAGTGGCTGGTTGACTGGCGATTGATCGAACAGCTCCCGGCCGTTGCGATCGATTCGAGTACCCAGCAGCCCGATTTCCAGCAGCATCTCGGCGAGGCACTCCGCAGCCTGGCCGACCGCAGTTCCGGTGCCGCCGGCCGCACGCTGGGTCGGACGATCGGCAGCATCATCGGGATGGTGATCGGGTCGGCGATGTTCGGGATTGCCCTGTATTACTTCCTGGCCGATGGCCCATCGCTGTTGGCCGGCGCCCAGCGGTTGCTTCCTCTGGACCGCTGTTACCAGCAGGAACTGCTGCGGGAGTTCGAGACGGTTGTCCGCTCCTCGGTTTCGGCGACACTGGTTGCCAGCACAGTGCAGGGTCTGCTGACGGCAATCGCGTTGCTGGTGACCGGCGTGTCGATTGAATCGGAACTGCTGTGTCGTTTTTTTCTCGTGTTTGTCGTCTCGACGTTTGCTTCGCTCGTACCGATCACCGGGGCCTGGTTGGTCTGGGTGCCGGTGGCGATCTGGCTCTGGACCAACGGTTTCGTTTTCGGGGCCGTCCTGCTGACGTTGTTTGGTCTGGGTGTGATCGGAACGATCGACAACGTGATCCGGATCTATATCCTGCAGAGCGACACCAGGCTGCATCCGCTGTTGGCATTTGTCAGCGTGCTGGGCGGTGTTCATGTGATGGGCCTGTGGGGGGTCTTCATCGGTCCGATCGTCGCCTGCTGCCTGCACGCGCTGGTCAGGATGTTCAACATCGAACTGGGCAAGTTCTCGATCGACCAGCTTCATTCCGCCGACGATCCGGACACCGTTTCGGTCGATCCCGTCGATGTTGTTGGTCCGGAGCCCACGGAAGCTGGGGCTCCGACCGGCGATTCCGCGGGACCGGATGAAGTGGATCCGGATTCGTCAGAAGTGACTTCCGACTAGGTCGGGTGCATTCCCCACGTCCGACCGATATGCTGAATCGGCCAACTGTTGGATCAAGAAAACACCCCTTGTGTGCGTTCCCGGAGACTGCCCCGATGATCTCGCTCACCAATCCACTGCGTTCATTGCTGGCCCTGTCGCTTCTGCTGGCCGGTTTGTTGCCGACCTTCGCTTCGGCCAAGGACGGAAACCTGGACATTTACTTCATCGACGTCGAGGGCGGCGCCTGCACGTTGTTTGTGACTCCCTCGGGGGAGTCGCTGATGATCGATTCGGGCTATCCCGACAACAACGGCCGGGATCGCAACCGGATCCTGAAGGTTGTCCGGGATGTCGCCGGGCTCAAGCACATCGACCATGCCGCCGTGACCCACTGGCATCGTGACCACTATGGCAACCACGCGGCGTTGAGTACCCAGATCAAGATCCGTAATTTCTGGGACCGGGGGATCCCCGCCGAGCTGTCCGAGGATGCCCAGTTCCAGGCCCGTGTCGCCGATTATCGATCGGCATCCCAGAACAAGTCCAAGACCCTCAAGGCCGGCGACATGCTCCCACTGAAATCCGGCAAGACACCGTTGTCGGTCCGGATCGTCACGGCCAGTCGGGGGGTGATCCCCAATACCGGCAAGACGAACCCGTTCGCCAAGCTGCACAAGCCCAAGCCGGTCGACAAGTCCGACAATGCCGACAGTGTCAGCTTCCTGCTGAAATTCGGTCGCTTCACCTTCCTCTGCTGTGGTGATCTGACGTGGAACATCGAAGCGAAGCTGGTCACGCCGAAGAATCCGATCGGACGGATCGACATGTACATGGTCACTCACCACGGCTTGCCGTCGAGCAACAATCCCGTGCTGGTCCATGCCCTGGATCCCCGCGTGGCCGTCATGTGCAACGGTCCCACCAAGGGAGGGGCAGCCGAGGTCATCAGCACGCTCCGGGAAGGCAAGTCGCTCAAGGCGCTCTACCAACTTCACCGCAACGTCAAGCTCGGCCCCGAGGCCCAGACGCCCGCCAGCTTCATCGCCAACAGCGGCCAGACCGAAGGCTGCGAGGGTGTCTGGATCAAGGCCAGCATCGCACCACGCGGCAAACGCTACACCGTGCAGATCGGCGCCGAAGGAAAGCCGCGACGCTACAAGTCCCGCTAGACCGGCCAATGACAGACTCGTCTTGGCGTCGTCGCCCCGATCACTAGAATGCGGATCCGTCCTGTTCGGGCGGAGTGAACGATTCTTCCAGGGACGGGCAGGGACGGACCGGCGTGTTCAAACGCTTGAGACCACGCTTGATGGGGTTGGCCGGTTGGATCATCGGCTGGGGCATCCGGCTGCTTTTCCGTTCCCAGCGGATGAAACTGGTGTTTGCACGCGAGGGGACCAGTCCCTACGACAAGGCAGGTTCCGAACAGTTTCTCTTTTGCGTCTGGCACGAGAACCTGCTGTTTGGAACCCATGCCCGCAAGAGCCATCGTGCCTCGGCACTGGTCAGCCGGCATCGCGACGGCTCGTTGCTCGACGGCGCTCTGAAGGTCATGGGACTGACGACCGTCCGGGGATCATCGAGCCGGGGTGGAACCCAGGCGGTTCGCGCGATGATCGAGATCACCAGGTCACGACACGTGGCCATCTCGCCCGACGGACCACGTGGACCTCGACGCCGCCTCAAGGAAGGCATCGTCTTTCTTGCCTCGCGAACCGGCTGTGCCATCGTTCCCTGCTCGGCTGCCACGACCCGACCGCTGGTGATCCGGGGCCGATGGACCGACCTGGTGCTCCCCAGGCCCTTTGCACGAACCTGGGTCTTCTTTGGAGAACCGATTCGCGTTCCCGCCGGGATCAAGCGTGACGGGATCGAGGAATACACCAGGATTGTCCAGCAGGCGATGGACGATCTGACCGACCTGGCGGCCCGCCACGGAAGAGGGCCACTCCCGGATCGTTGGGCCACCACCGACGAGGAAGTCGTCGCAAAAGCCGCCTAGTCGCCCACCGCAGTCCACCGCAGTCCACCGCAGTCCACCGCAGTCCACCGCATCGCTCACTGCTGACGGTCGGTGAGCTCCAACGTGAACACGTTGAATCGGGACTCCGGTTGAATATCGACCGACAGCGGCGTGGTTTCCAGTGACCGATAGGGCTTCGGGAGGTTCGGTCCCGGCGCCCCTTGAGGAAGGACTACCATTGCCCGGTACCGTCCCACGGGAGCTCCGGGCTTGCCTTCTGTGCTCAGCGTGAACCATCCATCCTCGTTGATCGGTCCCGTGGAATTCAGGTCGTCGTCCTTCGCGTTGTCGTTTCGGATCGTTACCGTTCCCATGGTCAGGGGCTGGCCGTTGAATCGCACGGTGCCCCGGCATTCCACCAGACCACCGACATCCTCGGGCAGGATCTCCAGCAATACGATCACCACGGTTGGTAACACGATCACCGTTAGCACCGTCATGATGATCGGTCGGCGGATTCGCCTGGGCCGTGCCAGTACCAGGGGAGTGGATTTTCCGGGGCCATCGGCAGGGTCGTCGCTCATCGAAGCCTCGTCCTGATTCAAGGTCCTCACGCCGCGATGATCATGACAGATCAATCGTCCTGAGGCACGCCCAATCAGGTTCCCTGTATCGGTGGCGTAATTGGACGGCAAACGGTTGGCAGCGGCCTTGTGACACCAGTACAGTCGAGTCGGAGGCGATGACGATGACCGGGGATCTGGAACGATACAGCCGCCAGATGTTGCTGGCCGACATCGGCGAAGCGGGGCAGCGATCACTGCTGGCGAGCCGCGTGCTGGTCTGCGGCTGCGGGGCCCTGGGCAGCGTGCTCGCCGACAGCCTGGCCCGTGCCGGGGTGGGCTTCCTGAGGATCGTCGATCGTGATTTCGTTGAACTCAGCAACCTGCAGCGGCAGGTACTCTTCGACGAGGACGACGTTGCCCGGCGAATGCCCAAGGCGGTTGCCGCCGCCGAGAAACTCGGGCGGATCAACTCCGGTATCACCATCGAGCCGATCGTCGCCGACATCGACCACACCAACATCCTGCGGTTTCTCGACGGAATCGATCTCGTCGTCGACGGCACCGACAACTTCGAGGTGCGATTCCTGGTCAACGACGCGACCCTGGCGACCGCAACGCCGTGGGTCTACGGGGGCTGCATCGGCAGCCACGGTCAGACGATGACCATTTTTCCGGGCGAGTCGGCCTGCCTGCGTTGCCTGATCGAGGATGTGCCGCCCCCGGGGGCGGCCGAGACCTGCGATACCGCCGGCGTGCTGGGAGCCGCGATCAACGTGGTCGCCTCGCTGCAGACCGTCGCCGCGCTGAAAATCCTCACCGGCCACCCCGAGCGGGTGGATCCGCTGTTGACGGTCATCGATGTCTGGGATGGTACGTTTCGCACGATGAACACCGGTGACCTGAGAGAGCGGACCGAGTGCCCGGCGTGTGTCGGGGGTGAACGGGTGTGGCTGGACGGGGTGCGTGGCACCGAGACCACGGTGTTGTGCGGGCGCGACGCCGTGCAGGTGGCACCGCCACCGGGGCTGTCGTTGTCGCTGGAAGATCTTGCCGGACGGCTCGAGGGCAATGGCCAGGTCACCGCCAACCCCTACCTGTTGCGACTGGTTCTTGCCGATTCCGATTACGACCTGACCGTGTTTGCCGACGGACGGGCGATCGTCAAGGGGACCCAGGACATCGGCGTGGCCCGCTCGCTGTACGCTCGTTACATCGGCAACTGATCATCCCGGGCGGTTTCGGATTCGTTGGAACTTGCTGATGGACGGTTTCGGACTGCAGTTGCCGACGATCCAAAACTGGGATTGTCACAGTTGCAGTGATTGCTGCTCGCGTCACATTGTCGAGATCACCACCGAGGAGCGACAGACAATTCTCGACCAGGGCTGGTCCGACGACGACGAGTTCACCGAGGGCACGCCGATCCTGGTCCGCGATCAGGGGTCGTTCTGGAACCGCCGCTGGAGGTTGGGCCAGCGTCCCGACGGGGCCTGCGTGTTTCTTGACGAGCAGGGTCTGTGCCGGATCCACGCGAAGTTCGGGGAACCGACCAAACCCCTGGCGTGCCGGGTGTACCCCTACGCTTTTCATCCCCAGGGAAAGCAGGTGACCGTCAGCCTGCGGTTCAGTTGCCCGTCGGTCGTCGAGAACAGGGGACGGCCGGTCACCGACCAGCGCGAGACTCTCAAGGCGATGGCCCGCGAGTCGGTTCCCGCCAACGTGACGGCTGCGCTGGCTCCGGGGATCAAGACGGCCGGTGATCTGGACTGGATCACATTCCGGCAGTTCTCGATGGCGCTGGAGAAGATCCTGGCCACCGAGGATATGCCGGTCGCTGTGAAACTGCGTCACGCCTGCCGGTTCGCGACGATGGTCTCGACGGCCCGGGTCGATCAATTGAGCATCGAGCAGGTGGTTGAGTTCGTCGAGATCATCGCGGAGGCGGCTCGATGTGAGGTCGAGGCCGATCGGGAGCGAATCGGGGAAGAGCCCGAACCACTGACGCGGGTCGGGCGGCTGCTGTTCCGCATGCTGGCGGCACAGTACGCCCGAAACGACTCGCTGTCGAACTGGCAGACGGGTTGGCGAGGACGAATTCGGCTGCTGAAGGTCGGGCTGCGGTTTGCGCTGGGCCGTGGCCGGGTGCCGCCGTTGCAGGACATCGACCGGCCGGTTCGCTTTGATCGGCTCGAAGAGCCCTTCGGGTCACTGACCCCCGAGGCCGAGGAAATGTTCACACGGTACTTCCGCGTCAAGATCCAGGGACTGCAGTTTTGTGGCCGGGCATTTTTCGGGTTCGGCCTGGTCGAGGGATTTCGATCGCTGGCGCTGGTCTTTCCCTCGATGCTCTGGTTGGCTCGCCTGATGGTCGCTGCCGACGGCCGCGATCGGCTCGAGACGTCGGATGTGGCCCGCGCGATTGAGGTGGCCGACCACTACCACGGCTACACCCCGCAGTTCAACCGGCACCAGTACCGTTGGCAACTGGGAATGCTGGCTCATACCGGGGACATCGAACGACTGATTGCCTGGTACAGCCGGTAGGGACGCGGAGACCGACCCGCCGGATACTCAATCGACCAGGCTTCCGATCCACACGAGCACCGACGATCTTGGCAATGTCCTAGCTGGCCGTCACCGCAATCTTCTCGACACCGTTCCACTCGTATCCCGAAGGATTCCAGTGGATCGAACCGTCCAGTGGTTGAGTGCGTCCCAGGGCATCGACGGTGCGGGCCCAGAGTTGCCGTTTTCCGGCCGGCAACGTGACGGTTGCCGACCAGCGGTACCAGGCAAAAGGGCCGCTGGGAATGTTCAGCCGGACACGGCTCCAAGTCTGTCCTCCGTCGGTCGACAACTGGACCGAGTCAATCCGCGTGCTGCCATCGTTGAACGCGACACCACGAACCTCCAACGGCTTGCCGGCCCTCACGGCGGCATCCGGCTGTGGCGAGAGAACCACGCACTTGGTTTTCATTCGCCAGCAGGCCTTGCTGTTGGAAAACGTGTACTTGATCGGCTTCCCGGGCTGTAGCCGTTCACGAGGCACACGGTAGCGGGGAATGTGATTGTAGTTGTCGGTCTCGTCATCCTCGAATCGCAGTCGCGAAACCCACTTGACGTGCATGGTGCCGTAGTAACCAGGTGTCATCAGTCGGACCGGGCCACCGTGAACCGCGGGAATCGGCTGGCCGTTGATCCGCGTTGCCAGCAGCGAGTGTTCCATCGCCTCGTCCAGCGGCAGGCTGTGCTCGAAATCCTCCTTGTCCGGTAGCGGGATGTCCTTGCCTTCGACAGTCAAGAAGCGGGCCTTCCTGCCGATGCGAACACCCAGCTTCCTGACCAGTTCCGAGAGCCTCACCCCGCTGACACGGATGTTGCCCATCCCGCCCCGCGTCCATTGTGTCCCCTTGGCCTTCACCGAACTGGCAAACAGCGATCGTCCGTTGCCGCAGCATTGCAGCACCATCTCGTGTTCGACCTGTTCCATCCCGGCGAGCCTCTCGGCGTTGAGGCTGCGTGGCTTGTCGACTCTTCCGGTCAGCGAGATCTTCCAGCCCTTCGAGGGAAACGGTTTCAATGTGGCAACGTTTGCCAGGGGCTGGTTGTTCCGGACGAACAGGACGTCCAACGGTGTGATCTGTGAATCGAGTAGCGCGGGTGGTGTTTCGAGCTGGGGGATCGTGGACGTGTGCACGACGAGTTGTGCGTTCTTGCCGGTTACCACCTGGGAGGAATTGGGAGGATCAGCAGCCAACACGTCGCGGTCGACCAGTCCCAGTGCCCCCGTGCCCAGGGCGGCAGTTGACGCCAGGAATTTTCGTCGATCGTATCCACTCGCCTCGAATCGATTCGTCATTGTCTCTGGGCTCCCAAGAGGTCGGCCAGCAAGAGCCGACAAGTCGAATCTCGCATCATGGTGAGATAGATCAGCCCCGCAGCGTCCGCGCATTCTACTTTGTCGGATAGTACTAAGCCATGAACGATTCCAGGCCCAGAGCCGTTCAACGGGCTGCTAGAAGGCGACCTGGTACTGCAGCCGGAACAGTGTCCCGACTTGGCCGGTTTCAAAGTTGGGACTGGAACTGCCGGCGGGCACATCGTCGAGTTCGGAGACGTCAAATGTCAGCTTGTGACTGTGCGTCCCGTTGATGAACCAGTTGATGCCGGCGGCGTATTCCCAGGTGTCTCCGTATGCCGAGTTGACAGCGTCGATCCGTGCCATGACTTCCACCGACTGCGGCACCAGCATGTACCCGACATCGACGACGAAGCCACGTGTGTCGATGTCGCCGGTGACCGACCCTCCGCTGGAGATCCTGCAACAAGGACGTGTCGTTGGACGTGGCCAACATCTGCCGGGGCGACTCGTTTGCTTTGGTTTCCTGGCCCAGCAGACAGGATGTGCCGTGCGACTCGATCACCTGGCTGGCCAGTCGAGGATACTGTTACGAGAGGAATATCCTGTCTCGGTGAGACAAACCTAGAAGTCGATCATGAATCGGGCGCCGACGATCTGGTAGTCGCCACCGGTGAACGTTAGACCGTTTGAGTCGTTGACAGAGCGCTCGGCGACTCGGCCATCGATGTAGTTGAACTGCATCCGGGCGTTGGAATTCCAGTACCAGTTGAAGCCCACGGTCAGGGCTTCTCCGACGCCTCCCAAGACGTCCTGGTCAGAAAAGTCGGCGTAGGACCATCGCAGCACGACCTGCCAGGCTCCCCAGCCTCCGGCTTCTCCGTCGGGTGCCAGGAAGAAGTTCTCACGGGGTGTCATCCGTCCCAGTGTGCCGGTGCGTCTCGACCAGACCATGTGATCGTCTGTCAGAAAATACGCCGCGTAGGCATAGCCGCCCATCAGGTGCACGTTGTCACCGAATCCCGCATCGCGATCCAACCACAGGCTCTGGTACTCGCCACACAACTGCAGTGGTCCGAAGTTCATCAGCGACTCGAATCCGAGCACCGAGTACCAGTCGGCTCCGTCAATGCGCCCGGTGTCAAGCCAGCGATTGACACTGCGGGCTTCTGGCCGGTGGCGGAAGCGAGCTTCGTTGTCGCGGAGGCCATCGTTGGGGGCCGATCCATCGGGGTGGGCAATTGTGCCGTTGATGGCCCAGTGGGCGTGGTCGCGACCATCGTCTTCCCAGAGATAGGTGTTGGCCAAGCGGCCAGCGATCTCAGCCTGCAGGTGGTCGTTGATGTACTGCCCCTCATCCTGGATCAATCGCTGGTTGTAGACTCCGTATCGCCAGTTCCATTCGAGATCATCCGAGATGCCGTAGGAGGCGATTCCCAGGCGACGGGCGTCCTGGTTGAACGATTCGATCACGAACGCGCGCTCGATGAAGAGGCTGAAGCGGCTGCTGTTGAGGTGAGCCAGTCCGTAGGGCCGTTTCTGGTTGCCGATCAGTACCGTTTGCAGAAACGACATGTCGTGAAAACCGAGCCACGCGTCACGAAATTCCGAATTGTTCCCGCCGGCGAACTCCATCTCGACCCGGTATTCCATGTTTGGGTCCACGTTGCCTCGAACGCCAAACCGTATTCGACGGAAACCGACTCGATCCTGAGGCGTGATCGTCGAGTCGCCGGTTTCGATGGCGTTGATGCCTGCCGTCGAGCCCGGGAAGCCCCAGTAGTCGACATGCACGCGGCCGACAACCTTCATCTGCGACGCCGATGTGCCTGGCCTGACGGCCCCGTCGAGCTGCTTGTGGAATGCGGCCAGCGTATCTTCGACTCGAATGCCATCGTCATCTCCGGCACGACCGTCGGTGACCAGCCCGATCTCTGACGCCGTCGTCGAGGAATTCCGTTGCTCCTCGACGGCCGATTCCCGACCTTCCAGGATCTGCCACAAGGTCGCCAGTTCGGCTTCCTGGTTATTGACCTGCTGCTGAAGTTGCTCGAGCAGGGCCAATTCCTGGGCGGATACCGAACTTGTCACCCAACAACACACGACCAGGAGTGCCGTCGTTGCTTGCTGAAAAATCCGTCCGTCCATTGTCGATAGTCTGCCATTTCCGGGAGAAGCAACGACGCTACCACTTCTATCTTATCGGCCTGGAAGACATTGCAGATTTTTCCGGTTTCTCAAATTGGGCCTATTTTCCTGATAATCCGGGTTGTGACGATTCCCGCTCGTCGGGAGAACGATCTATAAGGAACCGTGATCCGTGTGAACTGTGCCGGTGGGTCGCTGGTGAGTTCTGCTGCCGAGGATCTCGGTGATCAGCGGTGCCACCGCATCGACCAGGCGTTGTCGGCCGACGGCGGTCAGGTGGCAGATGTCACTGAAGTTGGCTCCGGTGGCCGAGATCTTCTCGGGCAGGTCAATCAGTTGCACGTGCTGGTGACGACCGGCGACGGTACGGGTGCGGCGATTGTGCGCGGTGATGCCCTGCCAAACCTGTGTCGGCGAACCCCACAATTCGGCGGGGTGTTTTACCGGGCCGGCGCCGTAGTCGAGTTCTCCGGCTTCAAAACGGGAGCGGGTGTAGTTGTCGGGAAGGTGGGCCGGCATCGACAGCAGCAGCACACGGTCGCCCCGCACAGTCGCCTCGCTGGCCAACAGCTCGAGATTTGCCTCGAACGTGGCTCCGGTTTTCAGGGTCTCTCCATGGGCGTAGTCAGCGGCGGTCGGTGGACCGAGTCCCTGCTGCCGGGCAAATCGCAACAGGCGTGCCCCGAGTGTCAATTGGCCCGAACGGGTGTCACGGGCGAGGTTGGCGTACCAGGGGCAGTGCGTGTAGTCGTCGCGAAACTGGTTGGCCGACCAGTAGTTCATCCGGACGTCGTTGATGCCGTGACAGACGATGACCAGGTCAAACTTCTGGCCGGCCAGCCGCTGGTATTTCAGCCAACTGTCTCGCGAGGTGTGGGCAGTCGTGGCGAGATGAAAACAGCGAACACGTCCATCCAGGTTTTTTTGCAGTCGCATTTCCAGAGCATCTTCGACCTGCAGCATCACCGAGCCACCGAGTGTGAGAATGTCAAACGCCCGGTCGGAACGGTCCTCCGAGGCGGTTGAGGCACCGGTTGCCGCGATCTCGGGATAGTAGTAGTCCCACACATCCGCTTCGATGTGGATCAGCCTCAACGACCCGAGGATCAATGCCAGCAGAAACGCGACGTAGATCAGCACGAATCGCCGTCGGCGGCGAGGAGAGGAAGCGGTCGGAGTGTCGGGAGAGGAGGACGCCATGATGCTGGCGTATTATAGCCGGTCGTCCCCGGGTGTTGTGCTATCCTGATCCGCGTGAAATTTTCTGGAGTTCTTTCGGCGTGACCGCGAAACGTTCGATCCTGTCTGGCCCGGCTCCCTGGAAGATCGTCGTGTTTGCCTGGACGATCCTGGCCCTGGTCAGCCTGGGCTCTCACGCTCTCGAGTCGGTTGCCGAGAAGGTCTCGGACAACCCGTCGCCGGGCCGGGCCGCCAATGCCCTGGGGAGAATGGCGGGACTGGTCGAGGAGATCGAGAACGAGGTGCCACCACGTGATGGCGTGTTGGTGGACACCTGGCAAGCTCCGCGGGTGCCGGCCGACCAGTTCCTGGAGCGAGAACTGGCCTACTGGGTCTTTCCTCGCCGGGTCTATTCGGCTGCCGCGATCAAGAGGTCGGGCCGGACCCTCTCGGAGTTTGTCTCCCAACGGCGGATCCGCTGGGGAGTCAAGGGCCTGGCGCTGGTCCCGGTGAACCCGGATCGTGTTGACCAGGATTTCTCGGACGGTCGGCAGTCAGAACCTCCTCCAGTTTCCGGAAACACTCGCCTGCCCAGCGTGCTGGCTGGTCCCGGCGTCGTCGGCTGGCTGTTGGTTGTCCTGGGCATGGGGATCTGTGTGGCGGCCGGTCGGGGAACATTGCAGTTGCTGGGCCTGGATGTCGAGATCTCCGGCCGCTGGGAACGACTCGCGTGGTCGTGGCTGGTGGGTGTCTTCGGGATGGCGATCATCGCGATGGTGGCTTTCGTGATCGGTTGGCCGGTTCATCCGCTGGTCGCCCTGCTGCCGGCGGTGATTCTGGTCGCAGTCGGCGGACTGGTGGGACGCAGGAGTCGGACAACCCCTGAGCCTTTGGTGGCCGGACCGGCATCTCCACCGGCTTCCTTCCTGGTGATCGGGCTGGGAGGGCTTGTTGTGTTGGCCAGCCTGGGGATTGCCGTCAGCCGGGGGATCGACGGTTTTGACCAGCGGATGCAATGGGCTTACAAGGCCCGGCTGATGTTGGACCAGGCCGGGCCGCGCGGGGAATCGGTGTTTCAGGACACCGATCACGTGCACTTTCATCCGCGTTATCCCCTGCTCGTACCGGCGAGCGAGGCGGTGCTGGGAGGGCTGGGAGGAGGTCTTGATGCCGGGAGTTCGGGATTCCGTGAGGTGGCCGCGGTCGTCCTGTTTCCGCTCTCACTGCTCGCCGCGGCGGTGGTGCTGGGAGGCAGCCTGTGTCGATTGGAGGTGGCCCACGGAGCCGTCGGTGGCCTGATGCTGCTGGTGCTGCCGGCCTGGTGTGGGTTTGACTACGGTCGGGACAACCTGGCAGCGTTCAACGGCTGTCCGGAACAGGTCCTGGGAATCGGGTTGCTGGCGGCGGCAGCCAGCGGGCTGGCCGGCTGGCGCGAGGGACATCGAGGCTGGTACGTGTTGTCGGGACTGTTCCTGGTGGTTGCCGGCCTGGCCAAGGCCGAGGGGGCGGTTCACGTGGTCGTGATGCTGGTCACGTCGTGGTTGTTGATGTGGCGAGCCGGCAAGGCGACACCTCGCCGTTTTGCCGTCGGCGTTGGACTGGTGGTCCTGGCCGTCTTGCTGGTTCACGAACTGGTTTTCACCCGTGTGGTGGTGGGTGGAATCCTGCCGGATGACTATCGCGAACTGTTGACGCCGACCGGGGTGTTGGCGGGTATCCCGCGGCTGCCTCGGGTCGCCGGGCATTTTCTGTTCACGGCCTTCTTGTCACCCCGCTTCGGTGCGCTGGGACTGCTGCTGCTGTTGACGGCCTGGCAGAGCCGGGGTCGCTGGCGACAGGCGGAGGTGGCCTGGCCCTTGGCAACCTGTGGGCTGATGCTGGCAGCCTGTTGCCTCCCGTTCCTGGTGATTCCCCGTTGGGAAGACAATCTCGAGTGGGCGGCGGGACGGTTGGTGGCCGAGTTGACACCTCTTGCCGTCTGGACACTGGCGGTGCTGGTCCTGCCGGCCGCTAAGGCCGTCGAGGGCACGACGGGCCAGATGGTCAGCTGTCGGCCTGCCGGGCTAGTGAACCCGTTGTCCGGGGACGGCGCCCGAGTCGGGTGAGAGCAGGAAGATGTTCTCGTCGCCGGGTCCGGCAGCCAGCACCATGCCCTCGCTGGTACCGAACCGCATCTTTCGCGGCGCGAGGTTGGCACAGCAGATCACCAGCCGGTCGACGAGATCCTCGGGCTGATAAACCCCCTTGATCCCGGCGAAGACCGTTTTGCGGACGTTACCGCCGAGGTCGAGTACCAGTTGCAACAGCTTGTCGGCGCCCTCGACGTGACCGGCTTCTGCCACGCGGGCGACCCGCATGTCGATCTTCATGAACTCGTCAAACGAGCAGTGCTGCTCGGTCAACGGTTCCTGTGCGTGAGCCTCGCAGGCGGCCACCGGTTCGGTGACCTCGGTGTTCTCGGCGTCATCAGCTGCCGGGACCTCGTCCGGCGTTTCCCCGATGGCCTCGGCGGCTGCCGGCTGCTCGTCGGGAGTCTCGTCGCTCGGGAGGGCTTCGCGGCTGTCATCGATCATGGCTTGTACCTGTTGGGGGTCGACACGTTGCAGCATGTGTTGAAATTCAGCGACCGGTGTTCCGGTCAGCGGGGCCTGGGATTGGTCCCAACCGTCAAGGGGTTGCCCCAGCAGTGCGGCGGTCTGTTCGGCGAGGCGGGGCAGCACCGGGGAGAGGTAGATGGCCAACTGGCGGAACAGGTTCAGCGCGACGCTGCAGGTGGCCACCAGTTGGTCATCGCGGTCGGGGTCCTTGTTGAGTACCCAGGGGGCGGCATCCTCGACGTACTTGTTGGCCGCGTCGGCCAGGGCCATGACGTCACGCATGGCGGCGTTGAGATCGCATCGCTCGTAGGATTCGGCAATCGCCTCGCCCCGGGCTGCTGCCGCTTCGAACAACCCCCCGTCGTCGGGGTATTCCGCGGCCAGCGTCCTGTTGGCCAGGAAGCGGGCGGTTCGACTGGCCAGGTTGACGACCTTGCCGACCAGGTCGGTGTTGACCTTGGTCACGAACTCCTCGAGGTTGAGATCAAGGTCGTCGAGGCGGGGCCCGAGTTTCGAGGCGTAGTAGTAGCGGAGGTAGGCGGGGTCGAGGTGTTCCCGGTAGGTCGAGGCCTGGACAAAGGTGCCCTCGGATTTTGACATCTTCCGGCCATCGACGGTCAGGAAGCCGTGGATGTGGACCTTTGTCGGCAGGTTGTACCCGGCGGTCTTGAGCATTGCCGGCCAGAACAGCGTGTGGAAGTAGGTGATGTCCTTGCCGATGAAGTGGTGGACTTCGGTGTCGGGGTCACGCCACCACGTGTCGAAGTCTTCGCCGTGAGCGGCGCACCACTGGTGAGTCGAGGCCATGTAGCCGATCGGCGCGTCGAACCAGACGTACCAGTAGTGGCCGGGGGCGTCGGGGATCTCGAATCCGAAGTAGGGGGCCGGTCGCGAGACGTCCCAGTCGCGAAGCGGATCGCCCAGGAAATGCCCCTTCAGGTAGTTGGCCACCTCGGCTTGCAGGTGCTTGCCGTCCTGGGTCCACTCGTCGAGGAACCCGTGGAGCTGTTCGATCTGGACGAAGAGGTGCTCGGCCGAGCGAACCTCGGGAGTGGCCCCCGAAAGCGTGCTGCGGGGGTCGACCAGGTCGGTCGGGCTGAAATTGGCCAGGCACTGGTCGCAGTTGTCCCCGTACTGGTCGGGGGCCCCGCATTTCGGGCAGCCTCCACGGACGAAACGGTCGGCCAGGAATGTCTGCTCGACCGGGTCAAACAGCTGCGTGACCTCCCGTTGGTGAATCAGCCCGGCCTCGCGAAGTGACGTCCAGATCTTGGCACACTGCTCTCGGTTTTCATCGCTGTTGGTGCTGCCGTAGTTGTCGAAGACGATGTCGAACTCGGAGAAGTCCCGGACATGCGCCGCCTGCATCTCGGCGATCAACTCTTCCTCGCTGCGACCTTCCTGGCGGGCACGGATCATGATCGCGGTGCCGTGGGTGTCGTCGGCGCAGAGGTAGATGCAGTGGTGGCCGCGCAACTTCTGGAACCGGACCCAGATGTCGGTCTGGATGTACTCGACCAGGTGGCCGATATGGATGTGCCCATTGGCATACGGCAACGCCGCGGTCACCAAGATCCGCCGTTCGCTCATCGACGTCTCCACCCTTCCGGTCAACTCAAACAGCGTCGCATTGTATTGATTCGGTGGAAACGGGCCAGAGCAGGAGAGCCGTCAACCGGTCAGAACTGGTCAACGTGGCTGAGAACAGGGTTTCGTCTTGCTGGTGTCGTGCCGTTCCATTACGTTCCCGTTCCCATCTCCGATGTCGGCTGCAACCACACACCAACATCCTGAAAAAAGGACGAAAATCGCAATGAACCGAAGGACGATTCCATTGCTGCTGGTCCTGGCATGTTCTCTGCCGGGTTGTGTGACACCGTTGAGCAGCGTCCAGAAATCCGAGTACGGGGCCCTGGCTGCGAGAGGAATGATTGTCGAGGAAAAGGACCCCAAGCTGGCTGCAGCGTTGGGAATTCTTCCCGGTGGTGGTTCCTTCTACACGGGTGAAATTGGACTCGGGATCGTCAATCTTGCGGCATGGCCGTATTCCATCCTCTGGGACCCGATCAGCGGTGCCGACGCGGCCAGGAAGATCAACTTCTACGCCACACTGGCGGCGTTGGAAGCCAGGCGCGAAAAGGAAATCAAGCAGCTCGACAGGCAACTCGAGGATGGCCAGATGGACCAGGCGATTTACCTGAAGAGAAAACGCGAGATCGAGGACAAGTACTCGGTGGACTCGGGCAATTGAAGAGAGTCGGCGCGGCGACCAGTTCTCACGGCAAGCGATTCGGGTAAAGTGCGGGCGTCGGCCTAGTCGACCGGTTGGCGGGGAAACGTCATCTTCACGGTCATCTCGCGGCCCTTTCGCCTGAGCACGATCGGGATCGTGTCACCCCAGGTGTTGTTGAGCATCGGCTGGGCATTGAACTGCTTGATGGTCAGGTCGCCGTCGACGTTGTCGAGTCGGACGATCACGTCGCCGACGCGGATCCCGGCACGGCGGGTGTGTGGACCCCAGATGAAGGTGACCTTCAACGCCAGTTTCCGGGCCGGGAGTTTCAGTCGGCGACGTTCCTTGGCGTTGAGCCTGCGTCCCCACAGGCCACAGCCGGGACCGACGACGTGCAGCGACTCTCTCCAGGAGGGATCGGGTGTCCGCCGCCAACCCGCCGACAGCCGCAGGCGGGTCGTGATCGACTGCCCGTCGCGTTGCAGCGTCAGTGGCAGTGTGGCCTGCGAGGGCGTTCGTTCCAGCACCCGTGAGAAGTCGGCGAGTGTCAACACGCGTTGACCGTCGGCGCTGATGATCCGGTCGCCGCGGCGAATGCCAGCCCGCGTGGCCGGCGTCCCGGGTCGGACCGCTTCGACGTGGTCCTGCCGTTGGGGATCGATGGCGATTCCCAGGTTGGCTGGTGTCGGGTAGGTGAAGACCATCTCGCGCCGCAAGCGGTTTCCGCGACGGAGATCACGCAGGGTGGCGACCTTGACGTCGTGGCAGTGGATGCACTTGTTCTTTCGCTTGGCGATCATCGCCCGCATCGGGGGAATCTGCTCGGGCGTTCTTCTTGATCGCCCGCTGGGCTCGTGGCGGCCTGTTTGTACCTGGTGTTTTTCGTGGAGACCCAGGACCTGGTTCATCACGCGGGTCAGCGATTCGCGGTTGAGGTGCGATTCAGGGCCACTGTCCTCGCGACCGCCATAGCGTGCGTAGAACCGGTTCTCCGCGTCCATGAAGAATGACATCCAGGTCAGGTCGAACTCGAACTGGAACAGGTCCAGGTTGATGCCGTTCATCGACTGGATCCGCACGCAGACAAACCGTCGTGCCAGGCGAGCCACCTCGGGGTCTTGACGGACAACCTGCCCGTCGAAATCGTTGCAGGCCTGTCAGCGTTCGCAGCGAAAGACAACGAACATCGGTTTGCCGGTCTGCTTGGCCAGCGAGCGGCCCCGTTGGTAGTCATAGACCCAGTCGATTCGACCGTCGACCTTCTGGGCGGGGATTTTCTCGGCCAGCAGGGATGTCGCGGTCGTGGCCAGCATGGTGGCTGCAAGCAGTGCCGTGCGTGACATTTCGGTCTCCCGGTTAAGACAGTGGTACATCCAGTCTAACCGCAGTCCGCCACGGGAGGAATTCCATGCCGTCCCGCTGGGGAGAGTGTCCAAGACTGAAGTTGGCCGACCTTCCGTCTATCATGGCAGGATCACTTCAGGGGAGATTCCGATGCCGATTCGAGTATTCCGGGCCATGTTGCCGGTTTTCTTTTCCGTTCTCGTGGTCCCGCTAACCGCCCAGGACATCAAGTGGCACGACATCAAGCCACTGGGGGTTGAAGGACGTGGCTTCGACAAGACCTCCGTCTTCTTTGATCGC
>Ga0163108_10001131_pt1 | contig 19572 bp, 20 predicted proteins | sample Fk1155metaG_FD_109644 | JGI IMG/M metagenome (GOLD analysis project Ga0163108, IMG submission 109644) | Marine microbial communities from the Central Pacific Ocean - Fk160115 155m metaG | ecosystem: Environmental > Aquatic > Marine > Oceanic > Photic zone | place: The Central Pacific Ocean...
AATAAAATTATGGATGAAAAAAATTTCAGATTAAAAGTTTTTGAAAAAGCATCGTATTGCAGACATTTCGAAGAACAGGTTATTAAAAATTTAAAAGATAAAAAAATAAATATTCCAACCTATGTTTCTGCAGGACAGGAATTTATCGCTGCCTCTATGGCATCAATGTGTGAAGATTTAAAAATTAAACCTTGGATATTTGGCCAGCACAGATGTCATTCAATTTATATTTCTTTTGGCGGTGATAAAACAAAACTTATAGATGAATTGTTGGGTAGAAAAACCGGATGTACTAGAGGAATGGGAGGATCGGCATCAATTCATAGTAAAAAAATAAATATGTTTGGACACGATGGTTTGATGGGATCTAATGGTCCTATAGGTGTAGGTGCATGTTTTGCTTCGAATAAACCAACCATAGTTTTTCTAGGCGATGCTGCAGCAGAAGAAGATTATGTTTTAGGGGGCCTAGGTTGGGCTTCTAGAAAAAATATACCTTTAATAACGGTAATTGAGGATAATAACCTGTCAATTTTAACTGAAAAAAAGGTTAGAAGAAATTGGGAAATGTCTGATGTTGCAAAATCTTTTAAAATGGAAAGTTATAATATAAATGATGATCCAATAAACTTGTTAAAACATTCTAAAAATTTTTTTAAAAAACCCTGCTTGTTAAATGTTAATACACACAGAATATATTGGCATGCAGGAGCAGGAAAAGATTCAGAGGATACTTTTGATAGATATGAAGAACAAAAAAAATTACTGGGAAGTGAAGCTGCAGAAATTGATAAAAGAATTAAAAAACAAGTAGATGATTTATGGAAAAAACAGTTAGAGAAACAATAAAAAACACTATTTTTCACCATTTAAAAAAAAATAATGGTCTTGTTTTTGGACAGTGTCTCACTGCTGTTGGCTGGGTAGGAGGCACAATACCAGAGTTAACCGAAGAAGATGCTCTCGTAGAACTATCTATGGCTGACGTAGCTAACGGTGGTATCGTTGCCGGAGCAGGCCTGTCAAATAGAAGACCAATATATGTTATCAGATACCAAGGTTTTAATTGGTTCAATGCATCTATAATTCTGAACTACGCATGCAAATCCAAGGAACTATGGGAGGTACCATGTCCAATTTTTATAAGAGGAATAGCGATGGAAGGTTCTATGGGTCCAGTAGCAGGATCGTCTCATCACTCAATCTATTTTAGAATGCCAGGTATAAAAATTATTTCACCAATGACCCCAAAAGAATACAGTTTGGCTTACGAAGATTTTATGAAGAACGATGATGTTATGTATGTTTCAGAGCATCGGGGAAGCTACCCAAATAAAGATGAATTAAAAGATTATCTTGAGGGTGATTTGGATCTGGTATTATTTCCAATATCTATTACCAGGTTTGAATCGTTAAAGGCAAAACAAGAATTAGAAAAAGATGGCTACAAGATAGGTATAGCAAATATATTATGGATAAAACCTTTTATAATTAAAAAAGAATGGGAGAATGCAGTTAAGAACAGTAAATGCGGAGGAATAGTTCTTGATGACGATTATGCAAAAGGCGTAGCTTCAAATTTAGCCTATGAATTAATGAAAAAAACTGAAAAAAACTTTGAAGTCATGGGTTTAAAAGATAAATCAGCAGGTTTTTCAACCTCAACCGACAATTTACCTCCAAGCTGCAAAGAGATAGTTATAAAAGCGAAAGAGATTATTAATAAAAAAAAAAATAATGAATAAAAAAGAACTGATACTTTTCGAAGAGGAAATTGCAGAACTATTTAATGAAGGAAAGATTCGTGCGCCTGTCCATCTATACCAGGGAAATGAAGAAAAAATAATTGAAATTTTTAAAAAAATTAAAACTAATGATTGGGTTTTTTGTAGCTGGAGATCGCATTATCAGTGTTTATTAAAAGGTGTTTCAAAGGAAAATGTTAAGAAAGAGATCTTGGCAGGCAGATCTATATCATTGTGTTTTCCTAAACATAAAGTTTATTCATCAGCTTTGGTAGGCGGATCTATACCAATAGCTGTTGGTACCGCTATGTCTTTGAAAATTAAAAAAGAAAAAAATACTATGGTTTATTGCTTTATGGGAGAAATGACATCAGAAACCGGAATAGCTCATGAATGTATCAAATATAGTAGAAACTTCAATTTACCTATTCATTTTATAGTCGAAGACAATGAAAAATCAGTCTGTACAGATACAAGAAAAACTTGGATGCAAAAAAAGCTAAGCTATGAGGGAGCAAATGATAAATTTGTCACTTTTTATAGCTATAAATCAAAATGGCCTCACGCTGGGGCAGGAAAGAGAATACAGTTTTAATTTATGAAATATTCCGATGAATTAACAAAAGCGATGGATTTTTTAGCCAAAGATTCCAGAACAATTTTTCTTGGACAAGCAGTTGAATATCCTGGTACTGCAATGACAGGTACATTAAAAAATGTTCCAAAAAATAAATTATACGAACTTCCAGTGGCTGAAGAGATGCAACTAGGAATTACCAACGGACTTGCTTTAAACAATTATGTTCCTATTAGTATATTTCCTAGGTGGAATTTTCTCTTATTAGCCACTAACCAACTTATCAATCATCTCGATAAATTTCATGTAATGTCCCAGGGTCAATTTAAAACAAAAGTGATTATAAGAACTTCTGTTGGATCACAAAGACCATTACATCCACAACAACAACATGTAGGAGATTTTACCGAAGCATTTAAAAAAGTTTTAACAACTGTAGAAATAATACGACTTCAAGAACCATCAGATATTTTTCCATCTTATAAAAAAGCTCTTAATAGAGAAGATGGAAAAAGTACAATTTTGGTTGAGTATGGAGACTATTATAGCGAAAAATAGAATAAATGATAATTACTAAGACTCCTTATAGAATATCTTTTTTTGGTGGCGGTAGCGATTATCCGTCATGGTATAAAAAAAATGGTGGGGCTGTATTATCCACTACAATTGACAAACATGTATATATTTCTTGTCGTTTTTCACCAAAGTACTTTAAGCAAAAATACAGGATTGTTTGGAGAAAAATTGAAAACGTTCAAAGAATTAACGAAATAAATCATAAAGCTGTGAGAGAACTTCTGAAGCACTTAAAAATAAAACCGGGATTAGAAATTCACTATTATGGGGATTTACCTGCTAGAAGCGGTATGGGCTCAAGCTCATCTTTTACCGTTGGACTTATGCAAGCTCTGCACAGGATAAAAAAAATCAAATTAACAAAATCAAAATTAGCAAAGAAAAGCATTCATTTCGAACAGAAAGTTATGAGAGAGGTTGTTGGTTCTCAAGACCAAACATCAGCTTCTTTCGGAGGTTTTAATAAAATAATATTTAACAAAAACAATTCAATCAGTGTTAAAAAAATTTCGTCAAAAAAAAATGTCAAAAAATTAAATGAAAATCTTATTCTGATTTATACGGGAATAAATAGAACAGCACACAAAATTGCCAATCAATATGTAAATAAACTTACAACAGCAAAAAAAAAACATATCGATCGTATTTTAACTTATGTGAAAGAAGGAGAAGATATATTGAGACAAGGAGACATAGATGATTTTGGTCGTCTTTTGAATGATGCTTGGATGGAGAAAAAAGCTCTTAGTAGCTTAATTACTAATTCAAAGATAAACGAGATATACGAAGAGGCATTGAAACATGGAGCATTGGGAGGAAAACTTTTAGGCGCAGGCGGAGGTGGATTTTTATTAATGTATATGAAAAAAAATGAAAGGAAAAATTTTTTTAAAAAAAATAAAAAATTAATTAACATTCCCTTTAAATTCACAACAACTGGTAGTGAAATTATTTTTGATCAATTGACAGGAGAAATCCAATGAAATTGAATCACCCCTTAATGCACAATAATTTTTTAAGTTCAGATATGAATGCTGTAAAAAAATTAATAAAAAATAAAAATTTAATACTTACACAATCAAAAAAAGTTTTAGAATTTGAAAGAAGATGGTCAAAATGGTTAGGAGTAAAGCACAGTGTTTTTGTGAACTCTGGGTCATCGGCAAACTTTATAAGCATGTTAATTCTAAAAAGCTTGTCACCAAAAAAAAGAGAAATTATAGTTCCCACATTAACTTGGGTGTCAGACATAAATTCTGTAATTATGAGTGGTTTTAAACCAGTTTTTGTAGATATTGACCCCAAGACTTTATCAATGGATCAAAACCAAGTTTTAAAAAAAATAAACAAAAACACCCTTGCTGTTTTTGTAACACATGTTCAGGGTTTTAATGGTTTATCAGACAAACTTTTAAAAAGAATAAAAAGTAAAAATATTCTCCTTATAGAGGATGTATGTGAATCTCATGGAGCAACTTTTAGAGGAAAAAAATTAGGAACACATGGATTGATATCTAATTTTTCATTTTATTATGCACATCATATGTCAACTATAGAAGGAGGAATGATTTGTACAAATAATAAGAAAATTTATGAACAAGCAAGAATTTTTAGATCACATGGAATGGTAAGAGAGTCAAAAAATTCTAAATTCCAAAAACAAATGATTAAAAAACATCCAAAATTATCACCCCAATTTATTTTTCTGCATCCAACTTTTAATTTTAGAAATAACGAAATAGGAGCTGTAATAGGAATAAATCAACTCAAGAGACTTAATAAAAATAATCGTACTAGAACAAAAAATTTAAAACTTTTCTTAAGTTTATTAGATCCAACAAAATATAGAACAGATTACAACACTACCGGAAGTTCTAACTATGCATTTCCTGTAATTTTTAAAAACAAGAATTTTAAATTTAGAGAGCGTTTTGAGCTAACACTGAAAAAGTATGATATAGAGTTTAGAAGAGGGAATGCAGGAGGAGGTAATCAACTTAGACAACCATATTTAAAACCATACTTAGGAAAAATAAATTTGAGAAAATTTCCTGAAGTAGAACATGTTCATTTCTTTGGTTATTACATCGGAAATTATCCTAGCTTAAACAGTTCAAAAATAAAAAAGATATGTGCAATTTTAAACAAAATAAATTTATAAAAAATTGAACCATGATTAAATTAAAAGTGATTAAAAATTCTACATTTAAAGATAAAAGAGGTTTTTATTGGACTACTTGGAAAAAGGGTATTTTTAAAAAAATTAAATTTAATCATGATAAATTCTCTATTTCAAAAAGAAAAGTTCTCAGAGGTTTGCATTGTGACTTTAAGTCATGGAAATTAGTAACATGTACATTTGGTAAAGTGTTTTTTGTTGTAGTAGATATGAAAAAAAAATCAAAAAATTATTTAAAATACAAAAGCTGGGTGTTAAGTCATGAGAAACCAATACTAATACTTATACCTCCGCATTTTGCAAATGCTTACTTATGCTTATCGGATAAATGTGTTTTTCATTATAAATGGTTTTATAAAGGCAAATATATCGACTCACATAAACAAAAAAGCTATAGATGGAACGATCCAAAAATTAAAATTAAATGGCCGGTAAAAAAACCAATTTTGAGCAAAAGAGATAAGGCATCTAAATTTTTATAGAAATGAGCAGAATATTAATAACAGGTGGCGGCGGATATGTAGGATCAATGCTATGTACTACCCTTGTTAATCTGGGCCACGAGGTAACAGTTATAGATTTAATGAAATATGACAGAGGGTCTCTCAATCATCTTTATTATCATAAAAATTTTAAACTAATTAAGAAAGATGCAAGAGATATTAAGTTACTAAGAAAACTAATTAGAAAAAACGAATATATAATACCTTTAGCAGCGTTAGTTGGAGCTCCATTGTGTGATAAAAATAGGAAAGATGCTGTATCGGTTAATTATAAATCAATAAAAGATCTAGTTTCTTTATGCTCGAAAAAAAATAAAATAATTTTTTTAACCACAAATTCTGGTTATGGGGTAGGCGAAAAAAATAAATTTTGTGATGAGAATAGCCCCCTTAGACCAATTTCACTTTACGGAAGAACTAAATGTGATGCAGAAAATGAGGTTATTAAATCACATAATTTTATTTGCTTTAGGCTAGCAACCGTTTTTGGATTTAGCTACCGCATGAGGACGGATTTATTAGTAAATAATTTTGTTCACAAATCGGTAAGAACAAAAAAATTAACTATTTTTGAACCGCATTTTAGAAGAAATTTTATTCACATAAGAGATGTTGTTTCGGGTATCGTATATGCAATTAATAATTTTTATAAGCTCAAATCAAATATTTATAATTTAGGATTATCTTCTGCAAATATTAGCAAACTGATGTTGGCAAAAAAAATTAAAAAACAGATGAAAAATTTAAAAATAAAGATAGTTACAAATAGAAAAGATCCAGACAAAAGAGATTATTTTGTAAGTAATAGAAAAATTGAAAAAAAAGGGTTTAAAGCAAAAGTTTCTCTTGAACAAGGTATAGGAGAATTGATTACTTTATTTAATGTTGACGACAAGAAAGTAATTAATAATTATTAAATTTTTTTGTTATTTTCTTAATTTGGTGATAAAAATCTTCTTTTGCAAATTCAAAGTATAGATTACTCCTTTTTGCACAAATTTTATCAACTATTTGATCGCCAATCATAAAACTTTTATTTTGTTTTGTGTGCCATCTCTCTTTTATTTGCCTGACCATTAAGTTTCCAGGTTTTCTTAAATCACTTATTTTTCTATATTTTTTTATTTTGGCATCAGGATGATATGGACAAAAATTTATATCATCGAAAAATATATCTTTTTTTTGTAATTTTTCTTTTAGATCATTTTGCAGTTTGTAAAATTGACTCTCACTGTATATTCCTCTTCCTATTCCAGATTGATTGGTGATTATAAAAATATAATAATTTTTATTTCTCAAAAGTTTTAGACCGGCAATTACTCCTGGTCTAAATTTAAAATCTTTAATTTTGTGTACATACCCAGTTTCATAATTTATTACCCCATCCCTATCCAAAAATGCCGCTGGTTTTGTACAATTCTTTAGTAATAAATTTTTTGCGTTACTAAAATTTTTTGGAGTTCCAATATCCAGAAAGAAATTTTTAACCAAAAGTCCTGACATTTTTCTTTTTTTTATTAAACCAGGCAATATTTCATTTTCCAAAGATGTATTTTTATTTTTTATGAGCTTCAGAATATTTTTTTTAAAGAAATAAACACCTCCATTCATAAAATCACTTTTTTTCTGATAAATGATTTTATTATTTTTTATACCCATAGACGTCAATTTTTTGTTTGATTTATATGATTTATTTTTTATTAAAGTTAGGGAGCCGTAACTGTTTTTGCGGCAGGACTTAACCAATTTATTTAAATCTACTTCAAGAAAAGTGTCACCATTAATTAGTATAAAATCATTAATTCTTTTTTTTTTTAAACCATTCAAAGCCCCAGCTGTTCCCATGGGCTTTCTCTCTTTCAGACATGTTATTGGAATACAGTTATAATGTTTGTTATCAAATTTATTAAAAATATCATTAGATTTGTATCCTGTTAGTACAAAAATATTTTTTAAATGATACTTGCTATAAGACTGTATTATGTACTCTAGAAATGGTTTTTTATTAAAAATGGCCATTGGCTTAGGTTTCTTCTTTAACAAAGATTTGATTCTAGAGCCCTTGCCTCCGGCCAAAATAACTAAATCTAAAGAGTGCATTTTGATATTCTACGGTTACTTTTTTTATCATTTTAAGATATTATTAGACAGTCTTTTATTCAAATATTTATGAAATTAATTTCTTTTGTTTTTTCATTTAGAAATGAAGAGAAAAATTTAAAGAATCTTATCGATAGAGTTAATAAGTCAGTTAAAAAAACTGAAAATTGGAATTATGAACTGATTTTTGTTAACGACGATTCAACAGATAATTCAGAAAAAATACTTATAGATTTACAAAAAGAGTTTCCAATAAAGATTATTAATATGTCCAGAAGATTTGGAACGAATCCATGTGTTTTAGCCGGATTCGAAAATTGTTCTGGTGATTGTGTAATTTATATGGATTCAGACCTTCAAGACCCTCCTGAGCTAATTACAGAATTAGTTAAACAGCACGAAAAAGGTTTTGATATTGTTCACACTAGAAGAACCAAAAGATTGGGGGAGTCAAAATCTAAATTATTTTTTACAAATATTGCCTATACAATTATTGATAAATTATCAGACATTGATCTAGAGAAAGATGTTGGGGATTTTAAATTAATATCTAGAAGAGCATTAAATAAAATTTTAGAACAAAAGGAATATAATCCGTACATTCGTGGATTATCAGTATGGGTTGGATTCAAGCAAACATATGTAGATTATATAAGAGACGCTAGAGAGGCAGGAGAATCCAAATTTTCATTATTTGCTGAAGGCCCAGTCACACAATTTATTAGAGGTGTTACAAGCTATTCACTTAAACCACTTTATCTCGGCGTTCTCCTAGGATTTTTTGCATTTTTATTTTCCATTTTGTTAATCGTTTATGCTATCTACGCGAAACTAGCAGGCGTAGCTGTTCCTGGAACAACAGGGATATTAATCGTAGTATCCTTTTTTTCAGGAGCCTTGTTATCAACAATAGGAATTATGGGTATTTACTTGGCGAGAATTTTTGAACAAACAAAGGGCAGAACAAGATACGTAATTAAAGACATTAAGGACTACAAGAAATAATTGAAACTTATTTGACCTTATAAATTGAAAAGGATTTATTATTTTTAAATAAATCCAATTTTATTTTCCATTCAGCAGGAACTACCACATAATTTACGTTATATTTTTTTTCCAAAAAATTCCAATCAGATTCATCTTTACCTTCAAAAACTTTTTTTATGAAACTATCTGGTATATTAGGATTGTATCTGGTTGGTGGATTTTCTATATCAACACCATAAACATCTTTAAGTATTTCAAATGTACTTTGCACAAGATATGGATGGTATGGAATAAAATCAAAAGATTGCGTGTCAAGCAAGATTGGTTTTAAAGTGTATTTGTTTACGTAATTTACAGTATCAGAAGTTGTGACAAGGTACCCATCAAAATTTAAATTAGAAATATCTTCAAAAATATCTATGTCAGATATCTGAGATTCCTCATAAATATTTAATACAAATCCATTTTTTACTTTAATAAAATTTTTATAATGTTGTACCGAATAAATTATTAGAACTCCAAAAATAAAAATTTTTATAAATTTTTTAGTTACCTGAAATTGTGAAAAAATCACATATATGATAGAAATAATTATAGGCCAACCAATAAAAGAATGGAGTATTAAAAATCTTGAGGGCATTGCATTGATAAAAAGGCTTGGGAATATTTGTGGAAAAAATTTATACAATAAATAAATAACCGATGAAAATATTATTGTTGAATTAAGAAGTATCGAAAAAAAGCTTTTTTTTCTTTGTTTTAGCAAGACAAAATAGGCGTTTATTGCAATAAATAGCACGAAGGTTTTAATTAGATACTCATAATGCAAATAACCTGATTGGTTTCTATGCCCGTCCCAGAATTCCATATATGTTTTCAGGATTTGGGAATCGAAATCTAATTTTCCAATGTTATTACTGAAAAATAAAGCTAAGCTTAAAACAACTATAGCCAAACCAAAAATCGAGCCTTTAAATAAATCCAAATTTATTTTTTTATCTTTTAATACAATTGTACTAAACAGCAAAATAGACAAAATCCAAAAACCAATGACTGGGTGTATAGAAATTAATAAAAGTGTAAAAAAACCTGAGGATTTATAATTTTTATTCAAAACTAAACTAAAAATAAGTGATGAAAGTGCCAAACTAAACATTCCAAAACTATGATTTGAAAATATAAGAGAAGGGTAGTCAGTATCTCCAAAATTTTTCTCTAGTACTAGCATCAAGATACTCACGAGAAACGCTAAATATCTATTAGCAGTAAATCTACAAACAATTATAAACGAACTCAGAGCAAAGCATAAAGTAGACAAAAAAAGGATTAGTCTTGAAATGTTTTCAACCGAAAAACCCAAACTTAAAAAAAATTCTGAAAATTGATGTAGTAATGTCCAACTATTAAAATAATAGTATTTCATTGGCGATACAGGCTCGGGATATTTTATAATTTCCGAGAGTGCTAAACCACCATTTACAGCTACCTGATGTAACGAATGAGAAAAAGTTAAAAAGATGCAAACTAAAACAATAAAAAAAAATATTAGTTTATTACCTTCTCTTAAATTCAAGTTTTTAATCCAAATCTTTTGTTGATACTCTTTTTAGAAATTAGCTTAAAAAATTTTAAGTTATTTATATACCAGTTAAAAGTTTTATTTAAGCCTTGTGATAGAGAGGTTTTGTGTCTCCAATTTAATTCTCTTCTAATTCTAGTTGAGTTTATGGCATATCTTTTATCATGACCAGGCCTATCTTTGACAAATTTTATTTTAGTTTTTCTTCCCAAACTTATTCTATTTTTTTTTGCTATATTAAAAATATTTTTTATCAGCTCGATATTCTTTACTCTTATTCCAGTTCCAATATTGTAATTTTTTCCAATCTTTCCTCTTAAAAAGATTTTTAATAAAGCTTCACAATTGTCTTTAACGTAGATCCACTCTCTTACATTACTTCCTTTTCCATATAGAGGTATTGGTTTATTATTTAATATATTGAAAATAACTTTTGGGATAAATTTTTCGGGTAACTGGTTGGGACCATAGTTATTACAAGCGTTAGCTATGACAACCTGAGAACCGTAAGTTCTAAAATACGATTTTATTAATTGATCAGCGCCAGCCTTAGAAGCAGAATAGGGAGAACTTGGATTATAATTATAACTTTCATTAACCTGAGTATCTTTTTTAATGTCACCGTACACTTCATCAGTTGATACATGTACTAGCTTTATTTTTTTTTTAAATTTTTTGTTAAATAGCTTTATGGATTCGAGCAAACTAAAGACACCAAAGATATTTGTTTTTAAAAAAGTTTGAGGATTATCAATAGACCTATCAACATGAGTTTCTGCAGCTAAATTAAAGATTCCAACTGGCTTAAACTTCTTTAATATTTTAAATATTTTATTTTTATTATTTATATCCTCTTTAAAAAAAGCGTAATTTCTATTTTTTTTGAAATTTCTTACATTATATGGGTTTGCAGAGTAACTTGACTTATCAATATTTATAACAAAATAATTTTTATCCAACAAAAATTCAACAAGGTTACTTCCAATAAAGCCTTGGCCACCCGTTACAATGATTTTTTTCATATTATAATTTAAAAAAGAAATGATCTAATATGTTTAATTATTAAAAGAATTGGTTAATAAAATCAATTGTTGATTTAATCAATTTTTAAAATATAAATCTTGAATGCCAACAATTAAGAAAATTTTAGTTACAGGAGGGGCTGGTTTCGTAGGTACTAACTTAATCCACTTATTACTAAAAAAAACAAAATACAAAATTCTTAGTATTGATGATTATTCTTCAGGATCAAAAAAAAATCATATTAAAGATAAAAGAGTAAGATATATAAAGGGCGATACAAAAAACATTTCTCAAATTTTAAAAAATCCCAGAGATATTATATCTGTTTTTCATTTCGGTGAATTTGCCAGGATTTATCAAAGCTTTATTAAAATGAACGAGTGTATTAGTTCTAACTCTGTCGGAACTAATGCTGTCTTTAATTTTTGTTTAAAAAATAAAATCAAACTTATTTATTCTGCTACATCCGCTTCATTAGGAAACAAGGGAAATGATAAAAATTTATCTCCTTATGCCTTTACAAAGGCAAAAAATCTAGAATTGTTAGAAAATTTAAAAAAATGGTTTAATTTTAAATATGAAGTTATTTATTTTTATAATGTTTATGGACCACATCAAATATGTAAAGGCGACATGGCAACAGTTATAGGAATATTTGAACATCATTATAAATTAAAAAAACCATTACCTGTAGTTAAACCAGGAACGCAAACAAGAAGATTTACACATATACATGATACAGTTGAAATTTGTTACCAATCTTGGAAAAGAAAACTGTGTAGACATTACAGTATTGCGAACCATAAAAGTTATTCTATCTTGGATGTTGCTAAAATGTTTAATACAAGAATTAGATATTTACCTAAAAGACCAGGTGAAAGATATGCATCAGCATTAACAAATAAAAATCTTTCCAATAAAGTTTACAAGCATTTCGGTAAAGTTGAACTTAAAGATTATATAAGAGATTTTTTGCTTAATAATTATTAAATTTTAATATTTAATGACCAGGAAATTCTATTAAACTTTCAGTAAAGTAAGATTTATCGATCAGCTTTTTGTTTCCGCCCAAATCAAATAAATTTATAATAAATATAAAACCAGCAACTTTTCCACCAGATATTTCTACTAGTTTGGCACCGGCTTCTGATGTTCCGCCAGTTGCGATTAGATCATCGATAATTAAAATTTTTTCACCCTTATTTATCGAATCTTTATGGATTTCTAATGTCGCTGTCCCATACTCAAGTTTGAAATCTACAGAATATTTTTCTGCGGGAAGTTTATTTTTTTTTCTCATCATAATCAGGGGCTTTTTCAACTTATAAGAGACAGCCGACGCAAAGACAAACCCTCTAGATTCTATCGCTGCAACTTTGTCAAAATTAATTTTCTTAGAAATATCAATAATTTTGTCTATAGAATGGTTAAATGCTTTAGAGTCTTTTATCAGGGTAGTAATATCTCTAAATAAAATACCTTTTTTGGGGTAGTCAGGAATAGATCTTATAAATTTTTTCAAATCCATATTTTACTTCATTAAATAACAAAAAAAGAATAATAATTAAACTATGAAAAAAAGAAAGCTTGGGATTATTGGTGGTAGCGGACTCTACAAAATGGAAGGTTTTGAAAAGACCAAATGGAAAAAAGTAAAAACCCCATGGGGAAATCCATCGGATGAAATTTTAATTACAACTTACAATGGCGAAGAAATATGTTTTGTTCCGAGACACTCTAGAGGTCACAAAATCAGTCCAACAAATATTAACTTTAGGGCCAATATTGACGCAATGAAACAAATGGGTGTAACAGATATTATATCTGTTTCAGCAGTTGGTTCATTAAAAGAGAATTTAAGTCCAGGCATGTTTGTGATTGTTGACCAATTTATTGATAGAACTTTTTCTAGAGTAAAAACTTTTTTTGATGAAGAAATAATAGCTCACGTATCTATGGCAAAGCCTACAAGCAAATCTCTCGGAGAGTGCTGCGAGTCAGCTTTAAAAAAATTAAATATTGGTCATCAGATGGGAGGGACTTATGTTGTTATGGAAGGGCCACAATTTTCAACATTAGCCGAGTCTAATCTTTATAGGTCATGGAAAGCAGATGTTATTGGAATGACCAATATGCCAGAAGCAAAACTAGCTAGAGAATCGGAAGTTAGATATTGTACAGTTGCCATGGTAACAGACTACGATTGTTGGCATCCTGATCATGACGAGGTTGATGTTGCAATGGTTATAAAAACTTTACAAAAAAATGCTTCAAATGCTCAAAATATGATTAAAGAAGTAATTAAAACTTTTAAAAATTTCTCAATTGATAAAGATCCAGCAAATAATTGTTTAGACACAGCTATAATCACGGATCCTAAACTAAGAACAAAAAAAACTATAAAAAAATTACAGTATATTGCCGGAAGAGTTTTAAAAAAATAATGCATATTAATGGAAAAGCTTTTAGAACAATTTGGTTTGAAAATAATACTGTAAAGATTATTGACCAAACAAAACTTCCTCACCAATTTATAATTAAAGATTTAAAAAGTGTTAAAGATTCGGTCAATGCCATAAAAACCATGGAGGTTAGAGGTGCTCCATTAATAGGAGCTACAGCGGCTTATGGTTTGGTTTTAGCTATTATTGAAAAAAACGATAAATCATTTCTTAAAAAAGCCAGTGAAGATTTAATTCAATCTAGGCCTACCGCTATTAATTTAAAATGGGCAGTAGATAGAGTGATGAAAAAACTATCAGGAGCAAACAGTGCTGATATTTTGAAAATTGCAATAAGTGAAGCAAAAACTATTTGTGAAGAAGATGTAGGTTTTTGTAAAAACATTGGTTTAAACGGACTAAAGATAATTGAGGAAATTTCTAAAAAGAAAAAAGATACAGTAAATATTTTGACTCATTGTAATGCGGGATGGCTTGCTACTATCGATTGGGGTACAGCGACCTCTCCTATCTATCATGCACATCAAAAAGGAATTAAAGTCCATGTTTGGGTAGACGAGACTAGACCCAGAAACCAAGGAGCTAATTTAACATCATATGAACTAAATGAAGAAGGAGTACCAAATACTATCATCGCTGATAATACAGGAGGTATTTTAATGCAGAGAGGCGAGGTAGACATGTGTATTACTGGAACCGACAGAACTCTTTCAACAGGAGATGTTGCAAATAAAATTGGAACGTATCTTAAAGCTTTAGCAGCTCATGATAACAAAGTTCCTTTTTATGTAGCTTTACCAAGCTCAACAATTGATTGGAATTTGAAACATTTTAAAGATATTCCAATAGAAGAGAGAAATTCAGAAGAATTATCCCACGTAGAAGGTTTAGACAAAAATAACAAAGTAACAAAAGTTTTAATTTACCCAAAAAAAAGCAAAGCAATGAATCTAGCATTTGACGTTACTCCCGCTAAATATGTGACAGGTTTAATAACAGAAAAAGGAATTTGTGAAGCATCAACTGAAGGGTTAAAAAGATTATTTAAATGAAACAAAGTTCATATATTTCTATTCAAGGTTCTAACAACGGTATATCGCGTATAAAATTAAATGATCCTAGTACCTACAACTCTCTATCCCTAGGTATGCTCAAGTTCTTAATCTCTGCATTTAAAAATTTCGATAAAGATGAAAAAACAAGAGTAATTATTATAGAAGGGTCAGGAAAAGGTTTTAGTGCCGGTCATAATTTAAAAGAAGTTCGATCCTTAAAAGGAAAACCTAATTACAAAAAACTATTTGATCTCTGCTCAGAACTAATGATGGTTATCACAAATGGCAACAAACCTGTTATTGCCAAAGTTCATGGAGCTGCCTTTGCAGCGGGATGTCAATTAGTTGCTACTTGTGATTTGGCTTTAAGCACAAATGATGCAAAGTTTTGCACACCTGGTGTCAACATAGGACTTTTTTGCAGCACACCTATGGTTGCTCTAAGCAGAAACGTTAATCGAAAAAAAGCAATGAAGATGCTTTTAACAGGAGATCCGGTTAGTGCCCAGCATGCAAAAGAAATTGGTCTTATCAATGATCATTTTGAAGATTCGGTACTGGAAGAAGAAGTTTTAAAATTAGCAGAAAATATTGCTTCTAAATCAAAGAAGGTTGTTAAGATAGGAAAGAAAGCTTTTTATAAACAATTAGAAATGCCGCTGGACAAAGCTTACAAATATACAAGCAGAGTTATGAGTGAAAATATGATGGCTTTAGATGCTAAAGAAGGCATTTCTGCTTTTTTAGAAAAGAGAACTCCTAAATGGAAAGATAAATGATAGACGATAATTTAATCAAACAAACTCTTGATTCCGCAAAAACAATTGCAGTGATTGGTGCAAGTACAGTGAAAGAAGGAGAAGCTGTATCTAAGACAAGGTTAAAACCTTCAATTATTGTTATGAAGTATCTTCTAGAATTTGGTTATAAAGTGATACCTAAAAATCCTTTTTCTGAAGGAAAAAAAGTACATGGTGAAACAATAGTTGGAAAACTAGAAGATGTATCTATTCCAATAGACATAGTAAACGTTTTTCGTCCATCTAAAGAAGCGCCAGAGATAGCTGAACAAACAGTTAAGATTGGAGCTAAAATTTTATGGTTACAATTTGGTATTCAAAACACAGAAGCAGAAAAAATTTCTAAGTCAGCAGGCATTACTTGTATTATGAACAAATGTATTAAACAGGAGTACCAAAGATTATTTTTAAAAATGAAACCTGTTTTTCCAGTTCTTTTGTCTGATTGATTTGAGATTATCTTAAAGAGGCCGCTATATTTCCACCATCAACAGTGAGTACTGCACCAGTAGTTTTTTTTGAAACAGCTAAATGAAAAAATGCTTTAGCAACATCTTCTGCTTTTACTTCGTTTAATAATAAATTTCCTTTCATGTAAGTGTCAGTACTTACCGATCTTGCCTTTGCTCTAGTTTTAATCATTTTACCAGTCATCAAACCACTTTTTATTCTATCTGCATTCACTCCGTTAGATCTAATACCATAAGACCCATAGTCTACTGCGTATTGCTTACACAAACTAAGCAAAGCAGATTTTGGCAATCCATAAGGCCCAAAGTTCTTTCCGGGATTTACAGATTGTTTTGAAATATTAAAAAGTAGACACCCATTAATATTTTGTTTTTTCATTATCTTAATTGCTTCAGATGCACAGTTTTGATGAGAAAAGAAATTAATTTCAAAACTTTTTCTTAAAATCTCGTCACTTACATCACCAATTGCACCACCAGGTGCGGCGCCAGCATTAGAAATTAAAATATCAAAGCCTCCAAATTTTTCGCAGATTTTTTTAAAAGCATTTTTAACACTTATTTTATCCGTTACATCACAATGAATACAAGGATCTTTAATTTTAGACTGTACTTCATTCAAACGTTTTAAATCGTAATCAAGTAAAACAACTTCAGCTCCATAACTTTTAAAAATTTTGTAAGTTTCAAAACCTATAGTGCCTGTGGCTCCTGTTACCACAACAACGTTTCCTTCAAGAAGTTTTTTCTTTTTTTTAATTTTTGCTTGTTCTAGAGACCAGTATTCAACATCAAAAAGATCTTTCTCTGGAATAAATTTGTAAGCAGAGGTTTCTTCAACAGAGCTAATCACTTTAGCATTTGTTTCAGTTAAGTCTCCAGCTATTCTTGCTGCACCTAGGTCTTTACCAACGCTGAACATACCAACATTTTGGACTAGAACCACTCTTGGAGAAGTATCCAACATTACTTTTTTTTCTTTAACTTTTTTACTATTCACTTTGAAATAGCTGATATATTTTTTTCGATAATTCCCAAAAGCTTTTTCTGCTGTTTTTTTAAAGTCTTCAATTGAAGAATTTTTCTTAGGTGTAATTATTAAAGGAAACGGCTTTACTCTAATTACATGGTCTGGGGTTGCGGTTCCCTTAGAAGAATATGATCTAACGTTTTTTCCATTGATAAAATATTTAAGTTGTTTGTTTAATCTGTAATTAATAACGAATTTTTGATCTTTATTTTCAGATAAAAGACCTCTGATTATTGGTGCAATTTCATGAGGATTAAACTTTGTATTGAATTTTTTGATCTGTTTAATTTTTTTACTTTTTAATTTTTTTACTGCTTTTTCAGCTTTTGATACATACTTTATCATCAAGTCATAGGCTTCTTTACAGTCATTGGAAAAAGTAAAGATTCCATGATTCATAAGTATTAAACAGTCTATGCTAGGATTTTTTGAGTAAACTTCATTTATTTTTTTAGCCAGCATAAAACCAGGCATTACGTAAGGAACTATACTAGCTTTTTTTCCAAATATTTTTTTGCAAAAATTTAATCCCCCAGGTCTATTTGTTATATTCATTACCGCATCAGCATGTGTGTGATCTACATATTTAAAAGGTAAAAATGCATGTAAAAATGTTTCAACAGAAGGGTTAGGCGATTTAATATCAATTAAATTTCTTTTTTGATAAGCAACCATATCTTCATCAGATAAATATTTTTTGTTTTTAAGGGATAATAAAGGTTTCAACTTAACAGCAGGAAGCCCAGGAGGCTCTATGTCGGCCATGTCCCAACCGCTTCCTTTGACACATAAAACTTCGTATTTTTTACCATCAATGTCTTTAACGGTGGTTTTGACAGAAGTATTTCCGCCTCCGTGCAGAACTAACTCTTTGTTTCTTCCTAACAGACGTGTTGTGTAAACTCTTAGGGCTAAATCCTTAGAAAAACCAAGTTTTTTGTACCTTTTTATATAATTATTTGCAATTTTTTTTGACCAATCGTTTTTCAAAATCAATCTCCATTTTTATCAACAATGAATTTTTAGTTGTAAAAAATAAAATAACAAGCTAAAAAAAATATAACGAGTCGTAAAAAAAATGAAAAAAGTTGGAGAACACGTAACAATAGATTTTTTAGGGGTAAAACGGGATTACTCTCCCGATTTTTATAGCAAGGCTATATATAAAATAGCCAAAAAGGCTAAAATAGAAGTTCTAAATATCTCTGAAAAAGTATTTAAGCCACAAGGATATACGTGCTTAGCTCTTTTAGCTGAAAGTCATATGAGTTTTCATACTTTTCCTGAGAAAGGTATAATTAGTTTTGATTTCTTTACTTGTGGAAAAATTTCACCAACAGCAGCTTTAGATATTTTAAAAGAAGAAATCAAATATGATAGAGTTGTAGTTAGAAGCTTTGATAGAAGCAACAAGGGTGTATATGAAGATATATACAGTACACCTGGGCACAAAAAATATATGTTGTGAGCGATGTTTTGGAGAACTTTGTATCAAAAGTGGGTCAACACATTGAAGTTTTAAAATTAGAAGAGTTTGGTAATGCTCTTTTTATAGATAGTGAATTACAAGTAGCTGAAAAAGATGAAAAAAAATACAGTGGTCAATTTGTTAGTTCATCTCTTAATTTATCCAAGGATAACTCCAGCGCAGCAATAATTGGTGGTGGAGACGGGGGCGTAGCGAGAGAACTTTTCTCAAAAGGATTTGACCTAATTGACTGGTATGAGCTAGATCCCGAAGTAGTAAAAGTTTGTCAAAAACATCTTCCAAAAGTTTGTGGGGATGTAAAAGCAAACAATAAAGTAAAAACTTACTGGGGAGATGCCTTTGAAAGTATTAAGAAGGTTAAAGATTCAAAATACGATAAAGTTTTTGTTGATCTTAACGATGATGATTTCTGCATAAATTTAGCTGCAAAAAATATGAAAGGCTTAAAAAGAATTCTTAAACCAGGCGGGATAATCACCGCTCAAGTGGGCTGTCTTTCAAAAAATCCAAAACAAGTCAAAAACTGGTTAGGAGTTTTAGAAAATAACTTCGGAAACGCAGAACTGTCAGAAGTTTTTATACCTAGTTTTGATTGCAGATGGAGTTTTGTTTCTTCATTATACAAATAGTCTTATTTAATTAAGCTTTTTATCATCTAAAAAATGTGGAATAATATCCTCAAAACTTAGGAGGGGAAATGACGAGAATTAGAAAAGTAATTCTATCAATATTTGCATTTTTATTTTTGATTACATCAAATACTTATGCAGACAAAGTTAGAATAGCCACAGAGGGTGCGTATCCTCCATGGAATTCAAAATCATCAGATGGAAAATTAATTGGTTTTGAAGTGGAGCTTGCAAATGTTCTGTGTGGTTATATGGGACACGAGTGTACTATCGTTGAACAAGATTGGGATGGAATGATCCCGGCTCTTAGAATGAGAAAATACGATGCGATAATGGCAGGAATGTCTATTACAGATGAGAGAAAAAAA
>Ga0163108_10001135_pt1 | contig 19559 bp, 21 predicted proteins | sample Fk1155metaG_FD_109644 | JGI IMG/M metagenome (GOLD analysis project Ga0163108, IMG submission 109644) | Marine microbial communities from the Central Pacific Ocean - Fk160115 155m metaG | ecosystem: Environmental > Aquatic > Marine > Oceanic > Photic zone | place: The Central Pacific Ocean...
AAGCCAGGTAAAGTCATTGATATTCAAATCCATAACCTATAGAATAAGCTTAAATTAAATATAAAACATGGAATACATTTGCTTAGATATTGAGTGCACAGGATTAGATAAAGATAAAGATGAAATTATTGAAATTGCAGCCTGCCGTTTTAATGATTCCGAAATTATTGAAGAATACCAAACCTTTGTTTCACATAAAGTGCTAATTTCTGAAAAAATTCAAAATTTAACAGGTATTTCTAACGAAATGACTCAAGGAGCGCCTGAAATTCAAGAAATTCTACCAACATTAAAAGAATTCATAAAAGATTTACCAATTTTGGGGCACAATATTCAATTCGATCTAGGTTTTTTAAATGCTAATGGAGCCCATATTCATAATCTTGAAATAGATAGCTTACCTCTTTCGCACATGTTATTAGAAACCGAAGATAGCTTTTCCCTAGAAATACTGTGTGCAAAATACAATCAAATTTACTCCCCTTCCCATAGAGCCATGGATGATGTTAAAGCTAATATTGAACTATTTTGGATATTACAAAAAAAGCTCTCAAATTTTCAACCGGAAATTTTAAATTATATTTCAAACTATCTAAGTAATACAGCGTATCAAAAAATCTTTAAAACTGATTCTGAAGAAATTTTTAACAATTTTAATAATCCTAAGGCCCAAAACATAGAAATTCAAGAAGATAAATCAAATAATTCAAAAGGAGAACATATTTTTAATCTTCCAGAAAGATTTTCAGAAAAACAAATTTTAGTTAAAAACATCAATACTATTAAAGATATAAATAAAGACTTTACCTTTATTCCTAAAAAACTCCAGTTTTTTGATGTTGAAAAAATAAAAAATCACTTAGAAAATTCACCAGAAATTGAGCTATCTGAAAAATTAAGTCTATTAAAAGTTTTAATTAAGTATCAAGAACATAAAATATTACACACTTTAAATGTTAATTTTAGAATGGACGAAATGGCTATTTTTAATAATTTTCTAGATAAATTTCAAACTATTCCAAATCATCATAATCTACCATATGTTTGTGATTATGAAACTTTCTTTTATTTGAATCATTTGAATTTAATTCCAAATGACCATGAAGCATTCCTAGATTTTGATCCATTTTTAGCCGAAGGATATCTGAATGCGATTACCGAAAAAATTTACCCACCTAAAGATCAACAAGAGCAAGTTTTAGGAGTCCTCCAAAAAAATGGTTTAGGACTTGAGCCTTATCAAAAAGTTCACCTAGATATGTTTCAAATCCAGGATTTAAAAGACATTACTGGTAGTATTGATTTCTTTAGTAGCAGTGAGCAAATTTACATGGCTTACAAAGATTATTTCAATCTACAAATAGTTAAAATGCCTAAAATTGAGAAAATTACAATTCAATCAATTTTCAATCAAATTAAAATTCCACACTTTTTTGTTATTCCTGAAAATCCAAATTTTGAAATCCAAACTCATCACAAAGCTCCTCACTTTAAAAGCCCAAATTTCAAAGCAAATGTATCAAATATTATTTATAATGAAATAATTAATGAGAACTTTCAAAACACGATAATTATTGCAAATTCTAAAGATCACATTCGATCAATTTTTCAAAACCTACAGACTAAACTAAAAGAACAAGGCATTAATTTACTAGGACAAGACGAAAGCGGATCAAAAAGTAAAATTCTATCTTATATTGATGCTCAAGAGTCACCAATTGTACTTCTATGCACTTACCAGTTCCTACAAAAGTTTGCTCCTGATTTCCCATCAATTGATAAAGCCTATATAACGAGCCTACCTTTTCATACTCTTTCCCATTTTTATTTTGATCACATCAAGAAAAAAGCCGATAACGAATTTATGGAAGTTTTAATACCAGAATGTAGCTCAAACTTTATCAAATTAAGCTACTTTTTAAGCTCAAAATACAACCTAAAAAGCCTATCGAGTTTAGATGATAGACTAATTAGCCAAAGATATGGAAGAGAAATCCAAAACTTAATTTCAAACTATATTTCAGTTAGCTAAGATTCATACCTATCAGTAAAAATCTTCATTTCTTTTGGAAATCCTGGTACGTTAAAATTAGGCATTCTATGCATTATCACATTTCCTCCTTCTAGAGTAAAAAGAGTTTCCACCAAATCAAAGTCAGTTGAATCTGAAACATAAACACTTGGCAAAGATGCCTCATTACTAGAAACCGGATTAAAAATATCAAAAACAATAGGTTTATCTTGGTGATTCAAATACAGCATAGCATGACGTCCTAATCTAGCTTTATCTTTAGTTTTATTTAAACATAATATAATAGATGAAGAAATACCTAAATTTCTTAAAAGAAATTGTCCCAACAATGAAAACTCAGAACACATTCCAACTTTTGCATTATAAATATCAGATGCATTAAACCCCTTTTCAAAAGCAGCGAATGTAGATCTTTTACTATCGTCTCCTTTTTTAACATTTTTTCTAAGTACTGATTGAATATCAAATATTATGTTAAAGAGATCCTCATCTAAATACTCTTCATTATAGGAATCAATAAAAGCTACACGAATTTGTTCTTCTCTTTCATTCAAAGTGTTATATATAACTTTTATAGTTAAATCCTTCACAATACTAATATAGTCTGAATCAATTTCATAACCAATATTACCATCAAAACTAGTTGGATAAAATTCTCCAACTTTAAAATCTGAGAATAAAAGCCCATTAAACATTGTTGATTTATTTTGTGTTGTTACTTTTTTCATATTTATTAAAATTATTTATATTAATTAAAATCAAGCATTAAACTTGTTGAGAAATCACCAGCATTTGGCATTCGTCTAAGGACCATTTGATTATTCTGATAATTCTCTTGCGTGCTTAGATTGTCGTAAATAGAAGGGAAATAATTACCCATCACAGAGAAACAATTCCCGACATCCCAAAATCTTTCAAAATCTTTGATATACAAAAGCGTGTGATATCCAACTCTTTTACCCCATGAAGCTCTTGATGCAATCAATGAAGCCTCCACACCAATATTTTTCATTAATAAATAACCTAAAACTGCAAACTCTGTACACATTGCTGCCGAATTATTAAAAACATCAGATAAATTAGCATCCCTGTTAGCATTTAAAAACTTAATTCTTATCTTTTCTTTCGACATTTTAAAGCCAAAATCTGAAATCATATTTTGAAAAACATATAAAAACTTAAAGTAATCAATAACTATAGAATCATCAAAATCATAAGCTGCTTTTAATTTTTGAATATTTTTCAAATGAAGCTCAGAAAAGACAAAAGCTGTTGCACTGTTTATAATTCGATCAACAATATCCTTCATAGATTGGTCTATTTCATATGAATAAACATCATAATCTAAATTAAAAGGAATCTCAGATGAATATCTGTCTCCATAATCTAATTCTTCACAGAATACATAACGCTTGTTTTTAAGTGTATATTTCAAGTGCAATATTTAATGTACGCTTAATTTAACATATTAATGTCAATCTGTCAAGCAGTTGTTACAAATACTAAAAATTAAGCAACTGAACATAAAGTAAATTCACATACAAAAGGAACATAATAGTCAAAAAACCAAAGATTTTTCCATGTTTATTCCAGACTTTAAGAGAATCCTTAAATTGATTTTCAGTTTCAAAAGCATAAGTTCTAAATAAAACTAAATTACCTCTTAGCATCAAATATAAAACCAACAATAAATTTACGATCGGGAAAAAAATCAAAAAAGTAGCTAAATTACCGTAGTAAGCTCCCCAAAAAATATTTAAGCCAAAGGCTCCAAAACTTAACTTTTGGTACTCTTTTGGAAACTTAGCACCTTTTGGATTCCAAATTTCTAGAGACTCGTCTTTTAATCTCTTCCTTAATAATATGGAAGTTGCGACAAAAAACAAACTTACAGGAACGCTTAAAAAACATACATAGAATAAATAAACCATTACATACTCAACTATTGCTCCATCTAAACCTACTGAGTATAAAAAACTTAAAAGAGCAAATAAAAGAACTAAGAAAAATGGGCTCAAAATAGCTATCAACCTTCGTTTTGCGGCTTTTAAATTTAAAATATAAAGTTGTCTTTTTAACATTTTTGAAGTTCTAAATAACAAGCTGTAATTGCATCTTTTAAGATTTCACTCACAACCGGATGTCCAAAGACCTGGCGACGTAAATCTGAAATTTTCATTCGATACATCACAGGAATCGTCATCATATGCATTAATTCGGTAGCTGAATTTCCAATGATGTGACAGCCTAGAATCTCACCGGTTTTTTTATTAGCAATAATTTTCACAAAACCACTAGAAGAACCTTTTAAAAGAGCTTTACCGTTAGCTAAATAAAAAGCTTTAGCTTTAACGTATTCAATTCCTTTTTCAATCACCTCTTGCTCAGATAGTCCAACAGTACCAACTTCTGGATGACAAAAAACAGGATCTGGGAAAAATTCATAATCAACCTTATAAAAATCTGCATATTCACCCAAAATTTCATGAGCTACAAAAAGTCCTTCTCTTTCAGCACCATAAGCTGATCCTGACAAACCAATCACATCACCAATTGCATAAATATGCTCTAAATTGGTTTTTAAATCATCATTTACTTTTACTCTTCCTCGAATAATTTCTAAATTCAAAGCGCTTAAGTATTCTAAATTGGGAATAACTCCAATTGCACTTAATACACAATCAGCTTCAACTTTTTTACCATTTTTTAAATTGAATTCAAGTTTACTAGAATCTAAATCATTAATTGAATCAATTACTGTTTCTAAATGTATATCGATTCCAGCTTTTCGATATTGAGAAATTAAATATTTACCTAGATCAGCATCGTAGAAATTTAAGAAGTTATCAGCTAAATCAACAATTGTCACTTTTACTCCAAATTCATGAAAAAAAGTTGCAAACTCAACTCCAACCGGACCTCCACCCACAATCAAAATTGATTCTGGCATTTGAGTCATATCAAAAATATTATCTGAAATTAAAAATCTTTTATCATCATCCCTAAAACCTGGAAACTTTCTAGAGTTAGCTCCAGTAGCCAATATAAATTTATCTGCAGTATAACGCTGTCCATCTACCTCAATAGTATTCTGATCTATAAACTTTGCAAAACCTTCTATAAACTCAACCTTGTCATTCTGAGTTACTCTTTGATACCCATTCCGAAGCTTATCCATTACTTCCTGTCTTTTTGCAATCATTTTTGGAAAATCTAACACTGGAGTAACATCTCTAAGGTCGATCCCAAATTCATGGAGTCGTTTGGCATGCCGAAACATTTCAGCCGAATACAACATAGTTTTTGCAGGAATACAGCCTCTATTCAAACAAGTACCACCAATTTGCCGATATTCAACAAGCCCAACCTTTTTACCATTTCTCCCTAGAATACGGCTACATTCAACTCCCCCGGGACCAGCCCCAATTACTAATACATCATAATGCATAAAAAAAAATTAGATTTGCTTAAATTATAGCAAACCTAAATTAAAAGTTAATACTTTAAATTCCACTCATCGCAAGAATATTTTTCAGATTGAAGCTTTTCAATAGTTGAATTAAATTCGGAAATATCTAAATCCTCAAATTCAGAGAAATTAAAATTCTTAAAAAATTCTTCTTTTAGAATCCTTGAAATTTCATCAAAAGAAATTGAATTTTTTAAATGTTGATTAATTCCAGTCACACGTTTTTTTACACTCTGAATTAATTTATATTTAATTTTTTCATCAGGAACTTTTAACAAAGAAAACATCAAATCAACATCTACATCTAATAGCAAAGTTCCATGTTGTAAAACACAGCCTTTTTTTCGAGTTTGAGCATTCCCAGAAATTTTTTGATTATTTAAAATAATATCATTCAAGGGAGCAAATTCAGCCTGAAGATCTAGTCTTTTCAAACCGGAAATTATTGAGTAACAAACTTGTTCATAGCTTTCTAATATGTTTTGGCTAAGCAGTTTCTGGGGAAGTATTAATGTATAAGTAAATTGATTTTGATCGTGCATAACAGCTCCACCACCAGTGATCCTTCGTATACATTCAACTCCAGCTTGATTAGCCTTTTGAGTATCTATCTCAAGTTCCATGCCTTGGAAATAACCAATAGTACAACTAGTTGGATTGAAACCATAAAATCTTAAAACTGGAATCCCAGTTTTAGAAACATAATCTAGTAAAACTTCGTCACAAGCAAAGTTGAAAATCGCACTATTAAAACCAGTATTTAAAAATTTAGCTTTCATATTGCATAGTTAAAAAATCATATAAATCTTGTGGTATAAAGCCAAAAACTTGAATTTGATTATCCACTAAAAACCTCTCTAAACTTTGAGTAAAATTTTTACTCATATCTAAAGTCAACATAAACTCTTCAAGAGTTTCTAAGCTGCTTTCAGGATGCATGAAAAAATCTCCACGTAATTTAAATTCTGCGATTTTTGAACCTGTAAACTCTACAAAAATTTTTAAAAGTTTTCCGTTCTCAGGTTTATAATTTTTAAATTCCATAAAATTAAATTACTTTAAATTAAATTTTTGTTTCAAAAAATCAATCTCATCTCGCAGTTCAGCTGCTTTTTCAAATTGTAAATTTCTGGATGCAAAATCCATTTGAGCCTCAAGCTCAAGAACCAATCTTTTTTGATCTTTTTCTCGAACATTTTTATTGTCATATTTATGAACTTCATCTAAGTCTCGCTCACCTTTTCTAGACGTCTGAGAAATGTCTTTAATAGCCTTTTTAATACTTTGAGGGGTAATACCATGCTTTTGATTATAAGCGTGTTGAATCTCTCTTCTTCTTTTTGTTTCCGAAATAGCATACTCCATAGCTGGAGTAATTTCATTACCATACATAACCACAAAACCATTAACGTTTCTTGCGGCACGTCCAATAGTCTGAACCAAAGCCGACTCAGATCGCAAAAAACCACGCTTATCTGCATCCAGAATTCCAACAAAAGAAACCTCTGGTAAATCCAGACCTTCTCTTAAGAGATTAATACCAATAATTACATCAATTTTACCTTCTCTTAACTCTCTTAAAACTTCAATTCTTTCAATAGTATCCACATCACTATGTAAATATTTTACATTTACTCCTTTTTTAAGCATGTAATCAGTCAAAGCTTCGGCAGATTTTTTAGTTAAAGTTGTAATCAAGGCTCTTTCTTTCTTTTCTACAACTTTTAAAACTTGTTTATACACATTATCAATTTGTCCGTCTGTAGAACGAACTTCTATTATGGGATCAAGCAAACCAGTTGGACGAATAATCTGTTCAATAATATCAACTTTTTTTGTGTTAGCTTTCTCATACTTACCTGGAGTTGCGGATACAAATACCGTTTGCTTCATATGTCCTTCAAATTCTGTAAAATTTAAAGGCCGATTATCTTGGCAGGAAGGAAGCCTAAATCCGTGTTCAACCAAATTTACTTTTCTTGATTTATTACCTTCATACATGGCTCCGAATTGAGGAACTGTGATATGAGACTCATCAATAACCATTAAAAAATCATCTGGAAAATAATCAATCAAAGTTGCGGGCTGACTTCCAGCTTCTCTTTGGTTGAAATATCTTACATAATTTTCAATACCCGAACAATATCCAGTCTCTAGTAACATCTCAATATCGTACTCGGTTCTAGTTTTAATTCTTTCAGCTTCAAGAATTTTTCCTATTTTTTTAAGCTCATCGTACCTAACTTCCATATCTTCTCGTATTTTACCAATCGCAGCCTTAATTTTTTCATTAGTTGTCACAGCATGTTTAGCTGGGAAAATAGTAACTTCATCTAATTCACGAATTACTTCTCCAGTAAAAGAATCTGTTTCACGAATAGTTTCAATTTCATCACCAAAAAAATCTAAAGAGATAATATTATCAGAATTTGGCGGGAAAATTTCAACCACATCCCCAAGCACATGAAACATGGATTGTTTAAACTCTAACTGACTTCTTGAATACTGCATATCAGTTAAGTGACGAAGTAACTTATCTCGATTTCTCTCTTCTCCTTTTTTTAAAGTAATACTAATATTTTGATAATCCTCAACAGAACCCAATCCATAAATACAACTTACAGTAGCTACTATAATAACATCATTCCGTGTTAATAGATTAACTGTTGCAGCATGTCGAAATTTATTAATTTCTTCATTGATTGAAGAATCTTTTTCAATAAAAGTATCGGTAGCTGCAATATAAGCTTCCGGTTGGTAATAATCATAATAAGAAACAAAATAATTCACTGCGTTATTAGGGAAAAAGTCTTGCAACTCAGATGCAAGTTGAGCAGCTAAAGTTTTATTATGAGCTAAAACCAATGTTGGCTTTCCAATTTTAGTAATAACATTAGCCATTGTAAAAGTCTTACCCGTACCTGTGGCTCCAAGTAAAGTAGTGAATTGATTACCTTTTTTTAGACGAGAATAAATATTTTTAATTGCATTTGGCTGATCCCCACCCGGCTTGTATTCCGATTTTAATTCAAACATAGATTTTTAAAAAATTATAACAAAACCATTTAAATATGCAAACTTAAAGCCAAAAACTCAATTTTTCTTGCCAAATATTTAAACATGGCTTATTAAAGTAAAAATTAAAAATATAAAATGCCAAAAAGAAAAAAACACAAAACACAAGTCAAAATCCTTGAAGCAACCAATGAATCTGGTTTAACAAAAGCTCAAAGGCAAACCATAGATCAAGCCGAACATGTGGTTTTTCAGTTTCCCTACATGAATCATGAAATTCAAGGAGTATTAAACATGGTAAAAAATCGACAAATCAAACCAGAAATGATTCCTCCCAACTTTCCTTCTACTCACAAAGCAATACTTCAAAGCCTATACAAAAGAAAAAACAAACCAGCCTACTTCGTAGCAGTTGAAGACACATCCTATCAAGCACACTTAAGGGACACACTAATCCCAAGCCTAGAATCCTTCAATGAAGCTGAAGACATGTTTTACTTTGGAACTTTAGAAGAAACAATTCAAGCCTCTAAAAAAGCTTTTGAATCTTTTATAAGTTACAAACAAGGAATTGAAATGCAAGTCATGCAGGACATTACAGATATTTCAAATAAAATTCTAAGTCAAAATCCGTCAAACGTCTGTTACTTAACCCAAGGTGAATCACCTCAAATTACTGACTCTTTATACAGATGGTATAGTGAAAGAGAAAATACTCAAACATATATTCAAAAACCTTTTTCTTTAGACTTTAGAACTATAATATATAGAAAATTTGCCGATAAAAAACTTACAAATGAATCATATACTCTTAGTGATTTAGATTATTTAAAATTAGTTTTGTTTCAAACTTTACTTAATTTAAGTATGAATGAATGCGATATTGAAAGCGAAAATTTCAAACTAGAATCCCCATGGTTAAATCAAACTCGAAATCACATAATCAACTCATTTTCATTTGCAGATATTAAAAAACTACACTTAGAACACCAAGATCATTGGTTTGGATGGAACAAATCAACAATAATTACCAAAGAATTTGAGAAAAGATACCCAAAACAAAAACAAGCATCTTTTGTTTTAGCTCAAAAATACATACAAACTGGATTTAATATAATCCAAGAAGCAGATCCAAAATAACTTGTATTTTTAAATAATTTAAGCCAAACTAGGCTTATGCACCCGTAGCTCAGCTGGATAGAGCAGTGGCTTGCGGAGCCAAAGGTCACAGGTTCAAATCCTGTCGGGTGCACCATTTTAACAAAGAGGTCCAGTAAAATCACCTAATTAAGTGAAGTGGCATTTACTGTGAAATTTAAGTCCATAATAAAAGTAGACAAATTAATCGACTTTAATAATTAAAATATAATAAGTAAACTAGAAAAATATTCCAAATTAAATCATACTGATCTGGAATATAAAAAAAGAACATGTTAAACAAAGTTACAAACTTAGTCTATAATCAAAAAAAATCACTAATCAAACCAGAAACTCAAGAGCAGATTTCCAACGCAGACGTGATATTAATTTACGATTCAACGACTACACAAGAATTAATTCGACAATACAGAGAGTTAAGCAAAGGTATAATTTCACCATCAAACTTAGAGTCAACTCATAGCCCTGAGTTTTTAAATTATTTTTATAAATCAAAAAAAACTGTCATACCATTCAATCCACCAATCGATAAAATCTCGCATAACACATACAGAAAGCTAATCCGAACAAATCTCGAACAAGAGCAAAAAATATGTAGTGAGTTCATTGACAACCAACCATATCAAGCTCTCAATACTAGTAGATTTTCAATAAGCATGTACAATCAAAGTTTTACGTACTTATATAATTATCTAGAAAATTACCTTAAAGAAATACCACACATAATTCAAAGTAACAACCAAAACCTAGCATACTCAAGTAAAAAAACTTTAATAATTTCAAACCCTAATTTACTAGAATTTAAATTTATGAAACCTAATCTTATAGATAAAACAATTTTTTCAGAAAGCTACTTTAATCTAAGCATTAGACATGAAATCTTTAGAAGAAACGTCTTAGATTTAGAAGTGCCTGAAAGCTTAATATATGGATATATAATTGAATGCAGCTTAAAAAATCTATCTCAAGAAAAAAAACTTAGCTACGATAGAAAGTGTAAGTATCCTTACCGAAGAACTATGACAAGTTTAACTTTTGAAGAATTTATAGATCTATCAAAAGAAATTTCACAAATTACTAACGCAAAACAAATAACATCAACTACAACTTCTTTTTTAGATGCCCTTGCAAAAAATCAAGATTCTTAATATACTTACCATACAAAAGTGCACCTATAGCTCAACTGGTTAGCGCATCGGTCTTCGGAACCGAGGGTTGGGGGTTCGAATCCCTCTGGGTGTACCATTTTAAAAACACACTAACTCTCCAAAGCAACTACGTTTGATAAGCTAGAGTAAAAACCAAAAGAATCTATATAAAAAACTTCCGATTCAAAAACCTTACTTTTAGTAGAAGAGAGTCTTTTAGGTATTAAAATTCCTCCCTGTTCAAAAAAAGTAGAATAAGCTTCCGACATTCCTACATCTGTAAACCAAACACTAGTACCTAAAGGAAACTGAAACCTTTTAACTTCATCAACTATTGAATGACCGACAATCAACCTTTGAACACCGGCAACTTTAAAATAATCCTCTGTAATTATTAACTCGACCTGATTTAATCTTTTAAAGTCTTTATTTCTATACCAAAAGGGTGAAGCATTCTGCGAACCACCAATAGACTTCGAGGCTGTGTCATAATAATTAAACAAAGTAAAATCTCCATTAAGTGCCATTTTCAAAGCATTAGAAAACTCTAAATTCATTTCCGTAAGCCAATTTTCAACACTAAAAGAACGAGATTCAATAAAATTAGCATCAATCCCCCCATGCATAAAAAGATTTCCATCTTCAAAATGAGTCAACTGAAGATAATTTAAAAAACATTGAATTCTTGGATCTGCTAAAATTTCATCAAACATTGAAATAAACTCAGAATTATTTTTAATGAAAAAATCAAAAAAACTATCTTTGCAAGATATCTTAAATCCGTTACTAAATTTTTTACTCATTTTACGTAATAATTTTTCAAATCTTGGACAAATATACATAGCCAAAGAAACTAAAGTTTTAAAACCACCATTGAAAATCCAAGCAAAGAAATTATTAAAATCTTTAGTCACCAAGGCTCTTAACATAAGAGCTTCATGATTACCCATTAGAGTTACAACATTATAACTTCTACGAAGATCTAAAACTTTCTTTATAACTTCCATAGAGTATCTTCCTCTATCTACAAAATCACCGAGAAAGATTATATCATTTAAATTAATTCCTTCTTCAAAAGCAAACTTTTCAGTACTAAAAACAGTTTCATTTAAAGACAATACAGAACCGTGAACATCAGGAATAACTAAAGAATAATCTTTTTGACTTAAAAGAGGAGAAGGGAAAAAAGAATTCGAATTTGATAGTGACATAACTTGAAATATGCTAAGAATGTTTTTTAATGTAAAAACTTCTTAACTTATACAACAAACCAAAACAAAAAGCAATTGCTAATAATGTAAATATTTTATCTAATGCAAAAAACCCATCAAGAATATAATCTAAATTTCTTAAAGAATAATAACCAATTAAGACATAAAATGTATCTCTAATTATATTTCCAATCATCGTTCCAATTAAAAACTTACGAATATCATATTTTAAAATACCAAAAATACCTGAAAAAGGAGCGGATGGAATAAAAGGCAGAGATCTCAAGACTGATATCCAAAAAACACCATATCTTAAATTGTTAATCTTCTCAGAATAAGTCAGAAATAATTTTTCAGATAATCCAAAATAATTTCCATATTTATGAATAAAAATATCTTCTAACTTAAATCCTATAAAGTATAAAACTAAAGAACCAATAGTCTTACCAATTGCTCCTAAAACTCCAATTAAAATTAAGTACCAATAACCTACATCCATTGCAGACAAAGTACTACCTGCAAAAGTCATAATCACAGGACTTGGAATCGGAGCAATCACTTCTTCAACAATACCACCTAAAAAAACAAACCATTCAAGTGAGAAGATTTCCGAAAAATTCTGTATATAATCAATAATTTTTTCCATGCATTGATTATAACAAAAAAAAAGAGAAATAAAGTTCTAAGTTAATAAATCTAAATCAGTCTGAATGTCTTTTGATTTTTGTAAAAAAGATGCAGAAACAACATTTAAGCCTTTCGGAATAAGATTTATTGACTCTTCGTTAACACCACCATCTACCCAAAACTCAATTTCGGAATTTATAGCTTTAATTTGTGAAACTTTATCTAAAGCATCTAAAATAAATTTTTGACCTGAAAAACCAGGAAAAACAGTCATAATCAAAATTTTATCAACTAATCTTAGAAACTTTTCATACAAAGCAATTTCTGTATCAGGATTAACAGCTAAAGCAATTGGAAGGTCAAACTCCAAACATTTTACAATTTCAACTGGATCAATCTCTACATGAATATAGATAGCTTTAAGATTTTTTCTTAAATTCTCAAATTTATGCAAAATTTCCTCACATAAAATCGAAGGTTTATTTACCATTAAATGTAATTCACATGACTTAGAAAATTTTAAAGAATTTAAATATTCCAATCCATAAGACAGATTAGGAACAAAATTCAGATCCATCACATCTAAATGCCAAGAATCAAACTCAAATTTTTCAAAATCAATTATTCTTGATTGCATTTGACTTACATCTAAACCCAAAATAGAAACTCCTACTTTTCGCATCTTAATTATTTAATTTTTCTTTCTATAAAATTATTAACAATTTTTGTAGCAGATTCAATTGGTGTACAGTTGGAAGCCACACACAAAATATTTTTCCTTAAAGAATCATCCAACTCAGTTTCTTTAAGATCCTCACATAAAACTGGATGCAATCCATCCATTAATTTAGAATAATCACATAAATCAGAACCAATAGAATCAATCAAAATTCCTACAGCTGGTTTATTTTGCACAACTTTCTCCCCTACTTCACGAGCTAAAACAGGAATTTCAATTTGTTCTTCAATCCTAAAAACTCCAAGATCAACTACATGAAGATCACTATGATTTTCTTTTAAGAAGTCAATAATCTGATTTTTTAAAACATATCCCTTACTATCAGCACCAATATACACATTTTTTAACATAAAACACTTTAATTCAATTCATTATAACACATTTCACTGCAAACTACAATTTCATACTTAAAATCTCATTTACATAAGGGATACCTTGCTGCTCAAAAAACTCAATATACAAATCAATAATTTTATTAAAAGTTTCCTTACTATCAGATTCTATTCTCATACTTATTTTATCTTCTGTATTCGAAGCTCTAAAAGTTCCCCAAGAAAAATCATCAAATTCAACAAAAGAGCCATCAATGTCTTTTACAGTTGCACCTTTTGATTCAAAAAATTCTTTAGAATTAGCTACATAAATAGGTTTTTGATCAGAATCTACAGCGTATCTAAACTCAGGTGTATTAAACATTTGTTTAAAACCAGAAAAGAACTCAGAATAAGTTTTATCATCTTGTGAATAAATCTCACACAATTTTAAAGCAGCATACATTGCATCATCAAAACCAAAATAATTTTCACCAAAAAAATAATGACCAGACATCTCTCCTCCAAATTTGATATCTTCTTGGTACATATATTGTTCAATCAAAGAATGACCAGTTTTGTATCTAACTGGAATTCCACCATTATCTTTAATATCATTCTCTAGTACTTTGGAACACTTAGCATCAAAAACAACTTTACTTCCTGGGTTACGACTCAAAAAGTCACGAGCAAATATAGCAACTAAAAAGTCTAAAGTGTAAAATTTTCCATTTTCATCCACAGCTCCAACTCTATCAGCATCACCATCAAAACCAATACCAAAATCCGCTCCTACTTCCTTAACTTTCTGAGATAAAGCTAGCATATCTTTAGCATATTGTGGATTTGGAGCTTTATTTGGAAAAGTACCATCAACTTCATCATAAAGCTTAACTATTTCAATATTTGGATTCACAAACATTTGATCTAAAAATGGACCTAAAACAGCATTAGCGGTATCAACAACAATTTTAATTTTTTTATGGATCGTCACTTTGGAATTAATATAATCAAAATAACGATCTGAAATATCCATTTCATTATAATCGCCAGAACCTTCAAGATAGTCTTGATCCTGAATCATTTTTTTCATAATTTGCAAATCTTCACCAAAAATTGAATGAGCATTATTTCCAACAACCTTAAATCCATTGTAAATGTACGGATTATGAGATGCTGTAATACATACTCCACAATCAAATTCCTCCTGAGATGAGGCAAAATAAAGCATTGGAGACGGGCAAATTCTAATATTAGTTACATTTATACCAGTAGATAATGCTCCTTTAATAAACTCATCCTGAAACTCTTTAGATGTAAGTCTAACATCTCTACCGCAAACTAAAGACTTAGAACCTTTTTTCAATAAAAAGCTAGCACAAGCTTTACCAAAGTTTAATGCAAACTCCGCATCCATTTCTATTTCATCACCCATTGCTTTTCCACGGATATCATAAGTTCTAAAAATTTTTTCAGAAAACATAAATAATTTATTAATAATACTTCAAGGCTTTTTTAGCCTCTAAATTTTGTGTTCTTTCTTTTAAAACAGCCCGTTTATCATGAGATTTTCGTCCCCGAACCAAACCTAAATTTACTTTAACAAGTCCTTTTTTAAAATATAAACTTAAAGGAACAAGTGTTAACCCTGCTGTGTTTAATTTATTCTCAAGTTTTACAATTTCTTTTTTATTCAACAATAAAAGTCTTTCTCTTGTTTCATCATAGCTTTTATTATCAGCAAATTTATAAGGAGAAATATGCAAATATTTTAAAACTACCTTATCCTCCATAATTAAAGCATAAGAATTTTTAAAAGAAACACGAGCTTGTCTTAAAGACTTAACCTCTGCACCAGTTAAAATAATACCTGCTTCAATTTCTTCTAAGATATCAAAGTCAAATCTAGCCTTTTTATTACTTGCAATTACTTTCATAAAGAAATTTATATAATGAAATTTTACGTAGATTTGTATAAAATAGCAAACTTGAGTATTGACAAAATCTTTCAGTTGAATTATAATAGTTAGATTTAAACATTTCAAATGAAGTTTTACAAAATCAAAGCTAAGATTAAAAATTTTGCAGAGAACTATGGAGTTTTTTTAGTATCAATGTTTATTTTACTATTAAGCTTTACTATTTCAGCAACCTTAACATAATAATTTAACTTTTATAAAATGCATAAAGACATTCAACTACCAAGTCACATTAAAAGATTTGAAGAAACTACTTTAATTCTACAAATTACCAATTACCATTCAAGAGTATTCCTAGGACACTCTAACCATTTAAAAATTATGGACAACTGGATTTGCCAAGAATTAGAAGAAAATCATTATTCAGATAATGAAGGTCACTCTAAAACTGATCATTTTAATGGATATGCAAATACTTCCAGAGAAAACAATCACAATAAAGAACATGATGAAAAACACTATTGTAATTTCCTAGCTGAAAAAATTAACTTTCATTACAACCAAGGAACTTTCGATAAACTAATTTTATTTCTTCCGGCTCATATGCATAAAACCCTAGAGAAAAAATTAGACCAACATGTCTTAAACAACATTCAATTTATGAACGGAACATTCAACTATGATTCCCCTCTGCAACTAATTGAAAGACTTTACGTACTAAAATAAAAAATTATTAAAATTATAAAAAACTAAGCCCTATAACAAGGGTTTTTTTTAAAATTAGTCAAAGACTTGACAGGAGTCACAAAACGTGTAAAGTAAATAATAGTTTAAAATAAAATAACATGGAGGATTCAAATACAATTAAAATTCCCAGCCAACAATCACCGTTGGCGGAAACATCAATATTAGAAATTCAACATTTCAATAATTCTGTATCTGAGATATTAGAGGGCTCAAAAAACATTAACTTAGATCTATCAAATTCAGATTTAAAAGACGTCGAATTTACAAAACAAACTATTTTTGAAGATTGTAATTTTAATTTTTCAAACCTAGAAGGATTAGACCTGACAAACTGTATCTTTGTAAGATGCACATTTAAAGAATCTAATTTAAAATACTCTACACTAGGAACCCATATATTATGCGATTTCACTGAAACCGATCTAGAGATATTTCACACAAGCCATCACACAAATATAATTAACTGCAAATTTATAAAATCTAAAATTAGTTTAAATCATAGTAGCGATAATTTTATAGTAATAAATTGTACATTTTCAAAACTGCAATGTGAACCACTAGATGAACCCTATATTGAAGCTTTTAGTGAATACAATATGAACATTAAACTCAATCAAGATTTTGTTAGTCATTATAGATCCTCAATTGAGTTTGAAGGTCTAAATCTCTCTGGAATTAATTTATCAAATAAGAATCTTAAAGGTTTTAAATTCAAAAATTGTAAAATTCAAAATAGTAATTTTAAACATAGCAGAATCATTTATTCTGAATTTATCAACTGCGATTTATCAGGATCACAATTCGAAGGAACCCAAACGTATGTGAGAGTATATGGACCATGGGATTATGAAAGTTGTAGCGCAGAAGACGGTCAAGAAAGTTGGCTAGAGGAAACTAAATTTATTAATGTTAATCTTTCAAACACTATTCTAGAAAAAGAATAGTTAACGATCTAATTTAGAAAAAAAGGTAATTGTGTAAGCAGCAATAGAATATGCCACAGACACATTTAAAGATTCCTTCAAACCACCCATAGGCAAATGCACTATGTGGTGGCTTTTTTCTAAAATCGATTTTGAAATCCCCTCCACCTCATTACCTAAAACTAAAACTAATTTGTCTAAATTAATTTCAGGCGAATTTTTTAAAAAATCATAAATATCATAACTGTCTTCATTTATCTCTAAAGAAACAATTAAACAACCTTCATCAATCAACTGTGAAATTAAAGGATCTAAATTAGATTCATGAGAATATGAAACAATGTTTTCAGAACCCAAAGAAACCTTACACAATTTATTATTTCTAAGCCCATATTTATCTAAAGGTCCAGGACATATACCACCTAAATACAAATGCTCAACACTTAAAGCATCTGAAGTCCTAAAAATTGTACCTACATTATGGCTTGAGCGAATATTATCCAAAACTAAATACATATTTAAAATTAAATTCTTTTTCTACTAGAATAAACTATAACTTCTTTTACAAAAAGTATACAAGATTCAAAGCAAAAAAAAAGCCCCAACTTATTGGAGCAACATATTTATTCATCACAGTGTGTAATATTCGTTGTAGTACCAGTAGTAGAATATACTTTAATCCAATATCTATCATTTCTATTTCTAATTTCATAGACATTCCGTGTAACAACATCCTCTAAAAAATGGGATTCAGTAAACACTTGATTTGAATGTAAATGAGAAGTAATAAAATTAAAACCTGTAAATACGTAACAACCATTGGCTATTATTTCTTCTCGTAATTCAGGCATGACAGCTGAATATTCAACATCAATATTTGAAAATTGAGTAGGGCAAACCTCACTAAATTCAATAGATCCGTCATTTAATCCATGAAAAAATCTTTGAAATATTGACCTTAAACTCATTTCTTGTCTCGGAAAATTAACAAAGCAAGTTGGATATGAATTATTTACCATAATTAGATCTGGATCATTAAAATCCTCTACTGAATTTTCAGGCAACATAGCATCAACTTCTACAGCTTGGTCTTCCACAGGTACACCTCGATCAATAGAATTCATCATTCCTCCCGTATCTGTATCATCTTCACCTTGGTCCATAGAATTCATCATTCCTCCCGTATCTGCATCATCTACACCTCGATCCATAGAATTCATCATTCCTCCAGTATCTGTATCATTTACACCTTGGTCCATAGAATTCATCATTCCTTCCATATCTACATCATCTACACCTTGGTCGTTTGAAACAGTAGCATCCATTCCAAAGTTTGGAATTCCAACATCTGGTATTTCCAAACCACCGCATAAATTACTAACCTTAGCTAGTTCTTTTAAACAAACCTGAGGAGTTTCTGACTCATTCTCACTCTCAGAATCTCCTAAAGACATATCTTCAACTCCTGAATCATCAAGCCCAGCATCTTCTAAAGTAATATCTTGAGCTCTAGACTCAAGCACATTCCACAAACATTTTTCATAATCTCTTAAAACTGATTCACATTCTTTTACAGGGTTGTAAACATTATCAGTACATGACGAGAGAAACAACAACAAAAGAACTTTTGTCAAGTTCGATCCAAGCATAGATTCAACTGATGAATTTAAACTATATTTAATTTTATTAATCATAATAATAAGTTATTTACTATCTAAGATCATTAGAAACTCCTTCATCTAAAGATGAATCTACATTCAATTCATTCATGCAGTTATCATAGTCATCTTTAAAAACTCTACAAGCATCTAAAATAGTACTTACTAAATTAGAATCATCACTTACATTACAGATATTTACTTCTGAATTTTCTACAAACATATCTTTAAGTCCTGAATCTACTACAAACATATCTTCAACTCCTGAATCTGCTACAAACATGTCTTCAACTCCTGAATCTACTTCAGACATGTCTTGATCCAATACATTACCACAAGTATAAGACCTAACACATTGATTAAAAAAAGCTCTATGTTCATCACATTGCCTATGAATAACTTCATAACCTTCAGGTCCAGCAACAGCACATGAATTTAAAAGTCCAAACAAAATAACAGGTAAACTAAATTTCATAATATTTTCAATTTATTCTTGCACGAAAAATACCATAAATAAGTCTAAAGTCAAGACTTTTAGCTTCTAAATCAATCTCCTTTATTTCTTATCTAGAAAACTCTCTAAAACTTTCAGAAAAGTTAAT
>Ga0163108_10001136_pt1 | contig 19553 bp, 18 predicted proteins | sample Fk1155metaG_FD_109644 | JGI IMG/M metagenome (GOLD analysis project Ga0163108, IMG submission 109644) | Marine microbial communities from the Central Pacific Ocean - Fk160115 155m metaG | ecosystem: Environmental > Aquatic > Marine > Oceanic > Photic zone | place: The Central Pacific Ocean...
AGCCAGCCATTTGTATTGAAGCTGACCTGAAAGCCATTGCGAACCGCCCTGTGCATCAGCGATTCAAGATCTTTGCGGAGAAGCGGCTCTCCTCCCACAAAGTTCATTCCTGCGGGCGCGCACCAGGCTCCCATGCGATCGATGACATTTTCCCAAACATGCGTATCCAAATCTGGTGTTTTGTTTTTCCAGATGTCGCAATGCAAACAAGGCAGGAAACAGCGATCCGTGACCGCCAAGTGCACTTGGTCTGGCCGCCCGGGTGCGCGGCGGAGCTTCAAACGATCAAGCCCTCTATCCATCACCCCAATCATGGACTGCTATCCCATGAACGGACTTCTTCTGCCGTGATGCCGGTGTAATTGAGACTCCGTGGGATGAAGCAACTCTGGCAAACCGACAGATCCGAATAATCCCCCTTCGCAACAGCAGCACGACGGCGACGCATCGACTCGTTGAACCACAGGGTTGAAAACGGCGTATCGGACAACGAGCCCACTTGATTCAACAGGTGACTATCCCGGGTACAGGTGGTCACCGCACCATCCCAACTCACAACAGGACTCTTCCAAAAACCAGCGCATACCGAATGATTGTCACCCGCCACAACCTCGCCGTTGACGGCTTCTGGTGGAATGGACACATCCAACTTGGTCATGGCAGAACGGAATACCGCATTTTCCGCGGACTGTTCTTCCTTGGTCGGACAGTCCAATTGCCGAAAGAACACGACTGCATCTTCCCCGTGCGGCACATGGCCAGCCACAGTTTGCACCGGCAAGCCTCTCGAAGCACACGCCTCCGTCCATTGCTGCTGAAAAGCAGGCACCTGCTCCACATTGTTCGATCCAACTATGAACTGAAACACTGGACGCGGCCAACGGGCTCCAATGCGCGCCTTTTCCGTCAGGAAATTCTCTATGTTCGAGACCACCGTGTCGTAGCGATCGACACCTTTGACATCGAGATACCGGTCGCGGTCCGTGGCATCCAAAGAAAAATGCAACACCTGTGGAATATGGGATTCATTCAACAATGCTGCAGTAAACCGGGAATTGAGATGGGTAGCATTGCTGTGGAGTTCGACTTTTGCGAAGGTTCCATGTGCCCCTGCAGATCGAATGGCTGCTTGCCAAATACGGGGGAACTCCGGATGCAAAAGGGGCTCTCCCAGCCAAAACAAGATCAGGGTATCGAAAGAAATCCCATGTGCAGCAAGATCCGAAAAAAGGTCTTCCGCCATTTCGACATCCATGTACCCAGTGGCATCAAAGTGGGGGTGCGACTCATCCGCAACAGCACAATGTACACAAGCCAATGAACAGCGATTGGCCAATTCCATGACCAAGTAGCTGCCGGGCAATCGCGGAAGGAGACTCACACTCTTACCGTAGCATTGCGGACGACCGTCGCACTGAATGGTAGGTTGAGAACATGTCACAGCCACCAGAAATTGCAGCCCGAATTCGGCGTTGGGATGCAGAGGGGCCTCAGGGTCCCATGACGCTAGAGCTGTACCCCACATTGACCTGCAACCTGAACTGCACCTTCTGTGACACCACCGATAGACATCGCCCACCGGTGCACGAACTCAGTCAGGGTCGGCTGCTCGAGATTGTGGACGAAGCCGCAGCAATGGGCGTACAACGTCTCTTTCTGCTCGGCGGTGGCGAGCCATTGTCACGCAAAGATGCCACACCGGCCATCATGGTTCGTGCAAAAGAACATGGCATGGAAGGCATACTGACCACCAACGGGACCCTGCTGGATGACCGACTAACGGAAACACTCATCGATATCGGATGGGATGAAATTCACTTTTCCGTCGATGGTCCCAATCCGGAGATTCATGATGTATTGCGCGGACAAAAGGGTGCCTTCAAGAAGACCATCCGAAATGCCTGCAGATTGTCCGTGCGAAAAAAGCAGCGCAATGCTCCATGTCCGCGAATCGCGCTGCACTTTGTACTCACCAACAAGAACCACAACACCCTGACCCAGATGGTCGAACTCGCACACGCAGTCGGCGCCTTCCGGATCGATTTCGATGCATTGATTGCATACACACCCGAACAAGAGGCCTTGAAGCTCACAGCAAAGCAACGATCCGAAATTCCAAAATTGGCGAGCGAAGCCATCGTTCGGGCAGAGGAGTTCGGCATTCAAACCACACTGGAAAACTTTCTGTCGCCTGGCCGACTCAATCGGGGAGACACACAAATCGATACACCCGATGGCGATGGATTCAAGGGTGCACCCTGCTTGAAAGCTTGGCACTATCTGGTGGTTCAAGCAGATGGCAAAACAAGCCCCTGTTGTGTTTTGGCGGGTCAAGGGGGGAGTGCTGCCGATCAATCGTTAAAACACGTGTGGAACCAAGATCCGTTCATGAACACTGTGCGCAAAGGAATGCTCAAGGGTGAACCTTTGCCACGATGCAAAGAATGTTCTTGGAATATTCTCCAACACGAAGCCATCATTCGCGACCATCTATAGCCATGTCGATTCACATCAATCTCGAACTCACCGACCACTGCAACATCAAATGCAAGATGTGCAGCCAGTCTATGCGAGACGATGCCCACGGCGGGCCCAAGAAGTTCATGGATTGGGACACGTGGAGGAAAGCACTCCACGGTTTGGGTGACATTGAGGAGGACGTCCACCTTTGTCCTCACTGGCTCGGGGAGCCCACCATTCACCCTGAGTTCGACAAATTTGTGGAATACGCTTTTGGGATCAATTGGAACAATCGGCTCTTTCGAGAATTTAAACTTCACACCAATGCTGTGGTCTTCTCCGAAGATCGGTCTCGGCTACTCTTGCGCCTGGCCAATGCGCCTGGCCAACAAGCGGACACCTTTCGCTTCATTCATTTTTCGGTCGATGCGTTCTCTCCACCCGTCTACACAGAAGTCAAGGGCGTGGATCGTGGAGAACAGGTTCAAAAAAATATCGAACGATTTCTTCATGTACGAAATGAACTACAACTTGAATGGCCCAAAGTGACACTGGCGTTCGTCGTGCAGCCCGAAAATGCCCACGAAGCCCATGACTTTATGGACCATTGGAGCCCCCTGCTCCGCAACCCCGCAGTCACCTGGGACTGGCCAAATGAACTGAGAGACACCATCTACTTCCGGCCACTAAACTGCGGCGACCAAGAAGCCGCGGACCAACTTCATGCCGACACCTGCCGTGCACTGGGGCTCAAGGTCGCCGCGACTGGGCGGCTGCGGGCAGCAGAAAGCTTTTAGTTCAACAAGAACGCCACGCCGGGAAAGTAAATCTGCACAATTTCGGGCCCGTGCAGAACATACAAGATGCCAGCAAATGCGAGAAAGGGACCAAATGGCATGGCTACCCGAAGTCCTTTGTTTCCGAGCAGTGCCAATGGAATCCCAACCAAAGCACCGGCCATCGAAGACACGATCAAGATGAAGGGAACCGCCGGCAGCGGGCCCAAAAAAGCACCCATCATCATGAGCAGTTTCACATCACCGAGTCCCATTCCCTCCTCGCGTCGAATCAACCAATAGGCGAGCATAATGAAACCCAAGCTTCCGCCACCCAAAGCTGCTCCGATAAACGAGGCGCTCCATGACTGTGCCAGAACAGGGTGCATACCGCCCAGCGCGCTGACAAGGGCCACACCGGCGATACCAATGGGCGCAGCGTAAATACTAAACTCATCCGGAATGATGTAGTGCCGCAAGTCGATGAAGGTCATCGCGACCAACATGGCCACAAAAACAATCATGAGCAAAAGGGTCACCCCATTGCCAACGGTCAACATCTCGGGGGTGGGAATAAAGCGCTGGTACAACAGCCACACCAACAATCCCGTCATCAATTCGATGATGGGGTAGAGCATCGAGATCTTGGTCCCACAATCGCGACACCGGGCCCGCAAGATGACCCAACTCACGATGGGGATGTTGTCGATGGCGCGAATCCCCTGGCCACATGCTGGACAATGACTGCGTGGTTTTACGACCGAACGATCTTCCGGCATTCGGGCAATACAAACATTCAGGAACGAGCCCACACACAGCCCGACCAGCAGCGCAAACACTTCGTACACAGCATGAAGTTGAGTCACAATACACGCTCTAAGGTTTGAACCATGTGTGCCACTTGGGGCCCAGTGAGACCACCATGGCATGGTATCGAGAGTGTTGTGGAACAATACCGTGCGGCATTGCCCAAAGAGCCAGCCACGCGAACCCGCCCACGTATCGCATCATGTTCATGCACCATTCGAGGGTAATACACCACCGTCGAGATTCCTTGTTCATTCAGCGACCGAGCCACTGTGTCCCGCGATGGATGGCAAAAAGCGTAAATGGAAACGGGCCCATCACCGGAGCGAGGCACGGCCCGATGTCCGACCACACCATCCAAAGCGTTTGCCACAGAACGCCTGCGTTCAAGTTCAGCCGGAAGGGTGCCCAACTGTGCCAACAACACCGCAGCCTTCAACGCATCCAAACGAGCGTTCGTCCCGTGCGGCTCCACCACATGACCTGTTTCATCGAAGCCATGATTGCGCATCCGACGAAGTTGTGCCGCTGTTCGGGCATCGTCCGTCAGAATCATTCCGCCATCGCCAACACCCCCCAATGTCTTGGTGGGATAAAAACTCAGAGCGGTGAGCGCACCAAAGGAAGGCCCCCCTGGACAGACCGCCTGACAGGCATCGTCCAAAATGGGCACACCGATGTCCAGGGGTGGGGCTGCAGTGCCATAGAGATGTACGGGAATGACCAAGCGTGTGCTCGGCGTCACAGCATTGGCCGCCGCCTGGGGATCGATCCAAGGCCCCGAGGACAACACATCGACAACCACAGGGGTTGCGCCCACACGCAGAACAGCGCCCAAGGTGGCCACAAAGCTGACGGCTGGAACAATCACCTCATCCCCAGCACCCACGCCCATGGCCCGGAGAGCCAGTTCCAATGCGGACGTGCCCGATGACACGCCGATGGCATGTCCACGGTGCATCCATTCAGCCATCGCCGATTCCAGCTGTTCTACTTCACCACCGCCGATCAGCTGGCCGCTTTGAAGAACCCGCTGAATGGCAGGCAAGGATGCATCTTGTTCAAACTTGGCCGCCAAATCGACCCAAGGCACTTGAACGCTCACTTCAGATCGCGCCGTTCAAAAACGACCATCGCGAGTCCCAAAACAGCCGCCGTGTAGCAGGTGCCATAGGCCAAAGATCCCACGACTTGGTCCCATGGAATGGGCAACTCATGCACGGCATGACTCCGAATGTTGAACAACTCAAAATTCGGGAGCACCCAATACAAAACCTTCGCGATTTGCTGCGCGCCCGGATTCTCTAAAGCACTTCCATACAGCCAAATGTCATCCGCCAAATGCCCAATCAAGAACACGGCCAGCGTGAACGCAGCAGCCGTAGTGGGTGCTGAATAGGTCGAAAAAAGCGTCGCCCAGCTGGTGAGCAACATCAGTTCCGCAACAAGCATCAAGGCAGAAACGTAAACCACCAACGGAGGAAACGTCTGCTGCGCAGTCAACAAAAGCGTGTAGACCAAAACCATCACGGCGACCTGAACCACCAAGGTCATCATCATGCCCAGATATTTACCGAGCACAAACATCCAGCGACTGATTGGCTTGGAGAGGATGGTGTAAACCGTCTTTCTCTCGACTTCTTTCCAGACCAAACTGATGCCCAAAAACATCGATATGATGGAGCCAAAGGCTGCGATCGACCCCAAAGCAACACTGCGGACTACCTTGTCTCGATCGCCGACCGTGATCTCTTGGAGTGCCAAGCTCAACACAATGACACCAATGGCAAAGAACAAGATGGAATACAACACACGATCGCGCACAGCTTCGCGAAATGTGTTGTGTGCCAAGGCCCAAAGACGACGCATCAAAGTACTCCCAATCGGTCTTCATCCACAGCTTTCGTCATTTCACCAACCAAGACTGCCTCCAAGCTCTCTCGATCTGCGATCACATCTGCAAGTTTTCCACTCTCCCGCAATTCCCCATCGACCAAAATCGCCACCCGATCGCAAATCGCTTCAACATCGGAAAGAATATGGCTGGAGAAGAACACGGTCTTCCCGGCTTCGCGTTGCTCTAGAATCAAATCGCGCACCAGAGCGCGGCCCACGGGGTCGAGGCCACTCATCGGCTCGTCCAACACGATCAGATCGGGGTCATGCAACAGGGCCTGACACAGGCCCACCCGTTGGAGCATGCCTTTCGAATACTTGGCCAGGGTTACATCGGCAAAATGCTCCAGCTTCACCCGCTCGAGCAACATTTCCACCCTTGGGTTCCTGAGTTCGGGGTCCATCTCAAAGAGCTGGCCATAGAAATGAAGAACTTCTCGGGCTGACAAGTGCTCATAAAAATATGGCCGCTCGGGAAGAAACCCAACCCGCGCACGGGACTGCGCCTCGGTCACAGGCACCCCAAAAATCTCTGCCGTGCCCGTCGTGGCGGCGTGCAGGCCCATCAGGATCTTGATGGTCGTCGTTTTGCCTGCACCGTTTGGACCGATGAACCCGAAAGCCTCACCCGCTTGCACCTCAAGGTCCAGCGCCTTCAAACCTTCCACGCGGCGCATGAAAAATCCGACCCGATAGGTCTTTCCAAGTTGGTGTATGCGTAGAGCCGGGGTCATCAAAATCATTCCTGGATGGAAGTAGCTTAACGAGTGCTCCTAAAACGTTCGAGCCATGCTTGAACCTTATCTTCTGGGTACGCACCCGCTGAACGCCAATTGCACCGGGGACACAGCGGTCCGGACTCTTCAAACCGACCGTTTATATGCGCCAAGCGCCATGCCTGAATGGTCTCACCATTCCAGATTTCACCAAGCGTTTGTTCACAAAGATTGCCCAACTTGTTTTCCAGGTGTTCATCCAAACAGCAGGTCGTAACGTCGCCGTTGACTTGAACCATCGGCGTATTCCACAAGCCCGCACAGGGTGGTCGATCATTGCTCATCAGAATCCAGGTCCTGTATGGCGCACCACTCTCCCCCAACCCGACGTTCATGCGGACGAAAACGAGCTTTGTAATTGAGTCGGTCACACGCACCGACATACAGGCCCAAATAATGAAAGCGGCCACCTCGGCTTCGACACCATGCGAGTTCGACAAGTGCAGAAAAGGTCCCCAAGGAACGATTGGAAATGTCCGGATCAAAATAGTGGTACACACTCGATGAGTCCCGCGCACCAACGTCGACAATGCTTACACCGACCAGGCGTTCATCCAGTTCGAAACACAATTCCACTGTTTGGGCACAGCTGTTCAAGAACCAGCCTTCGTACCCCTGCCTGGTCATGAGTTTGTTGTCCTTCGACAATCCACGCTCCACCTTGTGCCGATTGTACAAAGCCAAACGCTCATCAGAATATGCGGCCGGCCCAACGGTGACCTTGATGTCCTGATTCTTGCGCCAAATCCGACGTTGCGACTTGCTCGGGCGAAACTCATCCACCGGCACCCGCAGCGCCTCACAAGCCGTACATGTAGGGCACTGCGTTCGGTACAGCATGCGCCCAACACGGCGATCACCATCGGCAAGAGCTGCATCCAACTCTTCTCCGCTCAAGCCACGCATCTGCCAACGAAGCGGCATTCGCGCCACTTCATCTCCCAAATATGGACACGATTCCGTGGCATCGTGCACCAATTGCTCACGCAACTCCATGACCCAAAGTATGCTCAATTGTGAGCCATCCGACGAGGATTCATGTCGATTCATTCTAAAATCACCGGTTCTGTGGGGCATCTGATCCTGGATCGGACCGAGAAAGCCAACGCATACGACAGGGCGCATTTGGAAGCCTTGGAACACGCAGTAAATGAACTCCAGAACCATTGTTCTGTTGTGATCATTCGTTCCAATCATCCATCGGTATTTTGTGCTGGGGCGGACCTGCACGAAATGAAGGATGCAAGCCCCGAGGATGCGGCACGCCTGTACAGTCAAGCCGTTTTTAGCCGCTTGGCGAGAAGCCCGTTTGTCAGCATCGCAGTGGTTGAAGGTTTGGCCATCGGTGGGGGCTTCGAATTGGCCTTGGCAACCGACATCCGCATTGTCGGACAGAAGGGTGGTTTTCGCCTACCAGAAACCAGTTTGGGCATCATTCCTGCTGCCGGAGGGTGCACAAGACTCACCGCACTGCTTGGCGCTTCGATTGCAAAACAAGTCATCCTCGCCGGGAAGGACATTTCGGCGCATCAAGCGATTCAGTGGGGATTGGCAATCGATGGTGGCCAATCCCCCATCGACACCGCCACGCAGCTTGCTCAAGATTTGTCTACGCGAAGCACGGACGCACTTTTGGAAGCAAAACGCATCATTGATCTGCGGGCAGAAGATGGGAGCCTAAGCGAAGAGAGAAAGGCCCAAAGCAAGCTGTATGCCTTGCGTGCAGACGAGTAGCCTTATGCTTCCTGTTCGGTGTTTCGTTTCAAACTTTCTGGGCGAGAATTCAGCACAAGGCGAACCGTTCCACCCTCGGCCAAATCAATGATCTGATCGTCTTCTGGCACGGTTCCCGTGGCATCGCGAACAACCCGCACCACGGGTTTTTCAAAGGTTTCTTTGGACCGACATACACCAATGCTGACGGCAATGGACCCGTCATCCAGCAACATCATTGTGCCTGGCGGGTATTTGCCCATGGAGTTCACAAAGATCTGCATCAGGTCCGCATCATATCGAGTGCCCGAGTGCGGAATCATCATCGAAATCGCCTCGGTCGATGTCAGCCCACCTCCCTTTGTTCGAATCATGTTGTCAAAGTCTTCTGCAATGCGAATGATCCGTGCAAACAACGATGGCTTGCCATCCTTCCGATCAAAATCATCGTGATGCTGCAGCGTAGACAAAATTCGTAGAATTTTCGCTGGGTGGAAACCACGTTGACGCAGGAGCAGCCGTGCGCCGGCTGCAGCATGTCGCTCAAACGGGGGTGCATAGCCTTCGATGGCATCTTTTCCGCCACTCGCAGCCACAGCACCTTCTCGCGCACCGTAGCCCATGTCATGAAAGAGAGCGGCTACACCCAAGTCTTGCATGGCTTCATCCGACAGGCCGATGGCCTTTCCGACGACCATCGCTATGCGCGCAACCCGAACCACGTGCGCACTGAAGGGATTGCTGGCACCAGGTTCATCCCAAAGGCCCTCCGCACCCACACCACCCTCAATGATCTCGGTCACAACACGCCGCATCGGAAGTGGATTCGGCATACGGTTTGCGCCCAGATTATCGAGGCTATCTTCCACCAGATCGGCGCCACGATCCACCAACGCCACGACCTCTTCTTCGGAGTGAAAGGATTCCGCCGATACTTTGACTTCCGCCTCACCCGTCACACGAAACCGAAACACACCAAACAACTCAATCGCATCGATCCCTTTCTTGGAAAGGGCCTGCGCAATCGCCGTTCGTGGCGCATTCTCATCGGGCTCCGCTGCAAACACATGAACCATGGATTTGACCTGTTCTTCGGTCAAATCTGCGTGGACACTCAAACCGCCAATACGATGCCGGAGCAGCTCGACCCCCATCATTCGGCCACTCTCCGCACGCTCGTCAAAGCGAATCCGAATGTCGTTGATGTACACCTGCTCTTCCACACAAACGACGTTGAGTGCACCAAGAAGACCACACAAACGTGAGGTGACAACAACAAACTCCTGAATGGGCTTGGCAAATGCTTGGTTGTCCAAATCATGAAGGCGAATCATGCGCAGCAATCCATAAAATACGCGCACGAACAATTCGCCATCCTCACGCACCGCTGTGGCGAGTGCGCGGTCATCACCGGCCCTTGCACGATCAAGTGCCTTTCCGAGACGTTCTTGAGACTCGAGTATTTCATCGTCATGCACCGAAACTTCGGGGGCTTCGTCGTCCGTCACTTCATTGGTTGGTTCATCCACCACTGCTCAATCCTTCCTTACGGCGATGCACCAAAGTCTTCATACACAGTTGGTAAATCTGCTCGCCACACCGTTCGGACAGCCACCGAATGACCTTGTCGACATCCTTGCCTGGTATTTCCGTCAGTCCATACAATGCCGTCCGCTGCAGCGACTGTGCTCCTGGCATTTCCACCCAGCGCTTGAACATGCCGGGAGGCTTGATCCAGCCCATCAACACAGGTTTGGCCTTTTCGGGCGCAACGGCTGCCATCACACCGCCCGCCGCCTCACACTCTCGAATTGTAATGCCACGGGTAGACCGGTGTTCCACCATCTCCTTGGTGACCGAGAACACAGCTTCGGTGCCATAGTCGCGGAAAAAGTCCAACACCCGAATCCGAACTTCCGCAAAGCTGCTGTGCAGCATTTGACGCATGGTCTGTTCAACCAGTGATTCATCATCTGCACGCTCCAACACCCAAAGGACTTCCATCTGTACTTCGAGAGCACTGTGGTCGACCAATTGAGTCGCTTCCACGATCACTTTGTCCGGCAGCGCGCGGCTGGTCGCGCGGAGAATGTCACACAAAACGCCGGACTGCTCACGATGCATCCGCTCAAAAACAAAGGTTGGATCCCATGTTTCCTTCACAAACCGTTCAATCAACATTCGCGTCAAACGGCGCGACGCCGAAGAGCGCTCTTCCACCAATAGATCCATCAAGTGTTCAAGATGATCTGCGGGAATCATCTCCAGCAAATCCACCAACTCAGGTGGAACAGACTCGGAGGCCTTTCCAACCGATTGGAGAATCTTGCGGAGAGCACGCGGATCGGCAAATTTTGCCAGCTGTGGATCCATTCGGCTTTGGTCAAGCTCGCGATGGCTTTCAACCACCCGCACCAATTCGGTCAGGTGCTCCAATTGGCCCTCGGAGAGCAAGAAGTCCCGTGCTTCACCTATCAGTGGGATGACGTCATCCAAGTCTGTTGGGTCGGTCACATCCGCAGCCACCTGCAACAAGCGTGAAACCAACTGAACCGTCAAAATGGGGAGGTACCGGGAATCTGGCTCTCGGGCCAAAACTTTCAACCGCTCCGCGGGCACATCGGCCCACTTCAATTCCGCTTTTTCATCCAACTTCGGTAGGGGTAGATCGAAGTCCGGCGGCGCATCAATGTGCGCCATGCCCCCGCGCCGTTTGCGCCTTTTCTTTGAGGGCTGTGCGGCCCCCAAAAGATCCGGCTCCGGCTTCTCTTCATCCGGAACAAATCCTTCAACAGCAACAATACCAATGTGCTTGAAGCCTGCCTTCCATAGAAGGGTGACAATGTCATCTTCAGATTGACGAATGCCTGTGTACCGAATGGATAGAATTTCCAACAAACGAAGAAGTTCTTCCCATGCCACATCCGGTTGCAGTGAGATTCGGCGAACACCATCCCGGAAAAGACGAAAAGCGAGGGAACGTTCACGATCTCGCTCCAAGTACACCACTTCTTTCTGCCGCGTCATCTCGAAAGGCCGAATGTCCAACTCCATTGGACCGTAGGCGGCGAGCGTCGCCATCATGTTCTCTCGATAGTCCTGCAAGAAGTCTCGGATGGCTTGGTTCCGAGGCTCGTACAACAAGAAACTTCGCGCAGCACGTGAAAGCGCCCGCAGTGCATTGTTGGTGGCAATCCCCTGCGCCGTACCACCCACCGCTGCTTCGTACCGAATCTCCTCCGGAATGTCTTCTTGGACATCTTCTTCGTCTACCGAGTCTTCTGAGTCGGTCGTCGGCTCAGCATCCGGCTCGACCTCACTCGCGGTATCCGAAGGCGCAGAAGCACCCTCCGGCCCCACAGCTGCGTCTGCGGAAGTCTCATCAGGCTCATTCGATTCTGTGGAAGAAAGGTCGGACATCGCCAATTACCAGGCTCTTTGCTCGAAGCAGAATAGCGCAAATCCCCTCTTTACTGGCAAACTGTCGCCAAGATGAATCACCCACGGCCAAAACTATTGTCGGTTGGCACGTCAAACCCACCCAACAGATACACCCAAAAGGACATTCTTGACCTGTTCCGGGTAGCGAATCCAACGGTTCGCGCGATGTTTGCGGCTTCGCATATCGAGGGGAGACATTTGGTCATCCCGGAAGCGGATGCGGAGGGAGTACCCCACGAGGATCAAGAAGCCCTACTGCGCAAACACCGAATATGGGCCTTGCGGTTGGCAAAAGAAGCCATCGATAAAGCCTTGAGCCCGGAAGGTTTAACGACCGCCGACATCGACTATCTCTGCTGCATCACATCCACTGGTTTTATGTTGCCGGGGCTCACAGCCATGTTCATCAAGCATTTGGGCTTCCGCGTGGACTGTCACCGTACAGACGTGGTGGGTATGGGATGCAATGCCGGACTCAATGGGCTGAACCCAACAGCCAACTGGTGTGCCGCAAATCCAGGACGAAATGCACTCATGATCTGTTGTGAGGTCAATTCCGCCTTGTACGTCTACGATGACGAAATCACAACCGGGGTGGTCAACAGCCTGTTTGGCGATGGATGTGCAGCCGTACTCTTGCGCGCAGAAGAGGGAGAAGCCACTTCACTCCAACCCCAGATAGTGGACTTTTATAGCCACATTATTCCCGATGCGTGGGGAGCGATGCGATATGATTGGACAAGCAGTCATGGGAAGTTCTCCTTTTACTTGGATCGAGACGTACCCTACGTCTTGGGCATTCACGCAGAAACCCCTGTGGACGGCTTGTTGTCCCGAAACAACCTAAAGCGCCGCGATATCGATCACTGGATCATTCACTCTGGTGGAAAAAAAGTGATCGATGCAATCAAATACAACATTGGGATCACCGAACATGATGTGCGGCATACCGTCAACATCTTGCGTCACTTTGGAAACCTTGGAAGTGGTTCGTTTTTATTCAGCTACCAGAGACTCATGGACGAAGGCAAAGTACACAGCGGAGACCGCGGTGTGATGATGACCATGGGCCCTGGATCAACGATTGAGACCGCACTGTTGCAGTGGTAGGAGCATCATGTATCAGACGATTCGATATGAAGAAACGGGACAGATTGCCCGCATCACACTGGTTCAATCGCACATCAATATGGAAATGGTACGCGAACTCACAGCCGTGTGCGATCACTTGGAAGACACCAGTGCTTGCAAAGTGGTGGTCATAGAAGGCGAAAATGGACGGTTTTGCGAAGGCATCGACTTCGCCGAGTTCCGGCCCGACCAACCCATGGACATCCATGGCTTCAACAAATGGGAAAAAATTAGCGCACGAATAGAGCGACTACCCAAAGCCATTATCGCCTTGCTTCATGGTCCAGCCAAAGGGGGTGGAGCGCAGTTGGCTTTGGTCGCAGATGCCGTGGTCGCATCCAGTTCGGCCACCATACAGTTCGACGAGGTGCACCACGGATTTCTTCCCGGCATGGCCACATTTCGTTTGGCGAAGGTCGTTGGCCTTGGTCATGCAAAACGGCTGATCATGCAGTGCCCCATCCTTGATGCTGACGAAGCGCTTCGCCTGGGTATCGTCACGGTCGTTTCTGACGATTTAGAATCCGCACTGAGCGATACCATCGATGCTTTTGGTCCGATTCACAATGTGGCGGTCACCTTGGCCCGGCGGCTACTCAATGAAAGTTTCTCTACCGAATTTGAGAATGCCATCGGGAATTTCTTGGCCGCACAGCACCGCGCAATTCACCAAACTCCGTTTCTTGAAACCATTAAGAAATATCAAAACGAATGAGTCCTCGGCCTTTCACCATCGATAGTGCGGTCATGGGAAATATTCGGCCAATGGCAGCCCTCGATGCACCGTCCGTTGCAGCACTGCACCATGCAGCCATGGGGAATTCGACGTGGGCCCTGCTCGGCCTCGACTTCCTTAAAGCGCTGTATACCTCTCTCATCGACGATGAAAACTTTCTCGGCTTTGTCTATGAGGAGGATGGAGATATCGGCGGATTTATCGCAGGCAGCCAGAACACGGAAAAGATGCTGGCAAACACCTTTCGAAGAGCTTGGCCTTTGCTGGGCATCAAAGCTTTTCCGCGCCTCCTTCAGCCCCGCGTCCTCAAACGACTGGTGGAAACACATCGTTACACCGAAGTGTCCGGTGCCGAAAAGCTCCCGGAAAGCTTGTTCTGCAGTTTCAAAAAAGATCTGCGGGGAAAAAGAATCAGCGGGCACATCAACAAAGTGCTGTTTGACGAACTCCTTGCCCGTGGACACCATTCCGTAAAGATCACCACAGAAATAGACAACCAAGGAGCGAACCGACAGCTCACCAGTTGGGGGTTTCGTGATGAGGGCCACTTCAGCTTTTATGGGAAAGAGATGGTTTTATACGTGCTGGACCTACACGCATCAGACCGCGTCGATCCCATCTCCAGACATCCCGCAGTGTAGCGCTATGCCCTCCGCCCTCGATACCAGACCAATACGGCGGTGATGGATAGAAACACCAGGGTGAAGACCATGAGAATCAGAGAAAGGTTCGCCAAAGATAGCCCCAGATCATCTGCTTTTGCTGAACCCTTCAAACCCAATTCATACAAGAAGCCACGGACGCGCTGCCGCTGCCACTGTCCATACTTGAAATATGCCAACTCATCACCGCACTTGATGACCGCATCAAAAGCATAGCGCTGTACGGTAAACCAACTGCAGAACTGAGCCAGGTCCCCCATGGACCGAACGCTGACCATGATGGAAGAAAAGGTAATCTGTGGGATCAACAAGAGGGGCAATGTTCCCACCGCCGCCTCGGAGCTCGTCCAAGACGCACTCACCAAAAGCCCCAAAGACATCCCCACGAGACCCGTGAGCGTGCACACCCCAGCGAGGTTTGCCAAGTCATAGCCGTAGCCGGCCATACCCAACACCCAAAAAAGTAGACTGGTAAACGCAACGCACTGCAACGTGGAAAGTACGCCCAATACGACAACTTTGCTGAGCAAATAGGGGGCAACACCCACACCCACCCTGCGTTCGCGAATCCAAATGACACGATCGGTGATCAGTTCTCGGACGGAAGCCGACATGCCAAACCAAAGGCATGAAAGAGCAACCATGAACATCAACGCGGTGGTTGGCTTTGGAAAAACAATCCACATGACCAATGCAAGCAAAGGTGGCTGTGCCGCCAACACCGCCATTCCAGTTTTGTCTCGCAGTTTTACTTTTGCATAGCGCCGCAATTGAGCCGCTGCGTGCGTGATCTGAGAGCGTTTGGGGCGCACCACATCATCACCAGTTGAAGAAACCATCCCACTGAGATTCAGCAAATGTTCCCGTGTATCGACATACTTTCGAGCGGCTGGACTTCGGCGGTACTCCGTCGACCATGTTTCGGGATTTTTGTTTCCAAATCGATTGAAAACAGCATCCGGTGTAGACACATCAAACCAACGACAGGCTTCGGTTGGAGGACCAAAAAAGGCCAGCCGACCCCCGGGGGCCAGCACCAACATATGGTCCACCTGGGCAATGATCTCAGGGGTCAGATCATGGGTCACAAGGAAAACGATCCGGCCTCGATCCGCAAGCTGGCGCACACGGCGGGCAATGTCTTGAGATGCCCGCGGGTCTAGGCCGCTTGTCGGCTCATCCAAAAAGAGGATCCGTGTGCTGCGGCTCATCAACTCCTGGCCGAGATTCACACGTTTGCGTTGACCTCCTGAAATTCCCCTCCGCAAGACATCACCAATGCGACTACCCCGAATGGGTTCCAGTTCTAGTTCATTCAATACGCGGTCTACTTCGGCCTGAATTTGCTCACGGGTCTGGTCCGTAGAGAGCCGAAGCCGCCCAGAGTAAAACAGACTCTCTTCAACCGAAAGTTCAGCGTGAACCAAGTCGTCCTGAGGCACCGTTCCGACCAAGGACTTGTCGGTCGACAACTGATGATGAAAAGGGACACCGTCGATCAACACTTCACCCTGATCGGCCGGCGCAACACCATTAATGGCATTCAATAATGTTGTTTTCCCGCAACCAGATGGCCCCACCACGGCAATGACCTCACCTGAAAACACCGTGAAGCTGACATCGTCAATAAGCGTCACATCCCCAATCGTACGCGTGAGATTCTGCACACTGAGCGAGGAAAAACGTCGCTCAGTGGCTGCAACCAACTCATTCCCACAGTGCTCAAGTCGGTAAGGGCCAATTTGCAACTGGTCCCCCTCCACAAAAGGGGCAGAAGTGACTGGGCGACCATTCAGCACTGTGGGGCGGCCACCACCGATATCGCATACCCGCCAACCATCGGATGTTCGGAGCAACTCCGCGTGCCGCGGAGAAACCTGGGGATCGGCCAAAAGAATATCGACCCCAATCGATCGACCAATAATTCTTCGAGCTCCCTCCAACGGAAACCGCATTTCTCCAGAAGTCATGCGGTGGTCGTGCTTCTGAAGCAATGCCGTCACCAATACTGCATCAACATCCAGTTCAACGGCCGCCTCTTCAAGCCTCCGAACCTGTCGAAGATTTGCATGACCATCTGCGGTCGCTACCGCAAACAGCGCATCGAGAAGCAACAAGGATGCACTCGGCCCATAGCGTGCCCCAAAGTCCGTTAGATCCGTAGTCTCATCTCGCTCTCTCAGAGATGCAGCCGCGTCATTGCCAAAACGGGCAGCAAAGGCCCACAACTCATCATCACGGAGTCCATCCCGAAACTCGGGAAGAAGTGCCAACTCCAACAAATCAGAAGCAGTGCCCTCACCCCAGTCATTCTGGTGACACACCGCAAGAATCAACGCCTCTCTCTCGGGATTTGTCGGTGTAACAAGACCCAAAGTGCGAACGACCAAACGCGTAAAGTCCGCAGCAAAGCGAACCTCGTCAGATGAAAAACCACCCTCACCCACTTCTTCTACGAAGCGAGCATCTAATGTGGTCGTAATCATCGAGGACCTACTTGTAGGTCACCGCCATCGCCACACCAGCTTTGGTCTGACCTTTCGCCAAAGATCCGGCGTAAACCGCGATGTAGTAGGTGTCGGTGCTCGAAGGCTTGAAATTGATCAGGGGCTCCCGATCATCCGACTCATCTCGCATCAATTCTGTGCCATTGGCATCATGCAAAACAAGATCAAGATCGTTGGCATTCGCATCACCGCAAACCTGCAGTCGATACTCGTTGCCTGCGTACATTGTGACCAGGTAAATCCGGTGGTCGCCTTCAGCCAACGTGGCCGAAGTCGCCGTTCGGACAGCCCAGCCATCGTTGTAGCCTTCCCAAATCTTGGTTCTAAGGCAGGTGTCCGCTTCTTCTTCATCGGCGATCGCTAGGCCGGAAACGGAAAGGAGTGCAAAAAGTGGAAGGAAGAATCGCATGGATAAACCTCTTTAGAGCATCGTCAGCACAGCAGCAGTTGCGCTGTGGATGGTGTTGACGTCGTCCTCTTCAATCACGGCCTTGGAGGTCGTTTCCTTGAGTGTGGTCAGCGTTTCTTGAAGCTTGGAAATTACTTGATCGGGCGCCTTTTCCTTGCCCTCTCGCTGTACGTAGTCAATGAAGTACTGCACAACATGAGGCTGTTTAAGCAGCTTGCCCGCTTCATCAAACTTGCCTTCAGACTTCACGGCACCTGCAACCAGGTGTGCGCCTTCAAGCCAAGACCCAGCCTGAATCAACGGAACGACCCAATCGCCCGCTTCGTACTCAAGCTCCGGCACAAGAACCCCGGAAAGTTCATCAAACTCTTTGAGCAAATCATCTTTGCTTCCGGATCCGCTCTTGATCTTGTCAGCCAACTCATCGATGGTGGCAGCAACATCATTTCCCGCACCCAACAGAGCAAAACCTTGCTTGATGCGAGCCAGGCGCTGAAGCTGTTCTTCGTTGGTGGCTTCTTTCACTGTCAAAACCAAGTCGGCCAAAATGACCCCAGTTCGAACGGCTACTTGATCCTTGTTTTCCACCTCAACCGAGATGTCCCTCTTTTTCACCAGAGAACTCAGTTGGCTTTCTAAGCCCGCATTGCTGAGCGCCTTTTGCATCTCTGCAGGCGATGGCACCAAAGCAACCTTCAAAGCTTCGGCCTTGAGCGTCGCCGCATCAAACTTGGCCAGCTTCTTCACGGGCGCAGCTTCCGTAGCAGCAGGCTTCGCCGCCTCGTTTTGAGTGGTTGGCTCCTCGGCAGACTCACCACCACAGGCAGCGAGTGTGAGCGCCAAGAGCAACGTCGAATATCGGATCATGGTGTACCCTCCGTCGGAGTTCTTAACCGTATAAGTCACGTTTCCAGAGCAGAAAAAGTACGCGGGTTCGGCCGAACGGGCAACCGCTACGCTCAGACTTGACCATTCGCAGACAGTTCTGCAGAAATCACAAGTCCCCCATGCTGCGTTTCTCCGTCCAATGTGACAACGGAAGCTTTGAGGCCTGCAGCAGCAAAAAGGGCCGTTAGATCATCGGGCGTGCGGCGCACAAGCGGCCAACTGAGCAAATGTTCCATTGCACGAACATCTGATGTCGGGGTCATTGCAGTCAGAATTACATGTCCGTCATCCGCCAATTGTTTGCTGCACCAATACAACAATGATCCAACAAGCCGGGCGGGTAAATGATCGACAAGGCCATTCAACACGATCACATCCTGCCGGGAAACTTCGTGTACCGGCCGACCTTCGCTCAATGAAACCAGGTTCTCATGAACCATCTCGATCTGAACACCTGCCGGGCGCGCCTGCAGGCCAGCATCCACAAAAGCCAGTGTTTGTGAATCGCCATCCACACAACGAATCGTCGCGCCATTCTTGATCAAACGCGGCAACAAACGGGCCAATAGAGCACCACAAGAAGGCTGAAGAATCGTAATCTTGGCCGGCCGATCCTGGGGGATGGTGCGCACGACTTCATCCACCGCCGCGGTCATTCGTAGACGCAAACCAACCGGCGTCGGCAAAGCCAAAAACACCCGATCAAGACGCTCACCAATCAAATCCGTACCTTCGGGTCGGTTCATTAGGAGATGCGCCAAAAAGCTCAAGCGGGCACCCTGTTCCCCACGACGATCGATGGAGATGAGACCCGTCCGGGTCCGTATCAACCAATGTCGAAGTTCATTGCGCAATACTGCGCCCGCTTCCTGAGCACGAGCCATGCTGCTCACATTGGTCAGCCAGCCTTCTACGGTCTCCACCAAATTCAGCAAGGCCGTTTCCGCCTCTTGTAGCAAGTGCGCATCCTGGGCTTCATTTCGGGTGGATTGCTCTATTCGGCCCCATACACCACGTGGAACCGCAGCAATCGACCGTGCTTCCTCTGCTACAGCCGCAGACACGCCGCTCTTTCTGGATGTGTTTTGCAACCCGATTACCCCGAGCGCATATTGATCGGTGGCACGCAAACGGCTCACAGCTGCGGAACTAAGTGCGGCGTAAAACCGAGAACTCAGCGATGTGTCCCCCTCAAGCATTCGTAAAAGCTCATCCCGGCTCCAATGACGGACAACAGCTTCATCCAATGCGCGAACATCTGCCACGCGTTCTGACTCATCCACAAAAGCCATCTCGCCAACCACACGACCTTCTCCCAAAACATCGAGGATGACTTCAGGTGTCTGACGAA
>Ga0163108_10001137_pt1 | contig 19551 bp, 19 predicted proteins | sample Fk1155metaG_FD_109644 | JGI IMG/M metagenome (GOLD analysis project Ga0163108, IMG submission 109644) | Marine microbial communities from the Central Pacific Ocean - Fk160115 155m metaG | ecosystem: Environmental > Aquatic > Marine > Oceanic > Photic zone | place: The Central Pacific Ocean...
GATGCGTCCAACGAGATTAAGTGGACGACCAGCAACAGCAGCAAGCAGGCAAGTGTCTTCTTCATCACGTTTCCCCTCAGGACAAGATTCAACAGCCCCCCATCTTCGCCCCCTGGGGCGGCGTCTGCAAGGCCGTTCAGCAGCAGATCATGCTGGTATCCTCGTGGCCAAAGTGATATTTGGAGATGTCAGATTTCTTGCCTATCCTCAGCGTCAGCAAACCAGCATCTATCATGCATGAGGTTACGAGCGTTATGGTTCTCGGCTTTGGCAGCGGATAATGAATCAGCCGGTTGTTGTTTGATTTGGACCGAAGGTAGGTGTTAGAATGTCGTTATGAAGGATTCTAAGCCACCCGAGTTGCGTTCAGCTTCACCACCTGCCCTGGATCGTCAGTTGCCCCCCAGGATCCAACGCCAGTTGCCACAGCAGCCGAGACCTGCTGTGCCGGTCCGACGAATAGTGCGTCGTAAGGGAGCCGGAAGATCTTCAAGGAATTCAACCTGGTTGGTTGCGGGAACAGTCGGCTTCCTGGGTTTGACGATCATTGGTGGGGTCCTGCTAGTACGCCAGGTGAATACAGGGGTTCACACCAGGCAAAGAGTTGCGACTGCGGAGCAAGCGAGAAAAAAATCCTCAGCCAAGCGTGCTTCTTCACCTTCGCCCACTTCATCCCAGGCATCATCGCAACCATCTCCGGTAACAGAGCAGCCGTCCTCCGCAAACACACGAACTACGGTGGGTTCGGGGGAGTTGATTGGAATACCAAGCGATTTGATGACTTATTGTGCGGCGAAACAAGAAAAACAGAACTGGTGTTGGGCTGCCTGTATTCAAATGGTCTATTCGACACAAGGGATCAAGGTGTCTCAAGAGGATATCGTCAAGGAGACCCTTGGAGTTGTGGTCGATGTGCCGGCTGGTCCCCAGCACTTCATGGATCGCTTGAAAGGTTGGAAGCCATCCCAGTCAGGTCGCAAATCGCTGGAGGCCAGCTTCTACCAGGGACCTCCTCAGTTAAGTACGCTCACGCTCTCTTTGAAGGGCGAGGTGCCTGTCATTCTTGGGCTTACCTATCCCGATCAAAACGTTGGCCATGGGGTGGTTATTACGGCTGTCTACTTGGAGCCAGGAACGGCAGGGAAAGAACTGACGGGTGTAATTGTCAGGGATCCTGCCGCGGTATTTTCTGCCACCAAGGGTAAACGCATGTTGACTCCGGCCGAGTTCAACAACGCGGATTGGCATATCATTGTCGATTCACTCTAACGGCATCTCGCGCCGCCACCAGCAGTAGATCATGCGGCTGGTTGGCTAGTGTTTGATCCTGCACTTCGGTAATGCTTTCCGCAAGGCGGCCACGCCCGCCTTGCTTACCCTGGTCCCCCCCAGGTTAAGCTCGAAGAGATTCTTTAGCTTCGCTAACTCCTGGAGGCCCTCATCGGTTACTTGCGTGGCCATTAAGCCAAGCTCGGTGAGGTTAGGCACATTGACCAATTCCTTGAGCCCCACGTTCGTGATGTCCGCGCCACTGATCGTCAGGGACACGAGTTCCGGAAGTTTAGCCATCTCACGAAGACCTGCATCTGTAATATTGGTCTTAACTAGCAGCAGGCTCTTGAGGCGCTTCAGCTTAGCCACTTCCTTGAGGCCCTCGTCGTTTAGTTTCAGGACGAAAACGAGGTGCTCCACCTTCTCCAAATCCGCCCCGCTGAGTTCGCCTGTGGACTTGTTGATTTTATTGCGAAGTTTCTGCTCCACTAAAACGTTCTGCGGGTTGTCCGGATCAGATACCCACACCAGCTTTTCCTTTTCCGGTGCAGTTCCGTCGCTGGGATCCTCGGTTTGAGCGTCCGAGGGGGAAGTCGCATCCGAAGCACTTGTCGGGTCGGCACTGTCGAAAGCATCAAGGAGATCAGAAAGTTCTTCGTCTTGCTCCTTGGTGACTGCTGGCCTCGGCTTCGGGTTCACGATGCGAAAACCTTTATTTGCCACGTTGTCGGATCGCTTCATCCAGTCGTAGGTCTCCGCCTGTTGTTCCTCGGAAAGATCGTGTCGTTCTTCATTTACGATCCCTGCAATTAGTGCCAGGCTGCCATCCTGCTGCACCCGGAAGATTTGGACGCGACCACTCTCAGCAAAATTGGCCGGGGTTTGGTAGTAACAATGAACTTCCTTCTCGACTATTTTGCACTTTCCTCCAGCCTGTTCCATAAAAGTAGCACCGCTTAAATCGTCGAAGAGATTCTGGAAATAATCTTTAAAGCTTCCAGACTTATCGATGACAAGTTTGAATTGCATGCCATCCACTTCTCTTTCATAAACTCCGGAAAGATTCTCGATCGTCAATCCTTTGACAGCATTCTTGACAGAGTTGCTGTTTTCATCACACCCGACGAGACCAACCAGCAGCAGGCAAAGAAGCAGTCTGTTCATGATTCCTCCAAGGACATGGTTAAACACAGGCCCCATCTTCGCCCCCTGGGGCGGCGCCTGCAAGGGTTTTGGCAGTAGGAGATCCCAGCAGCAGATCATGCTGCTGGTGTGGAGCAAGTGAACGTGGGGCAAAAGTCGGCACTTGGGGTAATCAGTCAGTTCCACGGCCTTTCAGCTCGTTCAGGATCTTCTGCTGGCCATGTAACAGGTAAAAAAAGAGGGTGCAGTTTAAGCAGAACAAGATCCCGAACCCTCGCATTAACCACAGCCAGATTAGATCCAATTGCTCCTGACTCAATTCAACTTGCATGATCGATCTCCTTGGTTAACCTGCCTCGCGGATTGTGAACCGTGTCCGAAACACACGGAGGACCAGCGGCTCATGATCGCTCTTGCACAAACAGCCTGCAAGTCTATTGGCAGACTGTGTGTGATTTTCGGGCAGCAATCGGGTAGAACAAAAAGGTCGCGTGCACGTTGTCCAGGGAGGCCCGGAAATCCGAACCACACCCCCCCGGGTTACCCTGCTGGGGCCAGGGAAAGCGAGAGCGCGCGCATGAAAAACCACCGGGGCAATCGCCCCGGTGGTGCATCGCGTGGAAACGGTTTTATCGTCTGACAGGAATCTTGGGCCCTGGTCCCAACGGTCCCTTGCCAGGATACTTTTGGCCAGGGTAATTCCTGGGTGGGACATGGATCCGTTTCATACCTTGAGGGACCTGTGGTAGACGCAGTTGGCTACCACGCATGTTCCTGGAGGGTTGGGTCACCAACGGCCTGCCACGATTCCGAGAAACAGATGTCGGCGTGTAATCGCCCCTGGTACGTTGTTTCCGGGACTGGCCGACGCGTTGCTTTCCACGGTCGCCCTTACGGATGCCTGCGTCCGTGATCGTGATATCGTAATCGCCACCGTCAAGATCCACGTCGGCTCCCTTGCCGCCACTCCACTGGTACTTTTCACCAGGTCGATCCATCTCATTCATAAGCCTGAACATCCCGTTCAGCGTCGGTAAGACCGAGGTCTTACGAGGCTGGGTTGCGATGCCTTGAGGATCGAATTCCTTTAGCTTGGCACATTCCACGTGCGGTTTAAAAATACGCCACCCGCAAATGTTGCAGATTTTTCCCTTGTGGTCTGCAGAGGCAACTGCAGGTAGCGCAAGTAACAGGCCAACCACAGCCAGGGTAAGTCGCGTGTGTAGAGGTTTAAGATTCGTCATCATGGGGCTCCTTTTCAAAACAATACCTGTTGAACAACGCAGCCGACGGCTGCTTCCAACAAATGAATTGCCACTCTGAAGAAAAAGCGGACAACAAAAAAAGTGCTGTAATCGTTACTGGTAAAAGCAGCAGTAATTTGAGTAGAAAACGGGGGCACCAGGTGACTACAGTTTTTCATCGGGGAAATTCACCGGAGCTTCCTGTCCGCTTTTCTCTCTCACCGGCAATCTCATTGAAGGCAAGGTCAAACCACTTTATGTAACTCGGAAAGAGGTGAAAGATGAAATGCGCTACGCTAAAAGTGAGAATTATAGGTAGGTTACTAACCATCGGCATTCCGGTGGCTGTTTTCATGGCAGCTACCACAGCAGGTGTCCTAAGAGCAGGAAAACCATGTCCAGCCTTCGTTAAGTATGGAATTTGCACCTGTGCCGCGCTTGATAATACGAGAGTCGGCCCGGGAATAAAAAAAGCCCCTGTCGTAAGTACGTTGGCAGCACCAACGTGCTCCCACGGCGCGGCCTGGGGTTGTTCCAAATGCGGTCACATTCCTCCTTCGCAAGGCATCAGGGATCTCAAGGACCTTGGGAGGCCCTCGCCATTACGACCTCGTGTGACCGAGGTACCTTTACGCCGCGTAAACAAATCGCGGCACTATGATGCAAAAGCGAAACCAGACCGAGCTGATGTTCTGGGATATCCGAGATGTGCTGGCAACTACTGTCCGGGCCCGTCCTGCGGGGGCGTACACGGTGCCGTCCTTGATTCTGCAGCTAAGACCCGTTCTGGCAAGTTGATCGATCGATCATCGTCAACACGCACGACACCACACGGTCAAAACTCCTACCGGCGGGGTGCAGCAGGCGCCAATGGTGCCTTGGACGGAAAAGTCACCGTCTGTGAACGATGTGGTGGCAGCTGCACGGACTGTCGTTGCTCCGGCGGCTATCCGCCGCCTGGCATCCGGAGCGACATCGGTGGTCACTTGATGATTGAAGCGACCGGGATTGTGTCAGGACGACGCACTTCTTCAACCCGTCCGGTGCCCCGGGTACGTCGAACGCCTGTCAGTCGGTCAGCGACTGGCCGGCCTCATCCGAGAGAGAACAACGTGAACCGGCCACGGCCGGCTCCTTCCCGAGGCGCAACCATTCAAGACCAACTGAAAGGAGTCAAAAGTTTGAACCGTTTTCGACGGTAAGGTAGGGCTGACAAGGGCGCCGGAAGGTGCTTTAAGAATAGAGCGGGGCTGCAGCGCAAGCTGTGGCCCTGTTTTATTGCACTGTGCAATGTCGAGACCTCAGCGCCTGCAAGTCTTTTGGCAGGATTGGGGTAATCGGGTAGAACAAAAAAGTCGCTTGCACGTTGTCCAGGGAGGCTCGGAAATCCGAACCACACCCCCCGGGGGGCATTGGGTCCCATAGATAGATACCCCCTCTGCCGCGAGCAGCACTTTTTTCAACTTGCACGCACAAGGGAGCGAGGTGACCTGGAACAGTTGCTGCTGACTCTGCTCAGCAAAGCAGAGTCAGCTTCGGAGTGAACCAGGAAGGCTCCAGCGCTGGCCGACGCTGAGCAAGGCCGTCCAGCAGCAGATCATGCTGCTGGTCGGTTAGGGGCCTGAGAAAACCGGAAGGCATTCTATCGCTCAAGGTCAGCTGATGTACCGTTAGAAAAAGCTGCCAACAGGAAACAAATGATAATGACGCCCAAAATAACCGCAGCCAAGTTCTTGCGTGAAAAGGCGTAGCATCCACACGTGCAGCACTTGATACTCCACAGGGACCTTTGCCGATGGCAATGGCGACAGGAAGTCTGTTGGTTTCGCCATCGGTGGAACAGTGACCAGGCGGATTGCTTGAGTGCCGACTGGCCGTTCCCTCGGGTGAGGGTCATTTCACAGTCTCTTATTGCATTGTCGAACGATGATAATCCTTCGATCGCCTCCAGGTTAAGTTCCTGTTGAAGCGTGAGGCGACAGCTCTCGAGATCAACCTCGGTCGATTTTACCCTGGAGTCTGCCTTGGTAACCTCTACGTTCCACTGCTCAAATTTATCCAGGATATCGACGGTTGCCTCGCAGCGAACGGTTTCAATCGCAGCGTCGCCAATCAACTCTTTGCCGATATTGGTCTCGAGTGTTTTGAGTGATCTGGTTAGATTCTTTGCCTTCACACTGATGGCCAGCAATTGGGCTTTCTGTTTTACCTTCTGCCTAAGCCCGGAAGGTTGGGAAGATTGCAAATCGATATGTTCGGCTTCAAGTTCCTGGAGGTGAGCATGGGCTCCCAACAGTGGATACAGCGTGGCCATCTCGGGCACTTGGTTTTCGCGATGCGCGGTGAATACAGCATCACCCAGGGGCCGATATAGATTTGACAGGGATTTGATCAACAGCTGGCGTTCTTGCTTCGCCAGTGATCGGTCAGCCAGTCGTTTGTCATAGCTAACACGCCCCTCCTGTAGCAGTTTAATTCTTCTGGTGATCTCGGAAGAGTCGTCTACTTGGGGGGCTTCTGGCTCTTTGACGTCCGATGGCAGGATAGCTTTCGAATCGATTTCAGGTATTGGTGGCGGCTCTTGGAAAGTGGTTTCTGCCGAGCTAGGCGTGGCTGCCGCGTCCCCATCTAATTCACCTTGCGCAGATGAATTGCTCAAGGCCAGAGCCAGGGACGACCAGGGCCCCTGCTTGGAGTTGGAAACCAGATCCGTCGCTATGAGTTTTCCACTGGCTGCCCCAGATTTAAACTGAGTTTCCGTGAAGGGGCCGTTGATTTTATCGTTCCGCTTGATGAAAAATGCCATAATCGAAACCACTATCTGCATTCTATTTGAGAGTGTGAGTTCCCACGCCCCCATCTTTGCCCCAGCAGCGGACGCATGCAAGCCTTGCGGCAGTGGGAAACGCATTAAAAACCAGGCAGTCGACACTCGGCTGCTAATCTGGAAACCTCGTCTTCACAATCAGGGCACTTAGCCATCTGATTACCCTGCTCGCTCTTCCCACACCTGACTTGCAACCAGTCGTTTTATGGCAGCACCATGTGATCCTAAGAGCTACATACGACTTGTTCGGATGTAGCTGCTCAAAGGCTAGAGGTCAGTGATTAAAACCTAAAACAGTCGGATTCAGGTTCCCAAATGCTGACTATGGTGCGTTCGACAAACGTAGCAGTGAAAGTGCCCCCCCCTGGATGGGTATGCCGCCAGACCCGACGTCAGAACGCATAGCCGAAGCTAAGGGGGTTGAGCACGAGGTGCGACGTAGGGATAATCGCTTTCGCCCAACCGATGGCCTTTCCCGTACTAGGCCGCTGAGATCAGCACGGAATCCAAACACCGCTCTTTTGTAGTACCTGTTACATGACTTGGATTCATTTCACCTGTCCGTCTTGCAAACATACGATGAAGCTTCCTTCCGAAGTTGTTGGAAAGAGAGGCCCATGTGCATCGTGCAAAAAGGTTGTTCTCGTTGTAGTCGATCCACCGCCTGCAAAGGAAAACGGTAAAGAAGTTGCAAATGATACCGATCGTTCTGTTGCTGCCGCACAGGAACGTCTTAGTGATTTGCAGGCGACAAGAGCCAGATTCATTGAGTTGTCAGATACCCATTGTAAACTCGTCACACGACTGGACGAGACCCGAAAGGCGGTTGTTGAGTTTTATCAACCTTTCGGTGATAAGATGTTCATCGCCCATCGACGGGGCGAACTATCAGAAATCAAAGAATTGTACAGATTATTGGGATCCCAATCGCAGATCGATACACTGGAAAAACAGCTTGCGGAGATATCGGCGGAGGCGGCTTCAGGGGTAGTTGCCAACTCAAAGCGTAAAGTCAGGCAGGTTGCTATTGAATGGAAGATCAAAAAGCTGCAGGGGTCACTGAAATCGTTGAAACGAAAAGCCGGAAAACAGGTGATTGATGCCAATCGACTGGACTACGTTCGGTGTGGTTTGACGACCGGCATAATCGAGGATATTGAGTCCTGCAGGCATGAGTATTGCGAGGCTTCGAGTGACGTTGACCGGGCCTGAGCAGGATTGGAGGACTATTGCCAGACTGTTTCGGAACGCCTGATGCCGGTAGATGCCAAGCGCGGGTTGTCGATTTTTGATGCTGCGATCACGGAATGTGAAAGTGAGGCCTGCGAGTCTTTTGCTTCCTCGAACGACAGGCCGCGCGCCCAATCCGCATCACATTTTATTTTCCGCTGCCCTTCATGCTATATGCAGATGCGGTTGTCTAGAGCACTGATTGGAAAGGAAGGGAAGTGTCATCATTGTTCAGCGGTGACAACGCTTACGGAGCACACTGCAACGCCCGGTCAACAACGTCCGGAACAGCCGGTCGGCCTGTTTACGTATCTCAATCTATTCGCGAGGTTAGCTTTTGGTGTCTCAATGTTCTGTATTTACGCTTCGCCGACCGGTCCTGAAGTCATGCCGCTCTTTTTGTTAATGTGTAGCGCCGGACTTTTTTCGGTATGGACTTTTCAGTTGGGTACAAGCGACGGGCAGAAAATCTTCTTTCACCGGCCATGGGCGGTGCCTATGAAAATCACATCGGCATCACGACAATTTCTCATTCTCGGATATACGAAAGGTGTATTGAAGAGTCGTTGGTGGGCTTGGAAATTCATTAGTTGCGAGCTAGAAGTTCCGGAAGGCTCTACTGATGAGAAGGCGCTTTTGGAGATCAAAGACCTCCTTTTATCAGTCGGTTACGAGAAGTTAGGGCCAAGGAACCGGCGCCTGAACGCATTCGTTAACAAGTTTGTTTCGGCATCCGTTAACGATGAACAGTCAAAATATTATTGGGGAAACACCCTTTGCTGGGCGGCAGGTCGTTGGTGGCAAAAGGGTCGCCATAATACAACCATTTCCGTTCTTCGGCCAAGAGTCATCAAGCTGACAGGATTCACAAAAGGACCATACAAGCGCCCATACTGGAGCCACGTCGTCGCAGAGCTGGATGAGGATAAATAACGGTTCGTATTTGCCAAGAAACGCAATGGGATAAGTCGGCAGTTTCTCAACCGAACAAATCCCCCAGGAATTCGATCAAATCACCACCTCCGTCAAGAATGTCTTCGCCGCCTTCCAGGTCTGCCAGCTCCCCAACATCGAGGCCTTCGAGTTCCTCTAAACCGGTCGCCGCATCGGCAATTCCGTCTTGGTCAAAGTCGTGGAAAGCCGTGTCGAGGATTCCATCTCCATCAGTATCGACGGCAGCCAAATCGACGAGTCCATCACCGTCGGTATCCGCGGCGACGGCAGCTAAATCAACGAGTCCATCGCCGTCGGTATCTTCCGCCACGGCAACCAAGTCAACGAGCCCATCGCCGTCGGTATCTTCCGCCACGGCAACCAAGTCAACGAGTCCATCACCGTCGGTATCTTCCGCCACGGCAACCAAGTCAACGAGCCCATCGCCGTCGGTATCTTCCGCCACGGCAACCAAGTCAACGAGCCCATCGCCGTCGGTATCTTCCGCCACGGCAGCTAAATCAACGAGTCCATCGCCGTCGGTATCTGCGGCGACGGCAGCTAAATCAACGAGTCCATCACCGTCGGTGTCTGCTGCGGCGGCAGCTAAATCAACGAGTCCATCACCGTCGGTGTCTGCCGCCACGGCAGCTAAATCAACGAGTCCGTCGCCGTCGGTATCTGCCGCGACGGCAGCTAAATCAACGTCGTTTTCGAGACCTATGGTATGGGTTGCCGGTTTCCAATCAGAAAGACCCTGACGGCAGACAAGGTCTGTCGCGGTCAAGTCACCGCTTGCTGCCAACTTTCCCAACGCACTGGTACTCACTGGACCAAACTGTGAACCATTTTTTATGTAAAACCAGTATTCAGCCATTAATCACCTCTTCGGATGAGGAACATTATCTCAATTTACCAACAACTACACAAACGTTGCAACCCACGGTTGTGAACGTCCGAACAGGGGGCGATGAGACCCCTCGGTACCCGCGTAAAACCCTAGGAACACCTGAATCCCAGGGAAAGCGCAGCAGTTGAAGCGGGCAACCCGCCACCTGGACCCGCAACTGCAGTTGCTCATCGAGCGCTGGCCGACGCTGAGCAAGGCCGTCCAGCAGCAGACTGCCCAGCCATGTATGACCGTCATCAACGGATCTTGTAGCTGACGTGAGAGGATTTGCGCAAGTCGATCATCACGTTGCGGCAGGTCGCTCGAGTTACGAACGTGTCGGCCCAGTCCTCGGGCGAAAGTTTGACTCTCTGCGGATTGTCGAACGTGATCCGCACGATGCCGTCGAATCGCTTGAGGAGAACTGCGCTGACGTTCTCGCTGAACTCGGCCGTGGCTGGCGTGGGGCGACCGTCAATTTCCCACTCGATGCTGGTCGGCGTGGTCTTGACCTGCCTGCGAGCTTCGCGAAGGAACACTGGCAGCGTCTCGTAAAGCTCGGCGAAGTCGTCTTTACTGTCGCTGGTGATGGTGGTTTCGATTCGCAAGCCGTCTGACAGGATCCTGAAAACTCTCTGGTAGCCGAGCCGACCGCTAAGCGTCTTTTCCTGCTCGAAGTCGACGGCTGGAATTTCACCACTCACGGTAACTACGCTACCGTCCTTTGGAGTCGGTGCCAGGTCGGGTCTGATAATCCGCGACGACGAGATCACGGCGCCGCTGGTCGTCAGCCCGGATACCGCGTGGACCGGCCACTGCCGCCAGGATTCGAGCGTGTCGTAGTTGACGTCGCTACGCACGGCGATGCGTCGCCCCTGAATCACGGACCCGGTTTTCGGCGTCCAAAACGCAGAGAGCTGGCCGCCGCCGAAGCCCAGCGGACCGGGATACTGCGTCATGCCGTCATTCACCAGTTGCTGGCCAACAGGGCCGGTGTGCAGAATCACGCCGTAGCCATCCTCTCGGGCGACGACGAAGCTGTGTCCGAACCTGCGAACGAAGTTTTCGCCGCGTTCGAACGGGGTCTTGAGCATGGGCGAACCGCTGGTACGCAGGCCGTCGAGATGAGCCCAGGCACCGTCTTGATAGAACTGGTGGGCGAAATTGATTCCGATTGGAAAGTTATAGGTTTGCCACAATCGCCAAGTCCAGGTTCGGCCACGCAGGTCTTCGTTGGCCCAGTAGCCGGTCCGCGCCGAGGTCTTTCCTCCGAGCAGGTCGGGTCGTACCTGGTTCTGGCGAATCTGGAAGTTGAACCATTTCACCCGGTTCGGAAGCGCGCCTGACAACTCCTCCTCGGTCGGAATTTTGACAAGGCACGTGGCCTCGTCCGTGATCATCGTGGCCCCGAGGTCTCTGGCACTCGATTGGTTGACGAAAGCTGGTCTCCCGATCCGACTGTTGAAATGACTCGGGCCGCTGAGAAATCCGTCCGGATCCCGCATGGTTAGGTGCGAACGCAGGCGGCAGGCGCGCTCGACGTTTTCCTTCGCGAATGACCAGTCCGTCATCAGCGCCGCCCAGGTCACGTAGCGATCGGCGTTTCCGCCATAGCCAACATCCAATCCGCCGCCGCGTTCCATCCAGTGACCGGCCGGGTCGAAGTATTTCGAGTCGGTCATTAACTGGCGACCGCGGGCCTCGGCTTCCCTGGCGAAACTGGCGTCCTCACAAGCTCGGGCGACGTACGAGAACCCGATCGCCGCACTCAAGTCCCCATCGACGGTTTCGCCCTTGATGCCCCACGACATCATCTCGCGCCCCAGCTTCAGCAACCCGGTTTCAAACGCCTTCCGGGCCTCGGGCGGCAGGATGTCTTTGACTCCGAGATAAGTCGATCCGAAGCAGGCCAGCTTGTAGCCGTTGAAGTCCGCGCGGCGCGCATGTGGAGTGTTTTTGAAGTAGTCGTCGAGCATGATCATTTTCACAACGGCGGTGACGAAGGCTCGCATCTTCAGGCCGCGATTGTCGAAATAGGGATTCCCCGGGTGCTTCCACTGGACGAAGGCGGTCAGCGTTTCCGGCCAGACCGGCGGGACGACGATCCCGGTCGGGGCTCGAATCGGGACAGGAATCTCTCGGGCGTTTGGTGGCAACTTGGCTGATGGCCTTTGCTCCGTTTCGGGCAGCGAGACCGGCCCCTCGATTGTCGACAACAGGAACAGCCAGGAGGGCGCGTTGACCGCGGGCGTGCCGCGTTTCCAGCCGACCAGCGGTTGAAGCATCTTCGTCATCACGAAGTGCCGGTACATTTTATCGCCGGTCAACTCCGCCTCGGCGACGCTCAGCTTATCCGTTACGCCATGCTCGAAATCTGCCTCCTTCAGGGTCCCCAGAAAGTCCCGTAAGGTCCGCTGGTATCCGTGTGTCGTCGGTAGCTTCGTTCGCGCGACCAATTCTTGCGCTTGCACAGCGGCCAAAGTTTTTGGAGCGGAATCCTTCGTTTCAGCAGGTTGGTCGTTTTCCGGTAGCGTGTTCTCGCTGTCAGCAGCAGACTTATTGAATTCGTCTTTTGCCTTAATCGTCTCCGTGTTCGCATCCCGAGCCTTGGTATTCTCTTCCAACCAACATCCTATAACGCCGAGTAGCAGCAAGCAGATGGCGATGACTTTCTTCATGACGTTTTCCCTCAGGACAAGATTCAACTGCCCGCATCTTCGCCCCTTGGGACGGCGACTGCAAGTCTTTTGGCAGGATGACAGAAACAACTCGCAGGTTTCTACAGCAGACGCTGAGCAAGGCCGACCAGCAGCAGATCATGCTGCTGGTTGGTTAGTGACTACTCGTCCTCTGGCGGTGCCGGCGCAGTACTCGCCGTTTCTGCCGTGATGATGACTTGGAATCTTCTGTGAAGAAAGGACGAGCACGGAGCTTTCGGAGTCCTTGCTACGGAGGACAGGACGCTCAAGGGTCAATCGGCGGCCCCGATGTCGTTGGTATATGCCTCTAGCAGGATCGCGTTCTCGGCACTTTCGTGGTGCATGAGTTCGCTGCTGAATTCGTGAAAGGCCACTTCCAGTCGCTGAAACCAGTCGGCCGAACCGTCACCGTCGACTGCTACTTCGTTCAGTCGGCCCACCGCATTCAAGAACTGCTGATGCTCGGTCCGCAAAGCATCGATACGGTTGGAAAGCCACGGCGCCCGGTCGACAACGTCATCGAAAAAGCCAGCAGTTTCCTCTTCCGCGAAATGCCGCTCCACGTGCTCCCCGAACGAGGCAAGCACCTCCGCAACGCCGACCACAGTCTCTTGGCGGTCGCCCAGTATACGGTGGATTCTTCCTAACAGCTCACCAAGGTGCTCATGGTCCTGGAGTAGCTCCTCCGATAGCTCATGTTTGGTCTGTGGTTTATTCATCGTGTCGCTCCTGGTCGAGGGTGAATCAGACAGTTATCGTCTTCAGCAAACCCCGTGCCGTCGCATGTGTCCGTGCCCGGTTGACCGGCGAATTGCCGCTGTTGGGGTTGAGATCAGCTGGCGAAAGCCGCTAGACCATTCGATCCAAACCGAGCGGAATCGCACGATTGGCGTGCGAACTGTCGCGCTTCATCTTTTCGAGCCAAGCATTCGCACCCGAGTGGTCAGTCCGCACATCGCGGCACAGTGTTTGCTTGTAGTTTCTCTCATGGATAACCAAGAAAAACAGGAGGTTGCAAACATGGTTTCTGACCTGACCGTCGAGCCCATCTATCATGCCGTTCTTGAGAGCTACTATCGGTGCGAGGACTCAAAAGGATTCTACGACACCGTCTACCAGATCTTCTTCACCAAGTCGCCGGAGATTCCACCCAAGTTCGCTGATACGGACATGGAAAAGCAAAAACAAATCATTGGTGCGTCGTTGCTCTGGATGCTGCGCCTGGGCCGAGGCGATGCGATGGCGTTGCAGGAAGTGGAAAAGATCGGCCAATCGCACGGCCGCCAAGGCCACGATATCCCACCGTACATGTATAACCTGTGGCTTGATGCCCTTTGCCGAGCGGTCGAACGGCACGATCCCCAATATACACCGGACTTGGAGGCTCAGTGGCGTGTCATCATGGAAGAAGGTATCAACCTGATCGTTTCTGAGTATTGACAGCATCTTTACCAGTACAAGATAACATGTCCCAGCAGCACGAACTTGCCGAACACCACACAGTAGAAGCGATCTCGGAGCGGATTGAGGTGGCAAAGCGACACAGCTACTTCGGTGACTTCGTGCTCGGATCGGTCGACGGAGCGGTGACGACGTTCGCGATCGTTGCAGGTGCGGCGGGAGCGGGGTTTTCGAATGGCGTGGCGATTGTCCTGGGCTTGGCCAACGTGTCGGCCGACGGATTAAGCATGGCGGCGGGAAACTACTTGAAGGCCCGGACCGATAAGCAAACCGTCGAGCGTTTTCGAAAGATGGAAGAACGCCATATCGACCAAATCCCAGAAGGAGAACGTGAAGAGATCCGACAGATATTTGCCGGGAAGGGATTCGATGGCGAGATGCTTGAAGAAATCGTCCACGTCATCACGCAGGACCACAAGCAATGGGTTGACACGATGTTGACGGAAGAGTGGGGGTTATCGCTTGAAACGCCGCGACCGATCTATTCGGCCTTGGCTACGATGTTCGCATTCATCGTGGCAGGAATGGTTCCGCTCACACCACTTTTCTTCTTTCTCGGATCAACTGCCAAGCAGTCATTTATGCTGACGTTTGCTTTGACTGGGGTGACGTTCTTCATGATCGGTGTCGTGCGAGGCCGAGTCACGGAACGAAATGTCTGGCTCGCGGGAGCAGAGACACTCTTGCTCGGTGGCATTGCAGCGGCAGTTGCCTTTGCCGTTGGTGCGTTACTCGAAGGAACGTTCGTCTGAATTAACAAGGAAGCAGATGGGGTTCGAGCCACTTTGAACTTCCTCATCCTTGATCCCATATTTCTCAACCAAGCGATAGATCTTTCGTCGGTCGCCCCCTGCGGCGGCGCCTGCAAGTCTTTTGGCAGACTGTGTATGCTTTTCGGGTAGCAATCGGGTAGAACAAAAAGGGCGCTTGCACGTTTCTCCAGCGAGGCCCGGAAATCCGAACCACACCCCCCGGGGGGCGTTGGGTCCCCTAGATAGATACCCCCTCTGCCGCGCGCAACACTTTTTTCAACTTGCACATCATGGAAAGGATACCCCACCATGCAGGAAAGCAAGATCGTCGCTACCAAACGCTTGCAGGATGAAGGCCACTGGAACGAAGCCTCCCTTTACCGTCAAGGGACCTGAGCCCGTTCGTGCCTCTATGTGATAATCCCTGATAAGGTACCCGTACTGTCGGAGTAATCGTCCGTTTGCACATCGAGAGCGTTGAGAAGTGACACATAGAGATTGGTTAGTGGCACCTTCTTGTTTTCGCTCTTGCTGCCGAACGTATGAAACTTGCCAGGCTTGAGACCGAGGTTCCTGCCGCCGCACACTAACAACGGATAATTACGGTTCACATGCGTTTTGCTATTGCTGCAACCGTAATACACGATCGTGTGGTCCAGCATTGTACCGCCAGGCTCTGGCGTGTTAGCTAATTTCTTAATGAACTCGGTTAACAAGTCGGTGTGGAATTGGTCGTATCGCCCGAGCACGGGACCACTGCCCTTGTGCGCCATGTTGTGATGGTTGCCGCCCAGAATGCTGTTCCACGCGCCTCCATCCATGCCCAGCAACATATACGTTGCGTAGCGCGTCGAATCAGTCTGGAAGGCTAAATAGATCAAGCTATACATCGTGCGAACGAAGGCCGCGGGATCGCTCACGGACGCGCTGAGCGATAGGCCGTCGGCGGAGATTTGCGGCTTGGGGGTGTCCATCCACTTCTCCAGCCGGTCGATGTCTTTTTCGACGTCGCGCACGGCGTCGAGATAATGCTCCAGTTTTTTCGAATCGGCCTGGCCGAGTCGCCGTTTCATATCTCGATAAGATTCCAAAACTAAATCGACGCGTTGCCGATCGGCTGCTAACTTCTGTTGATGTTTTATCTTCAGTGCAGGGTCAGAATTGAACAATCCATCGTATAGGCCGCGAAGGTCATTGCTCGCCGGAATGGGCCGCCCAAACTGATTGAAGGACAAGGTGGTGGAACTGCTGTTGCTACCCATGCCCCCTTCGTTGCCAAGCACGAGGCTTGGATAGCGAGTCTTCATTCCATGCGTCATGGCCGCGATTTGATCGAACGACGGCGGCCTGACGCTACTCTCGTGATGGCAGCCGGTCAGAAACGGGCCAGCCGTGGTATGGCCATCTGCGAGGACGCACGCCGGATGGTCCAGGCCGTTCAACACGGTGGTCTCGCGGGCCAGGGCATTGAAGCCTCTCATGGATTGGCTGAATTGCATCTTGCCATTGACCACTTGCGGGTAAAAGTTCCAATCGCCAGCTATCGAAACGCCGTGTCCGATATACACGCCAAGAAAACGCTTCGGTGTGTCGGCCTCCTGGCCGGGCGTCTTTCCGCTGGCCATGCACTCCAGCAGTGGCAAGCTCAACGCAACACCACCGGCACCGCGCAGGAATGTTCGTCGGTTCATGCTAGTTGTTTTTTTCACGATGGGGCTCCTTGAGTCGACCTGCTGCAAAATCGGGCGATGTTGCGATGGCGTGGATGAGCGATCTCATTTGATAGCCGCTTTTCTTGAAGACGCCTTGTAGATTGGCAATCTGTTGTTCATCTCGGTATAACAACGGACGCCCTAACGCATAAGAGAGCATGTGCTGCGTAAAGCTGCGGGAAAACTTGTCGAGATGTTTCTCGGCCAGATACTGCTTCAATGGCAATAGGCCATTGATAGCATGGCCCGCAATCGCGACATCTTTCAGCACGGGCCCCGCCTTGACGATCTTTGTGCGCGGCAAGCCGACGGCGTCGAACCCTTCCATCGCGATACCCCAGTGGTCGATATCTTTGTGACAGTCATAGCAGGTCGTGCCCGTCGATAGATGTCTGTCAAACTTCTCCTTGATGGACAACTGGCGTCCTTGCGGTTTGCCGCCTGATGGTTGTACTTCCAAGCCGGGAAGTTCCGGCGGCGGGTCGGCCGGTGGATCTCCCAGCAAGCGACCGCGTAACCACACGCCACGCTTGATCGCATGTGCATCCTGACCGTTCGAGTGTCCCAGCAGGAACGAAGCTTGAGCCAGGATTCCGCCACCTCGCGTTTTCAGTGCGGGCGTTCGCACGAATCGGGCGGTGTGGACGGGCGGCACGCCGTAATGTTCGGCCATCATGTCGTTGAGCATGACGAAATCCGATTCAAGGAAATTCATGCAGCTCAGATTCCGGTGCAAAATCTCTGAGAAAAACGCCACGCTCTCCAGTTTCATATGTTCCTTGGTTCTGACACCGAGCCGAGTGTTCTTGAAACGCGGATAATAGTTCGGGTCGATAGCAACCGCGTCGAATGCCGTGAAGTCAATCCACTGACCCACAAAATCAGAAACGAAACGCTCCGACCGTTTGTCGGCCAGTAGTCGGTCTACTTCTCGCTTCACGATGTCATCGCTGATCGGCCTTTTGCTGCCGATCGCAGCGGTCAGTCGGTCATCGGGCGGGCCGTTCCAGAGAAAATAGGAAAGCCGAGAGGCAAGTCCATGAAAGTCGGAATCGTTCAGGTACAGGAACTTGGAGTCGAGCAGGATCGTCTTCACGACGTTGCGCAGAGCGGCAATTCCCGAGCGACCGGCAACCTGTTCTTTTTCGCAGAGCAGTTCGATATAAATCGTATCTTTTGCGTCGAGCGGTCGACGCCACGCCCTGGCAGCGAACTGTTTCAAGCCCGCCTTTAGGCTCTCTCTCGAAATGCGACCGTCTTTCAGAAACGGTTTAACGACTGGCGGTGGCCAACTGGAATGATAAGGAACTTCAAACTCCACTCGCTCAATAATGGCGTGCCCATGCGACTTCATCGCGTCAGGGTAAACGGCAGCTCCGCCACCTTCGTTGCCATGCCGACCGTTATTTCCGTTGACCGAAGCTCGCAAACCGGGTTTATTGCCAAAAGCCTTGATCCATTGGTCGTCTGCCCGAACCAGGAAAATCGGATCGGTTGATAGGTGCCGAGCCGGAAGCCGATATCCTTTTAACTCATTGTGATTCGTGATGGTGAGCGTGCGAAAACTCAGCCAGTATCCAGGCGATCGATCGTCCTTGACAATCCGCTTGGTCGAGGTGCCGAGGTGATCGGCAAGGCTGCCAAACATTTCGAAATGCTGCGTCCCCTCTTTCGCCGGAACTTGAATGGCGCGAACCAGCTTGTAAGGCAGATCACCACCCTGGCAAAGATAGATTCCAAGTTCCTGCGGTACCCGCGGTCCGCCATCGGCAGGCGGCTCGTTGCGGACGGTCAGGCCGACGCGAAAGCGACCGCTGTCGCGATTGTCCCGCAAGTACATACGGAACTCGTGTTTGGGCGGGATCGGTATGCGAAACTTATCGGCAAGCCAATCCGGACCTTCATACAGGCGGCGCAAACCGCGGTACAAAAAATTGTCTCCCGCCCAGTGGCACTGCTCCCAATCGTTACCGGTCACACGAAACACCTTGTCGGGTGGATTCAAGTTGTCGGGAAACACCTCTTGCAGCACCTCGTCCAGCAAATCGGCGTACAATAGCAAATGGGAACCGGAGAGATCCAATTCGTTTTGTCTTGAGAAGCCGTGCTTGTCGATCGGATCGCGGATCAATCGATCGGCAATATGGGCCGGCGTTCCCAAAAGATCCTGCAGGCTGTGAGCGATTTGCTGATTCGTCAAACGCAACAGCGGGTCTTTCTCGATCTGGTTATCGGCATTGTATCGTTCCAGCATCGACATCGCTTGCTTGAGGAACGCTTGCCGATGCCGCCGGGAAGGTTGGGGTTCGTCTTTCGGCGGCATGTCGCCTCGTTGGATGTTGTGAACAACGCTCTCCCACAACTGGTCGTTGTCGGCGGTTACGCTTAGACCAATCTGATCGAGCCGTACGTCGCCTTTGTGTTTTTGCGGTCCATGACACTTCATGCAGTGTTGCGAAAAGAACGCGGTTATTGTGATGGGCGGGCGTCCGCTCTCCAGTGGAATTTTCGAAGATTCGACGATCTGAACGCCAAAGATCTGGTTGGAAATGACGCCTGTGCGAGAGCCACCGGTCTTTATTGCAAACGAGTCGCCCGACACGTTTCGGAAGAGTGCGTACGAGCCGCCTTTTGTAGGAGCTCGCGGTGTCTCGCCCGTAATCTGCTTCATCTCGTTCGCGTCCGTATGGCCGTCGGTCGTGTAGTAGTAGGTCGTGTCGCCGAGAGTGACGGAAAGCGCGGAACCGTTTGTGGTCCGCGATTGTGTGAAGACGTAGACATCGTAGATCGTATAAGGTATCTGAGCGAAAGAGATGGCCACTTGGTCATCTTTGTCACCGGCGCCGCTACCAAACACGCCGTCGCTCACCATCCTATTGAACCCCGGGTTGCCAGTCGTCCCAATGCCAAACTCGTTCCAGCTGCGTCCCGACACCACGGTTACGTCGGCGGGCGTGGTGTCCCGCGAGTCATCATGAAGGTTTCGCGTTGTCCCAACGGCAGTCGAAACGTTATTCCAGTTTTCGCCGTGTACTAGTCCAGGACTCGAAGTCGAATCCACGGTTGCTTTCCGAAAGAAATTTACGCCGATTGACACCGGTTCCGCCGCCACAGAGGCGGAAAGCAAGAGTATGATTGCCACACTAGCACTCGCGACGGTTTTCCTGTGAGTAGCCAATGTTGTGCCTCTTCAACTTGCAGGTGCCAGATTGCAATGCTCGAAAGTCATTATATAGCAAATCCGGGAAGAGGATCTTGCCCGAGCCTGTGGGACCGTTGCAAATACGTTGCAGCACGGCGGCGCAGGCAGTCGCACCAGGTCAGAAGAACCCACGAAAAAAGGCCACTTGCCGCTTGATGCACCTGAGTGCAATCCGCTGCAAATGGCC
>Ga0163108_10001139_pt1 | contig 19539 bp, 18 predicted proteins | sample Fk1155metaG_FD_109644 | JGI IMG/M metagenome (GOLD analysis project Ga0163108, IMG submission 109644) | Marine microbial communities from the Central Pacific Ocean - Fk160115 155m metaG | ecosystem: Environmental > Aquatic > Marine > Oceanic > Photic zone | place: The Central Pacific Ocean...
CCGCCACCAAATCAACATACTCTGGGATATGAGCTGCCAATTCTACAGCCTGGTCCAGCGTCAACTGGCGCGGTGATGGGTCCAAAACCAAGCCCACGGAATCGACGCCTGCATCAATCGCAGCCGCCAGACCCAAAGGCTCCGTGAAGCCACAGATTTTTATGTGGATGTGCATGATGCTCGTCTCCCGGCCTCCGTCATATCTGCCACCATTTGTGCTGGCTCGTCGGATTTCATCAGGGCGGTTCCAACCAAGGCCATACCGTAGCCAAGATGCGCTACGCGTCGGACATCTTCCACCGTCGCAAGCCCACTCTCAGCCACCTTACAAACACGATCGGGAAAGGCTTCTATGTGTTCTTCAAACCGTCCGGCTTCTACGGCCAGCGTCGTGAGATCCCGACAATTAATACCCACCAATGCACGCGGATACCGGGCCGCACGCTGGAGGTCTTCCGCATCGAAGGCTTCCAGCAACACAAACAAGTTCAGCTCGTCTGCCAGATCCATCATTTGGTCCAATCGCGCATCGTCCAGCATGCGAATGATCAACAGGACGCCGGCAGCCCCATGTGCGCGCGCTTCGAGAATCTGTACCGGATCGACCAAGAAGTCTTTCCGCATCACCGGAATCTGAACCGCTTCAGCCACGGCCTGCAAATGTTCCATCGAGCCCGCAAATCGGGTGGGTTCGGTCAACACACTGATCGCCAAGGCCCCCGCAGCCTCATAGGCACGTGCACGGGCCACAGCAGCCTGAAGCGGGTCTCCGGCGGACCGCAAAACCCCCGAAGAGGGTGCTGAAAATTTGATTTCAGCAATCAAGCCAAAACCATCGACATCCAAATATGGAGGAACAGCCAGATGATGGACACGGGCAGCCAAGGACACCTCATCCAGGGCGGCCGCGCGTGCATGGCTGATCAGTGCCATCTCTGAAAGGAAATTGCTCACCGCGAACCCCGAAGTGCATCCAACAGACGACCCGTTCGACCATCCATTACAGCGGCACGCGCCATGGATATTGCCGATGCATGGTCAGGAGCCATACCGCTGACCTCCAAGGCCAAGCCCGCGGCCAAACATGCCGCATCTTGGTACGCCCCTGGCTGTCCCTGAAGCAAGGATTCGAGCGCTGCAGCATTGAAGGCTGCATCCCCCCCGGCCAAGTCTTCCGCAGTACATCGGGACAAACCGACATCCGCAGGATCGCGCTGCGTGTGGTGTACCCGACCATCCACAACATCAAAGAGATCGTAGGGCCCAATGGGTGTGGCTTCATCCCAACCCAAAGCACCATGCACCACGAAGGCTCGCCGAACGTCCATGCGGCTCAGCGCATGGGCCATCAATTTTGCCGCCTCCAAAGAAAATGCACCCACGACTTGGTGGGGTGGGGCTGCGGGATTCGAGAGTGGGCCCAACATATTGAACACCGTTCGTACACCCATCGCACGCCGCACAGGCATGACCGTACCCATGGCTGGGTGGTAGCGGGGCGCAAAAAGAAAAACAAAGCCATGCGCATCCAAAAACTGGCTGGCCTCCTCCGGGCCCAACTCAATGGGAATGCCCAATTCTTCAAGCACATCCGCACTGCCGGATCGACTCGAGATCGAACGATTGCCGTGCTTTACAACCCGGGCACCCGCTGCCGCTGCAATCAAACCCGCTGCCGTCGATAAATTCAGACTGCCAGAGCCATCACCACCGGTCCCACAGGTATCCACAAGCGGACCCCCTTCCGCGGCAACTGCCACAGGAACCGCCAGCCGTCGCATGGTGTCCGCAAAGCCCCGCACTTCCTCGCTGGTTTCACCCTTGGTTCGGAGTGCTGCGAGGAATGCTCCCCCAACCGCTGGAACCAATGCGCCGTCGGTCAAGCCTTCCATGATTCGACCGGCTTCGTCCGAAGACAGATCTTCACCATTCAACAAACGCTCCAAGAGTTCTTTCACGCCAACACCCCTGATACTTCCGTCTCCAAGAAGTTCTGCAGCAATCGACCCCCTTGCGGAGTGAGAATGCTCTCTGGATGAAACTGAACGCCCATGATGGGTCGTTCATTGTGCCGAATACCCATGACCTCACCGTCCGACGTGTATGCGTCGACCACAAAGCCCTCGGGAACCCCATCCTCTGGCACAGCCAAAGAATGATACCGACCGGCCTGGAAAGGGTTCGGCAATCCCAAATACAGCCCCCGGCCATGGTGGTAAACCGGGCTGTCTTTTCCATGCATCAGGTTCTTGGCATGCACCACCTGACCACCAAACACCGCCGATATCGACTGATGGCCCAGACACACACCCAAAATTGGAATCTGGTCTTGAAAAAAGGAAATCATTTCCAGTGACACACCCGCATCATCAGGCCGACCCGGGCCGGGTGAGATGCATAGATGCGTAGGCTGAAGAGCACGTGCTTCCGATACATCGATCTGGTCGTTTCGGTGAACCATCACCTCTGCACCCAGCACTTGAAAGGCCTGTGCGAGATTGAAAGTAAAGGAATCATAGTTGTCGATCAGGAGCAATTTGGTCATCACAGGCCTTCCTCCGCCAGCTTCAACGCAGCACCGAGTGCAGCCGCCTTCGCATGACATTCTTGGTGTTCATTTTCGGGGACACTGTCCGCAACAATTCCGGCACCTGCCTGATAAGCATACCGACCATTTCGAAACACCAGGGTTCGAATCGCAATCGCTTGATCCATCACCCCTCCGTGGCCGAAATACCCCGCAGTACCCGCGTAAATACCCCGGGATGCAGGCTCCAATTCATCAATAATCTGCATGGCACGAACCTTGGGCGCCCCAACCACCGTGCCCGCTGGAAACGTAGCGGCGAACAAATCAAACACATCCACGCCTTCAGCGATCTGACCCTCCACACCGCTCACCGTATGCATCACATGGCTGTAGCGCTCAATATTTCGGTAGGGGGTGACTTTGACGGTACCCGGCACCGCCACTCGTCCCAGGTCATTTCGGGCCAAATCCACCAACATCACATGCTCAGCCGTCTCTTTTTCATCGGCCAACAATTCCTGCTCATTCTCTTGGTCCTCTTTCGTTGTTGAGCCACGAGGACGGGTACCTGCGATGGGTCTCAATGTCGCTGTCTTCCCATCGGAACGCACCAAAGCTTCCGGTGAGGAGCCAACCACTGCGATGCCCTCCCACTCCATGTAGACCATGTAAGGACTCGGATTCAGCAAGCGCAACGCGCGGTACACCTCAAACGGGTCCAGCTCACAGGCGCCCTCCATGCGAATACTCAACACCAGCTGAAAAACATCACCGGCGTGAATGTGGTCCTTCACTTGGTCAACAGCCGACAGAAATTCCTCTTTCTCAAAGGTCGGGGTGGGCGGCTCCACACGGCCGGTCTGCCGCGGTCCCGGATCGGGTCCGCGGAGCAAGTCGATGACTTCAGCACGAAGGGCGATTCGTTCCGCATCACTGCCGGCATGCAACAAAGCCACACTGCGCGTCAAATGGTCAAATACGAGCACCGAGCGAGGTGCCGTAAACAATGCTTCCGGTGGGCCATCGGCGGGCAGGGGACGTTTCGAGACAGGCTCTAAACGACGGACAATGTCGTAGCTGGCTGCACCCACCAAACCGCCCGCAAAGGGCAAGCCAGGAACTTCAGGGGTAAGTTTGGGTGCTTTGGCCATGGCTTCGCGAAATGCATCCAGCAGTGCTTCCCGATCCGCTGGAGCGGGGCGCTTTTCGCCGCCAATTTCGAGGGTATCCCCCTGCAAGCAAAAATGGAGACCTTCACCAAAACCAATGAAGGAATACCGCCCCAGCCGTTCTCCACCCTCCACACTCTCAAGCAAGAAGTGAGGCTTAAACGGCGCCAATTTGCGAAATGCGGAAACCGGAGTGTCCAAATCCGCTGCGATGTCGAATGGTGCTTTCATGTCGTAAATGGTCCAAAGGGTTCAAAGGCAAAAAAAATCCCACCGCCGGTCACCGGGGGTGGGTTCTGCATCAGCTATCGGTCAAATGACTACCGGCAGTCCACCCCCACGGAGGGCCACCACCACCAGCGGGTGGTTGCGTCGACAGCCGTGTTGTGGATGCGGTTGTTCATGATCACAGTGGTACGCCCGTTGCTCACAAGAGTCAAGCGGGAATTTCTAATCAACGCTTCCCACCACCACTTCCACTGTGGACAAATATCCATCCTCATCCATGATCATGAAGTGAAATTCCCAACTGGTGGCGTCGCTACAAAGCACATTTTCATCTTCGCCATTGTAATTCTGCCCACAGCGTCCATTTTCGTCACAGGACATGTCAATCGCATGAATCACGCCATCGTCGGTGCTGCCCACCGGATAAATTTCGCAGGTGGCACCCCCTGTGACCGTTTGGATGCCCTGCGGGTCATCGGCCACCAAAGAAAGTTGCCACAAACCGACGGTGCCTTCTCTACAGACCGCCGAAGCATATTGAATTGTGGGGTTTTCCAAGGGTGCTGGTTCTTCCTCACCCGACCCATCATCACCGGCTTCATCGGTATCAGATGCAGCCGTGTCAATCGATTCTTCATCCGTTGCATCACCATCTTTAGTGGGGGAAAGGATGGCCGAACCACACCCCACCCAGAACACGCCCAAACCCATCCATTTCCGCATGAATATCTCCTGTCGAAATAGTCTAATCCCTCATTGGGACAGCGTATAGCGATCTTAGACTACCCAAGGATCCACTTTTGGTATACACTTGTCATGTCAAGATGTGGAGTTGCTGATGCTGTTTTCTGAAAATGAACGTCGCGAGCTGGCAGAGTTCTTCGCCAAACGCTTCTCAGAACCCCAAGTTCGGACCATGCTGGCCCGACAGGCTGGTCTGAACGAGTCCGAAGAAACCAAGGAACCAACCGTGGCATGGGAAGCTCTCATCACCACGGCGCAAAACCGACGGAAACTTCCCAAGCTGGCCATTGTGGCAGCACGGACCGATCAAACTGATCAGAACCTTCAAGCCGTCTGCAACCTCCTCGGCGCACGTGCACGAATCGTAAGAAACCGCGTGCTTACGGCAACCGCCGCCGCATCTCTCGCGCTTGGATTCGGCTGGGCCGGCTTCAATTTGGCAAACAATGCCCCAGTCGAGACACTCGCCGAAGTGGTTGAAGTAGAAACTGCGGAAGTACCCGCGGTCATCGAACCCACGCCCGAACCCATCGAAGCGATTGCCGAAGTTGTCGAAGAGGCCCCAATCATCGAAGACGAAGGGCCTGGCTACATTACAGCCCATACGGCTCCAACGGAACGACCCAACGGACCCGCATGGCGCAATGGTCGATGTACCTACGACAAAGACAGTGACTTCATCGGCTACTGGTACGCCGGTGCAGATTTGCCCGGTCGGCAAGGTGAGGTCATTAGCGTAGAGATGGGAGTGAATGTTCGCAAAGACTACCCCGGCCTACACAACAACTTCGATAAACGCGCAAAAGTTCGCTGTATTCTCAAGCGTGGCGATAAAGTCAAGCTGACGGAAGCTGCCATTCTCGTCCCCGGTGACAAGTTCTGGGTACCGCTGTACCACGGAGACTTGGTAGAAGAGGCGCCCGATGAAAACTTGGTGGCAGTGCGCTGAAGGTCGACCTTCTAGGTTGGCGGGTTAGGCAACTTTGATGGGAGATCTTGACCCGCGCATTGAAAAGGTACGCCGCATTGGTGTGGGGGTGTTTGTCGCCCTCAGCATTGCGGCGATTCCAATCGGTATACACATCGTAAAGACCTACGAGTCGCCCGAACTTTGGCTCACACTCTTGGGCGCGGTTTTTATGCTGCTGCTCATCTGTCTGTATGCGCTGGAAACCGCGCTAACGCCCATACCCAAAGCGAAATCGCACGCTCCATTTTCAGTCGACCCCGAAGCTGAAACTCTTTTGGAGGAACCCGATGATGACGAAGAAGAGCACACCGAGTTTCATGAACCAGCCATCGTTGAAGAAGGCGAGGATGCCAAGGCTGTTTTGGTCGAAGTCGAAGAAGTGCCCACCCATCCACCCTTCCAGTTCCAAAGCCCAGGACAGTTAGAAGACCAAGCAACTGAATTGGACCCAGACAGAGCACACTTGCGCAATCCCGATGCCCCCATCATGACGGTGCCGAATTCCTCTTTGCGGGAAGCAGCCAACACCGGCGACGAGGACGGAGAGGAAAGTTGAACGCCTTGGTTTTCTGGGTGTGGTTCGGGTGTGCAGGAAGTACTGCGCCAACCGCCACCCAAAGCAATGTGCTCAAAACACCCCCAGTCCCGGGAACATCGGAACCCAAAGACACCGATTGCATCGACCAATGCAAAAGACAAAATATGGCGCGGGCTGTTTCGGCCGAGCAGATCGCTGAAGACTGTGCTCAACAGTGCTCTCAATCAGAAAAAAATACGCTGCAGCCTTTGTTGATCGACGATCCCAAATGAGAATTTCCTAAAGCGAAAGAAGAACCATCCGTAAAGTTCAATTGGTCTGACCAACATTTGTTGAACAGCCACAATCTTCTTCCTCCATATACAAAACCTCTCCCGTTGCTTTGGCGTGCGTCGGATCTTCTTCCGACCTCATCGTGGCAGCTTGATTGGGCAGCACCATTCCCATGAGCATCAGCTTACGCACCAACATCGTGTCCAAAATGAGCGCCAACCAGCTCAACACTTCGGCACGTTCGCTATCGCAGACGATGGAAAGAATCAGTTCCGGTTCGCGCACAAAACGAATCGGAGATGACGCTGCAGGAACAGCTGTGGGCGTGAACCTTTCCGTCCGGGCGAGCTCCGGCTCCCAAGCAATGCGAAATGCGAATGATGGCATCTCTATGCTGCAGACCTCAGCGGGTGCATTGAATGAAACGGAAAACCTGCTGGAACGCATGCGCACAATCACCGTTCAATCCGCATCGGACACACTGGAAGAAGGGGAGAGAAAGTACATCATCGGTGAGTACAAACAAATCGTAGCTGAAATGGAACGGCTTTCGGACTCGACAGACTTCAATGGACTCGATGTCGCATCCGGCGACAGCTACACGGTTCAAGTGGGCGTAGACAACTCCGGCAGCGACCAAATAGAGATCAACACAGCCGACATTGAAACCATCCACGGAATTGTAAAAGCCTTGAATCTCAGTTCAGGCGCAATGTCTCGGATCAGCATAAAACGCATCGATACCGCCATCGACGAGCTGAACAACCAGCAGGCTAAAATCGGTGCAAAACACAATCGACTCACCAATGCGATCAATCACCAACAAGCCAGTGTCTTGAGTCATCGAGCATCTGCAAGTCGAATACAAGATGCCGACATGGCCAGGGAAACGAGCAGGATGACGGCACTTCAGGTGAAACACTCTGCCGGCGTTGCAGCCCTCGGACAGGCGAAAGGAATGTCACAGGCGGCTCTGTCCCTGATCTAAACACCAGGGCCCATCAAGGATGATGCAGCGAAGGTGATCTGATCGAGCGATTGAACGAGCCGATGATCATCCTCCCTTTCGATCAACGTCCCGCCACCCTGCACGTACCGACGGCTCACCTCGATCGGGACAACGCTGTCATGAACCCCATGAATCACGATGGTCGGCAGTCCCACCGGAGGACGCAGAGCAGCAGCATCCTGTACGGGTGCTTCGGAATGGTGGAGCGCCGGCGCCATCAACAACAGCCCCACAAAACGTTCTGGATAGACCAACGCCAAGTGCGCCGCAGCCAACCCGCCATAGCTGCTACCAGCCAACAACACATCGCCTTGGCGTGTGGCTTTTTCGAGACCAACCAGACGTTCCGCAAGGGCAAGACCCCGCCCATCTGGCGCAATGACCTCAAAACCATTGCTGCGCAAATGCTGAATCTTTCTTCCTTGGGGCGACCCTTCCAGCCCATGAGCAAATACGATGGGAAACACACTCCCTCCATGACATGACCAATCACCGCGTATCCTTTGTTCTCTTTTTGTCGATCGTGGCCATCAGTACGGCCGCGGTTTTGGTGCGACTGGTTCCGGACATGCATCCGATCGCCATCGCCTTTTGGCGCACCGCAATCGTTGCGGTTTTGTTGAGCCCAACCTGGCCTCGGGCGGGAACGATACGCCCAGTTGGCAAACAAAAACTGTGGACCATATTCGCTGGACTTTGCCTCGCGTTGCACTTTTGGACGTGGTTCACCAGTCTCCAACTGACCTCTGTGATGCGCTCCACGGTTCTCGTATGCCTGACACCCGTTTGGGCAGGTATCCTCGCTTGGTGGGCCTTCTCAGAACCGCCAAAGAAGAGCTTTTGGCTGGGCATTTTAATCGCACTGTTGGGTGTCCTGTGCATGGCGCTTGGGGGTGACCAGGGTGACCAACAAAGCACCTGGACCGGCGACCTTCTCGCCCTGACGGGTGGGGTTCTATCCGGCGCGTATCTCACCATTGGACGCGCCGTCCGGCCCCACGTGGATTGGGGGCCTTATGGGGCGCTGGTTTGTGCGAGCTGTGCAGGGTGGTTGTTTGTCTTTGCTTTGATGACGCAGGCCAGCCTGGGTGTGCTGGGCCCCCATGCGTGGTGGGTCATCGCAGCAATGGCTTTGGGCCCCCAGTTTCTGGGGCACATCGGATTCACCTACGTCGTCCGGTACATTCCCGCATACATCATTGGGGCGGTCATATTGCTGGAGCCTGTGGGCGCCACACTGCTGGGAACCGTGGTGCTCGACGAGTGGCCCACAATCCAAGAGACCATCGGCGCATGCATCATCGTGATGGGCGTGATGGGCGCCACCCTCAAACGCGACGGCGATCAGGCAAAAACAGCCAACCAGTCTGGTTGATCGCCCAACACCCTTCGAACCGTCGTGACGTCGGCTGCCGCGTGCCCGTCCACCGTTTCAATGCGGTGTCTCAACACCACATCTCCAAGGCTCGTGAGCCCCTGAATTTGGGTTTCGATCACAACCGATGTGCCACCCTCCAATCCGCGCTTGAATCGAACTTGCTCTGCTATCGGCACCAACTGTTGGGGGTCGAGACCAGCTGAAATCATCTGCCGAGCTATGGCTTCGTCGGCCCAGTCCACGTAGACCGGATGATTGACATGAGCGAAAGGATCCATCCAAGTATGCCAGACATCCAAGCGAAAGAAGTGAGGAGCAGAGGACACAGGAGCATCGATCTTGGGCAAGTGCACCATGGGTTCATCGACGTCCACCGCAGGAAATGAAGACAACAAGTCTTCGCTCGCACGCGCCGGGGTAATTCCACCTTCCTCCCCATCCAACTTCACATGGACCCACTGCTGAGTCGCTTCCGCGATCGCTGATCCTGCGACGGCCAAACGAACTTCTCGACGAGACAGCGTGTCCCTGCGCCAGTCTCGAATCCATGTCCGGGCATCCACGGGTTCGCCATAGGAAAGTTCCCGGTGATGAACAACCGTCATTCGAGAGACAATAAACCCAACGCCTTCATCGATAAATCTCTGGCCACTCCACCCATTGCCGATGCTGGCACGCACCGCCGCCTCTTGGCACAACCGCCAGATGTCCCCCGCGCGTGCCACCTGTCTTGGCGACACGCAATGCCGTTGAAGTCGGATAGAAAAAGGGGAGATTGCATGGGTCATCCAATCCCTCATATCCTGCAAAACACGATGACCCGGCAAAACCAACCGACACCGATCGAACTTGAGATCGCACACGACATCAATTCCGTCGACGCCAAAGCGTGGAACCTTCTGGTCGATCCCAACGACCCATTTACAGAACATGCCTTTTTGGCCAGCTTAGAAAGCAGTGGAAGCGTGTGCCGCGAAACAGGTTGGTTTCCAGTTCACCTCCTGGCCAAGCAGAACGGTGAACTGGTGGGCGCGGTACCGCTGTACTTGAAAAACCACAGTTATGGCGAATACATATTTGACTGGGATTGGGCCAATGCTGCCCAGCGGGCAGGCATACCGTACTACCCCAAACTGGTGTGTGCAGTGCCCTTCACGCCAGCAACGGGGCGACGCCTTCTGTGCACAGACAAACACATCGAGCAACGCTTGCTGGACGGCCTCCACGGTGTTGCCGAAGCGACCCGAGCCCACTCAATCCACATCCTGTTCGCCAGCCAGACCGAACACGATCGAATTGCGCTTCGTTCGGAGTTTGTCGGTCGAATGACCCACCAGTTCCACTGGAACAATCATGGATACGAAGACTTCGAGGACTGGCTCCAGAAATTTCGTTCCCGTCGCAGGAAAGAGGTGCGTCGTGAACGCCGGGTGGCCGAACAACGCAACGCCAAGATTCGCATGCTGCGTGGAGAAAGCCTTACGCCTGAACTGTGGGCCACCCTTCGGCGATTTTATGAGGACACAACGGCACGCAAACATGCCGAGCCCTACCTGACACCACAGTTCTTCGAAAATGGAAGCGAACTTCTGTCCCACTCTGCAGTCGCCTTTGTGGCCGAACACGAGAACAAAGTCGTCGCAGGTGCCTTGTGTTTTCAACGGGGCGACCACTTGTACGGTCGATACTGGGGCTGTGAAGAAGGGTGGGGCGGACTTCATTTTGAATTGTGCTACCACGCGCCCATCGAAGCCTGCATCCGAGCCGGATGGACCCATTTTGAAGCCGGCGCCCAAGGCATGCACAAAATGCAGCGGGGTTTAGAGCCCGGACCCACTTGGTCCGGCCATCACCTTCGGCACGCCGGCCTACACGATGCAGTCAAACGGTCCTTGGTAGAGGAACATGCACACATTGCGGCCGAAATAGAATGGCTGAACGAAAAAACACCTTTTCATCGCATGTGAACACGGGCGGGATAGAGGCCGCCGCATGGGAATACGATCGTTCATCCGCCGCAAGGTGACAGAAAAGCTATCGGGCACAGATACGCCCCCTGCTCCTGCACCAGCCCGGGATACGAGAAGCCTGCCAGAAGGTGTGGATGAGCAAGGATTCACAGCGGTAGCACGCGTCTTGGACATCCAAGAAGGCAAAGGTAGAACCGTGACTGCGAATGGAGAAGCCATCGCAATCTTTCACCTGGGCGAACATTTTTATGCCATCGATGATGCCTGCACCCACGAAGATGCGCCCCTTGGAGAAGGAGAGGTTCGCGGAACCACCGTGGTCTGCCCCTACCATGACTGGGTCTACGATATTCCGACCGGAACGTGCCTGACGGAGCCCTCTCGGCCTGTGGGATGCTTCCGCACAAAAGTAGAGGATGGTTTTGTTTGGGTGGGTGCCCGAACATCCGATGGAACCGACGACAGGGGTGGTGACCACGCCGATGGTCTGACCACATCGGAGCATGCAAGCTAGTGTTGCGTTGGCTCTTCCTTGTTCTGGTGTCTGTTCTGGGTACAGCGAAAGCCGAGACGCTGACCATCTGGCACGCCTACAGAGGAGCGGAGCGCACAGCACTCGAGACCCTTCTCGACCAATACGAGCAACAAAACCCTGGTTCGACCATCGAATCGCGGGCCATCCCCTACGATGGATTTAATTCCAAACTCGAAGCCGCCGTGCCCCGCGGACATGGTCCGGATCTGTTTATCGCCGCGCACGAAAGACTGGGTACATGGGTTCCCCTGGGCTTGGTACAAGCCAACCCCAATCCGATTCGCGATGTGCCACAAACCGTGGAACAGGCACTGTTCCACGAGGGTACAAGCTACGGTCTGCCGTTGGCATTCAAAACCTTGGCATTGTTCTACAACCGGGATCGGATTCAGACACCACCGGCCACCACCGATGACATGATTGCGATCGCACAAGCAGAACGCGACGCTGGCAGAGTCGGTCTGGCCTACCAAGCCACAGAGCCCTTTTTTCACGCACCATGGATGCATGGATACAATGGTGGCCTGTTTCAAGATGACACCGTTGCACTCAACCGAACCGGTGCGGTGGAAGCGCTCCGCTTCGCCAAACGACTGGCGGACGAAAAACTCATTCCGGAAGAGCCGACCAGCGCATTGGTGACACAACTGTTCAATGACGGCAATGCGGCCATGGTGATCAACGGCCCATGGTTCCTTGGGGAGATTGATCCCGACATCAATCTCGGTGTCGCACCATTGCCCCAGGTGAGTGAAACCGGTCGGGCCGCCGCACCATACCTAACTGTCGAAGCCATTCAGGTTTCTGCACACACTGCCCATTCAGAGAAAGCATGGGCGCTGGCCCAATGGCTGACCGATACAGACCAAGCCGTTTACCGCGCGGTCGAGGGCAGACAAAGCGTCGCAACCGCATCTGCATACGCGGATCCGCGCATCGCTAAAGACCCCATCTTGTCTGCCTTCCGGGCCCAATTGGAGCACACACAGCCCATGGAAACGGGCGCCTGGATGGGCTCGTCCTGGGAACCCCTTGCGCGGGCCATCCGCAGGGTCATGCGCGGCGCACACACACCCCAAGCGGCATTGGATGCCGCCCACCAAGAATTCCAAGTGGTCACCGCACCACCGCCACCGCCTTCGAACCCATGGCCATACATTTGCCTGGCCGCCATCGCTTTGTTGGGCGCAGTGGCTTTCGTGGTTCGCGCTGCCTGGCAACAACGCTCCAACATGCGCGACATGGCACATGCCTATCGATGGATAGCCCCTGCCGCGATTTCAATGGGGGTGCTGGTCATCGTTCCCTTTGTTGTTGGGGCTGCCGTCAGTTTGTTCGCTCACCGAGATGGAAGCTGGACCTTTGTCGGGATGACCCACTTTCTGGACATCTTGCTCGCACGAGACTGGCCACTGACCTCTGCCCTCAGCTTCTGGTTCACTTTGGTGGTAACGGTGCTCTGGACGGCTTCAAATGTCATTCTGCATGTCGGTATCGGGGTCACACTGGCCATGTTCCTACGGGCCCCATGGCTGCAACTGAAGGGCATCTACCGGGTTCTGTTGATTCTCCCTTGGGCCATTCCCAACTACATCACCGCCTTGATTTGGAAGGGCATGTTCCACCGACAATTTGGGGCCATCAATGCGCTCTTGGATGCCGTTGGAATTGAGCCAGTCAGTTGGTTTTCCCAATTTTCAACAGCCTTTGCAGCCAACCTGATCACCAACACATGGCTTGGATTCCCATTCATGATGGTGGTCACCCTGGGTGCACTGCAAGCCATCCCCGCCGACATCGAAGAAGCCGCCAGCATCGATGGAGCATCCGGTTGGCAGCGTTTTTGGGCCGTCACGTGGCCCTTGCTCAAGCCAGCCCTCCTGCCCGCCATCGTTCTCGGAAGCATTTGGACATTCAATATGTTCAACATCATCTACTTGGTGAGTGGTGGTGAGCCCGATGGTGGAACCGAAATCCTGATCAGCGAAGCCTACCGGTGGGCCTTCACCCGGGGTCATCGATACGGCTACGCCGCTGCGTATGCTGTGCTGATCTTTGGCGTGCTGCTGATTTACAGCAAGACCACCGACCGCTTGCTCACCCGGAAGGCCACATGAATCGCCCCAGTGTCACCAAAATGGTCCTGGTTCACTTGGGCCTCATCGTCACCACAGTGGCTGTGCTCTACCCGGTCCTGTGGGTGGTCGGCATGGCCTTGCGCCCTGGTCAAGCATTCTCCCTCGACCCCAACCCCATTCCAAGCAGCATCACCTTCGATCACTTTCATGCGGTCTTGGGCACCCAAACTTCAGAGGGTGAATGGCTCTTTGGGCGGCAACTGTTCAACAGTCTATTGGTCGCAGGAATCACATCCATTGTCGGCATCGTACTCGCAACAACCGCTGGCTACGCGATGAGTCGTTGGGCCTTCCCTGGCAGGGATGCCGGTCTGCGCGTTTTCCTCATCACCCAGATGTTCCCGGGTGTGGTCATGGCCATCCCGCTCTACATCCTGCTGGATGAAATGGGGATGTTGGACTCCTTGGTTGGGCTCAGCCTGGTCTACGCCACCACCGCGATTCCATTCTGTACCTGGAACATGAAGGGCTACTTCGACACGATTCCCATTGAACTCGAGGAAGCAGCATGGATGGATGGTGCAGACCGCTGGACCATATTTTGGACCATCGTCCTGCCATTGGCGCGGCCGGCACTGGTCGTGACTGGATTGTTTTCTTTCATGACCGCCTGGAACGAGTTCATCTTGGCGGCCACATTCATGAACAAAGAGACGTCGTTCACGCTACCTGTGGTCCTGCAATCCTACGTGGGCGACTATGGAACCGAATGGGGCCATTTCGCCGCTGGTGCCGTATTGGTCAGCATTCCCGTCATGCTGCTGTTCTTCGCACTCCAAAAACATTTGGTCGCCGGACTGACTGCCGGATCGGTGAAGGGCTAAAAGGCGCAAAAACGCCTTCAGAATTGAACATAGAATGACGATGAAAGGGGACGCCGGGGAAGGAAGGGCGTTCCATGAATCAGTATCAACGGGCAAGACAACTGTACGAGAAGGGAGACCATCAGTCTTCAGTACAGCACTTTCGTGCATGGCTCTTGGAAAACCCCACCGATGCTTCTGCCCAACATGATTTGGCCGCAGCCTTGTTCAATATCGGTGATTTGGCGGAAGCCGAAAATGCCGCCAAGAAAGCCCTCGACATCAATGCTGAGTTGGCGACAACCTGGGCACTCATGGCCACCATCCAAGCGGCCAGAGGACAAATAGGAACCCCCCTACAGTCGATGCTCGCTGCCACCCGGATCGAACCCGACAACCTGAAATACCGTTCACGCCTGGGAACGATGCTGCTGGACCAAAACCGACTGGAGCATGCGATTCGGGTGTTTGAAGGTGTGCTCAAAATCGAGCCAAAAAACATTGATGCGATTTCAGGTGTGGCCGCATCCATGGAACGCCAAGGAAGGCTCGAGGAAGCCCTGGCCTACATGGAGCCCCATCTGGCTGACACCGAATCCCATGCTGGGCTGGCCATCGCATGGGGCACCGTCTGCAGAAGACTCGGACATTTCCAACGGGGTGTGGATGTCTTGCTCCGAATGCTCAGCCACAAGAAAAGACCAATAGCCCAAGCCATGATGTTGGCAGAACTGGGTGCCCTGTACGACAAAATGGATGAAGTCGACGCGGCATTTTCCGCATACACCGAAGCCAACCTGCGCAGACAAGGCACATGGGATCCCGAACGCCTCGAGCGCTGGGTCGATCGAACCATCGCCACATTCAGCCCCGAACTTCTGGCCCAAGCACCGAAGGGCATGGATGACAGCGAAAGACCGATTCTCATCGTTGGGATGCCACGGTCGGGAACCAGCTTGGTCGAACAAATCCTCTCCGCACACCCCAACGTCCATGGAGCCGGAGAACTGGAAGACATCCGCATCACCAGCCTGTTTGCTGAATCATACGGCAAGCAGAGTTTCCCTGAATGTGTGCCCAACATCGGTCAGGATCTCACAAACCGATTGGGCTCTTGGTACATCGAACGACGCAAGCAAAATGCCCCAGATTGCCAATGGGTCACCGACAAGATGCCCCAGAACTTCCAGCACATCGCTTGGGCATCTCTGATCATGCCCGGGGTACGGGTCATCCACTGCGTCCGCGATCCAATGGACACGATGCTGAGTTGCTACTTCCAAGGATTCAAGGCGGCATTGGCATGGTCCAATCGACTTGAATGGTTGGGCCACTATTACGCGCAATATCAGCGCCTCATGGCCCACTGGGAAGCGGTCTGTCCCACACCGATTCACACTGTTCATTACGAAACACTGGTTTCTCAGCCGGAACCCACCATCAAAGCCATGTTGGCACATTGTGGGATCCCTTTTGACCCCGCCGTCCTTCGCCACCACCAGTCGGGGAGGCGAATCGACACAGCATCGTACGCTCAGGCAAATCAACCCATTTACACAAGCAGTGCCGGAAAAGCAGCGCGCTACACCACACACTTGGCCCCCGTCCGCAGCATTTTGGGTGCCAAGTGACAGACGCTATCACTTTGTACAATGCAGGAACAGCAGCCTTGCGAGATGGAAAACTCCATCCTGCTCTCGACTTGTTGGCACAAGCGATCAAGGCCACCACAGCACCCAGCATTCAAGGTCCGGCATGGAGAAACATCGGCATCGCACTTCGCAAAGTCGGAGCGACCGAAAAAGCAGCCCAGGCCTTTCTACAAGCCCTCGAAATCGATGGTAGTGACGTCGATGCTCGATACAGTTTGGGCAATACATTCGCGGCCCTGGGCGAATACACCCAGGCCATCGATGAATTCCAAGTGGTCCGGACGGCACGTCCGCAATGGGCACAGCCCGCAAACAACGAAGGGGCCGCATGGATGGCGCTTGGACGAAGCAAAGAGGCCGAAGACTGTTTTCAAGCTGCCATTCATATTGATCCCAATTTTGCACACGCTTGGGGAAACCTCGGCGCTGCACGTGCAGCCCAAGGCCGTCACGCAGCACCACTGCATACACTCCAAAAAGCGCTATCTCTCGCACCCAACAACCACCAAATCCGAACCCAATTGGGGCACTTGTTGACAGAATTGGGCCACCTCGATGCGGCGGTCCGAACCTTCCAAGGCATCCTGAAAGCCGAACCCCAACACGCAGATGCACGGGCCGGTATCGGGCTGGCCCTCCACCGCTCAGGCGAGAGCATTCGGGGGCTGTCTTACTTGGCTCCCTCCATTGCTACCGGCAACCCACACCCAGATGAAGCAGTCGCATTTGCCCGGATTTGCCTGCACCTAGAAAATCCTGAGGTCACGATCGAGGTCCTACAAACCGCACTGAAACAGGCCAAACACCCAGCCACCCAGGTTCTCATCGGCAAGCAACTGGGCCTCGCATTGGATGCCGCAGGCAAACCCGATGAAGCATTTGCTGCCATCGCCAACGCCAATCAACTCCGCAATCTGTCTTTTGATGCTGCACAACACAGCACCCAAATCGACGCCCTCATCCAGCGTTCGTTGAGGGCCACCACACAAAGCACGTGCACGGACTCAACTCCCGTATTTATCGTGGGGATGCCGCGATCCGGCACCACTTTGATCGAACAAATGTTGGATGCACATCCGGAGATTCACGGTGCAGGAGAGCGCGGAGAACTTCAAATGGTCGCAAAGCTGATGCGCGACAAAGAGTTCGATGAAAATGCATTGAATCAGCTCGCTTCAGCGTATCTCAACCGAATTCGGCCCCTCGCACCCAATGCGAAAAAGATCACAGACAAGATGCCCGACAACTTCATGTACCTGGGTGAAGCGGCCCAACTCTTTCCTGAAGCAAGGGTCATTCACTGCATCCGTGACCCTGCAGACACAGGCTTGAGTTGCTTGTTCCAAAACTTCAAAGACACCCTGAAATGGACAACACAGCAAGAAGACATTGCTGCATTTACCCGAGACTACCAACGAACAATGAATCATTGGGCAGAGCACGGAAACCTTCGAATGCTCACGGTCCCCTATGAATCACTTGTTCATGAACCAGAACTATGGGCGCGGCGAATCCTTCGATTTTTGGATCTGCCTTTCCACAGTTCTGTTCTACATCCTGACCAAAACCCTCGAATCGTACGAACCGCATCCCACGATCAGATCAGACGGCCCATTCACACCAAAAGTGTTGGCCGATTCTGGAAGTACAAAGCGCATATTCAGACGCTGATCAATCTTCGTGAAGGATTGCCTCAATCTGAGGGCAATTGCGACCGTAAAGGCGATGGAAGAAATCATCATGAATGACATCCAAGATCTACTGACGCGCGTATTGGAAACACACCGAACAGGTGATTTCGACACTGCGCGTTCCGATTGTGCCGAACTCATGGCCAATGCCCCGGACGTGCCGGACACCCACTTTGTCATGGGCTTGCTGATTCAAGACTCTGGCGACCACGTGGGCGCAATCCAGCTGTTGGGTCGTGCCATTCGGCTGGAACCAGAACGATCCGATTTCCATGATGCTCTGGGTGTGTCACAAGTGTCGCTTGGTAAACATCGTGATGGTTTGCGAAGCTTTGCTGAGGCCGTACGACTTCATCCCGAAAACCGCCTCGCCGTCATGCATCTTGGCCTGCTCGCTCTCCGAATGGGATTGTCCGAAAGGGCGCTGCCTTGTTTCGAGTCCTTGATGCGAATGGGAGAAACCAGCATTGAGCTCATTTGTCTACGGGGTCAGGCCCTCTACAAAATGGAGCGACACACGGAAGCCGTCGATTGGCTTCACAAATGTCTTGATATGAGCCCGGGGCACCTCGATGCTCATCGGTATTTGGGTCGAACGCTGATGGCCTTGGGTCGGTTTACCGAAGCCGCAACCTGCTTGAGGACTGTGGCCGATGCGGAAGCCGGAAACAGCCGCGTTCGGACATTGCTTGGTGAAGCGCTCATGCGGGCAGGAGATCTCGAACCGGCAGAGTCTATTCTCCACGAATCGATCGACCTCGACCACAGTCAACCGGAAGCCCACGCACACCTGGGAGATGTTCAGGCAGCCCTGGGGCTGACCGATGCACCTTTGCGGTCCTATCTGACTGCGCTTCGACTCCGACCCAACGACCTAAGCTACAGATGCCAGCTTGGTTATTTGTTGATGGACCAAGGGTTCTTGCCCAAGTCGGAACACTGCTTCCGGCTGGTTCTGGCACGCGAGCCATACAACGTCGATGCAATCGCCGGCCTTGCGAGTGTCCTTTCCAAAATGGGCGATCCGGAGGGCGCAATCGCGTTGGCAGAACCGATGATTGCATCGGGAACCGATCACGCGGACTTGGCCCATATTTACGCCATGCTGTGTCGAAAGCTCGGACGCTCACACGATGCCATTCCGGTCCTACAACGGCAGCTTCAACGCTCGAGACCCCTTCATACCCGCGCCAAACTTCAGCACGCCTTGGGCGAATTGTTTGAGGCCGTCGGCATGCACGAAGAAGCATTCCAAGCACACCAAAGTGCAAACGAGTCCGAATCTGCAGAATTCAAACCTGCGGTTTTTCAATCCCAAGTCGATGACATCATCAAGGTGTTCGGGGAAGTCAATTTCCCACGATTCCCAATGGCGGAAAACCCGACGCGAATTCCTGTTCTGATCGTGGGTATGCCCCGAACCGGAACCACGCTGGTGGAACAGGTTTTGGCTTCCCACCCCCATGTGCTTGGTGCAGGAGAACTCGAAGAACTTCAGATGCTGGCCCGGGCGATGCCCGAAATCATCGGAACCGACAAGCCATACCCCCAATGCATCGAAGAACTTTCGCCAGAAATCGCAAACCACTTGTCCAACTGGTACACGGAACGAATGATCACCAAGGCGGGTGATGCGACCCGAATCACGGACAAAATGCCCCTCAATTTCCTGCATTTGGGACTGGCGGCTCTGCTGTTACCAAACACCCGCGTGATTCATTGCCGCAGGGCACCCATGGATACAGCACTCAGCTGCTATTTCATGCACTTCAAGGAATCGTACGCATTCAGTACAGATCTTCAATGGCTCGGGAAATTTTTCGTCGAGTACGAAAAATTGATGAACCATTGGCACAAAGTTCTGCCCCTGCCAATCTTGGATGTCCAATACGAAGAGATGGTCAACTATCC
>Ga0163108_10001141_pt1 | contig 19519 bp, 15 predicted proteins | sample Fk1155metaG_FD_109644 | JGI IMG/M metagenome (GOLD analysis project Ga0163108, IMG submission 109644) | Marine microbial communities from the Central Pacific Ocean - Fk160115 155m metaG | ecosystem: Environmental > Aquatic > Marine > Oceanic > Photic zone | place: The Central Pacific Ocean...
AAAAAAAGGAAGCCAGCCAAATTTGTTAGTCGACGGCTGTGGAGTCGCCTGGTCACTGGTCGTAAGCGGAGCCAATCGGCATGATGTTACCCAACTGGAAATCGTCTGGGATGAAATCGTGATTGAACGAGCTGATGATATTGAACAGCACCTATGTGCCGATAAAGGTTACGACGGTGATTCGGCTTGACAGATAATCATCTCCAAAGGCTAGACTCCTCAGGTGAAATCAAGGGGGGAGGAAATTGATAAGAAAAAAAAGAACCCTGGTTACAAATCTAGAAGATGGGTGGTCGAAGTCAGTCATTCCTGGTTCAACCGGTTCAGGAAAATCCTGGTCGGCGATGAAAAACTCAACCTAACTTACCTGTCATTGCTACACCTGGCAGCGGCTATAATTACATACCGAAAAGCAGGATTTATTTACGGATAGGTTCTTAATATACGGAGTGGGATGGAAGGACAGGTTGTGAAACATCCTTTGGAACGCTACGATGCCCTTGCGACTTACCAGCCTCCCAATTCACTCATCTACACCGAGCGAGGACTACGGGGTGACTGGACGCGGATAAGAAAAAACGTGGAGACCGCTCGCAAAGGAGGACAGCTCGCTACAGGTGGAGGTGATCGCTTTTTCGAGCGGCTACATTTTTTGCGCGGCTACGAAAATCTAATGGCAGACTTTGCTGATAATGGGCCTCAATTACAACAACTTATCAGTATGGTGTTGGACAACAATATCATACTGGTGAACAAGTGGCTGGAAATTGGTGTGGATGTGATGGGTTTTGGCGACGATTTGGGCACGCAGACAGCGACGATGATGAGCCCTCGGCATTTCAGCAAACATCTGAAACCCGGTTATACTAAGATGTTTGAGGTATGCCGAGCTGCTGATACCCATGTACGGTTGCACACGGATGGACACGTTCTGGAGATCGTGGATGACTTGATAGCGTGCGGCGTCACCGTTCTAAATCCGCAGGTGCGTTGTAACACAATAGAAGGCATTGAAAGTACATGTAAAGGAAAAGTGTGCGTGGACCTTGATCTTGACCGACAGGGCTTTCCATTCTGGACGCCGAAGGAGATCAAGGCGCATATCTACGAAGCCGTTGAGGTACTTGGCTCACCTGAAGGAGGGCTTATGCTTTATGCCGAGTGCGAACCAGATGTCCCGCTTGAAAATATTGAAGCAATTTGTGAGGCATTTGAGAAAGTTCGGCAATCACTTTGATTAGTTGGTAAGAATGTTTAAGCAATTTCCAACCAGGTTATATAGCCTACACTACCGATTCTTATGTTATATATGCGCGAGAGAAACTGAATATTCAACCGCTTAAAGACAGTCCTTTATATGGTTACTACAGTAAGGCGATTGGCTACACGGTTGCCCCTGAAACCGAATTTCTCAACTTGGCAGGTTTTTGTTATAGGAAAAAGCCTGCCGGCGATGGTTGGAAAAAGCTGTCTGAATGTATTCCGCAGGACAAAATCGTTCCACCTAGCCAATACAATGTCGATATCCGGGTAAAGAACTGGTGCTTTAAGGATTAGCACTGGACGTTCTATTGAGTAATGCTCCAAGTCAGAAATCAATGAGGAAACGAGTAAGAGTTAATGACAAAACACCCGGAAAACCTGGAAGTACCAAGCAAACTAAGCCTCCTAAAGTAAAGCCAATGACAGGTAAAGAGAAACTCGAGACAATTCTGAACGGTCAGATACCCAAAACCCCGCCACACTGGGAGTTGGTCTTCCAGATCGAGAAGGAGATGTTCGGCATGGATCGAGATGTTGTAGCAGAAGCTGACCGGCCAGCCTTCCAACTGGATGTATACCACCGCTTGGTTGACGAGTACGATTGGGCGGCCATTCCCGGCGCCTATGATCCGGCCTCAATCGAAAGAGCGAAATCTACATTAGGTCACAAGGCGTTGGTTCCAGCTTTCGAAGGTAGCGGAGTCTTCTGGATGCCCTCGGGCGAGAATATGATGGATTTTGCTGTTCAACTGTTCGAGCAACCGAAGGAACTCCATGCAGAAGCCCGCCGAAAATGCGACACCGCAAAAGTGTTTTTCAAGAAGGCTGTCGATGCGGGCGCTGACTTTTTCGTTCTAACCTATGATTTTGGATACAACGACGCTCCTTTTGTTTCGCCGGAACAGTTCGCCGATCTGGTTACGCCCTATCTGACGGAAATAGTCCAGAGTATCCATGACCTCGACAGGAAAGTCCTTCTACATTCCGACGGGTGTGTCGAGTCGATTCTTGGTCAGCTGTATGCAACAGGAGTGGATGGCTACCAGTCTGTGGATCCACAGGGACAGATGGACATCAAGGAAGTCAGGGCACAGTACCCGGATTGGATTCTGATGGGTAATGTCGCCTGCAATATTCTTCAAGACATAGACGAAGGCAAAATCAAAGGATCAGCTCATTACTGCATGACGCATGGTGGTGTCGGAAAAGCGTACATATTTTCCACATCGAATTGCATCTTTCACGGCATGCCCCCGCAAAGCTACAAGATCATGCTGGATGAGTACAATCGTATTGTGGATGAGGGTATCCTGGACATGTTTGAAAATTCCAATCCCTCTGGAGGATACAAGAGAGCTTAGAATGACAGCGAAATTGAGTTGGAGCACCCACGCAGATCTGGCCATTAAGAAAACCATAGGTGTCTGCCGCGAACAGTACCTGGAGCATATGACTTTCAAGGCGAACATTGGACCGCTTTTCACAGAGATCTTCGGCCCGATCATCGGTCTGAAGGAGGAGTGGTTCGCCCAAGGCGCGACGTCAGAGGAACTCGACTTTTCAGCATTTCACTATCGTTGTGCAATGAATGGTGGTGTGCCGGTCAACACGGGTTGGAGAGGTGGTCAAGAGACAAAGGTACTTGAAGAAACAGCAGAATACATTATCACCCGTGACCGCATGGGGCGACGGATGAAGTTATTTAAAGGCGTGGCCACGCTTCCCCTTCCAATGGATTACCCGGTCAAAAACATGGATGACTGGCGGAAGATTAAGTCCCACTATGAATTTTCAGAGAGCCGCTTCGGCGAGAACTGGGAAGATATCACTCGCCAGCATCTCAAAGCGGGTCGAGTTGTCACGGTGAGTATCCCCGGCGGTTTTGACCAACCACGGCAGCTTATGGGTGAGGAACAGGTCTGTATCGCTTATTATGAACAACCGGAGTTGATTCACGATATCCTCAAGACGATTGGTGACACAGCATTCAGGGTGTTAAATCGCGTCTCAAAATCCGTGAAGGTTGACCAACTCAGCGTACACGAAGATATGGCGGGCAAAAGTGGGCCGCTTGCGGGTCCAAAGCAGATCGAGGAGTTTATCAAACCGTATTATCGTCGTATTTGGGATATGCTTCAAGAACGTGGCGCTCAGCTTTTCGATCAGGATTCCGACGGAGACATGAATGCTGCCATCCCGGCCTTTCTGGATGCCGGCGTTAATGTGATGCACCCCATGGAACCTGCGGCTGACATGGACATTGTCAAAATCCGTGAAATCTATGGAACGAAGTTGGCTTTTTATGGTGGTATTGACAAGCATGTTCTGCGTCGTAGCAAGGAGGAGATCGTGGCGGAACTCGAATACAGGATACCTCCGATGGTTCGCACGGGCGGATGTGTACTTGCGCTAGACCATCGCATCCCGAACGGCACACCGCTGGAGAATTACCGGTTCTACGTTGAAAAGGCGTGGGAAATTATGGAGAGAGAATCTTGAGAAATAAGAGTGTGCGCAATAGAGAAGAGAGGACATGCTAACATTAGAGTCCCACCGCGATCTCGCGGTTGATTGGATCTTGAATGCCCAAAACGTAGGGCCGGATAGTGGTGTTTCCGCCTATTACCATATCGATAGCGGCTATTGCCAGACATCGTATCCTGAGGTCACAGGTTATATCGTACCGACCATGTTCGACACAGCCATTTTAACTGGTGAACAACGATATAGAGATGCCGCTATTGAGATGATCGATTGGGTGACATCCGTGCAACTCGATACCGGAGCCGCGACATCGATGGATTTTTCTACGCCGTATGTCTTTGATACAGGCCAAGATATACTCGGTTGGGTTCGTGTTTACGAAGAGACGCATAACGCGATCTATTTGGATGCCGCCATCAACGCAGGGGATTGGCTCTCTTCCATCCAGCAACCCGACGGCTGGTTCCCCACCACCGCTTATAGCAAAAGCACCCATACGTACCATTCAAGGGTTGCTTGGGCTTTGCTGAGATTATCCGAAGTGAGTCAGAGATCCATTTACCGGGATATGGCAATTCTCAACTTAAACTGGGTTGTATCCAAACAGCAAGATAACGGTTGGTTTGACATTAGCGCAAACGACGAGATTACCCATTTAATCGCTTATACAGGCAGAGGACTTCTAGAGGCGAGCGTACTATTAGGAACAGATGATTACCTTCAATCTGCCCGACGGCTTGCGGACGTGTTGCTGGAGATTCAGTTGGATAGCGGTAGGCTTTATGGACGGTACGATTTCAGGTGGCATCCAACAGTCGAATGGCACTGCGTGACCGGGGATTTACAGATTGCGATTATCTGGCTGAGGCTTTATCATATGACCGGCAACGAGGATTATCACCGGGGTGCCAAATCGGCTATCGAGCACGTAACGAAAATTCAGAATATTGAAAGCAGTGAAAAAGGGATTCGGGGTGGGATACCGGGCTCAGATCCACTTGGGGGAGACTATTGTCCACGCCAATACTTGTCGTGGGGGACGAAGTTCTATATTGATGCCGTTCACCTGATGCTCGACTACTGTTTTGTGCTGATGGGTTAGAATAAACGGAAAGGACATTTATTTATGGGAAAACAAATCTCAAAACGTCAACGCTTGGAGACGGCTTTCGCCTTGGAAGATCCGGATCGAACGCCGATTCTGGGAGGATGGCTCGCGTGCCCTGAATACATCATGGAGCTTACCGGGGCAACGTCTGATGAATATTGGTCAGATCCCACTGAAGTATCTATTCAAGCGTATGATTATCTGGGGATGGATGGCTTAATCAGCATTTTTGTCCCCAGAAATCGTAATGACTTCCGCTGCGTGGACAGTATGAGCTATTCCAAAGCGGATACAGGCATGTCTTTAGAGGACGCCATCGCTGAAATTGATGCAATGCCAACTCCAGAAAAAATTGAAGCCGATTTCGATTTTGATGCGGAATACGAGGTGTTTCGCCGCTCACTGATCGACATGGGCGCCCGTTGTGGGGATATGCTCTGGATGCCTGCACAATGGGGGTCTGGCGCCAGAGTGACGTGGTACGGCAAGTTCGGTTACGAGACTTACTTCCTCATTGTTGGGCTTTATCTAGACCGGGCGCAAAAGTTGATGGAAATCGGTGGGGCGCAAGGACGATGCCAGTGCCGCTTGATTGCCCGAGCCGTTCAAGAAGGATTGTATCCGGAGGCGGTCTTACTCGGAGAAGACATCTGTACCCAACGGGGACCGATGATTTCTCCAGATTTTCTGGAACGCTATTATGCGCCTCAGCTTCGCTATGGGCTGGAACCTCTCCTCGAAGTTGGATGTCGCCCAGTTTGGCATTGTGATGGTGACGTGCGCCCAATGCTCGATTTTTTGATAGACATTGGGGTACAAGGGTTACAGGGTTTCCAACCAGAGTGCGGAATGGTACTTGAGGAGTTAGTCAAAAGGCGCACCCGGGACGGCGAACCGTTGCTAATTTTCGGGCCTATGGCAGTCACTACGGAACTGCCCGTCTGCACACCAGAAGAGATTGTGGCCAAGGTGCAAAACGCGATCGAAATTTGCAAAGGTAGCGCTTCGCTGGTCCTCTTCACTGCGAATACAATCAATCCTGACATTCCTCTAGAGAACATTAAGGCCATGTATCAGGCGGTTATGTAAGGAATTACCGACCGAATATCGGGTGACCGTGGGAGTACAAGCGATAATTCCACCTACATATCTGATTCTGAACTTTGATTATTGAGGCATCGTGCCATAAGTAGAATGCAGATGTGATACCACTCGAAAATCGCCCGCATGGGAGAAAAAAGATGGTAGACGTACATTCTCATGATATTGAGGGACGCAAACAGCGATGGCGAGGGTTCCTGTCCAGCGATTCAGGAACTCGTCATATCCTTCAGATCAATTACCAACCCGACAATTTACCAAGGCCTCTTCCCTGGCGAGAAAGAAAAGCTGAACGGATCGAATGGGCATGGGAATCCTATCAGCGGCATTTTGAGCGAACAGTGTGGTTGCATGATGACTCGATTCCCTGTCTTAACCCCTTCACGGGGACAGAGATTTTTGCAGAGGCGTTTGGATGTCCGGTGCACTGCCCTGAGGACAACATGCCCTTTGCTCTACCACTGATTCGCAGCGCGAGTGAGGTTGCCCAACTACGCGTTCCATCTTTGGATGTGCCTGCGCTGGCAACACTTTTTGAAATTGCAGACGAACTCCAACGGCGTGCTGGACCAAAAGCAACTATGAAGTTGGTGGATATCCAGAGCCCGATGGACATTGTCGCCCTAATTTGGGACAAAAACGATCTTTACACCGCTTTAATTGAGGCGCCGGAAGCCGTCAAAGAACTTGCAGCCAAAGTCAGAGAACTGTTGATCACCTTCCTTGATGAATGGTTTGCGCGCTATGGGCGGGAGTTCATTGCCCATTATCCCGCCTATTACATGCCCTGTGGCATCACCCTTTCTGAAGATGAGGTGGGAGCCGTTAGCGAAGAGATGTTCATTGAATTCTATCTCCCAGAACTGGTTGAGCTATCGGAACAATACGGCGGCATCGGTATGCACTGTTGTGCAGACGCCACCCATCAGTGGAAAAGTTTTAAGAAAATCCCCAACCTCCGTATGCTCAACCTGGTTCAGCCGGTGGAGGAACTCCGCAAAGCCTATCAGTCCTTTGCAACCGATGTACCGCAGATGCATTCGTGGTGCGGAAGAGGGCCGGCCTGGACCTGGCCTCAACAGTATCCAGAGGCGGCGCGGGTGGTGATGAGTATCAACGCCTCTACCAGAGAAGAAGCTCTGGAACTGGTTGAAAAGGTACGAACGGCTTCTAGTACCCCGACCTCCGCTTTCGCAGGGACGGTCGAGGGTAAAGTTAAGGAGAGGACTGATGACATCGATTGAACGTGTTCGCACCATTCTGAGCGGCGGCACACCTGACAGGCCTGCGCTGTATGATCTGTTGAGAAATAACGCCGTGTTGGAATATTACAGTGGAAAATTGCTCACCGAGGATACGGCAGGGACTATCTATAGTGCAATACGCCACATCCTAGACTCCACGCGATCGGTTCGTTTCCCGGACGTAGAGGGAGAGGAACATCGCCCCGATGGTACCGCTATCGTCAGGCGCCAATGGACGACGTGGACAAGACACCAGAGACCTCCAACGGTCGCTGAAGCGGAAGCCGGTTTTCACAGTCGTATCCATTCGCTGGAGAAACGCCTGGCAGGTGATACTACATCTGACGAGCAGGATGCCCAAAGCGTTCGAGCGACCATTGAAAGGATATTGGATAAGCTCGGTTACGATTTCGCTTACTTTGGGCCTGGTTATTCCCCTGGCCTGATGACCTATACCTCCTACGGACTTGAGACCTTTTCATACCTCCTTGCCGAGAATCCCGATCTTATCTCCCGCTTCCTCGAACTGAACACGGAATTGAACGTCCGACGAATTGCCTGTCTGGACATCGCAGACATCTCCCCGGGAGTATTTGTCGGTGAGGACATCGCCTATAAGGGAACGACGATCTTTTCTCCCGTATACCTCCGCCAGGAGTTTATGCCTCGGCTTGAGAGAATTGTAGATGCCTACCATCAACGTGGAATTGCCGTGATGTTCCACTCCGACGGGGACCTAATGGCAATTCTTGACGACCTGGTCGCCGTTGGGGTAGATATCCTCAATCCCGTTGAAACGATTGCGGGTATGGACGTCGCTGAAATTCGGAAAAGGCACAAGCATCTGGTGCTTGCTGGCGCCATTGACGTAAGCCAACTGCTTCCGTTTGGTACGCCACAAGAGGTCGCCTCAGAAACACGTAAGCTGATTGAAGTTGCTGGCCCTGGTGTGCTTGTTGGCTCCACAACAGAACTTCATAACGATGTTCCCTTGGAGAATTTCAAGGCGATGGCGGATACGGTGCGGAGTTATCGTTATTGAAAGAAGTAAAACTTGACAAAGCACCTAACAGTTTGTTTCAAAAATGAATGGACAAGCGAGAAGAACAGGAAAAATGAAAGGAAGAATACAAGATGCCTAAACTCTGTATCACGGAGATGAAAAAGGTCGTGTCTTCCAATCTTCTTCTGAATCTTGTATCCCTAATTTGTTTCACACGCTTATGCAAGGAGGATTTATGCTTGATGTTTCCGTAACCCCCAATTATGAAGCTTTGCTGTCCAATCTGAGACGCGAGGGAACACCTGAGCGAGCACACTATATGGAACTGTTTCTGGACGGCGAAATCAAGAGGATGATAGCTAAACGGTTTGGTATCGGCGCCGACATCCCCGCTAGCGATCTATATTATCAGTGGAAATTCGAAATCGAACTCCAACGATTCCTCGGTTATGATTACGTAACGGCGGGCATCGGCGGGATTAATTTTCCCCGGGATCTTTTCGTTGCCGAGGATACAACACAGTGGGGTGAGCAACGTCGCGAGAAACGTAACTGGACGGACGAACACACGGGACCGATCAAAGGCTGGGAAGAGTTCGAGAAATACCCCTGGCCTAGTCCAGAACAAATAGATACAAATATTCTAGAATGGCTGACCGAAAACCTTCCCGATGACATGTGTATCATTGCGGGATGCCACTCGATTTTTGAGCAAGTCACCTGGTTGATGGGCTACGAAAACCTCTGCTATCAGATCTATGATACTCCAGATCTTGTGGATGCTATGTTTGAACGAATCGGATCTATTTTCCATGAAGTAGCAAAGGTGCTAGTGCAGTTTGATCGGCTTCCAATCATCTTCGGCGGAGACGATATGGGCTTCAAGACTGGCCTTATGGTTACCCCTCAAGTTCTGATCGAGAAATCGTTCCCCTGGCATAAGTGGAACGCAGAGCTTGCTCATACACACGATAAGCTATACATCCTGCACGCCTGCGGCAATTTATCAGACCTGATGGAATCTCTGATTCATTATGTTAAGATTGACGGCCGGCACTCCTTTGAAGACGTTATCGAGCCAGTGACGCTTGCCAAGGAACGCTATGGAGACCATATCGCAGTGATAGGTGGAATCGACCTAGATTTCCTTTGTCGATCGAGCGAGGTAGCAATTCGCCAACGTGTCCGACATACTCTCGATGTGTGTCTGCCGGGAGGAGGGTATTGCCTTGGGACGGGTAACTCCGTGGCAAACTACATCCCCGTGGAAAATTACCTTGTGATGATGGATGAAGGCCGCCGTTACATGGACTGAGATAACGTCTCCGGGAGTCTCAAATTCCTGTTTTGATGAAGTTTCAATGGTTATCGGGTAAGAGGAGAGACCAACACTATGAAAGAGATAGAATTTGACGCGCACAACGCCGAACTGAAAGAGGTTTGGGATGCCTATCATCAGGAAAAGCCCACTCGTGTACCGATGAGCTTGGGGGTTGGTCCGCGCTATACGATGGAAATACCGGAAGTAAATCCGGACGGCGTTGATTTTGAAGAGTATTCAACGAACCCATTAGCAATGCTAAAACGCCAATTGGAACATCAGTACTGGGTTCGCCATTATATTCCGCAAGATGCCGAGATGGGTCTCCCGAAAGACGGGTGGACGGTGCATGTTGATCTTCAGAACTACTATGAAGCCGGTTGGTTCGGGTGTGACGTGGAATTTCGGAGAGGGCAGGTTCCTGGCTCGATGCCCATTCTCCAAGACGATGATAAAAAACGATCGCTTTTTGAGCTTGGTGCCCCGGATGCTTTTTTAGGCGGGATCATGCAGCGTAACTGGGCGTTCTTCGACGCTTTATCGTCGCAGCAAGAGGCGGGCTATACTTTTAAAGGACTACCGATTATTAATATTTTGCCGACCGGATTAGGGACGGATGGCCCCGTGACGGTTGCCTGTAATCTGCGTGGGACGACAGAATTTATGACCGATCTACTCGCCGATACCGAGTATGCGTTAGAGTTGCTCGACTATATTACAGAAGCTACCATCACACGCATCAAAGCCTATCGAGAACAACTGGGTATGCCTTTGAAAACACAGAGCTGGGGATTTGCGGATGACTCCATTCAACTAATCTCCACCGGGGTTTATAAAGAGCTTGTCCTCCCTTATCATCGACGACTTGTGGAGACATTTTCTGAAGGGGGACCTAACTCGATTCACCTATGCGGCGATTCAACACATCACTTTCCTTTTTTGAGCGAAGCGTTGAATATTAAGAGCTTTGATACTGGATATCCAATCGATTTCGCATGGGTCCGTGAACAAGTTGGCAGTAAGGTCAATATCAACGGTGGTCCCTCTGTTCCTTTTTTGCAAACACATACCCCTGATGAGGTTCGCGCAGAGGTCAGGCGGATCCTCACGTCCGGCGTAATGGAAGGGGGGCGCTTCGTCCTGCGCGAAGGTAACAATCTTGCGCCGGGGATACCGCTAGAGAATCTTTGGGCGATGTACGATACTGTAAAAGAATACGGTGTCTATCGTTGACTGTACAACGTGCATAACAAGGACGATCAACAGTGGCACTCAAAGAGCGACTACTAGCAGTGTTTCGGAGTATAAATTCAATTGACAAGTCAAAATTTCAGTTGGAAGAGGATGTAAACTATTCCATAACTAGACGATTATACCTAGGATCAGCTAGGGTATGGGCCAAGAATTGGCCAACCATCAAGCAATTTTCAGCTGAGATCTATTTGGCTTCGTCTGATGCTCTTGGGCAAGGTAGCACTGAGGAGAATAGTAATAGACTTATTAGCTAGTATTTGTCCTGAGCTTGGATTCTTTCGAAGGGAATTGATAAAGCACGCATGACATCTTACAGGAAAATGGAACGTTGTATGATTCCAGAGAACAGAAACTTGTAAATGGATTTGCGTTCAGGGAATAACATAGTCAGCATATCGAGTACTGCCGAACAAGGTATGTCACAACTTAAGAAGGAGGTAGAAAATGAGTGTACATGTGACAAAGCGACATCTGTCACGAGCACAAAAACTGGTAGACAAGAGCCATAGCAATGGTGGGCTGGCGTCCGTAGACCCCGCCCGCTTCTGGGCAGATAATTACACGGCTTTAGCTGATCCGTGGAGCCAGACCTGTCCCCAGGTGCCCCTGGGGATTCACATGGGCGCGGAATGTGCTTTCGACGAACTTAGCGTAAAAGAAGAATGGTATAAACTGAGACACGATGAAGCATATCTCCTCCCCCTAGCACAGTGTTACAATGATGAGGCAGAAGAGATTGTTGGACGGCGTCTACTGAACGAAACCCCGTCGAATCCGGAGCTGAAATGGCCGGAGATCAAAGCGTTGCACGATATCTTTGAGGCGGAAAACCGCTGGGAAGACATGTCTTACTGGCTGATGCCGTCGGCCCATACCCCCGATGAACTTGCTACGCTTCTCGACCGAGTGGAACGACGATTGGAGAACTTGCGGATGTTCATGTTGCCTCCCGACTGGGATCAAGCGAAGGACCGCATCACAGCATTGGGCGGGGAGGTCCCGAGTTACCGCTCACAGCGTGGCCCGGTTACGTTTGCAATGTCCATTTACGGTATCGAAAACCTGATCTTCCTGATTCTTGACCATCCGGATCTAGCCGTGCGGTTTTCCGACCTGATCGGGCGAGCCATGCTCGAACGAGCGCGCATACTGGATGAGGAAGGTGGCTATATTGAAGAAAATGCCCCACCGGGTTTCTACTGGCTCGACGATAACTGCGCCATGCTGAATGCAGAGATGTATGAGTTGTTCGGATACCCCATCTTGGAGAAGGTATTCAACCGATACAGCTCCAACCCCGATGCCGGTGATCGCAGGGGACAGCACTCGGATTCCGACATGGGCCATTTGTTACCTTTGCTCGGTAAGCTCGAATTGACTACGGTTAATTTCGGTCCGAACCTGAAGGTTTCAGAAATCCGCGAGTATCTACCAAAAGCAGTCATCCACGGACAGCTAGCACCTTTCACATTCAGTCGCAACGAGGAAGTAAACATTGTAGCTGAATTTCTGCGCGATTTCGAGATGGCCCGCGAACAACGTGGTCTGATATTTGCGACAGCGGGAAGCATCAATAACGGGTCGCGACTGTCCAGCATGCGGTTAATTATGGCTGCCATCCAGGAATACGGTCGATACAACTAATACTCTCCCCTCACGGGAGATTACCCATATTTAGTGGTGACATCAAATTGATTCAGGCAACTGTTAATGGCGGTAATCTGTATTTGAGAATGCCGTATACGGCATAGCCACGCCATCAATGGAGAAAACACCAACTGGCATGAAAAACAGATACTACTATCACTGGATAATTGATGCTGATAATAACCTCAAGACGGGGTTCAATAACTCGTCTTACGAGAAGAAAGCGACCAATGTTAAAAAACCCATTGGTGTTGAAAAAGTAGTCATGATCGGCTGGAAAAATGGTAAACCGAACGGCATAGAAGCATACAATGCCCTTAACGACGATGAGGTATTCACCAAAGATTACAAGTATGCAGCTAGTGGAGACATGCTGGAAGCCGAAGTTCCTTTAAAAGCATTGGGGTTAACCGAAGGCGGCACGGTAGGGTTTTCAGCTTTCCAGGAAGGCGCTTCTAACGGTTGGGCAGTTGATTGAGTCGAATCGATAGATTTGAAATTGTTGCCAACGGTAGCCATTGATGCGAAAGGTAAACTTTCCACAGCCTGGGCAGCACTTAAAATACGTTAGTCTTGAAAAACAAAGGTCATCAAAAAGGCCCGGGTGCTTTTTGTTTCACAAATCTCTGAATTATCATATTCACCTTCCGCATTTTAGTATCTGATTTTAATTCTGCGATACCTAACTATCCGATAATCTAGGTTGTATTTAAGTTAAAACTTTTGTACAAGAGGGCGTAACGATCTCACAACAAGTGGCCAGCGCCGTTGGCTACTTACCTATCGAAAGGGGAATCCAGTATGACCAGGACAAATGATGCACCCGCCGGGGAGCGACAAAAAATAAATGGGATCGAGCAGCCCGACCTGCTGGGGGTCCATGAACGCTATGCCGAATCCCATCGGCAGCGGTTCAATATGGCAGGCTATGCGGCTCCAAAATTGAGCACTGTACGGGTGGGGATTATCGGGCTGGGCAACCGGGGCCCCGGTCATTTGCGAACCCTAGTCCAAATCGAAGGGGTCGAAATAAGGGGCTTGTGCGATAAGAATCCCGACAAAGTCGTGGCAGCGCTTAAGTACGTCGAAAACACCGACCACTCTCCTGTCTTGTACACCGGCGGAGAGGACGAATGGAAGAAGCTGTGTGACCAACCTGATATCGACCTGGTCTTTGTAACCACGCCCTTTTATCTGCACGCCCTGATGTCCATTTGCGCGATGAAGCAGGGCAAGCACGTAGCCAGCGAAGTGCCCGCTGCCGCGACGCTAGAGGAGTGCTGGCAATTGGTCCAGACCGCGGAAGAGACCAGGCGGCATCTGATGATGCTGGAAAACTATTCGTATATGCCCTTTCATCTGCTGACCATCAATATGGCCCGGCAGGGATTCTTCGGCGAGGTGGTACACGGAGACGGCGCCTACAACACCAGCAAGATGAGCAACAACTTCGGCAAGACCGTCTACTCGGATATGTGGTGGCTGCGGCAGTACGCCGGGAGACGGGGCAATATCTATCCGACGCATGGACTGGGTCCGATCTGCCAGATCATGGGTATCAACCGCGGCGACCGTCTGGATTATCTGGTGTCTGTCGAAAGCAATGATTTCATGATGGCAAAACGTGCCGGGGAATTGGCCGAAACCGACCCGGATTTTGCAGAATTTGTCGGGCTTGAATATCGCGGCAACATCAATACTACGGTGATCCGCACGGTGCAGGGCCGCACCATCATGCTGCAGCACGACGGCACGACCCCTTCGCCTCACAACCTTATCCACGGCATCTATGGCACTCAGGGGGCCGCACTTTATGATCCGGATCCGCCACGGATCTCAAAGGGAGATCACAGATGGGTAAAGCCGGAGGAATTTGCAGCGCTCGAGGAAAAGTACACGCCCGAGATTTACCGCAGGATGGGTGCGGCGGCCCGCAGCAGCGGGCATGGGGGATCGGATATGCTGATGGATTGGCACCTGATAGACTGCCTGCGTAACGGCCTGCCTCTCGACCAGGACGTTTACGATGCGGCGGCCTGGAGCTCAATCGTCCCGCTCAGCCAGTGGTCGGTGCTCAATCGTTCCAACTCTATAGACATACCGGATTTCACTGCAGGCGCCTGGGAAACCAATCCGCACAATATGGATATCGAACTCGCCAATGGCGGCATCACTACAAAGATCATGCCGGTCACCGCCACGCCCCAGGTCCGGATGATAAACTAGCCCGGCAATGGCAGCGCGATCGAAATGGTGATGTTGAGAAGAGCACCAAGTGATCGAGCATAGCTGTGTTTCCAGTTAGATGATCTTGTTTCGCCATTTCGTGCAGCATTTTCCTGGTGTTTTCCAATGCCTGTACCGGTGAGGATTCAATAAGTAGTCCAGATAAAGATTGAGTGGATTCACCGTATGACGGCAAGCCAACCGCCACCAGAACGGCCAACATCGGCAGCGGTGGCAGGTATTAGCAAGGCATGCCAAGATTATTGGACGTGAATTTTGTCCGCTTTTGGCGGAACATGTGCCACATATTATAGAAGATGATGTTTTAAAGCCTTCAAATGGAGACAATAAAAATGATTCCCGACAATAATATGCCGACGGCGTTACATACAAAGCGTCGGGTAATATACGGGTATCAGTAGCTAGTTCTGAGAAGCCAGCCCGCTATATTTCTGACAAAGTCTTGAGGGAGTAGGTTGTATTTAAGTTTTTAACTTAAATACAAGGTGAATATGATGATACAAGAACTTAAACGGCGCATAAATTAAAAGATACTCGATTACGAGATTGAAACTGGCATGATTTGGTCAGCTTGCAAAGTATGAGATAGTTGGTTACCCTCTAAGGACTATGAGGATAATGGATTTGAATTACAAGGAAGGGCTATCCAGACTCGCAATCATACTCTCTATTGCATTGATACTTTTCAGTATTCAATTAGGGGAGAGGGAGAGTTACTTTTTGTTCTTGGTAGCTCTAACGTGGATAATTTACTTTGCTATTCAGTTCATCGTTACAGGATTGATGAGTCGATAAGAGCATAGAGCCACCTCTACTTTGCTTATGACACAGTTTATGAGCTTTGCCGTCGAGTCTGCGAATGAGAGGGATCGTTACAAGAACAAGCCAGCAACGGAATGTACGAAAAATCCGGTATGCGAAAAAAGGAAACACTATGACCTCTAGAGAACGTATTTTGACAGCTATCGGCGGTGAAAAACCCGACCACGTACCTGTGTCACCGTTTGGGTTAGGACATCTGAATCCAAACGGTGACACTGCAACCGAGTTAATCACCAAAACCGATCCCTTTATCCCGGCCGGTATTAGCGGAAATTCCTTCATGGGGGAATTATTCCAATCCGAATCTCGGCGGGAAGGCAACGACACAATCACCACTATTGCTACGCCCAAAGGAAATTTAACCCAACGTTATCGGCGAACTCATGTCACCGGCTGCATGATAGAGTTTCCTTGTAAAAATGCTGAAGATGTGGAGAAATATCTCTCAATTCCCTTCCAGCCTTCTAATCCAAATGTAGAAGGATTCCTCGCCCGTCGTGCCGAGATTGGCGAAGAGGGCCTGGTGCTAGCGGGAATAGGCGATGCAATTTGCCTTCCTGCGACGATTCTATCGCCCGAAGACATGTGCTTGCTCTGGATAGAGGCACCAGAACTTATGCAACGGCTGGTAGACTTAGCTGCCGAACGAGTCAACGTCTTTGTGGAAACAGCGTGCCAGAAAGGCGTTGACGCTTATCGCATCGTCGGAGGCGAATATGCGACTGAACAACTCGGACCGAGAGGATTCAATGCACTGGTCAGCCCTCAAGATATGGAATTGATCAACATCATCCATAAGTACGGCGGCATCGCCTACTACCATAACCATGGCGATGTAGATCGGTTCCTCGAAGGCTTTGCTGAGCTAGGCATCGACGCACTGGATCCGCTAGAGGTTCCACCTTACGGAAATGTCGATCTCGCTGATGCTAAACATCGAATCGGTGATCGTGTGTGTCTCGTCGGCGGATTAGATGATATGGAGATACTGGAATCCTTGGATGAAGAAACAGTAAAAATTATGGCTCGTAAGTGTATCGAAGCCGTAGGTACCGATGGATACTGTTTAGGAGGCACCGCTTCGGGGACGTACACTGAGAAGGCAGCACAGAATTTTATTGCCTTGGTAGAGGTTGCCTTAGAGTACACGTAAGCAAATTTCGTTAAAAGATAGCTTCTGCGAAGTTCATGTCAATATCATGGCAGGTTTTCGCTTTTTGCTACGCTCCTAGTTAATCATCAGTAAAAAACGACATATGATCTAATAAAACAACAGGGTGTTGAGGCCACTGGGTTAATCGATTTGGAAGGAACAGAATTCGTACTCCTTTATGGTAATGAGTTGATAACGCGAGGAGAACTGGTTACTATACATAACGCCCTACATCAGACACTTGTTGGCTTATCAGTATGTTCCTGATTCTCTTGCCGTTTCGTACATGGCGACCACGTTCTCCGTCGGTGAGTTGTCCTGAAGAGAGTGTGTAGGCGCGAAGCAGTATTCCCCACCCGGCATCATAATATCCAGCGTGCGCCGGCAATAGGCAACCGTTTCCTCCACGGTTCCCATCGCCACCGGGCCGGCGGTACTGATGCAGCCGTGGAAAGCCAAACGTCCGCCAAACTGCTTCTTGAGGTATTCGGGAGACATGTCCTGTGCTTCAGGCTGAAGTGTATCGACGGCTTTCAATCCCAGCTTGATGTACTCCTCATAGGCCCAGCTGCTGGAACCGCAGGTATGCATCATCACTGGCAGGTCATAGGCGGCTGCCAACTCGAAGAACGGGCGGTGTCGCGGCAAGATATGTTTCCGGAACAACTCCATGCTTATCAACGGCCCCTCCTGCGTTCCCAGATCCTCCCCTATCCACATGAAATCGATCCCGCCTTTTGGCGCCGCTTCAAGCGTACGCCTGGTGACTTCGAGTTGGATTTCCAGAAACCGGTCAATCAACAACAACCCCGCCGGTTCGTCCAATACCAGATCAACGAACACCTGCTCCATTCCGCGCGAGAAACCGGCGGTGTTGATGATGCAACCCAGGCCCGCCCCCCCGACATGTACGGCGTACTTCTCGCATCTCTCGCAGGCTTCGCGCAGTCCGCTGTAGTCATGATCGTCCGGCAAAGGCATCGGCCAGTTGGCAACGGTCTCCTCACCAGCATTACGGAGAGGGAAATCGCAGAAGTCCCAGTACCCACCGGTATCGTGTCCGATCCAGCGCCGATGGATACCCCAGTTGTCCACTTTTACGCCGCGCTCCGGGATGTCTTCATGTAGTCTTGGTCCTCGATAGGGTGCGCTGACCCCGCGAAAATCCACCCTCAGTGCCTCGTGCAAACCTTGGCTATCATTCGGTTCAAGATTAAAATGCTCTTTCAATCGTCTGTCAATGTCTGCATTGGCGGAGTAGTTGATTGGAACCCTGTCGGGCTCCTGATGGGCAAATGTCCTGAGTACTCGTTCCTTGGATGTCATGATTCTCCTCTTTGCGCCGAACAGTTACAGTAGATGGGAAATTGTCCATCTATCCGATATTTCCCATATGGTCCTACCCGTGATCCATCACGGACAGGTTTCCAACCATTGTAGCGACACATACTGACAAACTCAAGACGAATTTTGCTGTCATGGACGTTTAGGCTATTTGCCTTCCAATAGTAGCCTTCGCAGGCGACCATTAGTCCTGTTCACGCCAATTTAGGCTGACCTTCCTTTCGGCTCTCTAGTCGTTTCGATTCCCACCAATACCGTCCTCGTCATGTTGGCATTGGTACCCTTTAGCCTAGTCGTAAAATGCGGCGAAAGATGAGCTTAAACCGTCGTCTGAGCCTAGCCACCTCGCCCACTTGAAATCTGAATTCCGCCAGTGGGTTACGACCTTCAGTGGGTTACGACCTTGGCCCCAATTTTCACCCGCTTCTTCCTCTGCCTTGTCAGCGACAGGTATTTGGTGCTCCAGGGCCAGGCCAACCTTTCTGGCCTTCTTTGATCTACTGTTCCACCGTACCGCACCCGTGGTAGAATTTCACTACTTCTTCATCGCTCCGACTTCAGTTGGTGACAATCAAACCTAGGCAGGGCAACAACTCACCCGGAGGCCATTCCACTTTGACCACCACGCGACGGGTCTGCCCCCAACTTTTGGGTCCAAATCGAGGCGTAAGGCGGACTTTTTCGTTTCACCCTTGGATTCCCTGCTGTCTTGTACCACATTCCCCGGAGCCCCCCTTTGTTCATCGGGGTGAATGAGACCGACGAACCCAAAGATGACTCTTCCAAATGGGAATTATGATGGGCTGGCTTGATCTTCAGAACTAGCTACTGATACCTATGCAACACCCGATGCTTTGTATGTATCGCCGTCAAAATATTATTATGAGGATTGATATTCCTCAACTGCTTTCAGTGCTTCGGGTGTTCTTATCTGCCTTAATGCATATGCTGCAGAATTACGAACCTCCCAATCATCATCCTGAAATGCTTGGATCAGAGCAGGTACCGCATCCTTGGATCCTGATCCTATAGAACCTAAGTTGTATCAGAGCAGGTACTGCTGCCTTGATTGCTTCTGATGTGCCTATCTGCTCTAATGCATATGCTACAGAAACACGAACACCAACCTCATCCTGATTCTGCAATGCTTGTATCAGAGCAGGTACCGCACCCTTTGCCTCGGGTCCTATTTCCCCTAATGCATATGCTGCAGAATTACGAACCTCCCAATCATCATCCTGAAATGCTTGGATCAGTTCTTCAACCTTCTGTTTCATCATTATTCTCCAAATAATTACTATTATTTTAGATTACTATTACTTTAGTATAGGTGAAATTGAGTTTGCATCAGACTTAGGATTCTTCTCTCTACCATTCCCGTTAATCATAAGGCATTGATGTATCAAACCAGTTGATACATCATGGCCACCTCTAAAAATCGCATTTTAGAGGCTCAAATTTTAAGTTAACATTATTTTGAGTAAAAACTGAATTTACTATCGCAAAATTACGATTATTTGTCTCAATC
>Ga0163108_10001143_pt1 | contig 19512 bp, 19 predicted proteins | sample Fk1155metaG_FD_109644 | JGI IMG/M metagenome (GOLD analysis project Ga0163108, IMG submission 109644) | Marine microbial communities from the Central Pacific Ocean - Fk160115 155m metaG | ecosystem: Environmental > Aquatic > Marine > Oceanic > Photic zone | place: The Central Pacific Ocean...
ATATTCCTTAATATGATCCATACAAAAATAATAGTAATCTTTAAGTAATACTCTTGACTTAGGTGCTCTAAATTCACCTTTTTTAGAACAATCTATTGAGTCACATTTTTTAATTGTAGATTTCTCCCAAGATAAATCATTTTTTTTAATATCAAATTTAAATTTATTCATTAATTAATATATAATTTAAAAATATGAATCGTACAAAAAGAATAGGAAATATTTTAAAAAAAAATTTAACTGATTTTACTATAAAAATTATTGATAATTCACATTTACATAAAGGTCACAATAACTTTGAGGGATTATCAGAAACTCATATAGCTATATTACTTAAAAAAAAGAATAAAATAAAAATTAGTAGATTACAAATACACAAAATTATAAATTCTTTACTTGTTGAAGAATTCGATAGTGGGTTGCATTCCTTAGAGATTAAAATTAATTAATACGCTTAATTTCTATTTTTGATATTTGTTTTCTTGAGTGCGATAATATTTTATAAATGAAATAATCATCTTTTACACTTTCTCCAAATAAAGGAATTTTTTTTGCAATATCCAGTATGTGTCCAGATATTGTTGATGCTTCACCTATAGGATAGTCTAGATCAAAATTTTTATATAAATCTCTTAGATTTTTTTCACCATTTGTAATAATTATTCCATCTTTATTTTTTGTAAATTCATCATCGGTTAAATCAATTTCATCAACTATTTCTCCAACTATCTCTTCTATTATATCTTCAAGTGTTATTAAACCTAATAGCTCACCATACTCATCAACTACAAAAGCAATATGCTCTTTTCTTTTTTTAAAAGCAACTAGTTGATCTAGTAAGTTGGTTGTCTCCGGAATAAACCAAGGCTTTGATATTTTTTCAAAAATGATTTCTTTTGACCTTCCTTGATTAGTTAAATCAAAATTTAATGTTCTAACATTTAAAAGACCAATTATATTTTCTGGATTATCTTTCCAAAAAGGTATTCTAGTAAACCTAGATAGGTTGATTTTTTTTATTATTTCTGAAATATCTAAGGATCTATTAATAGAATAAATATTTTTTCTGTGTGTAAAAACTTCTTCTACAGTGGTATCATTTAACATCAGGATACTTTGTAGCATATCTTTTTCATGCTCTGAGTCAGGGCTTGAAGTTTTATACATTTCAATTACACCCTGAAGCTCTTCTTCTGATTGCAAATCTTTAAATTTTGTATCTTTTATTACATTTCTTATAAATATTTTTTTAACAAATAAATTAATTAAAAATATAATTGGATATAGAGTCTTGTTTAAGTAGTAGATTAGCGGAGCGATTTGTAATGAAGTTCTAGTTGGTTTGTTTAAAGAATAAGTTTTTGGTAAAATTTCTGCAAAAATCACAATTATTATTGTCATTAATATTGTTGCATAAAATATACCACTCAAACCAAATATATCGTATAGAACTGCAGTTGCTAAAGATGAAGCTAGAATATTAACTAGATTATTTGATAGAAGTAGAGAAGAAATAACATTATCTAAATTATCAAGAATTTTTATGACATAATTAGCTCTTTTATCTCCTTTTTTATTCTTCAAAAGTATACGTGGTTTGGAAGTTGCGGTTAAAGCAGTTTCAGATCCAGAGAGAAAACCTGAAATAATTATCAGTATGAACAGAAAAACTATTAGTAATAAAGTAATTAAGGACATCAATATTTATTTAATTATTTTTTTAATATCTTTTAGATTAAGTTTATTAATTAAAAAAGCATTACCAATTTTATTAATTAGTACAAAATTTATTAAACCATTAAGATTTTTTTTATCTTTTTTAATATTCAAAAATATACTTTTATTATAGATATTTTTATCAAATGTTGGTAATTTGTTTTTATTTAAATGACTAATTATTTTTTCATAATTATTATAAGATAAATAATTTAATTTGTTAGAAATTTTAGCAGCAATAGTCATCCCTATCGATATAGCCTCTCCATGAGTTAATTTCTTATTATAATTATAATAAGTTTCTAATGCATGTCCAAAGGTGTGACCAAAATTCAATATAGCTCTAGAATATTTATTTTTTAATTTTTCTTTTTCATCTTTTAAAATAAATTTTTTCTTAATTATAATACTTTTGTAAATTGCCTCTGATATAATTTTTGGTTGTAATTCAAAAATAAATTTTGAATTACTTTCTAACCAATTAAAAAATTTTTGATCATTAATAATACTATGTTTTACAATCTCAGCATACCCAGATCGTAATTCTCTTAATGGTAAATTTTTTAAGAGACTAGGATCAATTATAACTAATTTAGGTTGATAAAATGTACCAACAAGATTTTTTCCATAATGAGTATTTATACCATTTTTACCACCAATCGAGCTATCAACCTGGGATAATAAAGTTGTTGGAATTAATACCAGATCTACACCTCTCATAACTGTGCTTGCAATAAACCCAGCAAGGTCACCAAGAGTCCCTCCACCAATTGCTACAATTTGTGAATTTCTATCAATACCCAATTTTAATATTTTTTGAGTTATATTTTCATACATTTGAAAACTTTTTATTTTTTCTGAGCAATTTATAGAAATGTACTTTAATTTTTTATAATTTCGAAATTTTTTAAAAATTTTTAATACTTTTTTATCAATTAGAAATATTGTATTATTTTTTCTATAAGTAATTTTATCTAATTTTTTATAAATAGAATTATATTCAATTTCTATTGAGTAACTTTGTTCTTTAGTTCTTATAATAATTTTTTTATTCATCAATTTTTAATTTTTTTTTTAACTCATTAATAGTTTCAGGTAATTTATTTTCATTATTTATAATTAAGTTTGCCTGATTATAAAAAGATTTTCTTTTTTCAATAAGTTCCATTAATTTTTCTTTTAAATTAGCATTTTTAATTAACGGTCTATTTTCTGAATAAACTAATCTTTTTGTTAATTTATCAATACTAACATCCAAATATATATTAAAAGAATTTTTTTTTATAATATTTCTTATTTTTTTACTTATTAACGATCCCCCACCTAGTGAAATAACACAATTTTTTTTGTCAAGGATTTTAGTAATAATTGTCTCTTCAATCTCTCTAAAATGAATTTCCCCTTCCTTTTCAAAAATTTTACTAATTGATTTTCCCATTTTTTTCTCAATTAATTTATCTGTATCAATATGTTTAAAATCTATTATTCTAGCAATCTTTTGAGCAATTATTGACTTTCCAGATCCCATCATACCACAAAATGTGAGATTTATTTTATTAAGAGGTATTAAAAACATTTTGGTTTTCTATAATTTATCTTATTATTGACAAAATTTAATTCCAGAAAGAAACAATTTAAAAAATTAACTAATTCCTATATTAGGCATATTTAATTTATATATATGAAAACAACTTATATTACCTTATTTATATTTACAATTCTATTGCTCTTTTTTTTATTAATGTATTTTATTAATATACCATCCCCTAGCAAAACAATAGTTGAAACTTATTATTTGGATGTTAAATGATATATTCAAAGCTTTTTTTGATCTTTTTTCTTTTTTTAACATTCTCTCTTCAAGCTAATGAAGTTGAAATTATTGAAATACATAAGAATAAGAGTTTAGATCAACTTGTTTTAGAATCTTCTTCAACATCAGAAAATAGTGATTCAAATGAAGAATACATATTTGAAGAAGCTTCAGATGATTCATCTATAGATATTGAAAATTCAGCTGTTGAAGATACAGATGATAATTCTGATAATGAAAATGAAGATTTAGATAGTGAGAATAGCTTATCAGAAAACTCTGAAGTTGTTGATATATTAAAATCAGAAAATCTTTTTGATATAAATGAAAAAATAATTAAACAACATCTTGCAAGTATAACAAACATTAAATCTAGAACTTTAAATAGAGAGTTTATAAAAATTTTATCTAGTCCTCAATTAAATAGTCAAAATATAAATAATAATAAAATATACTTTATTATAAAAAAATTATACGAAATTGGCGAAATTGGCAAAGCTTACAGATTAGTAAAAAATATTGATGCATCATCTATATCAAATAAAGAACATTTGGCTTATTTTAAGCTTATAGAATTAAATTATTTATTTTCCACTTTCAAACTTACAGAAGTATGTGAACTTAAAACTTTATTGTTAGATCAATCAATAATGTTACCAAGATATTTGTTAGAAAAAACTGATATTTTTTGTCTAACACTTGAAAATAAATTTGCTGAGGCTAAACTATTAAATTCTCTACTTCTAGAAAATGAAAGCGAAATTGATATAAACTTTCAAGATTTGTTTAATTATATGATTTTAAAAGATAATAATGAAGCTTTTAATACCTTATCATCTATTAATTCTAAAGAGCTTATATTTTTATATAGTGCAATGTTGAGAATAAATGAATTACCTTTGTATGAAGATTTTATTAGTGTAGATCCACTGAATTTAAGCATTCCTGTAATTTTAAGTGAATCAACTAAAATAAATATTAGAATAAAAGCAGCTAATAAAGCTTTCTTTGATGAAGTAATATCAATTGATAGTTTGTCAGCACTTTATCAATCAGTTGATTTTAATTCCAAAGATTTTAATAAACCAGAGGCAACTATATCATCTTTAAATGATGATGAACTCATAATGGCCTTTTATTATCAGCTTGCAAATATTCAAATCTTTCCTGATGATAGATTAAAGGTCATTTTAGATTATTGGAAATTTGCTGAAAGTTCAGGACTTGAACAAATAGCATATGCTATAACTAAAAATATTATTGAGACATTTACACCTACTATTGAGAATTCTAAGTATGGTATGGAAATTGCTATAGCTCATATATCAAATAAAAATTTTATTGAAGCTTCTAAATGGATAGATCTCTCTGAAAATTCAAATATTAGTAATGATCAAATAAATTATGCTAGATTTTTAATAGCTTTAAATGACACAGATGACTTAAGTAATATTATTAATTATCTTTCAAATAACAATCAAAAATTAAACACAATTAATAATCAACACACTCTTGAAACAATCCAAATTTTGAAAAATTTTTTAAATATTCAAGAAGTTTTAGATTCATCAGTTTCATATAATAATATTACAGATAATAGGTTAATGCCATCTTATTTTTTAATAAGTGATATTAAAAATAATATGAAAAAGCAAAATGATTTATCATTGTTTTTGCTAGCACTTATTTCTATGAATAATAAAAATTGGCATGAACTCCACCCTGAGCATCTAAATCTAGTTTTAAACTCTTATAATAATTATGATCAAGGATCATTAATTAAGTCAATAATATTAGAAATTTTGAGTGTAATAGAAATATTTTAATGAATAAATATTTAGACTTTGAGACTGAGATTGAAAAGATAGATAAAAAAATAAATGAATTAAAAAATAACAATAATAATTATGAAATTATAAGAGAACAACTATTAGATCAAAAAAAAAAATTATTAATTAAAACTTACTCTAACTTGTCAGCTTGGGAAAAAGTTCAAGTTTCTAGACATCCTGATAGACCTCATTCAATTGATTATATTAATTTAATATTTAAAAAAATTGTTTACTTGCATGGAGATAAAAAATTTGCAGATGATAGTGCTATATTAGGCTGCCTGGGAGAAATAGAAGGACAATCTGTTATAATTATTGGTACAGAAAAAGGTAATACTATGGAGTCAAGAATAAAGCATAATTTTGGAATGGCTAAACCTGAAGGTTATAGGAAAGCACAAAGATTAATGATGCTTGCAGATAAATTTGATATTCCTGTAATTACATTTATTGATACAGCCGGAGCCTTTCCAGGTAAAGATGCTGAAGAAAGAGGTCAGTCTGAATCAATAGCTTCGTCTATACTTACTTCTCTTAAAATTAATTCTACAATTATTTCAATAATTATTGGAGAAGGAGGTTCTGGAGGAGCTATTGCATTAGCTACAGCTGATAAAGTTTTAATGCTTGAGCATTCAATATACTCTGTAATTTCACCTGAAGGTTGTTCTTCTATACTTTGGAGAAGTAATGAATATACCAAAAAAGCTGCAGAAAGCTTGAAATTAACCGCTCAAGATTGTTTAAATCATAAGATCATTGATTCTATTATTGAAGAGATGCCAGGAGGGGCTCATAGATTTCCAAAAGAGCAAGCAAAACTCATTGAAAAAAAAATAATAGAGATATTAGAAAGTATGAATTCAATAAATAGTGAATTAAAAAAACATGATAGAAATGAAAAATTTCTTAATATAACATCAAATATTTAGGCCCCGTGACAAATTTTATATTTTTTTCCTGAACCACACGGGCAGGGATCATTTCTTCCAATTTTTTTTGCAATAATACGGTTAGGCTGTTTTTCTTTTTCTTTTTTAATACTTTTTTGTGAATCATTTACTAATTCTATTCCAAAAAGAGTTTTGAGAACTCTTTGATTCTGATTAGATAACATTTCATCAAAGTAATCGAATGATTCTCTTTTATATTCAAAGAATGGATCTTTTCCTCCCATAGCTCTTAAATTTACACTTCCACGTAACATATCCATTGCTGCTAAATGCTCTCTCCAGTCTTTATCTATTTGATATAGCATTACTCTTTTTTCAGCAAATTCAAATAAATCTTCAGAATATCTGTGTTTTTTATCTTTTAGTTTTTGATTTACTTGATCTTTAATTCTTTTTTCAATTTCTTCTTCATCAATCCCTTCCTCATCAAACCAATTATGAATTGGAAAACTAAAATTGAAAGTCTCTCCAAGCTTTTCTTTTAAAAGTTGTGCATTCCATTCATGTGAGTATTTTTTTGGAGGTATACATTCATTAATAACATCATTTACATAATCGTCTATCATATCTTGAACAATTTTTGATTGGTCTTCTGTGGTTAAAATTTCTCTTCTATTTTGATATATTATTTTTCGTTGATCATTTAAAATATCATCAAATTTTAAGATTTGTTTTCTAATATCATAATTATGAGCTTCAACTTTTTGTTGAGCTCTTTCAAGAGATTTTGTAATTAAAGAATGAGTAATTGCTTCTCCTTCTTTTAAACCTAACTTCCCTAAAACATTTTCAAGTGTTTTTGAACCAAATATTCTCATTAAATCATCCTCTAAAGAAAGAAAAAAAACACTTTCACCAATGTCACCTTGCCTCCCAGATCTTCCTCTTAGTTGATTATCAATTCTTCTACTTTCATGTCTCTCAGTTCCAATTACCAATAAACCTCCAGCGTCTATTGCTTTTTTCTTTAAATCATTATTATTGTTTCCTAGTTTTATATCAGTTCCTCTGCCTGCCATGTTTGTAGAAATAGTTACATTTCCTGGTATTCCTGCTTTTTCAATTATTTCAGCTTCTTGCTCATGATGTTTAGCATTAAGTATAAAATGATTGATATTTTCATTTTTAAGAAATTTTGAAATTAGTTCAGAGCTTTCAACTGAGGTTGTTCCTATTAGGATAGGTTGTGTTTTTTGATGTCGTTCTTTAACTAGCTTGATTACTGCATCATACTTTTCTTTTTTAGTTATATAAATTTGATCATTTTGATCTATTCTATTAACATTTAAATTTGGAGGTATAGAAACTACTCCCAAATTATAAATTCCCTCAAACTCATTTGCTTCTGTTAAGGCAGTTCCTGTCATACCACTTAATTTACTATATGATCTAAAAAAATTTTGGTAAGTTATAGAAGAAATTGTTTGGTTTTCTTTCTGAACAACAAGATTTTCTTTTGCCTCGATAGCTTGATGTAAACCATCACCGTATCTTCTTCCTTCCATAGGCCTACCACTTAATTCATCAATAATTACAATTTGTTTATCTTTAATTATATAATCTTTATCATTTAGAAATAATTTATGAGCTCTTAATCCTTGAATTATATTATGATTCAAAGCCATATTATCAAGATCTTGCAGGGTGCCACTTTTGATCAGATTATTTTCTAAAAGTAATTTTTCAGCAAATTCCATCCCATCATTTGTTAAAAGTATACTTTTACTTTCTTCATTTAATTCGTAATCAGACTCCTTAAAAAGTTTTATAATTTTGTTTATTTTAGGAAACAACTCTATAGATGAAGATGCCTCAGCAGATATAACCAAAGGCGTTCTTGCTTCATCAATTAGAATACTATCAACTTCATCTACAATTGCAAAAGCATCTTTTTTAAAACAAAGACTTTCATAATCGCCTTTTAAATTATCTCTTAAATAATCAAAGCCTATCTCATTATTAGTTGCATAAACTATATCGCATTCATATTCTTTTGGTCTATTTTGATGATTTGTTTGAGAATTTACACAACCCACAGTTAAATTAAGAAACTCATAAATTTTACCCATCCATTCAGAGTCTCTTTTAGCAAGGTAATCATTTACAGTAACTATATGAACAGATTTACCACTTATAACATTTAAGTATGCTGGCAAAGTTGCCGCAAGAGTTTTTCCTTCACCAGTTTTCATTTCAGCAATTTTACCTTCATGAAGAACAATGCCACCTATAAGCTGAACATCAAAATGTCTCATATTTAAAGTTCTTTTTGCTGTTTCTCTAACTACAGCAAAAGCTTCTGGCAGAATATCATCAATAGAGTTTTTTTGTTCTTGAACTTTGATTTTAAAATATTCAGTTTTTTTTTGAAGTTCTTCATCATTTAATTCAGAAATTTTAGCTTCAAAACTATTAATGATTTTAACTGTCTTTTCATATTTTTTTAGATTGCTTGTACCTAAACTACCAAATAATTTATTAACTATATTAAGCATATTATGATATGTGGCTGTTATCATATGAAATTCAAGAACGCTAGAAAGGATTTAAATCTCAGGCCAAATGATAGATTGTACAAAAATTCAAAATCTCCTTTTGCCCCTAAGCATTTTAAGGATTTAAATCCAAAAGGATTTAAAATATTTACATTCAAATCAGGTTTCAAAAAGAAAAATGATGATCTTTTGATTATTGTGTTTGATGAAATTATTAATGTTGCGTGTAAATATTCTCTAACATCTACACCTTCTGCTCCAATTATTTGGGATAAAAAAAATAATAAAGGTACTTGTAGAGCTTTAATAGTAAATTCAGGAAATGCTAATGCACATACGGGTGATATAGGAGTGCAGAATATTAATAAATATACAAAACAACTTGCACAATTAATATCTTGTTCAACAAAAGATATACTGGTTTCATCTACGGGAGTAATAGGGGAACAACTTGATCCAAACTTAATTTGCAAAAAAATAAAATTATTACCTAATTCAAATAAAAAAATGCTTATTGATGCTGCTAGAGCTATTGGTACAACAGACACTTTTATTAAAACAGCAATACATAATGTCAAAATAAATAATCAAAATATTAAAGTTTATGGATTTGCTAAAGGATCAGGTATGATTTTTCCTAATATGGGAACTATGCTTTCGTATATATTTATTGATTGTGAAATAAAAAAAAATATTTTGAAAAAACTTTTATCTGATAATCTTGATGAAACTTTTAATTCTATTTCTGTTGATAGTGATACATCGACAAGTGATACTTTGATGCTTTTTTCAAACCCACTCAAAAAAATAAATATAATTTCTAATTATAATTTAATCTCTAATACTTTAAATAAAGTTATGAAGGAATTATCCTTAAAGATTATTTCCGATGGAGAGGGTGTAAAAAAAATAATTAAAGTTAAAGTAATAAAAGCTAGTACAATAAAACAAGCAAAAAACATTGCATTTTCTATTGCAAATTCACCACTTGTAAAAACTGCAATTTCTGGTGAAGATGCAAATTGGGGTCGAATAATTATGGCAATAGGAAAATCAAAAGAAAAAATAAAACAAGATAAAATTTCAATAAAATTAGGTAATTTTCTTTTAGCTATTAAAGGTAAAAAATATAGAAAAATTAACTTTACTGAACTTGATAAATACATGGAAAACCAAATTATTGAGATTAAAGTTAGTCTTAATCTAGGTAAGTCATCAAGTATTGTTTATGGGAATGATTTAAATCATCAATATATTAAAATTAATGCAGATTACAGATCATAACTACTTAAGAAAATCATTTAATCTGTTTTTTGCTTCACCTGGTTTTAAAGGTTTTTGTTGAGAATGATGATTTTTCCAACCAGAAATAATATAAAAATCTGTTGTAAGAGTATATTTATTATCATTTATTTGAAAATTTTTTTCTAATTTTTTAAAATATTGTTTTTTTTCAAATTTTTTTTTTTATCTTGATAATAATAAGATAAATTCATTGAGCGAACATCAAAAAGTAATTTATCAAATTTTTTATATTCTAAATTGATTTTTTCTAAATTAACCAAAGGTATTTTAAAATTATTTTTTTTTAAAAGTTCTATTATTTCTGTTAATTCTGTAGCTTTATTAAATCTATTATAAACCCCTTCATAAAGTTCAATATCTGTTTTTATCATAGCAGTCTTTAGTTCATTAAAATTGTTTTGAGAAGGTAATGTAGCCAGAAATAAACCATTTGGAATAAGTGCTTTAATTATTTTGTCTAAAACAAGTGAAATATTATCACTAAAATTTAAAAAAAAATTACTAATTATTAAATTATATTTCTTTGGCTCAATATCCCATAGACTTTGATCCATATTAATTTCTTTGTAATTTTTAAATGTTTTATATTTGGAATTTATTTTTCTAAAATCACAAATATTTATTAAAGAATCTTTGAATCTTTTTAAAATATAATTATGAATCCTAGTTCCATGATCACCTAAAATTAATATATTTTCAAAGTTCAGACTTATTATTTCTAAAGAGTCTACTAATCTTTCACTATATAAATCATAAATAAAGTCATTTTTGTTATTGATTTCTTTACATCTTAAGTTTTTAAGATATTTTTTATTTATCATTAAGCTATATATAAACTATTAATGGAAACACTTACAAAAAATATATGTGATATTGTAATTAATGAGGCAATTTCAATAAATGAGAAGATAAAAGGACTAAATTTTTTAGAAATATTAAAAATTAATCTACTTGAAAAGTTATTACCTTTATTAAATGAACAAGAATTTCCACTAAATAAAACAATTAATTTTGAAAAAACAGAAGAACAATTAAGAAATTTTAATATTTCAATAAATTATTATATTAACTCTATATCAATTAACAAAAAAACAATTGATAATGACTCATTGTTTTTATCTTTTAATGAGAATTCTAATTTTGACATCTATAAAGACGAAAAAAAATTTACAAGCATGTTAATATTCAAAAATACTGGAATTTCTTTACCTAAGGGCACCATTGTTAACTCGAAGTTTAATAAAGACGTGCTTTTGATTGAAATTCAGAATAAAGATATTGGTCAAGTATTGAAATAATAAAAAATTATATAATATAGAAAAAGTGATTGTTTTTAATTTAATTTGTTCTGAATGTGTTTATCAATTTGAAGGTTGGTTTGATACTACTTCAGCTTTTAATAGTCAGAAAAACAATAAATTAATTAATTGTCCAAATTGCGAAAGTGCAAATATTAAAAAGGCACTTGTTGCACCAAATATAGGAAAAAAAAGTAATTCAAAAAAAATTAAAAATAAAAAAACTTTAGCTAGCAATATTAAAAAAATAAAAAAGATTGTTGAAGAAAACTTTGATTATGTTGGTGATAAATTTACTGAAGAAGCAAAAAAAATAAAATATGGAGAAACAAAAGATAGACCAATATATGGAGAGGCAACAATTCAACAGACTAAGGAGTTGATTGATGAAGATATAAGTGTTACACCTCTTCCCTTTCAATCAAATAAAAAAAATAATTAATCTAGAAAGCAGCTACAAAAATAATTTATTTTTGAATTATAATTTAATTTCCAAGATGATTTAAAAGGATCATAAACCATACCTCTGAAATTTATATGTTTGAAATTATTATTAGATAAAAAAAACTCTAGTTCTTCTGGTTTTATAAATTTATGATAATTATGAGTATTCTTCGGTATCCATTTTAGAAAATTTTCAGCTAAATCTATTGCAAAAAATTTTGAAATTAAATTTTTATTTATAGTTGAAATAATTAATGCTCCATTTGATTTCAGATTTAATTTTATTTTTTTTAAAAAAGATTCCCAATTATCAAGATGTTCTAAAACTTCAAAAATTATAATTACATCAAATTTAGATTTTAAATCTTCTTTTTCAAAATCTTTTACCATATAATTTATTTTTAAATTATTTTTTGATGCATGCAGTTTTGCTACATTTATATTTTCTTCTACAAAATCTATTCCAGTTACTTTTGCTCCCAATTTAGACATACCTTCAGATATTAGACCGCCTCCACAACCTACATCTAGAATTTTTATTTTGTTTAGTTTTTTTTTATTAATTACATTTTGAATATATTTGATTCTAATTGGTTGAATATCATGTAAAATTTTAAACTTCCCATTTTTTACCCACCACTCACCTGTTAGTCTCGAAAAATGATCAAATTCGCTTTTTTTTGATTTAAATATCATGTTAAACCTTGTGTTTTACACTAATAATAATAATACCCAAATATATTTAAATATATAGATATCAATGAATACTATTGTAATGAAATTTGGTGGTACATCAGTTGCAGACACTGATAAGATAAAAAATATAGTCAGAATAGTTTCTACGCAAGTTAAAAACAATAAAATTATTGTGGTTTTATCAGCAATGGCTGGTGAAACAGATAAATTACAAAAATATCTTAATGAATTTCAATCTCAAAATTCTATTGAAAGTGATTTAGTCTTAACTTCAGGCGAACAAGTCACTATAGGATTATTATCCATAGCTCTCAAGAAAGAAGGAATAAAGTCAATACCTCTTTTAGGTTGGCAAATACCTATAATTACTGATGACAATCATGAAAAAGCAAAGATTCTGAAAATTGATAATAAAAGAATTAACAAATTCTTTGAAAATAATGATGTAATTGTATTAGCTGGTTTTCAAGGGATAAATATACATGGAAATATTACATCACTTGGAAGAGGGGGGTCAGATACTACTGCAGTTGCTATTGCTTCAGCAGTAGAAGCTGAAAGATGTGACATATATACTGATGTTGAAGGTGTTTATACAACTGATCCTAATATTGAAAAAAATGCAAAAAAAATCTCTAAAATGTCTTATGAAGAAATGCTCGAAATGTCTTCAACTGGAGCAAAAGTTTTACATACAAGGTCAGTTGAATTAGCAATGAAGAATAATTTAACTTTACAAGTTTTATCATCTTTAACTAAGAGCCCCGGTACTTTTATAGTAGATGAAAAAAAATTAATTGAAAAGGAAATTGTTAGTGGTGTTAGCTATAGTAAAAATGAAGCCAAAGTGACTATTTCTGGAATATTAGATAAGCCTGGTATTTCTGCAAAGCTTTTCAGCCTTATGTCAGAAAATAATATTAATGTTGATATGATTGTTCAAAATATATCTCAAGATGGAATATTAGCCAATATTACTTTTACTATTAACCAGAAAGATTATGATCTGACTAAATCAGTACTAGAAAATAATAATGAACTGAATTACAAATCTTTATCACTTGATAAAAATGTGGCTAAAATTTCTGTTATAGGAATGGGAATGATGTCACAATCTGGTGTAGCTGAAAAAATGTTTAAAACACTTGCTAAAAATGAAATCAATATACTTGCTATTTCAACATCTGAGATAAAAATAAGTGTTTTAATTGATGAAAAATACACAAATATAGCTGTGAAATCTTTACATGAGGTTTATAAACTATAAAACTAATGTCTTATGGAATTTGTTGGACAAAAACTAAAAAAACAAAGAGAATTAAATAATCTTACATTAAAAAATGCATCTGATGAATTGAAAATATCTAGAGATATTCTCTATGATTTAGAAAATGATGAAATTAAAGAAAATATTAATTTTGTTTTTTTAATTGGTCATTTAAGGTCTTACTGCTCATATTTAGATTTAAATGAGAATGAACTTATAGACCAATTTAAAAAAGAACATTTTCCAAAAGAAAAAAATCAAATTGAAATTCAAAGACCAATAATTAAAAAAAATATTTTATTTTCTAATAAATTATTTTCGCTTTCTTTAATTTTAATTATTTTCTCTTCATTTTATTTATTATTTATTAGTGATAACAGACCTTCAAGAGAATATGCAGTAATTCCAGATTTGCCTGAAAACTATATACCAGTTGTTGAAAGTGCAAATTTGGAAAAAGAAAATAAGAAAAAAAATGAAAATAAAATATCAAATTATGTGAAAACAGATAATAAATTTAATTCATCAAGTGCAATTGCTTCTTCTAAAGTAAAAGAAGATAATTCTGCACTAATTACTCTAAGATTTATAGGTGATGCTTGGATTCAATTAAGAGATGAGAATGATGAAATGATATTGAGTCAACTTATGAATAAAGGTGAAGAGTATTCTTATTATTCTGATTTAAACTACTCAATTACATCTGGTAATGCCGGACATATTTTAGTTTTGATAAACCAAAAAGTTAGAGGCAAAATAGGAAAAAAAGGACAGGTAGTTGATTCTTTAATTCTGGATAATAATTTTAATAATTAATTAAATGTTAAGATCATACCAAAAAATTAACAGAAGAAAAACGCGTGTAATAAATATAGGTCACTTGTTAGTTGGAGGAAATAATCCAATATTAGTGCAAACCATGACAAACACTCTTACAACAGATATTAAAGCTACTTTAAATCAAATAAATAGAGTAGTAAAATGTGGAGCAGATTTAGTAAGAGTATCTGTTCCTGACAAAGATTCAACTCAAGCTTTAAAAGAAATTGTAAAACATAGCATGATACCAATAATAGCCGATATACATTTTCACTATAAAAGAGCAATAGAGGCGGCTGAAAATGGAGCTAGTTGTTTAAGAATAAATCCAGGTAATATTGGATCAGTAGAAAAAGTTAAAGATGTAATAAAAGCAGCTAAAGATAATAATTGTTCTATGAGAATTGGAGTTAATGCAGGAAGTTTAGATAGAAAAATATTGGAAAAATTTTCAGAACCTAATCCAGAAGCTTTAGTTGAGAGCGCTTTAGATAATATTAAAACTCTTGAAGATAATGACTTTTTCAACTTTAAAATTAGTGTAAAATCTTCTGATATTTTTATGGCTATGAAAGCTTATGAGTATCTTGCTAAAAAATGTGATTATCCACTTCATTTGGGTATCACTGAAGCAGGAGGTAAAAGAACAGGATCAATAAAATCATCCATTGGTATGGGAAATCTTTTACTTAGAGGAATAGGTGATACTATAAGAGTTTCCTTGTCTGACGAACCTGAAGAAGAGGTAAAAGTTGGATTTGAAATTTTAAAAAGTTTAGGCATAAGAAATAGAGGAGTAAAAATTATTTCTTGTCCATCCTGCGCAAGGCAACAATTTCAAGTTATAGATTTAGTCAAAAAATTAGAAAAATCTCTCGAGGATATAGAAAAACCTTTAACAATTTCTATTATTGGTTGTGTAGTAAATGGTCCTGGAGAAGCAAATATGACAAATATTGGTATCACAGGTGGCGGAAATAATACCCATATGATATATTTAGACGGTAAAAAAAATCATATAGTTAAAGATATAGATTTAGCACCATATTTAGAAGATATTATAAGAAAAAAAGCTAACAATAATATAGAGAAATAATATGAAAATTAATCCTGTTAGAGGAACTCATGATTTATTTGGAAAAGAGATAGAGAAGTTTAATAAGATTATTTCTTACGTTAAAGATGTTGCATATCAGTTTGGTTTTGATGAGTTAATTACACCAGTTTTTGAAAGTACTGAACTATTTAAAAAACCTTTAGGTGAACAAAGTGATGTAGTCTTAAAAGAAATGTATACTTTTAAAGATAGAAATGATGATGAGATTACATTAAGGCCAGAATATACTACACCAATGATTAGAGCAGCAATATCAAATGGTCTTCTAAATAACTTACCAGTTAAATTTTTTGGTACAGGTCAAATGTTTAGAAGAGAAAGACCTCAAAAAGGAAGATATCGTCAGTTTAATCAAATTAATTTTGAAAATTTTGGTACAAATGATTTTTTTGCTGATGTTGAAATTATAAATTTAGCAAATATATTAATTAAAAAAATACTTCCTAATAAGAAAATAAAATTACATATCAATTCATTAGGTACAAGAGAAAATTTAGATAATTATAAAAAAATTTTGACTGATTATTTTGATCAAAATAAGAATTTATTGTCTAGAGAGAGTAAAGATAAAATTAAATTAAATCCCCTAAGAATACTAGATTCAAAAAATATTGAAGATAAAAAAGCTATTGATAAAGCTCCTGTATTACTAGAGTTATTATCTAAAGAAAATTTAAATAATTATGAACAAATAAAAAAATGTCTTAATGATTTGGATATTATAATTTATGAGGATTCAACTCTTGTGCGTGGATTAGATTATTATTGTAATACTGTCTTTGAATTTAAAACAAATGAAATTGGTAGTCAGGATACATTAATTGGTGGAGGAAGGTATAATGGACTTATAGAAGTACTTGGAGGTAAAGATATTCCAGGTGTTGGATGGGCTGGTGGAATTGAAAGAATGATGCTTTTAATGGATGAGGTTTCATCTAAAAATCAATCTATTCATTTAGCTATACTTAATCAAAAATATAAAATTCATGCTCTTAAAGTCTATGATTTTTTAATTAAAAATAATTTTTCTGTGTATTGGAATTATAAATATAATTTAAAAAAATCTTTATCAAAAGCTAACGAAAAAAAAGCGAAGTTCGTGGTTATTATTGGTGAAGATGAAAATATTAATAATAATTTTAATGTCAAAAACTTATTAAATGGAGATCAAAAAGTAAAAGATTTATCAAATATTTTGGAATTTATTAAATGATAAATTTTGAGAAACAATTTAAAAATATTGAAATAAAGTTCCAAGAAATAGAAAATAGCCTTAATAATCAATCAGATTTAAATAAAGATAAATTAATACAACTAAATAAAGAGTATGCCGATTTATCACCTATAGTTGATACTATAAAAAAATATAAGGAAGATAAGAATGAATTGAATGAACTGTCTAATTTAGTTGAGGATAAAGATAGATCAATAAGAGAAATGGCAGAAGTTGAATTAAAAGAAAAAAGAAAATCAATTAATCTACTTGAAAATGAATTAATGAAATTATTAATTCCCAAAGATGAAAATGATAAAAAAAATTCAATTCTAGAAATTAGAGCAGGAACAGGAGGAGATGAAGCATCACTATTTGCTGCTGATTTATTTTCAATGTATCAAAGATTTTCTGATTTAAATGATTGGCAATTTGAAGTTTTATCAATATCAGAAACAGGTTTAAAAGGAGTTAAAGAAGTAATTTGCAATATTTCTGGATATAATGTTTTTTCAAAACTAAAGTATGAATCAGGAGTTCATCGAGTCCAAAGAGTACCAGCTACTGAAAGTAGCGGAAGAGTTCATACTTCTGCTGCAACTGTAGCAGTCCTTCCAGAGGCAGAAGAAGTTGATATAATTATTGAAGAAAAAGATTTAAGAATTGATGTTTTTAGATCAAGCGGACCAGGTGGTCAGTCTGTAAATACTACTGACAGTGCTGTTAGAGTAACTCATATTCCTTCAGGAATTGTTGTTTCGCAACAAGACGAGAAATCACAACATAAAAATAAAGCAAAGGCATTAAAAATTTTGAGATCAAGAATTTTGGATAGTGAAATTCAAGAAAAAAATAAAAAAAGATCACTAGAAAGAAAAAATCAAGTTGGATCAGGAGATCGCTCTGAAAGAATAAGAACATATAATTTTCCACAAGGAAGAGTTTCAGATCATAGAATTAATTTAACTTTATATAATCTAAATGAAATACTTGAAGGAAACTTAAATGAATTAATTAATCCATTAATAACAGGTGATGAGGCAAGTAAATTAGCTGAATTAGGAAATGAATAATTTTATTCTTTCAAATTTAAATAAATTAAAAGAAATAAATATTCAAAATCCAGAAATTGATCTTAGAGTTCTTTTAAACTATGCAAAATATGCAAAAAATGAAATTATTTTAAGTAATATTAATATAAATGATATTAATTTAAAAAAATTTTATAAATTATTAGATAGAAGATTAAAACATGAGCCTATTTCAAAAATTATAAATAAAAAAAGTTTTTGGAAAGATGATTTTTATGTAAATCAATTTGTCTTAGATCCTAGACCAGAAACAGAAGGTATAATAGAAGAAAGTTTAAATTTAATTAAAAATAAAAAAAGTAGTTTTAAAATACTTGATATTGGAACTGGTTCAGGAGCTATTGCAATATCTTTATCGCGAGAATTTAATAATGCAAAAATTACAGCAATAGATATTTCTGATAAGGCAATTGAGGTAGCAAATAAAAATATAAAAAATAAAAAACTACAAAATAAAATTATAACAAAAAAAATTTCTATAGATAAAATTAATACCCATTTTGATTTAATCGTATCCAATCCCCCATATCTAGCAAAATCTGAATATAAGGAATTAGGTATTGAAATCAAAAATTTTGAACCTAAAATTGCTTTAGATGGAGGAGAAGATGGCCTTAATTTTTATAGGAAATTGGCCAAAAAAATTCCAAAACTAATGAAAAAAAATGCTTATTTAATAATCGAGATTGGAGAAAAGCAAATTAATTCATGCAAAGAAATCTTCAAATTCTCAGGTTTAAATTATATAAAAAAAACGCAAGATTTGCAAAAAAAAGATAGAATTATGTTGTTATCAAAGTTATAGGATAAGTATAATAAGAAAATTGTAATTTAAGATTTAGATTTAAATTAAAAAGTTTTCATTAAAATAACTAGTAAATTTATGTATACGAAGAAGAATGGTCGTGTGACCTTTAAATCAAATAGAAGACCAAATTATAAAAGGAACAATAATTATGGTTCTAAAGGAAGAAATAAAGGAAATGTTACACAACAATATAACAAATATTTAAAATTAGCTAAAGATACTTTTAGCTCAGGAGACAGAATACAATCTGAATACTATTTTCAATTTACAGATCATTATTATCGGCTGATGATAGAATTAGGCTTAAGTTTCGAAGATCAGGAATCTTCACAAGAGAAAAAAATAAATTATAGTGAAAATAATAATTTAGATGAAAACAAAGAAGAGACTGAAGTTGATAAAGAAAAAGTTGAAGTAGAAGTAGAAGTAGAAAATCAAGATAAAGAAGAATCAATTGAATCAGTTCAATTTATTTCAGAACCTGTTAAAAAAAAAATTAGAAAATCAAAATAATTATTCAAATAAATTATTTAAATGATTTGCTAATATAATTTTATAATTTTTTTCAAACCTTTTAAGTTCTTCATTTTTTAAAACTTTCCCTGACGGTAATTTTAAAGTCATTGGATTAATTTGTTTGTTTTG